>ERZ1699244.579-NODE-579-length-14178-cov-3.567789_pt1 | contig 14178 bp, 10 predicted proteins | sample MGYA00581534_ERZ1699244 | MGnify/ENA primary metagenome ERZ1699244 (study PRJEB42319, sample SAMD00040331) | human oral metagenome | material: saliva | host: Homo sapiens | study: EMG produced TPA metagenomics assembly of PRJDB4115 data set (Metgenomic analysis of...
GAGTTTCGCCTCCCTGTGTGGCGTGTTCTCGTTCAGCATTTGCGGAATGTCCTTCCCGGCCATGGCCATGTGTCCGGTGCTTCACGGGTTGTCGTACCTCTTCCCGCTGCGCTACTATTATCTATTGTATGTCAACTGCGCGCTCGATGGTTTTTCACTCGCCGGCGCCGCACCTTTCGTGGGTGCCCTGCTGGTATTCGCTCTCCTGCCACTACTTTTTGTGGGACGATTCCGCCGGATGATGGAGCGCATCGCCTATGAGCCCTAAACAGTCAGAGACATGAACAAAGCTTTCAGAAACACACTCCGCGACATATTCGGTGATGGCGCACTGATCATCTTTATGGTGGTGGTGCCCATCGTCTATCCGCTGGTCTATGCCCTGATCTACAATCCGGAAACGGTCCACGAAGTGCCGGTGGCCGTGGTGGACTGTGCGGGCAACGCGACGTCTCGCGATTTTTTGACCCGCCTCGATGCTTCGCCCGACGTGCGCATTGCGGTTCGCCCCCCGTCGCTCGAAGCGGCCAAGGCCGCTGTGGCCCGACGCGAGGTTTACGGCGTGGTTTACATCCCCGAAGATTTCTCGCGTAATTTGGCGCGGATGCAACAATCGCACGTGAGCGTCTATTGCGACATGAGCGGCATGCTCTATTATAAAGCCATTCTCGCCGCTGCCACCGACGTTTCGCTCGAAATGAACGCGCGCATCAAAATACAACGCGCCGGCAACACCACCGACCGCCAGGACCAACTCACTGCGCACCCCCTGCAATATGAGCACATTGCGCTGTTCAATCCGCAAAGTGGCTTCGCCTCGTTTCTGCTGCCCGCCGTGTTGATGCTCATCATCCAGCAAACGCTGATTCTCGGCGTGGGCATGGAGGCGGGCACGCGCCGCGAACGCATGGAACAGACCCACCGCTTCCCGCCCACCGACGATTTCACCCTCGATGCGCAAGCAGAACTCGCCGCCTCGGAGGAACGCCACAAACAAACGCGCGCCCAACGCGTGATCGAGTGGTTCCATCCGCGCCGCACCCGACTTCGCCACGCTTCGCGCCGGGCGTGGCGTAACCTGCTCGGACGCAGCGCCGCATTTTTCATGATCTACATTCCGGTGGCCGCTTTCGAAATGGGCGTCGTGCCCCACTTGTTCTCGTTCCCACAAATCGGACAAGCTGTCGACATCGCGCTTTTCGCCGTTCCCTTCCTCTTGGCCTGCGTCTTTTTTGCCATTGCCATCAGCGGCATCCCGAGAGGTCGCGAAAGCATCATACTCATTGCCGTCTTCACCTCGGTGCCGATGCTTTTCCTCAGTGGCGTGAGCTGGCCCGGCACGGCAATTCCCTGGTATTGGCAGACTTTGGCGGATCTCATCCCTTCGACCTTCGGCGTCAACGGTTTCGTGCGCCTCAGCACCATGGGTGCTTCGCTGGCCGACGTGCAAACGGAATACACCGCGCTGTGGATTCAGGTGCTGGCCTACGGTCTGCTGGCGTGGTGGGTGACGCGCAAAAACGAAGTGCGGAAGATTCAACTCCGCCACTACACTCCTTCGCCGGTGGTGCGAGAGGGATAAAACACGGCCTCAACTTTCCGCCGAATCGAAGCTACGGACCCAAGGTAAACAGGGGGAAGCACTTTTGTGTGCTTCCCCCTGTTGGCATAAACCGGCACCTCCGTCTCCCACTCCCCCACCGCAAAGACGACATCCGCGTGCTTCATCGAGCGACGGGTGACTTTATAGATCGGCATCCCCGTCAGCGCCTTCGAACGTCTTGGCCGGACAATCGATTCTCCTTCACGCCCGTCCATTCCCCCACGACCACGCAAAAAGGGTATCCCTCCGTCAGGAAGGATACCCTTAAAATGTATTGTAAAAGTGGAAGCTCCGTCGAACCGAGGGGGCACAGACGAGGTGCTGCCCCGCGGTCGCGGAAAATGAAGCTACAACTTATCGCATCGACTTCTTACCGTCGGTGCCCACCACGATGCCACGCGTGTTTTCAGCGGCACGGCGACCCTGGAGGTCAAACTGACGAACCACACCCTGCGCACGGCCTTCTGCCTTCTTCACGCCGGTCAGTTTGTCGGTCACTTCGAGCATCCAATAAGAAGCATTGCTGTCGATATTCCAAGGCACGAGTTTCTTCTCGCGTGCCATGTGAACCGCCTTGCGGCCGGTGAAGTTGACACCTACCAGCGAGGTCCGTCCGTCGGGACGCGTGATGAGCGTGAACACACCGGCGTCCTTCGCATCAGTCACCAGCGCAGGCGTCACGTTGTCCGCACCGAATTTGGGGAGATACTTCTTCGTTTTCTCATTGTAGAGCACGTATTCTCCGGGCTTACCTGCGGGGAGCAGCGCGAAGAAGAACGCATCGTCAGTTTCTTCCAAAGGAGCGCCTTCGAACGCCGTTCCGTCTACCTTCGATGTGAGGTAAAGCACATTCGAACCATCGGCGGCAACATAGCCCTCATTGCGCAAGCGGTAGAGCTTTTTGCTGTCGACTTCCACCTTGGGCAGCTGTTCCATCTGCGCGTTGAACTGCTCGTAAGCGGCAGCCGAGGGTGCACTTTCATAAGTGGCAGCGGCAGCAGCAGCGGCAGCGGCGGCATCCGATGTGTACTGTCCCACATACTTGCCGGACTTCACCTCAGCGGCACGTTGTTTCACCACTTGCGTGCGGATCGAGTCGGCCACTTCCCAATTGGTGTCGGGAGCGTAGGTGTAGGTGCTGTCGGTGATCTGTTCGATCGAATAGTTCTTGTAAACGATCGTGTAACCACCGTTTCCTGCCGTGCGGAACGTTTCTTCTTCGAAGAGGAAGCCGAGCGTGTTGTTCTGCTGCCACGTCATGGTGGAGTAAGCCGAACCCACCTTCGACGCCTCGTGCGTACCTTCCCAGTTCTTCGCGAAGTCAGCCGGCGTGTTGAAATCAGCCGGCGAAGAGAGGGGTTTGTAGTTGATACCCACGTTCGAGCGTCCGCTGGGTCCGAAGGGCACCGACTGGAGCGCGAGATACAATTTCTCGCCCGTCGCGCGCTTTTTCACCGGCACAATCATCACCTCTCCTTTGCAAGCGTAGGACGAAGCCTTCTTCAGCGAAGAGTAAGCCACACTGCCCCACTGGCCTTCGCCCGTGGCTGTGTTGGTGTAGCGATAGATGTTGTAGTAGCGTCCGCCGCCCACGCGCGAGCTGACCAAAACCGAACCGTCGGGCAGTTCTTCCGCCTTGGGTTCGTCGGCGCTGCTGGGCACTGCGGGGATCGTTCCCTTGCCGAGCACATGCCATTGTTTTCCGAAGTCATCGGAATAGAGCACCCAGTTGGAGAACACGTTGGTACGTCCGAGCACCACGGCATAGAGACGATAATGCGTACCCACCTTCACACGATGGCTCTGTACGATGCGCCCGCTACCGAAGAAGAGGCCTTCGACCTTGCCGCTAGGCGATTTGTCGGCACCGTCGAAGAGCGAGTAGATGCTCTCCGTGATGTCTTCGGGCTGCGTCCATGTCGTTCCGTTGTCGTGCGAATACCAGCGAGCCACAGCGATGGGCGTGTTGCGCGTAGAACCGTGGAAGCCCACCTGTCCCGAAGCACTGAGGAGCAGCACTTCGCCGCTCTCGCGATCGGCCACCATAGCCGCATCACCATAGCCCGCATTGCGACGGCTATTGGCGTTCACGCTGTTGTCCTTGCCGAGACCTTGAGCCACAGCGTTGCCGGCGGCATCACGAAGCACATCGGGGGTAGACCAAGTGGCACCATTATTCGTGGAGCGCGAGAGGAAGAGGTCGATACGGCCTGCCCCAATGTCACCCATTCCTGTATGGCGTGAGTCCGTCACGGCCAAGATCGTACCGTTTTGCGTCGTCGTGATGGCCGGAATGCGATAAGTCACCTGCGTCGAGTTGTCGTACACGAAAACGTTCTTCTGCGGTTCGGGCTTGGCGATCGAACGCGTCACCGTGACATAGAAATTCGTGAGCAGCGCCGCGTTGTTCGCACCGCCGAGGGTGAATTTGGCCGCATCCGTGTCGTTATTGTCGGCCACCCAGCTGAGGTGCTGAGTCGTTTCGCTCGTGGTGAAGCTGTTGTTACCGGCCGTCACCGTGAGGTGCTTTCCGGCAGCGGCGCTCTTCGCGTCGAACTCAAAGTCATGGATCGAATAGCCAGCACCGGCCGTGAGCGTATAGTCGCTGGGCAGCACTCGGTTACCCACATAAGCCAAGAGGTCGTTGCCCGAAGCCTGCATGTTGTTGGCCACCGCCGTGAGGCGCACCTGCGGCGACGTCTGCGTCGACGTCCAAGCGTTTTTGTAGGCACTCGTGCCCTGCGAAGTCAGCGTACCCTTGTCGGCGCTCACCTGCACACGCTGCATGGCAAAAAGGATCTGCAGGCTGCTGCCGTGGTCTTGTCCTCCCGTCCAGAAGGAGAAACGCGCGTCGCGATTGTTCACCTTGTGGCTGGGTTGGCCGGAGGGATACATGTAGACGGCCGGTTTGTCGGCACCGAGATTGGTGCTCTTTTCGAACTTCCAGTCGACGTCATAGCCGGTGGTCACTCCCGTTGTGTCGCGAAGCGTCACGAGCGAACCGCCGCCGGCCTGTCCCGTCATGGTTTTGGGGGCCGTGAGCACCTTTGCCGTACCGGCCGCCTTATTATAGATGCGGTAGCCCGCTTCGGGCGTACCGACGAAACACCAAAGATCTTTGTCTTCGAGCGCTGTGTTGGTACGCGAAAGGCCGATCTGGCCGTCGTTTCCGGGATTGGAAATGATGAATCCGTTGGTCGAGATTTGCAACGTGTACCAGCGAGTGCCGGCGGCAAATTTTCCGCCCTCGATCGTTGTGGCTTCAAAAGGCGGCGTAAACACATCGGCCGCGAAGGCACCGGCTGCGCTCAGCCCGAAAGCCAGCGAAAGGAGTAGAGTTTTCTTCATGGTGAATGAATGTTTGAAGTAATAATGGGATCAGACAGGTCAATTCCGGCCGTGGCCGTGTGCTTTCTCTTTGGAGTCTGCTCGCACGGATCGTCCGGCTCATCGGAAAAGTCTGTTGTTCTGTGTGTGCATGTTGTGGTCGTTCGCTCGAGGCGAAACGCGGGAGAAACGACGTCGGCCGCAGTTTGCCCCTCCGTCGAGGGCGCAAACTGCAGTGCGACGCGGAAAGATCATTGCTGCACGAGCGCCAAGGTGTCGCTGGCGATGAGCAGTTCTTCGTCGGTGGGCACGACCACCACTTTGACGCGGCTGTCGGGCGTGGAAATGATTTGTTCGTCGCCGAAGTTGGCGCGGTTCACCTCGTAGTCCACCTTCACGCCGAGGAATTCGAGGTCCTTCGTGGCGTTGTAGCGGATGTCCCATTGGTGCTCGCCCACACCGGCAGTGAAGACGATGGTGTCCAGTCCGCCCATGGCGGCGGCATAGGCACCGATATACTTTTTGATGCGGTAGCTGTACATCTCGAGGGCCAAACGTGCGCGCTCGTTGCCGGCCTGCGCGGCCGTTTCCACTTCGCGCATGTCGCTCGAGATGCCCGAAATGCCGAGCAGTCCCGATTTCTTGTTGAGCAACGTCTGCATTTGGTCGGGATCCAAGCCTTCGCTCTTCATGATGGCCAGCACCACCGAAGCGTCGACGTCGCCGGTGCGCGTGCCCATCATCAATCCCTCGAGCGGCGTGAGGCCCATCGAGGTGTCGATGCACTTACCGCCGTCGACGGCCGAAACCGACGCGCCGTTGCCAATGTGGCAAGTGACGATTTTCTGCGTTTCGGGCTTCACGCCGAGCAATTTGCACACACGGTCGGTGACAAAGCGATGGCTCGTGCCGTGTGCGCCCCAACGGCGGATGTTGTTCTTCTCGTAATACTCGTAAGGCACGGCATACATGTAGGCCTTGGCGGGCATGGTCTGGTGGAACGAGGTGTCGAAGACAAACACATTGGGCATGTTGGGCACCACGGCCTTGACGGCGTTGTAGCCTTTGAGGGCGGGCGGGTTGTGGAGCGGCGCGAGGTCCATGTAGGTCTTCCACTCCTCGAGCATGTCGTCCGTCACCAGACGGCTCTCGGCGAAGCGTCCGCCGGCCACAATGCGGTGTCCGGCCGCGGCGATCTCGTCGATGCTCGAAATGGCACCATACTGCGGATCGAGCAGCGTGTCAAACATTTTTTTGATCCCTTCGGTGTGCGTGGGGCAATCGAAGTCGAGGGTCACCTTTTCGCCGTTGACCGTAGTTTTGAGGAAAGCGCCGGGCAATCCCACACGCTCGATGCCACCGGCGGCGAGCACACTGCGATCGTCCATTTCGTAGAGTTTGTATTTGATGGAGCTGGAACCGCAGTTGATGACAAGTATTTTCATTGGATGAGTTGCAAACTGATGAATAGGTTGGGAGGTGGAGCCGATGCGTTGGCGTGCGGCTCAACGGGCTTTGGCCGCAATGGCCTGATTGGCCGTGATGGCCACCATCGTATAGATGTCTTGCACGCAGCAACCGCGCGAAAGGTCGTTGACGGGGCGCGCGATACCCTGCAGGATGGGGCCGATGGCTTCGGCGTGTCCGAGGCGTTCCACGAGTTTGTAGGCGATGTTGCCCACCTCGAGTCGCGGAGCCACGAGCACATTGGCATGTCCGGCCACCGCGCTGCCCGGGGCCTTAAATTCGCCCACCGAGGGAACGAGTGCGGCATCGGCCTGGAGCTCGCCGTCGATTTTGAGTTCGGGACGCAAGCGGCGGGCGATGTCGAGCGCCTCCACCACTTTGTCCACATCTTCGTGCTTGGCCGATCCCTTGGTGGAGAACGAAAGCATGGCCACACGCGGCTCGATGCCGGCCACGGCCTGCGCGGTTTCGGCCGAGCAAACGGCAATTTGTGCCAACTGTTCGGCGTCGGGCACGGGCGTGACGGCCACGTCGCCCATCACCACCAGGCCGTTCTCACCGTATTCGGTGGCTTGGGTGAGGAGGAGCATCGCACCGCTCACGCAGGTGATGCCGGGAGCCGTTTTGATGATTTGGAGTGCGGGACGCAGCACGTCGCCGGTGGTGTGGAGCGCGCCGGCCAACTGTCCGTCGGCATCGCCGGCTTTGATCATCAGGCAGCCCAGATAGAGCGGATTTTCCACCAGCACGCGCGCCTGCTCGAGGGTCATGCCTTTCTTGGCACGGAGTTCCGCCAGGAGCTGTGCGTAGGCTTCTTTCTTGGGGTGGTCGAGCGGGTCGATCACCGTGGCCTTTTCCAGGTGTTGGAGGCCTTTATCTTGTGCCAATTTGGCGATTTCTGCGGGGTTCCCGATCAGGATCAGATCGGCCACACCGTCGGCCAGGATACGGTCGGCGGCCTGAATCGTGCGTTCTTCCGTGCCTTCGGGCAGGACGATGCGTTGCTTGTCGGCTCGGGCGCGAGCCACCAGTTGTTCTATCAGTGCCATGATTTGTGCATTAGTATTCGATGGGCGTCGGTGGGCTTTGTCCAAAAAGAGCATCGGCGCAGATACGCTGCAAATGTACGAAAAAAAACGGCGCGGGCGATGTTTCGACCTCATTTTTTGAAACTCTGCTTTGCACACCTTCGCTTCACGCCCGTTTCTTTCCCCACTACCCGAGAAAATCTCCCGTCTTTTCTTCGAAAACGCGGAACCACCGCACACAACTTCCCAACCTGCGACGCCCCCTTCGTCGACGGCACGTTCACCCATTCGACCTCCCCGCCGTTTCCGGACGAGACGTACATGCAACGGTGAAGACACTCGCGCGCGCAACGCGCATAACGCGCACCTCAGTCGGTTTTCGATTTTTGCCTTCACGCCTTCACACACCCTTCACATGTACTTCATTCACAGACCATTAAGTGTGAAGACTTTTATATCAGACACCTTCACGCGCCTTCACCTCCTTTTCGCTCCATCGCCAGCGCACGCCGGCACGCCCCATCGCGCCCCCCCGGGGCATCGCACCGACAAGAGACGGAGGTGAAGGTTTCGTACCCAAAGCCTTCACCCCTATTTGCATGGATCACAACATTTTGCGGCACACGGGTGAAGGAGTGAAGGCAAAAATCGAAAACCGGCTGATGCGCGCGCGTGAGAAACCGTCGAAAAAATGACAGGGGAAAAATTTGTCGATCCTGACAAAATTCACTACATTTGCCCAGATCATCATCCAAACCCTCCATTCCCCACCATGCGAACTCTACTCCGCTCCCTTCTCACCCTCCTGCTGCTCGTCGGCAGTCTTCCCCTCGGCGCACGCCGCCTCACGCCCGCCGAAGTGCCCGCCGCCCAAGATCGCGCGTGGCAGGCTTGGCGTGCCCGTCTGGCCGCCGACCACTCGTTCCAACTCCCCCCTCTCAGTCCGCTGGGCACCGCCGCACCGGGCGAGGTGCAAATCCCCGCACAACTGGAGCCCGACGCCACCATGCAGTTCTACTACGGCACGAAAGGTCAACGCCCCGAAGCGGGCTGGCCGCTGTTTCTCTACCTCCACGGCAGCGGTTCGCCCGACGATGAGTGGAACGTGAGTCGCGAGTGGGCACTGCGGTTTGCCGATGCCCCCTCGGCCTATTTCATTCCCCGCATTCCCCGCACAGGCGCTTGGTATCGCTGGTATCAGGCCTCGAAACAGTGGGCCTGGGAGCAACTGCTGCAACGCGCCCTGGCTTCGCCAGAGATCGACCCCACCCGTCTCTACGTTTTCGGCATCTCCGAAGGCGGCTACGGTTCGCAGCGCCTGGCTTCGTTCTATGCCGACTACTGGGCCGCGGCGGGTCCGATGGCGGGCGGCGAGCCGCTCATGAACGCCCCGGTGGTCAACTGCGAGCACATCGGTTTTTCGCTCCTCACCGGTCAGTTGGACCAGCAATTCTGCCGCGATCGGCTCACCCAAGTGGCGGCGCAGGAATTTGACGCGGCGGCACGCACGCACCCCGGTGCCTTCCGCCACCGCATCGAACTCGTTCCCGGCGCAGGCCACGGCTTCAACTACAGCCCCACTACCCCATGGTTGGCCGGTTTCCGCCGCGTGACGCGTCCGCGCTCCTTCACGTGGGAGAATTTCCCGATGGGAGGCCGCTACCGCACGGGCTTCTACAACCTCGCCGTCGACGCACCGCAACCCACCGACACTCCTTCGCCGCTCGGCCCCGACGGCGTGAACCACTACGACGCCACGGCGCCGCGCCGCGTCTACACACTGCGCATCGAGCAGAACCGCGTCGATCTGCGTGTCGAGGAGGTGACCTACACCGTCACGGAACGTGGCGGCGAATGGGGCATCCCGCTCCGCTTCAAGCGCACATTGCGCCCGGCCGACAGCGGCGAGGTGCGCATCTTCTTGGACAGTAAGTTGGTGAACTTCGACCGTCCCGTCACGGTGCGCGTCAACGGCACGGTGCGCTTCGAAGGTCGCGTGCCGCTCACCGACGAAAGCATCGCCCAGTCGATCGATCTCTTCCACGATCCGCTACGCCTCTACCCCGCTTGCGTCAAAGTGAAGTGGTGCAAATGGGGCGGAGTGACCAATATGGATCGCAAATAAGAGCGGCGGGCTCTGCTCTTTCGCCCACCGCTTTTCCACCGCGATGCAACTCTTCACCCCCGTGGCGCTCCCGCCCGCGCCGTTCCGGCTGACACCCGCCTCGCGAGTGCTCACGCTGGGTTCGTGCTTCGCCCAACACATCGGGCAGCACATTGCCGCGGCACTCCCCGACGGGCACGCCCTCGTCAATCCCTTCGGCCCGCTCTATGCACCGCAGGTCATCGCCCACCACCTCCGCCTCCTGCTCGACACTGCGCCGCTGCCCGACGCCACCTATTTCGAGGGCGTCGAGGGCATGTGGCACAACCGATGGTTTTCGACCCACGTTTCGTCGGCCGAGCTCGCAACCTGCCGCCGCCTCACGACCGATGCGCTCAGTGCGGCCCGCGACCTGCTGCGCCGCGCCGATGTGCTCGTGCTCACGCTCGGCACCGACCGCTGCTATCGTTTGCCGGACGGCCGGCTCGTGGCCAACTGCCACAAACAACCGGCGGCGGCCTTCACCGAACACGCGGCCGACGTCGAGACGCTCACTTCCGACCTCCGCCGTGCCCTCGACGGCCTGCGTGCGCACCGACCGGAGTTGCAGGTGGTGTGGACCGTGAGCCCGTATCGCTACGCCAAATACGGACTGCACGCTTCGCAACTGGCCAAGGCACGTCTGCTGCTCGCCGTCGATGCCCTTTGTGCCACCGACGAACGGTCGGTCTATTTCCCGGCCTACGAACTCCTGCTCGACGAACTGCGCGACTACCGCTATTACGCTCGCGATCTGCTCCACCCTTCCGACACGGCCGTCGAGCTCATCGGTGAGCGCTTCGCCGATTGGTGCTTTGCGCCCGCACTCCACACGTTCGCGCGCGAACGCGCCCGCCTGTTGCGCGCACATCAACATCGGCCTTTGCACCCCGAAAGCGACACTCACCGAGCATTTCGCGCAAAACTCCGGCACGAGGCCGAACTTTTCAAAGCGAAATGGGGCTTTTCGCCATTTTAATTGTATTTTCGCGGCACTTTTCAGCGCATAGACCACTCGCCTCGCCGACACACCGCGTGTGCCGGCGCGGCGAGTAGCCGCAAAAACTATCTGCACATGTCGTATAGCATCTCGCACATCAGCGATTTGATTTCCGCCCGCCGCATCGGCACCACCGACGCAGACATCGAATGCCTGCTCACCGACAGTCGTTCGCTGGTATTCCCCGAAACCACCTTGTTCTTTGCCCTGCGCACCGGCACGGGCGACGGCCACCGCTACATCGCCGACCTCTATCGTCGCGGCGTGCGCAACTTTGTGGTCGGCACGCTCCCCGACGACGCACAGGCCCACTATCCCGCGGCCAATTTTCTCTTGGTGGCTTCGCCGCTGCAAGCCCTCCAATCCCTCACGGAGCAGCACCGTCTGCGCTTCGACATCCCCGTGGTGGGCATCACAGGCTCGAACGGAAAAACGATTGTCAAGGAGTGGATCTACCAGTTGCTCTCCCCTTCTGAGACGGTGACGCGCAGCCCGCGCTCCTACAACTCGCAAATCGGCGTGCCGCTCTCGGTTTGGTTGCTCAACGAGCATAGCCGTGTGGCCCTATTCGAAGCCGGCATCAGTCGTCCGGGCGAAATGAGCGCCCTGCGCCACATCATTCGTCCCACCCTCGGCGTGCTCACCAACATCGGTGCCGCACATGAGGCCAATTTTGCCACTCCCGACGAAAAGTGCATGGAGAAACTCAAACTCTTCAAGCACACCGCCGCGTTGATCTACTGTGTGGACGATCCGCTCGTCGATCGTTGTCTCGACGCTTCGCACTATGCAGGTCGGCGCATCGGCTGGTCGCGGCGCTCGCCCCAGGCCGCCTTCTACGCTGAGGTGATTCCGACCGCCGGACACACCGCCACCGTCGGCAGCACACCGGACACGACGCACATTCGGCTCCACGACCGCGACGGGCAGCGCATCGTGGCCTTCGACATCCCCTTTGACGACGAGGCCTCGATCGAAAATGCCATCCACACCGCCATGGTCGGCCTGGAACTCCATCTCACCCCCACACAAATCGGCGAACGCATGCCGCACCTCACTCCCGTGGCCATGCGGCTGGAAGTGAAACAAGGCGTGCGCGGCCTGACGCTCATCGACGACGCCTATAATTCCGACCTCACCTCGCTCGACATCGCGCTCGACTTCTTGGCACGTCGCAAAGAGCCCCACCACCGTTCCGTACTGGTATTGAGCGACTTCCAGCAATCGGGCATCGACACCGAGGTGCTCTACCGCCGCGTGGCCGCACTCCTTGCTCCCCGCCAAGTGGATCTGCTCATCGGCGTGGGCACCGACGTGCGCCGCCTCGACGGACAGGTCAAATCGGAAACCCATTTCTTCGACAACACCCGCGCGCTGCTCGACAGCGGCTTGCTCGACAAGCTCTCGCACGACGTGATTCTCCTCAAAGGCGCGCGAGATTTTGCCTTCGAACAAATCACCGACGAACTCTTGCTCAAAGTGCACGAAACCACCCTCGAGGTGAATCTCGGTGCGCTGGCCGACAATCTCCGTTTCTACCGTTCGTTCATGCGCCCCGAGACCAAAATCACTTGCATGATCAAGGCCGGTGCCTACGGCTGCGGCAGTGTGGAAGTGGCCCGCACGCTGCAAGATCTCGGCGTGGACTATTTGGCCGTGGCAGTGGCCGACGAGGGAGTGGAACTCCGCAAAGCGGGAATCACCGCCGGCATTCTGATCATGAATCCGGAGATGAGCGCGCTGCACACGCTCTTCAAATATCGACTCGAACCGGAGGTCTACAATTTCCGCTTGCTCGACGCGCTGATTCGTGCGGCGCGTCGCGAAGGCATCACCCAATATCCGGTGCACATCAAGTTCGACACGGGCATGTGTCGCCTGGGTTTCAACCCCGACGTCGACGTGCCGAAACTCATCGACGTGCTGCATCGCCAACAAGCGTTGCGTCCGCGGTCGGTGTTCTCGCACTTTGTGGGCAGCGACTCGCCGGATTTCGACGAATTTTCGACGCGACAATTCACCATCTTCGACCGCGCCTCGCGCGAATTGCAGGCCGCTTTCCCCTATCATATATTGCGTCACATCTGCAACTCATCGGGCATCGAGCGTTTCCCCGAACGGCATCTCGACATGTGCCGCCTCGGTTTGGGCCTCTACGGCATCGATCCGATCGACAACCGCTCGCTCGACAACGTGGCCACGCTCCGCACCACCATTCTGCAGATTCGCGACGTCGCCGCCGGCACCTCGGTGGGCTACAGTCGGCGCACGGTGGTGGATCGTCCTTCGCGCATCGCCGCCATCCCCATCGGTTACGCCGACGGGCTCAATCGCCGTCTCGGCAACCGCCACGGTTTCTGCCTGGTCAACGGACAACGCGCTCCCTATGTGGGCAACATCTGTATGGATGTGTGCATGATCGACGTGACAGACATCGCCTGTCGCGAAGGCGACCGCGTGGAAATCTTCGGCGACCACCTGCCGGCCGAAACTCTCGCCCAACAACTCGACACCATCCCCTACGAAGTGCTCACTTCGGTGAGCCAACGCGTGAAACGGGTCTTTTTCCAATAACGCCGAAGGGCACCTCACCAAGAATTCCCGCACATGATCTTCTCTTCCCTCCGACAACGTCTGTTGCTGCTACTCGTCTGCCTGCTGCTCCCGGCCACGATGTTGGCCGACGGCGCCGCTTCGCTCAACATCGTGATCCTCGGTGATTCCAACACCTGGTTGGGCGGCGATAACTGTACCGGTGCGCAAGGTTGGACGCGGTGGTTTGCCGAACGCTTGCGCCCCGCTTCTTGTCAAAGCTATGCACGCAGCGGTGCCACGTGGACGCACACCACGTCGACGCGGCACGATCTGCGCGAAAACACCGAACGTCTCTCCGACAACAATGTGGTGTTCAACCAAATCGAGCGTTTGATCGATGCTTGGAATCGCGGCCGGCAACCCGAACCGCAACTCATTATCATCTCGGCCGGCACGAACGACGCATGGTTTCCCAAGTACCGCCCCAACGTTTTCGACTGCGACGTGGCGCATGCCTTTGAGGAACCCGACAGCCTCTTCGCACAGCGCACGCCGAACAACGTGCTCTCGCTGGCCGAAGTGGTGCGCTATGACTGCACGCTGCTCATGCGCATCTTCCCCCACGCTCAAATCGTGCTGCTCACCCCCATGCAATCGACCTCCATCCCCGATATGCGGTTGTTTTCCGTGGCCGAAACCATCGCCAAGTGCGGCGATCGGCTCAGTCTCGCCGTGGTGCGACAAGACAAAGAGAGTTGTGTGAGCTCAGCGCGCGAGCGTACCGGCCGCTGCTTCACCACCGACGGCACGCACACCAACATCGAAGGTGCGCGGCGCAACGGCTACTATTTGGCCAACCGCATCTCGACCGTTCTACAATGGTAGACGTCTTTCGCCCATCGCGTAGCGGGCTCGCTCCTCACCCCTAGTTTTCCCATCTTCGTCTGCGCTCTCTCCTCCTCATTGTCTATTGACACATGGTTTTCTCCGACCTCTTTTTTCTTTTCGTCTTTCTTCCGCTCTTCGCCCTGCTCTATCTCCTAGCAGCCCGGCGCGATCGTCATGAATCTCTCAT
>ERZ1699244.590-NODE-590-length-13889-cov-3.845589_pt1 | contig 13889 bp, 10 predicted proteins | sample MGYA00581534_ERZ1699244 | MGnify/ENA primary metagenome ERZ1699244 (study PRJEB42319, sample SAMD00040331) | human oral metagenome | material: saliva | host: Homo sapiens | study: EMG produced TPA metagenomics assembly of PRJDB4115 data set (Metgenomic analysis of...
TGAATTTGAGACCGATGAAGCGAAACAATACTATATCGACAAAAAAGAGAAAAGTATCGGCAATTTCGAGACCAACCTGAACAAAACGGCGCAGTATCTGGAACGTCTGCATCAAGACTTGGCCGAACTGGAAACGCTGGTGTGTGAAGGCGAGGGTTTGGGAGGTGAAATCAGTTTGGAAGATATCCTGACTTTCCCTATTTTGCGCAACCTGACCGTTGTGCGCGGTATTCAATGGCCGCAAGAATTGATGGATTATTTGTTGGTGATGAGCGAGCGATCCGGCGTGGCTCTATATTTTGACCGTGCGTTGTAATGAATGTTTGAAACATGAAAAAAGGCCGTCTGAACATCTTTCAGACGGCCTTTGGGTTTAATAGGCAATCGTATCGGCAACCTGTGACAAACCGTTTTCCAATGATTCAAGCATGGCGGTATAGCCGTCGCCTTGCTGCGGCGTGATGGCGTTAAACGGTTTGCTGCGTCCGTCCGGCCATTGTGCATAACCGCTGATGGTGGTCTGCCCCTGATAGCTGCCTTGGAAGGCTTCGATATAGACTTTCAGGGTTTGGCTGCTTTGGCTGCGTGAAGCAGGCACGAAGGTGCGATGCGGATTGAGGCGGTTGAGCTTGTTGCTGAGATTTGCTGCCAATGCGCCATCGAGCGGTGCCGCCCAAAGGTGGTTTTTCGCCAGATTCACATGATAGGCATCGGTTTGGTAAACGAGGCCGCCGTTGGCAAGCGGTTCGGCAAGGTTGACTTTGACCGCGATTTCGTTGCCATGGGCATCAGGTCGGATGTACTGGCTGTCGGGCAGGACGAAATATTGTGTGCTTTGCGCAGTGCCGCAGGCGGCAAGCGTCAGGGCGGCGGCAATCGGGAAGAGGCGCATTATCGGCTTCCTTTCGGGATAGGGTCTTTGCTGCTGCTGTTGAAAATCAGCGCGTTGGGTTTTTCTTTCAAAGTATTAATCACGGGTTGAACGTCTTTTAAGGTTTTGTCCAAACTTTGCAGCGTATTTTGTACGTCGCCATAGATAGGCGATTGAGGCGATACGCCTTGCAGGGTTTGACGCAATTCTTTCAGGGTTTGGTTCAACTCGTTCGGAATGTTTTGTGTCTGCGGTTTGCCGACCAGTTTGTCGATAGAGCTTAGGGCAGCATTGGCAGATTTAAGTGTGGACTTGAGCTCGGCAAGCGAACCGTTCAAGCCGGCAACGGTTTTATCCAATGGCAAATTGTTGAACTTGTCTAACAAGTCGGCCACTTTGGCTTGCAAATCGTCCAAACCGCCGCCTTGGGTCGCGATAACGGTATCGCCTGCATAAACGGTATGCGGTCGCAGCTTAGGCGAGGCAGAAGGCTGATCGTTCAACTCAATCATTTTGCTGCCGGTCAGCAGGTTGTTGCTGGAGATGGTGGCGGTCAGGCCTTTGTTTAAGGCCGTCTGAAATTGTTGTTTCCAATGTTCTTTGCTTTGCTCGTCGGCATTGATTTCCAAACGGGAAGGCTCGATGCGGATGCGTACGGGAATCCAACCGTTTTCAAACAAATGCAGGCTGTCGTTGCGGTCGAAATAAGGAACGTCGGAAACCACGCCGACATTCAGGCCTTTGTATTCGACGGGCGAACCGGCAGTCAGACCGCGTACGGATTGCTTGAAAAACGCAGTGTAATACAGTGAGCGGTCATCAGGCAGATTGGCCACTTCGCTGCGGCTGTCATAAAGCGTGAAGCTGTCTTCGCTTTTGACGTTTTTACTGTTTTTGGTTTTCGGCGAATCAAACGAAATCGCGCCCGACAGCAGGGCAGGCAGAGGAGCGGAGTTGAGTTTGACGCCGCTGCCTGTGGTTTCGATATTAATGCCGCTTTCCAGCCAGAAACGGCTGGAGGAATTAATCAGTTTGTCGTTGGGGCTTTGGATGAAGATGGTGTAATGCACGCTTTGGTCGGACGGGTCGAAATGCGCGCTTTCTACTTGGCCGACCATAAAGTTTTCATACAAAACCGGGCTACTGACGTTGAGGATGCGGTCGTTTTTGCCGATCAAATTCAGGCGCAGGCCGCTTTGACCGATGGCGGCAATCGGCGGAATGTCTTGGACGACAAATACGTCTTTGGTTTCTTGGCTTTTGCCTGGTGTAAATGCAATATATGAACCGGAAAGCAAGGTTCCCAAGCCGGTAACGCCGCTTTGGTCGATACGCGGTTTGACCACCCAAAATTGGGTATCGCTGCGGATAAGGTCTTTGGCATCGGCGCTGAGCTGGGCAGTGACTTCCACGCCTTTTTGGTCGTCGCGCAATTTGATGCGGGTAACGCGTCCGACATCGACGTTCAACACCTTAATAACGGTGTTGTTGACTTCGATGCCTTCGGCGCTGTCCATCAACAGCGTAACGACAGGGCCTCGGTTGCGGATGTCTTTAACCAAAAGCCAGCCGCCGGCAATCAGCGCAATCAGCGGAATCAGCCACACGACAGACGTGAAGACATTGGTTTTCTTGACACGCGCCGGGGCGTGATAATTGGGTGAAGAATCGTGTTTTTTCATTGTTTTAAGGTCTGCTCAGAATCAAGGCCGTCTGAAAGCTGCTGTTGCTTGTCCCAAATCAGACGGGGATCGAAATAATAGGCCGAAAGCATGGTCAAAATAACGACCAAGCAGAAGTAAATCGCCGCACCACCCGGCACGACGCGCGCCATATTGGTGTGGAACGAACTCATCAAAATAATAATCACAAAAATATCAATCATCGACCAGCGGCCGATGGATTCGGTAATCCGATACAAAACCGACATTTTGTCCGCGCTCATCACAGGTTTAAAGTATGCGGAATAAATCAAAACCGCCATCGCAATAATCTTCAAAACCGGCACCATAATACTGGCACTAAAGATAATCACGGCAATCAATCGGTCGCCGTCGTCCCACATATAAACAATGCCGTTGAAAATCGTATTGATCTCCAAAGCCGTCGGATTTGACGAAATCATAATCGGCAGGATGTTGGCAGGGAAATACAGGATAAACGCCGCGACTAAAAACGCCAGCGAAATGCTCAGGCTTTTCGGGCGGCGACGGTATAAGTCCGCACCGCATACGCCGCAAGGCTGCTCGTCTTTATTGCGGAAATACAGGCAGCGGCTGCAACAGATTTTGTCTTCAGTGGCCGCCTGAACCGCATGGCCGCCGGTTAAACGGTGAATCTTATAATAAACCCAATGCTGCGGAATCGATACCGAAGTCCGAATCAGCATGACCGACAGCGGAAACATCAGATAAAACGCCGAGCCGAACTCTACCGTGGCAACGGACGAGAGTTTGATATACGCCACCAAAGTGGAAATAAAAAACACATCCACCATAATCCAATGACGCAGCCGCACCAATACACGCGTCGCAAAGCGCAGCGCAGGGTAGGCCTTTTCGCGTATCAAAGCCGTATAAACATACAGGCAGAGCAGTAAAAACAATAAAGGCGCACCGAAAGTAAGGATAAACATCACTTCCGCCAGAAAACCGTAATCCAGCGAAATCAAAAGCCGCATCATTTGCGGCAACGACAAAATCGAAGTAACACCGAACAAATCCACCCGGATATACACCATATTGTACGCAAACGCCATCAGAATCAAGGTTGTCAGCGCATAGGCGATCGGCGCGATATACGGATTGTTTTCCACCTCCACGATTTCATGGTTGCATACCGGACAATGCGCTTCCTGTCCCTGACGCAGGCGCGGAATATCCATACGGCAGCCGCAATCCGGGCATTCCACCGTATGTGCAGGCAGCGTCGCATCAGGAAGATAAGACTTGTAGCGCCACCAGCGATGGTAGGCAGGAATCCGTTTCATGGTTCGGCAGGGGATAAAGAAGGTGCAAAGAGTGTCGCATTATAAAGGAAAACAGAAGGATAGCCCAAATTTAGGTCGATATTTGATTGAATGGCGGCTGCTTAATAAGGTTTGGGCCGTCTGAAAAGTTTGAAAAGGGTTTGGAAGGTTATTGCTATGGGCTGTTAAATTTTATTAATAGGTCTTAGTTTGGTTTATTGTTATTATATTAAAAATAAGATATATTCTCAATATTTAAAAACACGATAATCCTTGTAGATTTGTGGAAGGTACACGGTCAACGAACCTGAAGTAGGCTAAAAATTATCTTCTTTGTTTTTAAAACGATTCTTTTCAAATTAGACGGTATTTTTAACCATAAAGGCCGTCTGAAACCATTAGTCTCTTAATTCAAAGGAAACATCATGAGTGAAACACAAGAGCTGACTTTCGCCAAACGCTTGAAAGAGCAAACCACAGTTACACACGACAGCGTTGATAACTTGGTTATGTTTGTCCAGCCTTTCGTCAGCAAAGAAAACTACATCAAATTTTTGAAACTCCAATCAGTTTTCCACAAAGCTGTCGATCACATCTATAAAGATGCCGAATTGAACAAAGCCATTCCCGAACTCGAATACATGGCGCGTTACGATGCCGTAACCCAAGACCTAAAAGACTTGGGCGAAGAGCCTTACAAATTCGACAAAGAATTGCCGCATGAAACAGGCAATAAAGCCATCGGCTGGCTCTATTGCGCCGAAGGTTCAAATTTGGGTGCCGCTTTCTTGTTCAAACACGCTCAAAAACTCGAATACAACGGCGAACACGGCGCACGCCACCTGGCTCCGCATCCTAACGGCCGAGGCAAACACTGGCGCGCCTTCGTCGAGCACCTGAATGCCCTGAACTTAACTCCGGAAGCCGAAGCAGAAGCTATTCAAGGCGCGCAGGAAGCGTTTGCCTTCTATAAAGTGATTCTGCGTGAAACCTTCGGTTTGCCGGAAGGCACAGAAGCCCCCGAAGGCATGATGCCGCACAGACACTAAAAATAATGAAACACACAAGGTCTCGGCATGGATGTTTGCAGAGACCTTTAATTACACGACACAGATTTATTTGTACGGGTTGCTGTCTTATTAAATATTAATGATTATCAGAAAATTTATTATGCATTAACTGATGGATGAACAATCCATTACACCTTGAGTTGATAATATGAAACCATTACACATGCTTCCTATTGCCGCGCTGGTCGGCAGTATTTTCGGCAATCCAGTCTTGGCAGCGGATGAAGCTGCAACCGAAACCACACCCGTTAAAGCAGAGATAAAAGAAGTCCGCGTTAAAGGCCAGCGTAATGCGCCTGCAACCGTGGAGCGTGTCAACCTCGGCCGCATTCAACAGGAAATGATACGCGACAACAAAGACTTGGTGCGTTACTCCACCGACGTCGGCCTGAGCGACAGCGGCCGCCATCAAAAAGGCTTTGCCGTGCGCGGCGTGGAAGGCAACCGTGTCGGTGTCAGCATTGACGGCGTGAGCCTGCCTGATTCGGAAGAAAACTCACTGTATGCCCGTTATGGCAACTTCAACAGCTCGCGCCTGTCCATCGACCCCGAACTCGTGCGCAACATCGAAATCGTGAAGGGCGCTGACTCTTTCAATACTGGCAGCGGTGCCTTGGGTGGCGGCGTGAATTACCAAACCCTGCAAGGCCATGATTTGCTGTTGCCTGAGCGTCAGTTTGGCGTGATGATGAAAAACGGTTACAGCAGCCGCAACCGCGAATGGACAAATACACTCGGTTTCGGCGTGAGCAACGACCGCGTGGATGCTGCTTTGCTGTATTCGCAACGTCGCGGTCATGAGACCGAAAGCGCGGGCGAGCGTGGCTATCCGGTAGAGGGCGCCGGCAGCGGAGCGAATATCCGTGGTTCTGCGCGCGGTATTCCTGACCCGTCCAAACATAAATACCACAGCTTCTTGGGTAAGATTGCTTATCAAATCAACGACAACCATCGTATCGGCGCATCTCTCAACGGTCAGCAGGGCCACAATTACACGATCGAAGAGTCTTATAACCTGACCGCTTCTTCTTGGCGCGAAGCCGATGACGTAAACAGACGGCGCAATGCCAACCTGTTTTACGAATGGACGCCGGAATCCAACTGGTTGTCTATGGTGAAAGCGGACTTCGATTATCAGAAAACCAAAGTAGCGGCGGTTAACAACAAAGGCTCGTTCCCGATGGATTATTCTACCTGGACGCGCAACTACAATCAGAAGGATTTGGACGAAATCTACAACCGCAGCATGGATACAACCTTCAAACGCATTACATTGCGTATGGACAGCCAACCGTTGCAACTGGGCGGGCAACACCACCTGTCGTTTAAAACATTTGCCAGCCAACGTGAGTTTGAAAACTTAAACCGCGACGATTACTACTTCAGCGGCCGTATTTTGCGCACGACCAGCACGATTCAGCATCCGGTGAAAACCAACAACTACGGTTTCTCGCTGTCTGACCAAATCCAATGGAACGACGTGTTCAGCAGCCGCGCAGGTATCCGTTACGACTACACCAAAATGACGCCGCAGCAACTGAATGCCGAGTGTCATGCTTGTGACAAAACACCACCTGCAGCCAACACTTATAAAGGCTGGAGCGGTTTTGTCGGCTTGACTGCACAGCTGAGTCAGACATGGCGTTTGGGTTACGATGTAACTTCCGGTTTCCGCGTGCCGAATGCGTCTGAAGTGTATTTCACTTACAACCACGGCTCAGGTACCTGGTTGCCTAATCCGAACCTGAAAGCCGAGCGCAGCACCACCCATACCCTTTCTCTGCAAGGCCGCAGCGAAAAAGGTACTTTGGATGCCAACCTGTATCAAAGCAATTACCGCAACTTCTTGTCTGAAGAGCAGAAGCTGACCACCAGCGGCGATGTCGGCTGTACTCAGATGAATTACTACTATGGTATTTGTAGCAATCCTTATTCCGAAAAACTGGAATGGCAGATGCAAAACATCGACAAGGCCCGAATCCGTGGTCTTGAGCTGACAGGCCGTCTGAATTTAGGTCAAGTGGTTTCTTTTGTACCTGAAGGCTGGAAATTGTTTGGTTCTGTCGGTTACGCGAAGAGCAAACTGTCAGGCAACAACAGCCTGCTGTCCACTCAGCCTCTGAAAGTGATTGCCGGTGTCGATTACGAAAGCCCGAGCGAAAAATGGGGTGTGTTCTCCCGCTTGACCTATCTGGGAGCGAAAAAGGCCAAAGACGCTCAATATACCGTGTTTGAAAACACTGGTTGGGGTACGCCTTTGCAAGAAAAAGTAGTAGATTACCCATGGCTGAACAAATCGGCTTATGTGTTTGATATGTACGGCTTCTACAAACCAGTGAAAAACCTGACCCTGCGCGCGGGCGTGTATAATGTGTTCAACCGCAAATACACTACTTGGGACTCTCTGCGCGGTCTGTACAGCTACAGCACCACCAACGGGGTTGACCGCGATGGCAAAGGCTTAGACCGCTATCGCGCACCCGGCCGCAACTACGCCGTATCGCTGGAATGGAAATTCTAAGCAGTTAACGGATGGCTAAAGGCCGTCTGAAAGTTTTGATGACTTTCAGACGGCCTTTTTTAGTTAAAACAAAATTTTTAAACGGATAACAACGGTTGCTGCCGAACAATCGCACGGATGATGGCGCGGTTGGGGTGTAGCGCGGTTCTCAGCCTTTGTGATAGCGGATGCGGCAAACCGAGTATTTCAGCCGCAATGGCGGCGGCGCAGATGGGGGCTGTCGCCAGGCCGCGTGTGCCGTGTGCCGTATTGATGTAGGCATGGGGCAGGTAAGGGCAGGGAATATTGTCGAGGCGGTAGTTCTTGTCCAATGCCAGTTTGGCGTAGGCGGACTGCATGGCGGCGATGTCGCCGAGCGCGCCGACAACGGGCAAGTGGTCGAGGCTGTCGCAACGCAGGGCGGCATGGCCTTGTGTGGATTGGAGCGGGGGAGTTTGCAGGCCGTCTGAAAACAGGGATTGTGCCAATGGCGGATTGAGTTGGTGCAAGGCGGCGCGGTTGTCGGTTTCTTCGTGCGGATACCAAGTTTCATCGTTGCTGTTGAGGACAAATGTCGCGCCGTAGCAGTGGCGGCCTTGCCAGCTCGGGCTGATGTAGCTTTCGCCGGAAATGGCGCAACGCAGCTTTTGTGAAAACGGGCTGGCGGACACAACGCCGGTTTGACCGCGGATTTGGCGGAAAGGCAGGGCTGAGACATTGGTGTCGGCGGCATTCGGGCTGTGCGCACCCATACAGTAAACGATATGGCTGGCGTTGAAATGCGCGTTTGGCGTGTGTGCCGTCCATTGTGTGCCGTCATGCGATACGGCGGTCAGCGGCGAGTGTTCGTGCAACTCAATCAGCGGATGGTTCAATAAGGCATGCACGACGGCGGGCGGATTCAGCCATACGCCTTGCGGCCAGTAAAGACCGTCTGAAAATACGTCTATGCCTGCAATGTGTGCGGCTTCTTCGGCAGATACGCTGCGGTAGAGGTGTTTATGCTGGTGTTGCAAACCCAAGGCTTGATTGCGTTTGCGTTCGCTGTCGTCAAAATTCAAATGCAATACGCCGTCGCCTCCCCATGCGTCGGAGTCGGGCAGCAAGTCTTCCAGCAATCGGCGCGTGTAGCCGTAGCCTGTCAGCAGCAGCTCGGTTTGTTCGGTATCGTGTGGCGAGATTTTGGCGTAGAGCAAGCCTTGGCGGTTGCCGCTGCCTGCCTGCGCCGCTTTGCCTGCTTCCAAAACCGTAACGCGTACGCCGTGCTCCGCCAGTTTGCGCGCGGTTGCCGCGCCGGCAATGCCTGCGCCGATAATCAGGACGTGTTCGGGCGCGGCTTGATGTTCAGGCCGTCTGAACCAAGGTTTCAGAGGAGAGGGGCGTACTTGGGGGATGGCTTCGGTTTGCCATTCGATATGATGGAAATGTTCGTGTAAGCGGTCGGCGCGGGGTGGCGGAACCAGCCAGAGATGCACATCAGGCAATAGGTTTTCCAAAACATTGACGCTGTTGAACTGAAGGCATTTCATGGCTTGAACGAGGCGGTTGTTCAGACGGCCTTCAAGCTCGGAGGGATGATTCGATAATGGAAAATCGGGAATATGGTTTTCAGGCAGGCAGACAATCAAATAAAGCGGCGCGGTATGTTGTTCGATGGTGCGGCAAAGATCGGCAAGGGCGGGTGTGGTGTTCCAAGCAAGGCAGGTCATGATGAAAGGCCGTCTGAAAAAAGAGGCTTTATTGTAACGCGGTTTGCGCGGATAGAATATCCGGACGGGTTTTGATAAAATCTTTCGATATTTGTTTTCCCATTGATTTTCATACAGGAATTTTATGCGCCGTCTTTTATTGTGCCTTCTTGCTTCCGGCTTGCCTGTTGCCTGTTTATCCGCGCCGCCGGATAACGGCGGCAAAGCCTTTCAGTCCGAACGGTGGGCAACACCCATTAAACACGATGCCAACCTTTATCGCATCGATGACAAGCTTTACCGCAGCGAGCAGCCCGTTGCCGAAGATGGCGAAGCCATTGTCAAGCTGGGCATTCAGAGCGTGATCAACCTGCGCTTTTTCGACCGAAACGATGACGACCATTTGAAGGCGTATGGTTTGACCTTGCTAAACCGTCCGTTGCTGTCATGGAGCATTAAGCCGAAAGAGATTGCGGAAATCTTATACCTGATTGAAAAACAACAGCAAAACGGCGCAGTGCTCATTCATTGTTATCACGGCGCAGACCGTACCGGTTTGATTGCCGGAATGTACCGCATCATTTATCAAGGCTGGCCGGTGGAAGAGGCAAAAGCCGAAATGCAACACGGGCCTTACGGTTATCACAGCATTTGGAAAAACATTGCCAACCTGTTTACCGAAGAGAAAGTCAAACAGGTTAAAACGCACTTAGAAGCCTTGCGCAAACGCGGTTAACACCAAGATTTAAATGATAAAAGGCCGTCTGAAAGAACAAATCTTTCAGACGGCCTTTTAAATGGCAGATAACTTAAATCACAAAATCCGTAGTCGATAATTGAATGCTTTGATCCATATCGGCAGACGGAGTTTTGGAAGAGCGGCCGACCGGTTTGGCCGGTACGCCGACAACGGTAATCGAAGACGGTACGTCGGCAACCACCACGCTGCCTGCGCCGATTTTGGCATTTTCGCCGATGCGGATGTTGCCCAAAATCGAAGCATTCGCACCAATCATCACGCCATTGCCGATTTTCGGGTGACGGTCGCCGCTTTCTTTGCCCGAACCGCCCAGCGTTACGCCGTGGAGGATGGAAATATTGTTGCCCAAGACGGCGGTTTCGCCGGCCACAAAACCGGTGGCATGGTCGAGCATCAAACCGTGACCGAAACGGGCGGCTGGGTGGATATCGACACCGAAGACTTCCGACATGCGGTTTTGCAGGAAATACGCCAGCGTTTTACGGCCGTTTTGATAGAGCCAGTGGTTGATACGGTGTGCCTGTACGGCGTGGAAGCCTTTGAAATACAACAGCGGCAGCGAATATTCGTCACAAGCCGGATCGCGTTCATAAATGGCTTTCAAGTCGGCCTCGACACATTTGCTGATACGGGTGTCCACGCTCAAAGCCTGCTGATAGATTTCAAACAGCGCGCGCACATCCATAATCGGGCTGCCGAGTTTGCTGGAAAGATGGTAGGCAAGTACCGAATCGAGCGAATCGTGGCGCAACACGGTTTGATGCAGGAAACTCGCCAGCATCGGTTCGGCCGCAGCGGCCGCTTCGGTTTCTTCGCGGATGGTGTGCCACAGATTAAAATCGGTTGAATTCAAATGGTCTTTTTTCATGTTTGAGGCCGTCTGAAGAATACAATCAGATGGCTATCTTACCGTTTTCCAACGTCTTTTAACAAGGCATTTGATAATCGACGTTCAAATGCTTGAAGTTTTTTCAGACGGCCTTATATATGAAACATCGAATATCAACACGCTAAAAGGATGTCAGAAATGACGGAGCATAACGAACAACATCAACACGAAGCAGAAGAAGCGGCAGCCGTAGAAACTGCCGAAACCGTTGAAACCGAACAAGCCGAACCGACTTACGAAGAGCTTCAGGCGCGTGTCGCCGAGTTGGAAGGCCAGCTCAAAGACAGCGAATTGCGCGGTCTGGCAAACGAGCAAAACCTGCGCCGCCGCCATCAGCAGGAAATCGCCGACACCCATAAATTCGCCGGACAAAAATTTGCAGCAGAAATGTTGCCGGTTAAAGATTATCTCGAAATGGCGCTGCTGGACCAAAGCGGCAATTTCGATGCGCTGAAAATGGGCGTGCAAATGACTTTGAACGAGCTGCAAAAAGCATTTGATGCCACCCATATTAAAGAAATCAATCCGCAGCCGGGCGACAAACTCGATCCGCACCAACATCAAGCGATGCAGGCAGTCGTCAGCGAGCAAGAGCCGAATACCATCGTCAGCGTGATGAAAAAAGGCTATACATTGGCCGACCGCGTGCTGCGTCCTGCAATGGTTGTCGTGGCGAAAAAAGAAGATTGAAGGCATCGCTTGATAAAGTTTATCAAGCATAAAATCTTCAGACGGCCTTATCCGGTTTCAAAACCCGATGTTCCGCTATTGGAAAATCATTCCGATAAACCGGAATCGGAAAATTAAAGCCGGCCGTCTGAAAAAGAATAAACGGCTTGTGGATAAATAAATCAAGTAATTGAATTTAATTTGAAAAAAAATTCAAATTAAGCCTTGAAAAAAAATGAAGCAACCTTATTTACAAGCCATCGGAACGAAATGTTCCACAGGATTATTAATTTGGAAAAGTTTATTTATTAGGAGCAACATAATATGGCAAAAGTAATCGGTATTGACTTAGGTACAACCAACTCTTGTTTGGCCATTTCTGAAAACGGTCAAACCAAAGTGATCGAAAATGCAGAAGGTGCACGCACCACTCCTTCCGTTATCGCTTATTTGGACGGTGGCGAAATCCTCGTCGGCGCGCCTGCAAAACGCCAAGCGGTAACCAACGCTAAAAACACTATTTACGCGGCCAAACGTTTGATCGGCCACAAATTTGAAGACAAAGAAGTACAACGCGACATCGAATCCATGCCTTTTGAAATCATCAAAGCCAACAACGGCGACGCATGGGTGAAAGCACAAGGCAAAGAGCTGTCTCCTCCTCAAATTTCCGCAGAAGTTTTGCGTAAAATGAAAGAAGCAGCCGAGGCTTACTTGGGCGAAAAAGTAACCGAAGCCGTGATTACCGTTCCTGCCTACTTCAACGACAGCCAACGTCAAGCGACTAAAGACGCAGGCCGTATCGCAGGTTTGGAAGTAAAACGCATCATCAACGAACCGACCGCAGCCGCTTTGGCATTCGGTATGGACAAAGGCGACAGCAAAGACCGTAAAATCGCCGTGTATGACTTGGGTGGCGGTACTTTCGATATTTCCATTATCGAAATTGCCAACATCGACGGCGACAAACAATTCGAAGTATTGGCAACCAACGGCGACACCTTCTTGGGCGGCGAAGACTTCGACCAACGCTTGATCGACTACATCATTGACGAGTTCAAAAAAGAACAAGGCATTGATTTGAAACAAGACGTCATGGCTCTGCAACGCCTGAAAGAAGCTGCCGAGAAAGCCAAAATCGAATTGTCCAGCGGTCAGCAAACCGAAATCAACCTGCCGTACATTACTATGGACGCAACCGGTCCGAAACACTTGGCCATGAAAATTACCCGTGCCAAATTTGAAAGCCTGGTTGAAGATTTGATCCAACGTTCTATCGAGCCTTGCAAAATCGCATTGAAAGATGCCGGCTTGAGCACCAGCGACATCGACGACGTGATTTTGGTCGGCGGTCAGTCCCGTATGCCGAAAGTACAAGAAGCCGTTCGAGACTTCTTCGGCAAAGAGCCTCGCAAAGACGTGAACCCTGACGAAGCCGTTGCCGTAGGCGCAGCAATTCAAGGCGAAGTATTGAGCGGCGGCCGTAGCGACGTATTGTTGCTGGACGTAACGCCTCTGTCTTTGGGTATCGAAACCATGGGCGGCGTGATGACCAAGCTGATTCAAAAGAACACTACTATTCCGACTAAAGCGTCTCAAGTGTTCTCTACTGCCGAAGACAACCAAAGCGCTGTAACCATCCATGTGCTGCAAGGCGAACGCGAACGTGCTTCTGCCAACAAATCTTTGGGTCAGTTCAACTTGACCGACATCGCACCTGCACCACGCGGTATGCCTCAAATTGAAGTTACTTTCGACATTGATGCCAACGGTATCTTGCACGTTTCTGCCAAAGACAAAGGCACCGGCAAAGCCGCCAACATCACCATCCAAGGTTCTTCAGGTTTGAGCGAAGAAGAAATCGAACGCATGGTGAAAGATGCCGAAGCCAACGCTGAAGAAGATAAAAAACTGACTGAATTGGTCGCTTCACGCAACCAAGCCGAAGCTCTGATTCACTCCGTGAAAAAATCTTTGGCCGACTACGGCGACAAACTCGACGCTGCCGAGAAAGAAAAAATCGAAGCTGCGTTGAAAGAAGCTGAAGAAGCGGTTAAAGGCGACGACAAAGCCGCTATCGATGCCAAAGCCGAAGCTTTGGGTACAGCCAGCCAAAAATTGGGCGAAATGGTTTACGCTCAAGCGCAAGCCGAAGCCCAAGCCCAAGCAGGCGAGGGCGCACAAGCCGAGTCTTCCGCTAAGAAAGACGACGACATCGTAGATGCCGACTTTGAAGAAGTAAAAGACGACAAAAAATAATTGATGCCGTCTGAAAAAAAAGCGCGAATCGAAAGGTTCGCGCTTTTTATTTGAATTATTCATAGTAAAAGGTCATCTGAAAGCTTTTCAGACGACCTTGGTTTTAGAAATCTTGACAGACAGGAAAAAGATATAACCCATTGAAAAGACAAGGTTGGGCTAATCTGTTTGTACCTATTCTGGAAGCGCTTTTTTCTTTTTGGATTTTATGTATT
>ERZ1699244.595-NODE-595-length-13835-cov-3.888532_pt1 | contig 13835 bp, 8 predicted proteins | sample MGYA00581534_ERZ1699244 | MGnify/ENA primary metagenome ERZ1699244 (study PRJEB42319, sample SAMD00040331) | human oral metagenome | material: saliva | host: Homo sapiens | study: EMG produced TPA metagenomics assembly of PRJDB4115 data set (Metgenomic analysis of...
TGGAAGAGTGCAATGTCGTACTGCTCAACGTCTTTCACCATGCCATGCCAGCATTGGAGTGGCTGAGCGTCCACGAAGTCGACATCGTCTTTGCCGACATCGGCATGCCGGAAATCGACGGTCTCGAGTTTGTCGAACGCATCAAGCGTACCGCCAAACGCCAGCCGGAAATTGTCTTCACCACAGCCTACGAAGAACACGCCCTGCGCGCGTTTGAGCTGGCTGCCGCAGACTATCTGCTCAAACCGATCAAAATGACCCGCCTGCAAACCGCACTTGACCGCATCATCGAGAAAAACCGCGAAAAAGCAGACAGTTTCACCCATTTCAAAGTGTACAACCGCGAGCGCATGGTTGAAATCCCTTGGCAACAGGCGCGTTATCTGATGGCGGAACACAAAACCGTCTATCTGTTTACCGGCGACGGTCAAAGCTACGAATTACCGAAAACATTGGTTTACTGGGAAGAATTACTGGGCGACAAAGTCATCCGCATCCACCGCAACGCCCTCGTCTTCCGCCACACCCTCGACAGCCTGATTCGATTGGACGATGACGAAAACGACGAATACGCATCCACATGGGGCGCAAAAATTCTCGATATTTCGACTCCGTTGCCCGTCAGCCGCCGACAACTGTCCACCCTGCGGAAAATCATTAAAAACAGCATCTAAATGTTCTCTTTGACTCGCTCTTTTTAAATCAAAGGCCGTCTGAAAATATCTTTTCAGACGGCCTTTTAACTTCTCATTTCAATAACAGAAAACAGAAAAAAGAAACGACTAAAACCTACCGTTTGGACTTATCCAGACTTTTAATTTAATCAAACCGTTTTACCCACAAACAAGCTTTTCTATTTTTTTAATCCAACATCTCTCAATTACTACCACTCAACAGAAAAGGCCGTCTGAACAATTCAGACGGCCTCGATATTCAATCCCTATCGGTTAAAAGAACAATTCACGCCAGCTGATGCGTTTAAGTCCGCATTTCCGGCCTTCTACTTTCAGACTGTGCATCTTATCAGAGTTGGTCAACAGACTGCGCTCGGCTTGGGTTGCAAAACATTTATTGTTTGGCACGCTCGGCGTAACGTTCAACTCTTTATCCGTACCCGTGCCGCCGCTATCGCCATCGGCGGTTACCGGAGAATCATCAGCCTTAGAGCCATTCAGATAAGTAAAGTTGACCACACCGTCAAACACCATACCGCTGGCGTAATAGACTTGACCGTTGTTTTCACGTTTGATGAATTGGCGGTTTTTATCGGAAATACGCGCATCACGCAAACCCAAACGGCCGCCATTTTCCGCATTTACACCCAGAATAATCGTTTTCGCAGTCGTTTGTGTGGACGTACTGTCCGGCAAACAAACATCGGTACTGGAAGAGTCAGTATGAATTGTTTTGGTTTCATACTTGCGGATGGTCACGACGGCTGTACGCAAAATCATCGTCGGTTTGACAGTCACACGTTCATTCGGATCTAAAGTCAGACTCCAGCCTTTTTTACCTTCACCAACCTTATTGTCGCTGACGTAAACGTGTTCACCGTCACTTTCTCTGGTTTGCTGTTCCAACTCACTGCTGTTTGCCAAAACTGCTTTATCAGATACATCATCGTAAATACCGTAAACGGCATTGATTTGGCCGTTGGTATTATTCAATTCATTCTGATAAACCTCGCTACCCGTACCAAAAATAACGACATACTTGTCTTTACCGCGACGTGATACCGCAGGCGCAGACGTAATCGGTTGATTACCCGAACCTTGGAAAATCATTTGTACCGACCATTCAGACGGGGTTTTACCTCTCAAGTCGAAGCGGAACATATTGCCATAACGGTCGCCTGCATAGGCAATATCGACAATACCGTCAAAATCGGTGTCTACCAAAGTGGGGGTGGAGAGGCCACCTTTGCCATTCGGTGCAGGAATTTTAGCCAAGAGATTACCGGCACTAGAAACATTTTTGCCGGTATCTTGCGTACCAGCTTCTTTACCTGTCATATCATAGACATATAAAGCCGTTTCATTGTCGACACTGTTCACATCTTCAGTACGATAGCCGCTGGCCAAGAAACCCGCATAGCGCACATCAGATTTCAAATTGACCGGAGTGGTATCGCGCTTGATGGAAACACGGCCGATTTGTGTCGAACCAATGGTATAACCCAGCTTATTGTCAGAGCCTTTTTTTGTTTCAAACAAAGGCACAGTCGTATTCCAACTACTACGATCACTGTTAGCTACCGCATCAATATTCAACGCATATGCACCGCGTCCGCCCTGACCCATTGCACCAAACATAAAGGTTTGTTTATCAGGTGTTTGACGGAGAACAAAGCCACCATTGACCATATAGCGGTGTGGCGTGCTGGAGCCATAGCCCTCACGAGCAATATCCTTCAGGACTTTGCCCAAAGTTGTTGCTTGACCTTTCTCGTCCTCACGTTCCATACCTGCCGGAATATAGCTGAGTTTCAAGTCATAAGGATTGCTAGGCGTACCATTACGGAAAATATGTACCATGCCGTCATTGGCAGCAGCGACCAAAAACTCTTGACGGTTATCGCGCTTATCGCCAATCGAAGCAACTGAACCGTCCAAAATATCACCCAAATTGCGCTCATCTTTACTTGCGTCAGCTGGATCAGTTGGACGGATGCGATAAGACTGGTTATAACCTTTTGCCTCTGCATCAGCTTTGATGGTTTCATCACTACCTACTCGGCCAGTCCATTTCAGCAATGCATTTTTCCATTCCAACTTATCTTTCGCACTGCCGTCTGAAATGCCAAAATCGGCATTTAAAGCCTCATTATCTGCAACTCTATCGATAAAATAGGTCTTACTGCCATCATTAACCAAAGTCAGACGGCCTGCAAATGATGGCTGCGAAAATTCAGAAGAGCTAGCTACCGTCCCGTCTCGATTTAATTTATAGAAACGTAGCTGACTGCTCCAAGAGCCGGTATTCAGATGAACCGTTGCCGCCATATCGGGAATACCCATACTGGTCGTTGCCGGCGCAGTAGAGGATACTCCTTCAAATTTTACATTTTTACTGTCGCTTTCAATATTCTCGACAATGGTTTTAAAGGCTTCAAGCAAATCTTCTTTTTTCTCAGCCTTAAAATACCAGTCTGGACGGCTCGCACCCTTTTCTAGATACTCTCTCCCGACTTTAGAAATTCCTTCACCAAAACCCACAGTAAAAGTCTGAACCAATTGCTTGCTGTAATCTACGCCTTTGGGATCGCTTGGATCACCATCCCAGCTCTTACCCGCAGCATCTAAACCGTCTTTTACTGTTTTAATGTCTTTTTCTGCCAAAGTCTGACTAAAGAAACGCATACCGCGTTTTTCATCCTTATAGTTCCTATCCCAATAAGGAACAATAATTTCGCCTGCAGCTACCCACATATACCTACCATAATTAGGATCATACTCATGCTTATATTTACTAGATTGACATAGCAATTTCTTTTCATTCTCAGGCAAGCTAAAATCATTATCATATTGATAAGGTAGGAAATCAAAGTATCCTTTGATACGACCTCCACCATCAAAGAATTTACCTTTCCCATAGCTATCATCAATAGTCTTCACTTCAGACGGCCCAAAATATTGGTATGCAGACGTACCCGCACTACGTTCAATATCGCGGTAATAGTTTGAATAGTAATAATCCCTATCGTAGTTGAAGTTAGTATTGCGAGATAAGCGAGGATCTTCACCTGGAACCTGGTTACTACAACTCATATTGGCATCACCGTCCGACATCACAATCACATAAGACTTCTGACAACGGTATTTGATATTGGGCATCACAAAGTTTTTGACTACTTCATAATAACGGCGCGTGATTGGCGTAGCATGACCGGGGTCGATACCATCTACTCTCCTTTGAACGTCCTGCCAATTATCAGTAAAGCCCATCCTATCCGGAGTATCGGTATGACCATTGTTATGCAGGGTTTGCAAACCCCACTGGAATCGTTGTTTTTCGCCATACTCTTTCAATACCGATTTTAGGGCCTCCTTAGTAATCGTTATTCTTTTATCAGCCCATACAGATGTTTCCTTACCTTGTACATTCCATTGCATACTGCCCGAGTCATCAATCAAAAACATAATATTGTGTTTGACTTTGGGTTGGCCGCTGACGGCGGTTTCGTTTTGCAGGTAAAACGGGACTTTGGCAAATTGCTGCGTATTTGCCTGAACGGAAAAGCTGATAAGCGCTAAAGCGGAAGCAACGCTTGCATGAATAAGGCGATGGCGGCCTGATGGAGCGTTTTGCATAATGTGTTCTTTTTTCATCGGATAATCTCAGCTAAAAATGACATTGTTTTTATTTTTTATAAGGCTACGATTTTAGCATAAACAGCCTGTTCCATGTTTGATTCGGCTGAATTTCCCTATGCCTGCATTTCAAACACAACAAAAATGAAACAATCTGCCTGCTCTGTTTTCAGACGGCCCGACTGGATATTTAGTTCAACCTTACTCATCAGGCATTCCAAAAGCAAGGGATTGTCCCGTAAAGGTAAAACATTTTTAAATTATCGACTCCTTGCTCTATGCTTGAAATTCCTATCATTTTGACTTAAAATACACTGCTTCTACGGCATAGACCGCTATGTCTGAAAAAGCACGTTACACAGCAAAATCAAAGCTGCGGAGCGTGTTTTTTTTTAGCCGAGATTTCCGAAGGCTGTCTTTTTTGTAAACAATTTTTATTTTTCAGACGGCCTGACCCATTTTTTTCGAACCGACCATCATCAGGCAAACAGGATTCCATCATGACCACTCCGGCTCTTCTCGTTCTCGCTGACGGCAGCGTATTTCACGGCACATCAATCGGTTACGAAGGTTCGACTTCCGGCGAAGTCGTGTTCAACACTTCCATGACCGGCTATCAGGAAATCCTGACCGACCCGTCCTACTGCAAACAAATCGTTACCCTCACCTACCCCCACATCGGCAATACCGGCACCAACGCCGAAGACGAAGAAAGCCGCAGCGTTTATGCCGCAGGCTTGATTATCCGCGACCTACCGCTCTTGCACAGCAACTTCCGCGCCTCCGAAAGCCTGCACGACTATTTGGTACGCAACAAAACCGTCGCCATCGCCGACATCGACACCCGCCGCCTGACCACCCTGTTGCGCGAAAAAGGCTCGCAAGGCGGTGCAATCTTGACCGGTGCAGATGCCACCGTTGAAAAAGCACAAGAACTGATTGCCGCATTCGGCAGCATGGTCGGCAAAGACTTGGCCAAAGAAGTTTCCTGCACAGAAACTTACGAATGGACCGAAGGCGAATGGGAATTGGGCAAAGGTTTCGTTACCCCTGCCGAACAGCCTTACCACGTCGTCGCCTACGATTTCGGCGTCAAAACCAACATCCTGCGCATGCTTGCCTCACGCGGCTGCCGCCTGACCGTCGTTCCCGCACAAACCAGCGCGGAAGATGTCTTGGCACTCAATCCTGACGGCGTATTCCTGTCCAACGGCCCCGGCGACCCCGAACCTTGCGACTACGCCATCGAAGCCGTGCAAAAACTGATGGCAAGCGGCAAACCCATCTTCGGTATCTGCTTGGGACACCAGCTCATCAACCTCGCCATTGGCGCAAAAACCTTGAAAATGCACTTCAGCCACCACGGCGCGAACCACCCCGTGCAAGATTTGGACAGCGGCAAAGTCGTCATCACCAGCCAAAACCACGGCTTTGCCGTCGATGCCGACACCCTGCCTGCGAACGCAAGGATTACCCACAAGTCCTTGTTCGACAACACTTTGCAAGGCATCGAGCTGACCGACAAACCTGTGTTCTGCTTCCAAGGCCACCCCGAAGCCAGCCCCGGCCCGCAAGATGTCGGTTATCTGTTTGACAAATTCATTGACAATATGAAAGCGGCAAAACAATAAACCGCCTTTTCAGACGACCTCTCAACTCAACAAAGGTCGTCTGAAACCCGATAAAAATCAAAACATAAAAAACAAAAATTCAGACGCCCCCTCAACACAAAACGTCGTCTGAAAAATCAACCTCCCAACCCTCAAATCAGAAAGGAAAACCATGACTGAAAAACAAATGCGCGTACTCTCCGTCGTCGCCACCCTGACCGCCGTCGGTATGTACGTTTCCTATATCCCACAAATCCAAAACAACCTTGCCGGCAACCCCGGCTCGCCACTGCAACCCCTCGTTGCCGCCATTAACTGCACATTATGGGTTGCCTACGGCTTTTTGAAAGAAAAACGCGACTACCCCGTCATGCTGGCAAACGCCCCCGGTATCATTTTGGGCTTGATTACATTTGTCACTAGTTTTTAAGGAAGTTTTCAGACGACCTGTACAAAATAAAAACGTAAAAGGTCGTCTGAAAAAAGATTGTCTTACCGCAACATTTAATTCAATCAGCAACCCCATCCCCTCTCCCGTGGGAGAGGGCTAGGGAGAGGGCAGCAAGGCTTGCACAAACAGCAAGCCGACAACAAAAATGAACCCGCCCGAAAAACTATTGACCGCCGATACCCCCGCCCTGCGCCAACGCGCCAAAGCCATGCGTCAAGAAATGAGCGAGGCGGAAGCGAAATTATGGCAACACCTGCGGGCAGTCCGTCTGAACGGCTATAAATTCCGCCGCCAGCAGCCGATTGGAAACTATATTGTTGATTTTATGTGCGTAACGCCCAAGCTGATTGTCGAAGCAGACGGCGGGCAGCACACAGAACAAGCCGCATACGACCACGCGCGGACGGCATATCTCAACAGCTTGGGCTTTACCGTGCTGCGTTTTTGGAATCACGAGATTTTGCAGCAGACAAACGATGTACTGGCGAAAATCCTGCGCGTGTTGCAGGAATTGGAAAAGCAGCCTGCACGGTAGCAGATGGCTGATTTTGATTAAATTATTGAAAATTATAGGGTGCAAACCGACTGAATTGAGCATTTATAAAGGTCGTCTGAAAAACAAAAAACAGCCCGCACAACCTGTTTTCCTTGCAGAACCCTTAATCCCTGCAGCCACCCCGTCCTCTCTCCCGTGGGAGAGAGCTAGAGAGAGGGCAACAAGCCGCAAGGCTTGTATTTGGACGGTTGAGGTGTTGGGAAAGGTTGCCGCAACTTAGAGAATGCCCTCTCCCCAGCCCTCCCCCACGGGGGAGGGAGTAGGTTGCAGCGAATTCAGGCGTTACAGGTCGTCTGAAAAAGAATGCCCGAAATATCAACGGCAGTAATTTTTCAGGTAACCTTTATCGCAAGGCAGATGGAACAAACGCCGCGAGCGTTTTTTCAGACGACCTTTGAACCCATTGGTAGCATGTGTGCCGCAAGGCACGCACACGGTCGGTTGGGGTTGCAGGGGAAATGGAGAATGCGTGCGTACCGCACACACCCTACATGCGGGCTACGGCTTGCTTTAACAGACAACGCACACCGTAGGTCGGATTCTCGAATCCGACGGCCGGCTGTAAGGGTGACATTGGATGGCAGCACGGTAGGTTGGGTTGCAAACCCAACACGGGGCAGATAATTTGACGGTTTTTTTTGTTGGTTGAGAACCAACCTGCGCTTGCTGGAGAATAAATTGATAATTGAACAAGCATTTATGAGCATGCCTGAAATTATGGTGGGAAATGGCTATGTTGAACAAGAACATGAAAGTGGCATTGTTTCATCATTTTCGCTTGCAATTTTACAAGAGCTAAACGGTCGAAACCTTCAGAACCCAATCTCATGCATTAGGGCAGAAGAGGTTTTTCGTGATAGTAATACAGGCAAACACAATCGAATAGACTTATTGATTGATTTAGAAAAACTTAATGTAAGTAGTCATAGACTATTAAATTACGGATTTAGACATAAAAATTTTTTAGAAGCAAAATTTTTCAGGGGAGAAAGTGAGCAAATTAATAGCTCTCAAAATATTAAAAGAATTATTACTGATATATATAAACTCGCAATTTTACCCACTAAACTCGAAGAAAATAATAACCCCAGTTCAATTGGCCGTTATTTCTTACACGTATACAAGGGAAGAGTTAATGATTACTTTTCAAATAAATACAAATGGTTATCTGATAAGATAGCTTCAGAAGGAGTTAAAGATTTAGAGATAGAACTGGATAATAAAGATATAAATTCTAATACATTTCTCCATTTACCGAAGTTATCAATAAAGTTAACAGTAACAAATATTATTCTTAAACACAATGAAATCAACTCAGATAACTATATTTTTATTCTTTCAAGGTTTGAGACGCTTGAAATTAAATATAATAAAAATGAACAAAATAGTATTTTTCTTTTAAAAAATGGGAAAATAGATTCCTTAAATTCCAATGAATTTAATAAAATTTATAGTGATTTTTTTCAAAAGCAGGATGATTCAAAAAACATTATTAAATTAAAAAGAGACAAGCAAGATATTTTTGACAAAATAAAACTTATTTTACCTGCAAAGGCAATAGATCAGTGCAAAGAAATCATAAAAAATAAAGAAAAAAGAAAAAGACATAATTACAAAAAATACGTTGAGGCATGCATAAAAGATATCAATTTTTTAGATAACTGTAAAAAAGAATATGAGAAAATTAAATGTGAACTTCTTAATAAATCTATTATAGATATGCTTTCATTGTCTGGTGATGACAATGAGTTGATCAGAGAGATTTCCAAGAAGTTTGCTCGTAATTTCAATGACGAAACAAAGACACAATCCGCTTCAAACCTAGATGGATTAATAAAGAAAAATTATCACAACTTCGAGAAACGACTAGCGCAAGAATTTTATGACCAATTTAAAGAATGTTTAGACAATAATCCTTGAAGAAAGACCCACCATGCCCAAACGTACCGACCTAAAATCCATCCTTATCATCGGCGCCGGCCCTATCGTTATCGGTCAGGCCTGCGAATTTGACTATTCGGGCGCACAGGCCTGCAAGGCTTTGCGTGAAGAAGGCTATAAAGTCATTCTGGTGAATTCCAACCCCGCCACCATCATGACCGATCCTGAAATGGCGGATGTTACCTACATCGAGCCGATTATGTGGCAGACGGTGGAGAAGATTATCGCCAAGGAGCGGCCCGATGCGATTCTGCCCACGATGGGCGGCCAGACCGCGCTGAACTGTGCGCTGGATTTGGCGCGCAACGGCGTGCTGGCGAAATACAATGTCGAGCTGATCGGCGCGACGGAAGACGCGATCGACAAGGCGGAAGACCGCGGCCGCTTTAAGGAGGCGATGGAGAAAATCGGCCTTTCCTGCCCGAAATCTTTTGTCTGCCACACAATGAACGAAGCTTTGGCGGCGCAAGAACAGGTTGGCTTCCCGACACTGATTCGCCCTTCTTTTACCATGGGCGGTTCGGGCGGCGGCATTGCCTACAACAAAGACGAGTTCTTAGCAATTTGCGAACGCGGTTTTGATGCTTCGCCTACGCATGAGTTGCTGATTGAGCAATCCGTTCTCGGCTGGAAAGAGTACGAGATGGAGGTTGTACGTGATAAAAACGACAACTGCATCATTATCTGCTCGATTGAAAACTTCGACCCGATGGGCGTGCATACGGGCGACTCGATTACGGTTGCGCCCGCGCAAACGCTGACGGACAAGGAATACCAAATCATGCGCAACGCAAGTTTGGCGGTATTGCGCGAAATCGGCGTAGACACGGGCGGCTCGAACGTACAGTTTGCGGTGAACCCTGAAAACGGCGAGATGATTGTGATTGAGATGAACCCGCGCGTGAGCCGTTCGTCCGCGCTGGCTTCCAAGGCGACGGGTTTCCCGATTGCGAAGGTGGCGGCGAAACTGGCTGTCGGCTTTACGCTGGACGAGTTGCGCAACGACATCACCGGCGGCCGCACGCCCGCGTCGTTCGAGCCGTCCATCGACTATGTGGTAACCAAAATCCCGCGTTTCGCGTTTGAAAAATTCCCCGCCGCAGACGACCGCCTGACCACGCAGATGAAATCGGTGGGCGAAGTGATGGCGATGGGCCGCACCATTCAGGAAAGTTTCCAAAAAGCCCTGCGCGGCTTGGAGACAGGCTTGTGCGGCTTCAATCCGCGCAGCGAAGACAAAGCGGAAATCCGCCGCGAACTGGCGAACCCCGGCCCCGAACGTATGCTGTTTGTGGCAGACGCGTTCCGCGCGGGCTTCACGCTGGAAGAAATCCACGAAATCTGCGCCATCGACCCTTGGTTCTTGGCGCAAATCGAAGACTTGGTGAAAGAAGAGCAGCAGGTAAGTGCAGGCTGCCTGCAAGATTTGGATTTCGCCGCCTTACGTCGTCTGAAACGCAAAGGCTTCTCCGACAAACGCATCGCGCAGCTTTTGGGCGTAAAAGAAAAAGAAGTACGCGAACACCGCTACGCGCTGAAGCTGCATCCCGTGTTTAAACGCGTCGACACCTGCGCCGCCGAGTTTGCCACCGAAACCGCCTATCTCTACTCCACTTACGAAGAAGAATGCGAATCCCGTCCTTCCGACCGTAAAAAAGTGATGATTCTCGGCGGCGGTCCAAACCGTATCGGCCAAGGTATCGAGTTTGACTACTGCTGCGTTCACGCCGCGCTCGCCCTGCGCGAATCGGGCTTTGAAACCATCATGGTCAACTGCAACCCCGAAACCGTGTCCACCGACTTCGACACCAGCGACCGCCTCTACTTCGAGCCGCTGACCTTGGAAGACGTATTGGAAATCGTCCGCACCGAAAACCCATGGGGCGTGATTGTTCATTACGGCGGCCAAACCCCGCTCAAACTGGCTAATACCTTGGTGGCAAACGGCGTGAACATCATCGGCACATCTGCCGACAGCATCGACGCCGCCGAAGACCGCGAACGTTTCCAAAAAGTGTTGAACGACTTAGGCCTGCGTCAACCGCCTAACCGCATCGCCCACAACGAAGAAGAAGCCCTCGTTAAAGCCGAAGAAATCGGTTATCCGCTGGTTGTCCGTCCTTCTTACGTCCTCGGCGGCCGCGCCATGCAGATTGTTCACTCTGCCGAAGAGTTGCAAAAATACATGCGCGAAGCCGTACAAGTTTCCGAAGACAGCCCCGTATTGCTCGACTTCTTCTTGAACAACGCCATCGAAGTGGACGTAGACTGCGTTTCAGACGGCCAAGACGTCGTGATCGGCGGCATCATGCAACACGTCGAACAAGCAGGTATCCACTCCGGCGACTCCGGCTGCTCATTGCCTCCATACTCATTGGACGAAGAAATTCAAGACGAAATCCGCCGTCAAACCAAAGCCATGGCATACGCACTGGGCGTGGTCGGCTTGATGAACGTACAGTTTGCCGTACAAGACGGCGTGGTCTTCGTACTGGAAGTGAACCCACGCGCCAGCCGTACCGTACCGTTCGTATCTAAAGCCACCGGTGTACCGCTTGCCAAAGTCGGTGCACGCGTGATGGCAGGCATTTCGCTGAAAGAGCAAGGCGTAGAAAAAGAAGTCATCCCAGACTTCTACGCCGTTAAAGAAGCCGTGTTCCCATTCATCAAATTCCCGGGTGTGGACACCATTCTCGGCCCTGAAATGCGCTCTACCGGCGAAGTCATGGGCGTAGGCGCAAGCTTCGGCGAAGCCTACTTCAAAGCCCAACTCGGCGCAGGCGAACGCTTGAGCACAACAGGCAAAGTGTTCCTCGCCGTACGCGACGAAGACAAACCGCTCATCGTCAAAACCGCACAAAACTTCCAAGCACTCGGCTACGGTGTCTGCGCCACACGCGGTACCGCCGAATACTTGAAAGAACACGGCATCATCGTGCAAGCGGTCAACAAAGTGCAGGAAGGCCGCCCACACATCGTGGACGCAATTAAAAACGGCGAAATCGCACTGGTGGTCAACACCGTCGGCAGCACAGTACAATCTGTTACCGACAGCCACAGCATCCGCCGCACTTCCCTCACCCAACGCGTACCGCAATACACCACCATCGCCGGCGGCGAAGCCATGAGCGAAGGCGCAAAAAGCCGCGAACACTTGGGCGTGTACAGCGTACAGGAATTGCATGGCCGTCTGAAAAACAAAGCCTAATCAATCCTATCGGATTTAAATAGCTAAAAGGCCGTCTGAAACCTAATTGCTCAGTTTCAGACGGCCTTTCTGCAAAAATAAGGAAAACGTAATGAAACAAACCATTCAAGAAAAACTGACTCAAATTTCACTTGCCGAACCACTGCATTTTCTGTTGGCGGCGGAGAGCGGAAGCCGTGCATGGGGCTTTGCTTCGCCCGACAGCGATTATGACGTTCGCGCCGTTTATATCCGCCCGCAGGAACATTATCTGCAAATCGATGAAGCAAAAGATACATTTGAATTTATTGAAAACCAATGGTTTGACGTAGGCGGCTGGGACATCCGCAAGGCTTTGCGCCTATTGAGAAAAAGCAATGCTGTATTGCTGGAATGGCTGCGTTCGCCTATTGTTTATACACAAGATGAGGCATTCATAGGCCGTCTGAACGAACTTGCGCCCCAATACGTCCAAGCCGCCGCGTTGTTGCACCATTATCGCGGTATCGCCGGCAATGCTTTGAAAGCCATGGATTTGGCGCAGCCGATTAAATTGAAGAAATGGTTTTACGTCTTGCGCCCTTTATTGGCGGCTCGCTGGGCAGTGAAACAAGGCGGTATTCCGCCAATGACTTTGGTTGAGTTGATGAATGAGTGGCAGACAGATTGTGCTACCCAAATTACTGATCTAGTCGCATTAAAAGCAGGTCAGGACGAAAGTTATCTGCACACATTATCGCCAGAGCTGCAAAAGCTGACTGTTGACCTATATAACGAAGTTTCTGCCTTGTCTGCCCCTGCTGCCGAACCTGCCGATAGTGGGCCTTTGAACGAATTGTTCCGCTCCACCTTGGCAGCCATTTATCCGTAAAAGGCCGTCTGAATATGCTGACCCTCGAAGACTTGCACACGCAAAATCTGATTCTGCTCGAAGCCGTTTCCGGCAGCCGCGCCTACGGTTTGGCAACGCCCGAGTCCGATACTGACATCAAAGGCGTGTTTTACCTGCCCAAATCCATGTTTTACGGCATGGAATACATCCCTCAAATCAGCAATGAAACCAACGATATTGTGTATTACGAACTGGGACGGTTTATCGAATTGCTGCTGCAAAGCAATCCGAACACACTGGAGCTGCTGGCCTCCCCTTCCGACTGTGTGCGATACCGTTCGCCATTGATGGATGCGTTCAAAACCGAATGGTTTGTGTCCAAAGCCTGCCGCCAAAGTTTCGCCGGCTATGCCTACGGACAAATCAAAAAAGCACGGGGATTGAATAAAAAAATCAGCAATCCGATGCCGTCTGAAAAGAAAAGCATCCTTGATTTCTGCCACATCATAGAAGGCAGGCAAACCGTACCGTTGCAGTACTGGCTTACACAACGCGGAATGGAACAAAGGCGTGTAGGCTTAATCAAAATAGCCCACGCCCGAGAACTTTATGCACTGTTTTACGATGCCGACGGCACACTTGGCTACCACGGTATTGCACCCAAACCCGAAGCCACAACGCTTTCACTCAGCATCATTCCAGAAGGCGAAACACCGCTTGCCCATCTGTCCTTCAACCAAGACGGATACAGCAGCTACTGCCGCGAATATGCCTCTTATCAACAATGGCTGGCAGAACGCAACGACACACGCTATCAAGGCACGCAGGCGCACGGCCAAGGTTACGATGCATAAAATATGATGCACACCTTCCGCCTGCTTGACCCAGCGCGCGCTATTGCCATCTATCGCCAGATCCGGCCAAGCCGTCCCCATCGTGACGAATTCC
>ERZ1699244.619-NODE-619-length-13584-cov-5.218622_pt1 | contig 13584 bp, 13 predicted proteins | sample MGYA00581534_ERZ1699244 | MGnify/ENA primary metagenome ERZ1699244 (study PRJEB42319, sample SAMD00040331) | human oral metagenome | material: saliva | host: Homo sapiens | study: EMG produced TPA metagenomics assembly of PRJDB4115 data set (Metgenomic analysis of...
TTTAAAAGAACATGTCAAAATTCTTGTTGATTGGATTAACAATGGACGTGGTCCTTTCTCAGAAGCCTATGTAAACATTTGGTACAAGCGCTATGTAGAACTAAAGAATCGGTAAAGTTGTCAAACTGGGGTTAAGACCCCGGTTTTTTTATTTTAAAAGGCTCTTTGTCAACTGTAGTGGGTTGAAGAAAAGCTAAGCTCGAGAAAGGACAAATTTCGTCCTTTCTTTTTTGATGTTGAGAGCGATAAAAATCCGTTTTTTGAAGTTTTCAAAGTTCCGAAAACCAAAGGCATTGCGTTTGATAAGTTTGATGAGATTATTCGTCGCTTCCAATTTTGCGTTGGAATAGGGTAACTGAAGGGCATTGACGATTTTCTCTTTGTCCTTTAGAAAGGTCTTAAAGACAGTCTGAAAAAGAGGATGAACCAGCTTAAGATTGTCCTCAATGAGTCCGAAAAATTTATCTGCCTCCTTGTTCTGAAAGTGAAAGAGTAAGAGCTGATAGACATTGTAGTGGTGTTTCAAGTCTTCTGAATAGCTCAAAAGCTTGTCTAAAATCTCTTTATTGGTTAAGTGCATGCGAAAAGTAGGGCGATAAAATCGCTTATCACTCAGTTTACGGCTATCTTGTTGGATGAGTTTCCAGTAGCGCTTGGTAGCCTTGTATTCATGAGATTTTCGATGAAACTGATTCATGATTTGGACACGCATACGACTCATAGCACGGCTCATGTGTTGGACAATATGGAAACGATCCAACACGATTTTAGCGTTTGGAAAAAGCTGTTTAGCCAAGTCATAGTAAGGGCTAAACATATCCATAGTAATGATTTTCACCTGACAGCGCACGGCTCTATCGTAGCGAAGAAAGTGATTCCGGATGATAGCTTGTGTTCTTCCTTCAAGAACAGTGATGATATTAAGATTATCAAAATTTTGAGCAATAAAACTCATCTTTCCCTTAGAGAAAGCATACTCGTCCCAAGACATAATCTCAGGGAGGTACGAAAAATCAGGCTTAAAACGGAAGTCATTCAGCTTGCGAATAACAGTTGATGTTGAAATGGCTAACTGATGAGCAATATCGGTCATAGAAGTCTTTTCAATCAACTTTTGCGCAATCTTTTGGTTGATAATACGAGGAATCTGATGATTCTTCTTGACGATAGAAGTTTCAGCGACCATCATTTTTGAACAGTGATAGCACTTGAAACGACGCTTTTTAAGTAGAATTCTAGTAGGCATACCAGTCGTTTCGAGGTAAGGGATCTTAGACGGTTTTTGAAAATCATATTTCTTCATTTGACTTCCGCACTCAGGGCAAGATGGAGCATTGTAGTCCAGTTTGGCGATGATTTCTTTGTGTGTATCCCTATTGATGATATCTATAAATTGGATATTAGGGTCTTTGATATCGAGTAGTTTTGTGATAAAATGTAATTGTTCCATATGAATCTTTCTAATGAGTTGTTTGATCGCTTTTCATTATAGATCTTATGGGACTTTTTTTCTACACAAAAATCGGCTCTATAATATCTATAGGGGGTTACCCACTACAAATATTATAGAGCCATCTTTTTTATTTATTCATTGTTTTTAAAAAAGCCCAGTTACCAATTGATCTTGAACCGTATTCCAGATCCATAAAGTTTAGTACTATATAATTGTTTTTTTCGTAGAATGAGGTATTTCTAGCTGTACTAGTTATGAGGCCCAAGCGCTTACAGCCTTTTGATTTGACATAGGGTTCAATTCCTTGTTTCAAAAATGTACTGCCTATTCCTAGCCCTTTATTTGATACATTGACAGCTAAGGCCATCAAATACCAATCAAACTCTCCAGATTCTTCTAAATGCTTTTTGGAACGTTTTACAAAGTCAAAGTATTTAAGGAGATTTTGTGGTCGAATGTAGCGAAAAATGTTTGTTCCACCATTTCGTAGATAGGATAGTATACAGAAATCCTTTTGTTGCAAAAGGGCAACTGCTAGTAATTCTCCATCTTGTTCCGCAACTAAACAGTTTCCCTTCTTAATATAGACTCTAGTAAGCAGAATTTGCAACGTTTCTACAAAAGCAGGATAGGAGTCAGGTTTCTTCAAATCATCAGTTATAATCGTTAAAAAGGGATAGTCAAGAAAGGAATTGGCTAATAATTTTCCAATTTTTTCGTATTCTTCAAGTCTTGCCTCTCGATATATCATGTCTCCCATGCTTGTCTCCTTTGTTAGCCATAAAACCATGAATGATAGGATTTCAAGATAAAAAAATGGAGATGATTTAAAAAGCAAGTTAGAACCCAACTCTGTGCTATAAGGTTCAATAGCTTTCAAATCTCTCCAAGATTTTATTTGGTCGGAATTGAAATTCCAATTAATTTCTCTGAGTAGAGTGTCTTGATATTGGCTTCATCAATAGAGTCCTTATTAATTTTACGTCTCAAGAAAAAGTCTTGAATGGCTTCAATTTCAGACTCGCGAATAGCGCGGTGTTTGTTTGAGATGAGGATTTCATAGTGAAGCGGAGCTTGGGTAAAAATAACATCTGTATTCCCTGCAGAATAGACCTCAACAAGGGTTGCATCTGTACTCTCTAGCTGGCCTTTTACAAGTTGCGAGTGTGAGTTTGTCGTATTGATAAGCTTCATAATATTTCCTCCGATTTTCTAATTCTATTATAGCATTTTTTGAATAAAGTAGCTTGGTTTAGTCAATCTTATGCTGTTTTTTCCAAGATTGGATGGCCCATTTATGGCTACCACGTTTAAGATTTTCAATAGCCTCGTCGATAGGGAACCAGGCAATATGATTAAAATCTTCTAGTGGTTTTTGAACTTTCTTGAAAGAAGTCGCTTCATAGAGGTAGGCAGGATTGTAGTAGTAGGTATCACGGTGACGAGAGTAGAAATATTCGTCAGCTTGTCCGTAATAGCTACCAATTTCAGCAGTAAAGCCAAGTTCTTCAATCAACTCACGTTTTAGGGCTTCTTGATGATTTTCACCTGCTTCAATTTCGCCACCTGGTAGGAACCAAGCACCATTAGGTGCTTGAACAAGAACAATTTGTTTTTGTTCAGCGTCTGGAATAACCGCATATACACCGTAACGTGAAACATAGTCTGTATTTGCTTTTTTTTCTCCGAAAGTTGGGTTTGCCATTGCATTTTCCTCATTATCTAGTATCGTTATTATTATCATAATGGACAAAGGTCGAGCTGTCAAGAAATTACAGTTATTTTAGTAAAAAAGAAGCAGAAACATTTCATTTTCTACTCCTTTTTTATAGAATTTATTTTTCTTTTTCAGAAGTTTTTACTTCAGCTTTTTTGGCAGATTTGATTTGAATCTTGCCCTTGCTGGTCATAACTGCCTTGAGGTCTTTTTCGCTTGGATTTTCAAGGTAGTAGTCAGTGATTGCGTCCTCAATATAGTCTTGAATAGTACGACGAAGTGGGCGTGCTCCCATTTTTGGATCATAACCGAGGTCAACTAATTTTTCCTTGACCTTGTCCGTTACATCTAAATGAATGTTGTTGCTAGAAAGACGTTTGTTAACATCTGCCAGCATGAGCTCGACAATCTGAAGGAGGTTATCCTTGCTGAGAGCCTTAAATTCGATAATACCATCAAAACGGTTCATAAACTCTGGACTAAAGAAGTTGCCGAGTTCACCGAGAACAGAGTTGGTACGTCCTTCTCTAGCGGCCCCAAATCCAACGCTGGCTTCTACCTTACCTGTACCTGCATTTGAAGTCATGATGATGATGGCATCCTTGAAGCTAACGGTGCGTCCTTGCCCATCTGTCAAACGACCATCGTCCAAGACCTGGAGGAACATGTGCATAACATCTGGATGGGCTTTCTCTACTTCATCCAATAGAATAAGAGAGTAGGGATTGCGGCGGACTTTTTCAGTTAATTGCCCAGCCTCGTCATAGCCAACATAACCTGGAGGGGCACCGACCAACTTAGCTACGCTGTGTTTTTCCATGTATTCACTCATATCGAAGCGAATCATGCTGTCAGCAGAACCAAAGAGTTCGATAGCCAGTTGTTTGGAAAGTTCTGTCTTACCGACACCAGTTGGTCCGACAAAGAGGAAGCTTCCGATTGGACGGTTAGGCGTACCGAGACCAACCCGATTACGGCGAATAGCCTTGGCAATCTTATCGACAGCATCATCTTGTCCAATAACATGAGACTTGAGGTCTTCTGCTAGATGGATGAGTTGAGATTGTTCTTTCTCTTTTAAATCACCAACAGGGATGTTGGTTTTCTGCTCGATAATGTGCTCAATGGTTTTCTCACTGATGATAGGAGTATCCTGGTCTGCGACCTTTTTCTTTTGCATTTCCTTATACTTGGCAATCTGGTCGCGGAAGTAGGCGGCCTTCTCAAAATCTTCCTCCCGTGTAGCTTGAGATTTGAGATTTTCAGCCTCAATCAAGCGCTGATCAATGACTTTAGGATCGACAAAATTCAAGGTCAAGTTCATCTTAGAACCCGCTTCATCTAAGAGGTCAATGGCCTTGTCAGGCAAGAAGCGGTCTTGAATGTAACGATTGGAAAGAGTTGCAGCTGCTTCAATTGCAGCATCGGTATACTGAACGTGGTGGTAGTCTTCGTATTTCTTTTGAATTCCTTTGAGGATAGTGATTGTTTCTTCCACTGTTGGTTCATCGACCTTAACAGGTTGCATACGACGCTCTAGGGCAGCATCCTTTTCAATGATACGGTATTCATTGAGGGTAGTAGCACCGACCAGTTGCAGTTCACCACGAGCGAGGGCTGGCTTGAGGATATTTCCAGCATCCATATTGCCATCGCCTGCAGAACCTGCACCGACAATTTCATGGATTTCATCGATAAAGAGGATAATATCCTCACGTTTGCGAATTTCTTCCATGAGTTTTTGCATGCGTTCTTCAAATTGTCCACGGATACCCGTTCCTTGAACCAAGCTAACCACATCCAAACGGATGACTTGTTTTCCTTGGAGTTTATGTGGAACATCGCCATCAACGATTTTCTGAGCTAGACCTTCGACAACGGCCGTTTTACCGACACCTGGTTCACCGATAAGAACAGGATTATTCTTAGTTCTGCGATTGAGAATTTCGATGACACGGATAATTTCATCATCTCGTCCAATAACGGGGTCGATATCTCCACGACGGGCAATTTCAGTTACGTTGATACCAAATTCTTCCAGCAGGCCTTTTTCTTGGTTTGGTGGCGGAGTTTGAGCAGGTCCACGATTTTGGGAACCATAACCGCCATTTCCACCGTAACCTCCACCTGATTGGGTTGGGGGAGTCGGAGGAGTATTGTTAGAAGGCCTGAAATTGTTTAGGTCATTGAAGAAATCACCAAAGGGATCAAAGTCACGATTGTTCAGATCCGTCATACCTTTAAAGAGGGTATTGTTAGGATCTGTCTTGATAATCTTATAGCAGTTTTGACAGAGGTCAATTTGTTTTTGCTTTCCATTGAGATTGGTATAAAGATGAATTGTTGAGTCATTGATTTTACAGTTTTGACAAAGCATACATCTACCTCATTTCTTTCTTTAGCCTGACCTGTCCAAAGGTCAATAATAGTCAAATTTCTATACTCTCATTATAACAGGATTGGGGTGTAAAGCAAGTAAAAAGATTGCAGCTTTGAGAAGTTGTTACAATGAAAATTTTTGAGATTTTAGGGAATAAAAAAATCCTATTTGTGAGACAAAAAGGATTTTGGTTAGACATGCAGGGTGTAATCCCAGCTTGTTTTGTATTAGTAAAGGAGTTCGTAAATCTCCATTGCAATCAAGTCAATGCTGTCAAACGTATAAGTTTCGCGAGCTTCGACATCACGAAGGGTAAAGATTGAGCCGTTTTCTTCGTCGTGGCTGTATGCAACTTCTGCAACAACAACTCCTTCGCGTTCAAAATTACGTTTTAAATTTCCGCCGTCTTTTGCCATTGCTTCAAGGCGGTTGATGATTCTAACCAAATGTGATTCCATTTTGATTCTCCTTCATTTCTTATCGTTACTATTTTACCATAAAGGAGGCCAACTTGACTAGAAAAAACTAAGATTTCTCGCTAAATCTACTAGTTTTAAGTTTTTTTGAATAAATCGGATAAAAGATTTGAATTTTAATTCAATTCATGTTATAATCATACAGTATTCTATTTTAGAAAGCAGTGTGACTATGAATTTTTCTTTTTTACCTAAGTATTTACCTTATTTTAACTATGGGGCTGTTGTGACGGTTCTCATTTCTATCTGTGTTGTCTTTTTGGGAACTATTTTGGGTGTTGTTTTGGCTTTTGGGCAACGTTCAAAGTTTAAACCGCTTGTTTGGCTGGCCAACTTGTACGTTTGGATTTTCCGTGGGACACCGATGATGGTTCAGATTATGATTGCCTTTGCTCTTATGCACATCAATGCTCCGACTATTCAGGTTGGAATTTTAGGTGTTGATCTTTCTCGTCTGATTCCAGGGATTTTGATTATCTCTATGAACAGTGGTGCTTATGTTTCTGAGACTGTTCGTGCTGGGATTAATGCGGTTCCAAAAGGTCAGCTAGAAGCGGCTTATTCGCTAGGGATTCGTCCTAAAAATGCTATGAGATATGTGATTTTGCCACAAGCAATCAAAAATATTTTGCCAGCATTGGGGAACGAATTTATTACCATTATCAAGGATAGTTCCCTCTTATCAGCTATTGGTGTTATGGAATTGTGGAATGGGGCTACAACAGTTTCTACAACAACCTATTTGCCTTTGACACCACTTTTATTTGCAGCCTTTTACTACTTGATTATGACCTCTATTTTGACAGTGGCTTTGAAAGCTTTTGAAAAACGTATGGGACAAGGAGATAAGAAATAATGACAGAAACCTTGATAAAAATTGAAAATTTACATAAATCATTTGGAAAGAATGAAGTATTGAAGGGTATCAACCTTGAGATTAAAAGAGGTGAAGTTGTGGTTATCATTGGTCCTTCAGGTAGCGGGAAATCTACCTTGCTTCGCTCTATGAATTTGTTGGAAGAAGCAAGCAAGGGGAAGGTTATCTTTGAGGGAGTCGATATTACGGACAAGAAGAATGACCTGTTTGCCATGCGTGAGAAGATGGGCATGGTTTTCCAACAATTTAATCTCTTTCCTAATATGACTGTGATGGAAAATATCACCTTGTCACCTATCAAGACCAAAGGTGAGAGCAAGGCTGTTGCTGAGAAGAGAGCTCAAGAACTTTTGGAAAAAGTTGGTTTACCAGATAAGGCAACTGCTTATCCACAGAGTTTGTCAGGTGGGCAGCAACAGCGGATTGCTATTGCGCGTGGTTTAGCTATGGAACCTGATGTTTTGCTCTTTGACGAACCAACTTCAGCCCTGGACCCTGAAATGGTAGGTGAGGTGTTGGCTGTTATGCAAGACCTTGCCAAGTCAGGAATGACCATGGTTATCGTAACACATGAAATGGGATTTGCGCGTGAGGTGGCAGATCGTGTCATCTTTATGGCAGACGGTGTGGTTGTTGAAGACGGAATACCTGAACAGATTTTTGAACAAACCCAAGAACAACGGACTAAAGACTTCTTGAGTAAGGTTTTATAATCTATTTTAAAATTTCAAGACAAGATTAGTGAAAAGCTCGACCAGAGCTTTTTCTTATAGTTTGAAACTATAGGATAGCCTAGGAAAGAAGTGTTAGAGAGGACCAACAGTTTTTGGTATAATGGATGATATTTGAAAGAAAAGAGAAGTGATATGACACAGATTATTGATGGGAAAGCTTTAGCGGCCAAATTGCAGGGGCAGTTGACTGAAAAGACTGCAAAATTAAAGGAAGAAACAGGTCTAGTGCCTGGTTTGGTAGTGATTTTGGTTGGAGACAACCCTGCCAGCCAAGTCTACGTTCGCAACAAGGAGAGGTCAGCTCTTGCGGCTGGTTTTCGTAGTGAAGTTCTGCGAGTTCCAGAGACAATTAGTCAAGAGGAATTGTTAGACTTGATTGCCAAATATAATCAAGATCCAGTTTGGCATGGAATTTTGGTCCAGTTGCCATTACCAAAACATATCGATGAAGAGGCGGTTCTATTGGCTATTGACCCAGAAAAGGATGTGGATGGTTTCCATCCTCTAAATATGGGACGCCTTTGGTCTGGACATCCAGTCATGATTCCATCAACACCGGCAGGAATTATGGAAATGTTTCATGAATATGGGATTGACTTGGAAGGTAAAAATGCGGTCGTCATCGGTCGTTCCAATATCGTTGGAAAACCTATGGCTCAGCTTCTTTTGGCCAAAAATGCGACGGTAACCTTGACTCACTCACGCACTCATAATCTCGCTAAGGTGGCTGCAAAAGCGGATATTCTTGTGGTCGCAATCGGCCGCGCCAAGTTTGTGACTGCTGACTTTGTCAAACCAGGTGCCGTGGTCATTGACGTTGGGATGAACCGCGATGAAAATGGCAAGCTCTGTGGAGATGTGGATTATGAGTCAGTTGCACCACTTGCTAGCCACATCACGCCAGTTCCTGGAGGTGTCGGTCCTATGACTATTACCATGCTGATGGAGCAAACCTATCAGGCAGCCCTTCGGACATTGGATAGAAAATAAGAGAAAATTCGCTGAAGATAGTGTATTTTATATAGCTATATTTAAAATGGCAGAAATGAGTATTAAATTTTAGATATAAGATTACCAAAGGAGGCCTGCGCCTCCTTTTTGTTGTATAATGGAGTGAGGTGATTAGATGATTTTAAAAATTTATAATGGGGAATATAGTTTACAATGGGATGGAATATATCACTTAGCACTAATTGATTATCCAAATATTCAAGAATGGGAATTAGAAAAAATTGCTAAATTTATAGCTTACGAAAAACTTCATAAACGTCAAACAAGTATTGAGTGTGCTGATTCTTGTTTAAAAAAAGAGATTTCAGATTACATCTTTCAGCATCCCTTTCTGCCACCATTTACCCCTACAGATAAAAGAGTAGCCTCGACTTATGATCTACATAAGAGATTAGTGACTTCAGACTACTGTAGTCATACTACGACTATAGATGCAGCGATTTCTATCTTTAAAACAGGTCATCTCTTATCTGCTGTGAAAGCCTTTGGGCGAGATGCTGAGGAGTTGGTTTTGGATAGTCGAAATGCTGCATCGGATCCGATAGATTATTTTGACTATATCATGTTAGGGTGGTCAAATACAAGTTCTGGTTATCGATTAGCGATGGAGCGTTTATTAGATCGAGCTCCTTCAGAGAAAGAATTACAAGATAAGTTTATTCCTGGAGTGAGTTTTCATTTTATCTATACAGATTTGATTAAAGTTACTGGTTATATTTTTGATGGCTACCATGTTGCAAAAATTAAGGACATGTTGAATTTATTTAGTGAGTTGTATATTTGCATTATTCCAACTCATAATAAGAGCCAATTTGAAAATATTATTCCAAGTCAATTACTGGATAGGGTGTATTATCTTGACCATGATGGAGAAGGTTTGGAGGAGTGGGTTAAAAAAGTATATCGGATTGTTTTAAAACGATCAGGTAAAGGATAGTTGAGGAAAAAACGATGAAAGTGATTGATCAAACCTTACTAGAAAAAGTCATTATTGAACGTTCTTGTACAAGTCATAAAGGAGATTACGGTCGTCTACTGTTGTTGGGTGGGACTTATCCTTATGGTGGTGCCATTATCATGGCTGCTTTAGCAGCTGTAAAAAGCGGTGCAGGATTGGTAACTGTTGGAACAGATAGGGGAAATATCACAGCTCTGCACAGCCATTTACCTGAGGCTATGGCCTTTTCTCTTCAAGATCAGCAGTTGTTAAAAGAGCAATTGGAGAAGGCAGAACTTGTCTTGCTGGGGCCTGGTTTAGGAGACGATGCTTTTGGAGAAAATCTAGTAAAACAAGTCTTTGTTAATTTAAGCCAAAATCAGATTTTGATTGTAGATGGTGGTGCCCTGACCATTCTTGCTAGAACAAGTTTGTCATTTCCATCTAACCAGCTTATCCTAACTCCCCACCAAAAAGAATGGGAAAAACTGTCTGGAATTACGATTGAAAAGCAAAACGAAGCTACAACAGCTAGTGCCCTGACTTCTTTCCCTCAAGGAACAATTTTGGTAGAGAAGGGTCCAGCTACTCGTATTTGGCAAGCTGGCCAATCTGATTATTACCAGTTACAGGTTGGCGGTCCATATCAGGCAACTGGGGGAATGGGAGATACTCTGGCTGGGATGATTGCAGGATTTGCAGGCCAATTTCGACAGGCCAGTCTCTACGAGCGTGTAACCGTAGCGACTCATCTTCATTCAGCCATAGCCCAAGAATTAGCTCAAGAACATTATGTGGTCTTGCCAACGGAGATTAGTAATTATCTTCCTAAAGTAATGAATAAAATATCTCCAAAAAGACTGGGATAAAATTCAATTTCAGGAGAAAACGAAGTAAATATTACCACAATAAAACGCATAATATCAAGGTTTTAATCCCTGATACTATGCGTTTTTGACTTTAAAGCCTTTTTGCTACTCGGTCTCTATTTTGGAGCAAGCTTCTGCTCAGTATGTTTTATAATTTCTCGTTGATAAATCGGATAAACTGATTCCACCAAACTTTTAAGAAGAAGGCTTTTTCAACTTTCTTTTCTGCTAGCATTTCGAAACTAGGACGTTCAGTGGTAATGTAACCTTGACCAATCAAGTCCTTGTCTTCATAAGTTAAATGGCCAACCACTGTTCCAGCTTCAAGTGGTGCTGGGATTGCTTTGGAATCAGGTGTGAATTGAACAGATTGGGAAGATTGATTCCCAACACGTTCAATTAGAGAGATATCATCTTTGGCAACAGCAGTGACGGTATCTTCTTTTCCATCTTGTACAGGGACTTTGCTATCTTGGTAGGCCTCGCCTTTTTGAACGATTTTGCGAAGTGTGAATGTCGAAGAGATATAATCCATTAGTGAAGATGTAGCTGTGAAACGAGCATAAGGATTATTGTCTTGATGGTCTGCATTCAAAACAACTGTAATAACCCTCATTCCTTTCTCGACAGTAGTACCAACAAAAGATTCACCAGCTTTGTCTGTCGTTCCTGTCTTAAGTCCGTCAAAGCCACCTCGATGAGCAGGCATTCCTTCTAACATGTAGTTGGTCGAAGTGATTGTCATTCCAGCAAAAGTAGAAGAAGGTTTTTTTGTGATTTCCAAGACTTGTGGGTATTTTTTGATGAGGTTGCGAGCAACAATAGCGACATCATAAGCACTAAGCTTATTTTCCTCATCTTTTTTAGAACCTGGGTAAATGTTATCTCCTAGAGTTTCATTGTTAAGACCTGTCGTATTGACAACAGTGGCATCCTGGATTCCCCATTCCAAGAGTTTAGCGCGCATCATATCGACGAAGTCTTTCTCTGAGCCAGCAATTTTCTCAGCTAGGGCAATAGCCGCACTGTTAGCACTAGATACTAGGGTTGCTTCAAGTAGTTGTTCGACGGTATAATTACGAGCTTCCATAGGAACGTTACTTGCTTCAGAATTTGTCGTTAATTTGTAAGGATAATCAGAAATATCTACCGGAGTTGATAGTGTAATACTGCCATTTTCCAAGGCTTCATAGACAAGATAAACAGTAATTAACTTTGTGATTGAAGCAATTTCAACTGGCTTGGTTGCATCTTTCTCATAGAGAATTTTACCAGTATTTGCCTCAACGGCAATTGCATGTTTAGCAGCAATATTAAAATCTTGAGCAGCAACAGTAGATGCTGAGCCAATCACGGATAAGCTTAGTAGAGTTAAAATGATTTTTTTCATAGTAAGTTTATTCTATCATAAAGAAAAAAATATTCCCAGTTTCACGATAGAAGAAAGAAGCTTTTTTGAAAGTGTGGTAAAATAGATGAATGGAGGTACCCCATGTTTCGTAAGAATAAATTATTTTTTTGGACCAGTGAGATTTTATTATTAACCATCATCTTTTATTTATGGAGACAGATGGGTGGGATTATAACGCCTTTTGTAAGTGTTGCAAACACTATCATGATTCCTTTTCTTCTAGGTGGTTTTTTATATTATTTGACCAATCCTATTGTAAATTTTTTACAAAAGTATTTCAAAATTAATCGTATCATTGGTATTCTACTAACTTTGTGTGCCTTGGTTTGGGGCCTTGTCATTGGGGTAGTCTATCTCTTACCGATTTTGGTTAATCAGTTGACCAGCTTGATTACGACTAGCCAGACTATCTATAGTCGTTTACAAGATTTGATTGTGGATTTATCTACTTATCCAGCCTTTCAAAATTTGGATATTCAAGCGACTATTCAACAGTTAAATTTATCCTATGTAGATATTTTACAAAATATCCTAAATAGCGTTACCAATAGTGTCGGAAGTGTCCTATCAGCTCTCTTTAGTACCGTTTTGATTATTATTATGACCCCTGTGTTTTTGGTTTATTTTTTGTTAGATGGTCACAAATTTTTACCGATGCTTGAGCGCACTGTTTTAAAGAGAGATAAGCTACATATTGCAGGCCTCTTAAAAAATTTGAATGCAACCATTGCTCGCTATATTAGTGGAGTCGCAATTGATGCGATTATTATTGGCTGTTTGGCCTTTATCGGATATAGCGTAATCGGTTTGAAATACGCTTTGGTCTTCGCCATCTTTTCAGGTTTAGCCAATCTCATTCCTTATGTAGGACCAAGTATTGGTTTGATTCCAATGATTGTCGCAAATGTCTTTACTGATCCTCATAGAATGCTGATTGCAGTTGTTTACATGCTGATTATTCAGCAAGTGGATGGGAACATCCTTTACCCTCGAATCGTTGGTGGAGTGATGAAGGTTCATCCAATTACAATTTTGGTATTACTTTTGTTATCAAGTAATATCTATGGTGTCATTGGCATGATTGTCGCAGTACCAACCTATTCTATCTTAAAAGAAATTTCTAAGTTTTTATCACGTTTGTATGAAAATCATAAAATAATGAAAGAACGAGAAAGAGAATTAGCTAAGTAAAAATCAGGAAATTCCTGATTTTTCTTTTTCATTAAAGAAGTGATGGGAGTAGAAATACCGTTTAGATTAGTAGATTAAGAATAATTCACAAAAACTTTGTAAAACACTTGCAATTTAGCTGAAATTTGATAAAATAGTAAGGAAAGTTAGACTGTATTGCCTACTGTCTATCTATAAAATATATTTTATTGGAGGCTTTTACTCAAATGGCAAAAGAAAAATACGATCGTAGTAAACCACACGTTAACATTGGTACTATCGGACACGTTGACCACGGTAAAACTACCCTAACTGCAGCTATCACAACTGTTTTGGCACGTCGCTTGCCTTCAGCAGTTAACCAACCTAAAGACTATGCGTCTATCGATGCTGCTCCAGAAGAACGCGAACGCGGTATCACTATCAACACTGCGCACGTTGAGTACGAAACTGAAAAACGTCACTACGCTCACATCGACGCTCCAGGACACGCGGACTACGTTAAAAACATGATCACTGGTGCCGCTCAAATGGACGGAGCTATCCTTG
>ERZ1699244.632-NODE-632-length-13420-cov-3.281652_pt1 | contig 13420 bp, 10 predicted proteins | sample MGYA00581534_ERZ1699244 | MGnify/ENA primary metagenome ERZ1699244 (study PRJEB42319, sample SAMD00040331) | human oral metagenome | material: saliva | host: Homo sapiens | study: EMG produced TPA metagenomics assembly of PRJDB4115 data set (Metgenomic analysis of...
GCGACGCGGTTGGTAGCCTCCCACGGGAACTGCTCGCGGCCGAAGTGGCCGTAGGCTGCCGTCTCGCGGTAGATCGGGCGCAGCAGGTCCAGGTCCTCGATCATGCCGAGCGGTCGTAGGTCGAAGACCTCGCGGATCGCGTCGGCGATGCGCTCCTCGGGAAGAGTGGCGGTGCCGAAGGTATCGACGTACAGGCCGATCGGGCGTGCTCGTCCAATCGCGTAAGCCAGCTGAATCTCGCAGCGCTGGGCGACACCCGCAGCCACGACGTTCTTGGCCACCCAGCGGGCAGCGTACGTCGCGGAGCGATCAACCTTCGAGGGATCCTTTCCGGAGAACGCGCCACCACCGTGGCGGGCCATGCCGCCGTAGGTGTCGACGATGATCTTGCGACCCGTCAGGCCCGCATCTGCGGCAGGCCCACCCAGCACGAAGCGACCGGAGGGGTTAATGAGAGCCTTCATCTCACCTGTAGCCAAAGCCAGCCCGGACTCCTCAATGACGGGGTCGATGACGTGGGCACGCACGGCGTCCGCGATGGCGGATTGCGTCAGGGTCTCGTCGTGCTGGGTCGATACGACGATGGTGTCGATACCGACCGGACGGCCGCCCTCGTAGGCGAGAGTCACCTGAGTCTTACCGTCGGGGCGCAGCCCCTCGACGATGCCCTGCTTACGCACGTCGGTCAGGCGCTTGGCCAGGCGGTGCGCCAACCAGATGGGAGCCGGCATGAGGTCAGGAGTGTCGGAGGAAGCGTAGCCAAACATGATGCCCTGGTCGCCCGCGCCGAGGCGGTCGCGAGGATCGCCGCCCTGTGTGCCACGCACCTCAAGCGCCTCGTCAACGCCGCCCGCAATATCGGGACTCTGCCCGTCAAGGGAGATAGACACGCCGCAGGACGCGCCGTCGAAGCCGACTCGTGAGGAGTCGTATCCGATCGAAAGGATCTCGCGGCGCACGATCTCGGGGATCTCGACGTACGCCTCGGTGGTCACCTCGCCGGCGACATGGATGAGACCGGTTGCAGCCATCGTCTCGACAGCAACGCGCGAGCGGGGATCCACATCAAGCAGAGCATCGAGGATCGCATCGGAGATACGGTCACAGACCTTGTCGGGGTGACCTTCGGTGACGGACTCGGAAGAGAAAAGCTGTTGACTCACCGCTCAAGGCTATCAAGGAAAGCGGCAATCTGATCGGCAAGACCTGCCGCAACCTCATCCTTTGAGCCGGTGTAACGCCCCACGACGCGCCCGCTCGCATCCAGCAATCGAATGTCGTTGGGGACGTCGCCGAAGCCGATGGTTGCACCCACACGATTCAGGCAGATGAAGTCGACCCCCTTGCGCGCGGCCTTGTCAGCGCCGTAGGCCAGGATCTCCTCATCCGTGCCTGTCTCCGCCGCGAAGCCGATAACGAGGGGCGGACGAATGTTACTGTGTCCGACCTCGAAGAGGATGTCGGGGTTGCGCACGAGGTGCAGAACCGGCGCATCGCTCCTCGCCGGGTCCTTCTTCATTTTCGAGGCCTGGGCGGACTGTGGGCGGAAATCTGCGACAGCGGCGGTCATGACCAGGGCATCGGCACCAACCACCTGAGTCATTGTAGCTTCGCGCATGTCGAGCGCGCTGCCCACCCGCGTGACCTCGACCGAGGGCGGGAGAAGTGCCATGACGGAATCGTCGATGTTAGCGGCGATGAGGCGGACAGTGGCTCCCGAGCGCGCGGCGGCTGCAGCGATGGCCAGGCCCTGACGGCCCGACGACTTGTTGCCGAGGAAACGTACCGGATCGATGGGTTCGCGGGTGCCACCTGCGGTCACCACGACGGTCCGCCCATCTAGGATGGGAGTGGAGTCAGCCTTTTCTGCTCGTGCGAGCACCTCCAGGGCTCGGCGTGCGATCTCCTCGGGTTCGGGGAGACGACCGATACCGCTGTCCCCGGACCCGAGGGCACCGGAGGCGGGATCGATGACGTGGACACCGCGACCGCGCAGCGTCGCCACGTTCGCTTGGGTGGCGGGGGCAAGCCACATGTTCGAATGCATCGCGGGTGCTACGACGACCGGCGCGTCCGAGGCGAGTACCGTCAGCGACACCATATCGTCGGCAAAGCCTCCGGCCAACCGGGCGAGGGTGTTCGCTGTCGCTGGAACGATGATGATCAGGTCGGCCACACGGGCAAGCTCCACGTGCTCGGCACGCCCTTCCCCCGTAATTTCGACAGCGACGGGGCGAGACGTGATCCCCTCCCAAGTTGAACGACCCACGAACTCCAAGGAGGCGCGCGTCGCTGCCACATACACGTCGTGGCCCGCGCGTTGACACTCGCGGACCACGATCGGTGCTTTGAAGGCTGCGACGCCGCCGGTCACCCCGACGACGATCGTTGCCATGTCAGGCCTCGGGGTTTGCTTCGAGAGAGAGCAGGCCCTTGTTGATCTCGCGCAGAGACACGGCCAGCGGCTTCTCGTCGGGCTGGACGTCGACGACGGGACCCACGAACTGAATCATGTTCTGCTGAAGCTGTAGGTTGTAGGAGTTAATCTGGCGAGCACGCTTCGCGGCAAAAATAACCAGTGCGTACTTGGAATCGACGTGCTCCAGCAGATCATCAATGGGCGGTGACGTGATACCCACGGGCTGGGCAACAATTCCGGACATACGTGTTTTCCTCTCAGTGGCAGATTCAGGTAGATATTACTCCAGGCCAATGAGCCCGGCCAGCTCATTCACCGCACGGTCGACATCGTCGTTGATCACAACGTGATCGAACTCGGAGGCGGCCTCCATCTCAACGCGGGCGGTGGCGAGTCGACGTTCGCGCTCTTTAGGCCCCTCGGTACCGCGACCGGCGAGGCGGCGCTCCAGCTCCTCCCAGGAGGGCGGGGCCAGGAAAATAAACTGGGCGTCGGGGCGATTAGCTCGAACTTGGCGTGCACCCGCGAGGTCTATCTCGAGCAACACCGGTTCTCCGGCTGCCAGAGCCGTATCAACGGGACCGCGAGGGGTACCGTACTTGTTTTTCCCATGAACAAGCGCCCACTCCAACATCTCTCCCCTTTCGATCATGGAATCGAATTCGCTAGGGGAAACGAAGTAGTAGTGGACGCCGTTCAGTTCACCAGGCCGAGGATTGCGAGTCGTCGCCGAAACCGACACCCTCAGGTGCGGATAGCGCTTCAAGAGAGTGGCGACAACGGTTCCCTTTCCAACGGCGGTCGGGCCAGCAAGAACTGTCAATTGAGCCTGTGTCATGGCTCAATTGTGCCATGTGTACCCGTATCAGCCGAAACGCTCGACCAAAGCCTTGCGCTGTACGGGGCCGAGGCCTCGTACTCGCCTACTTTGGGCAATCTTGTACTCGTCCATCAGGACGGCGGCTGTGTTCGTGCCGACGCGCGGCAGCGACTCCAGTAGCGAAACGACTTTCATCTTCGCCACGGCCTCGTCTGAATCAGCGAGTTCCAAAACCTCAGACAGGTTCATCGAGCGCGCCTTGAGCGCATTCTTAACCTCGGCGCGACGGCGCCGTGCCTGAGTTGCCTTCTCAAGGGCCTGTGCCCTCTGTTCCGGCGTGAGATCAGGTAGTGCCATTCTGATCATCTCCTCCGTTGGGATCTTCGGTAAATAAACTATGTCACCTTGCAAAGCACATGCGCCATCCCAAAACGCCGACTTCTGATTAACTCGACAGACTATTGCAGTGATTCGACCGTCGCAAGGTAGGCGTTGCGCAGTCCTGCCACACTCGGACCCGCGCCCAGAATTGCGCGAGAAGACGAGGCCAACACAGCGTCCTCAGCACCTGCGAAAACCTGCCTGACCTGCGCTGGACCAGCACCCTGCGCGCCCACTCCTGGAGCCAAAAACGCGCCTTTGAGTACAGGCAAATCGATGCCGAGACGCTGCACAGCATCACCAACGGTCGCTCCGATGACGATGCCCGCAGGGCCAAGATGGGATTGATCACAGGATCCATTAAAGTCCGCCAGTTGAGACACGACCTGACCTGCGACGCTGCTCCCATCCTCCCGACGTGCGTGCTGGACGGACGCCCCCTCAGGGTTGGAGGTGAGCGCGAGAACAAACACTCCCCTGCCGGTAGCTTTGGCCAACTCGAGAGCGGGCGTCAGAGAACCGACGCCCAGGTAGGGAGATAGCGTAACGGCATCGCCTGCAAGCGGAGATTGGTCCGACAAAAAGGCTTCAGCGTAGCCTGCCATCGTCGAGCCAATATCGCCTCGCTTGGCGTCCACGATACACAGGGTGCCCACCTCACGGCAGGCAGCGATGACCTCTTCGAGGACCGCGACGCCGCGTGAGCCGTGCCGTTCAAAGAAGGCGGCCTGTGGCTTGAAAGCTGCGGCGCGACCACCCAGGGCCTCGACGACGCGAAGAGAAAACTCTCGCACACCGTTCGCGTCGTCGTCAAGCCCCCACTGGGCAAGAAGCGAGGCGTGTGGGTCGATACCCACGCACACGGGGCCATGCTCGCGCATGGCCGCGTAGAGGCGGTCGCCGAAGCCGAGGGATACGGGCGTAGTGGCGGACAGGGGGTTCATCGTGTCTCCTCCGTTCGGATGGCGTCCCACTCCTGCAGGGAGCGCACGGCATAGGAGCCGCGCATACGGACCTCGATGGCCTGCACCATCGCGTTGAAAGCTTGCAGCGTCGTGACGGCCGGGCGGTCCTGCGAGGCCGCAGCTGCGCGGATCTGGTAGCCGTCGTTACGCGGGGCGGACCGCTGCGGGGTGTTGACGACCATGTCGATGAGGCCCTCGTTGATAAGGTCCACGACCGTGGGTTCTCCATCCACGCCGCGTCCCTCCGAGGACTTGCGCACCGAGCGCGCCGGGATGCCGTTGCGACGCAGCACAGAAGCGGTACCAGAGGTCGCCAGGATCGTGAAGCCCATTTCTGCCATACGGGCGGCGGGCAGGACGATTGCTCGTTTATCGGTGTCGGCGATCGAGATGAACACCGTGCCCGATGTGGGCATATCCGTGGACGCACCCAGCTGAGACTTGGCGAAGGCCGTCGGGAAGTCGTAGTCGATACCCATAACTTCACCGGTGGAACGCATCTCGGGGCCGAGCATCGTATCGACGATCTCGCCCTTATCCGTGCGGAAACGACTGAAGGGCAGAACGGCTGCCTTGACGGCAATGGACCCACCCTCGGGGATTTCGCGGGCGTCCGTGGCGGGCAGCATGCCCTGCTCGCGCAGCGACGCGATGGAAGCACCGACCTGGATGAGGGCGGCTGCTTTGGCGAGCTGCACGCCGGTCGCCTTGGAGGCGAAGGGCACGGTGCGGGAGGCGCGTGGGTTTGCCTCGATGACGTAGAGGGTGTCGGAGAGCAGCGCGAACTGGATGTTGATGAGGCCGCGCACGCCGACGCCCCGCGCGATTGCCTCGGTCGAGGCCGTGATTCGTTCCAGCTCGCGTGCGGACAGCGTCATGGGAGGCAGCACGCAGGAGGAGTCACCCGAGTGGATGCCGGCCTCTTCGATGTGCTCCATGATTGCGCCCATGAAGAGTTCCTCGCCGTCGTACAGGGCGTCGACGTCGATCTCGATGGCTGCATCGAGGAAGCGGTCGATGAGCAGCGGGCCGCGCGAGAACAGCAGCTCAGAGTCGTGGCTCGCAAGATACTCGCGCAGCGCCGGCTCGTCGTTGATGATCGCCATGCCGCGCCCGCCCAGCACGAAGGACGGACGAACGAGGACCGGGTATCCAACCTTCTCTGCGACAGCAATGACCTGCTCGGGCGTGTGCGCCGTGTCGTGCGCGGGTGCCGGGCAGTGGGCCGCCTCGAGAACCTTGCCGAATTCCTCGCGGTCTTCCGCCAGGTCGATGGCGCGCGGACTCGTGCCCAGGATCGGCACGCCGGCGCGCTCAAGGTCGGCTGCCAGCGACAGCGGAGTCTGACCACCGAGCTGGACGATCATGCCCTTGACGGGGCCGGCCGCGCACTCGGCGCGGTAAATTTCCAGCACGTCCTCGAGCGTGAGGGGTTCGAAGTAGAGGCGATCCGAGATATCGTAGTCGGTCGATACCGTTTCGGGGTTGCAGTTGACCATGATGGTCTCGTAGTGATCGCGCAGCGACATGGCGGCATGCACGCACGAGTAGTCGAACTCGATGCCCTGGCCGATGCGGTTGGGACCGGCACCCAGGATGATGATGGCCTCGCGCTCGCGCGGACGGACCTCGTTCTCCTGGTCGTAGGTCGAGTAATGGTATGGCGTGCGGGCCGCAAACTCGGCGGCGCAGGTGTCGACCGTCTTGTAGACAGGGTGGATTCCGAAAGCACCGCGTACTTCGCGCACCGTGTCCTCGGACAGGCCGCGCATGGCCGCGATCTGGCGGTCGGAGAAACCGTGGCGCTTCGCCTCGGCCAGGACGTCACCGGTGAGGGCCTCGGCTTCGCGGATGCGGGTTGCGACCTCGTCGAGGAGGAACATCTGGTCGAGGAACCACGGGTCGATCTTCGTCGACTCGAAGAGTTCCTCGAGGGTCGCGCCGCCGCGGATCGCCTGTTGGACCTGGACGAGACGCCCCTCTGTGCCAACCGATGCGGCCTCGACGAGCGCGCGGGTCTCCTCGGGAGTGGGGGCCGGCCCATCCCAGTGGAACTGCACGCCGCTCTTGTCGATCGAGCGCAGCGCCTTCTGGAGGGCCTCCGTGTAGGAACGGCCGATCGCCATGGCCTCGCCGACGGCCTTCATCGAGGTGGTGAGCGTCGGGTCAGCGGCTGGGAACTTCTCGAACGTGAAGCGCGGGACCTTCACGACCACGTAGTCGAGCGTCGGCTCGAACGAGGCCGGGGTCGAACCTGTGATGTCGTTCGGAATCTCGTCGAGCGTGTAGCCGGTGGCCAACCTGGCGGCGATCTTCGCGATCGGGAAGCCCGTCGCCTTCGATGCCAGCGCCGATGAACGCGACACACGCGGGTTCATCTCGATGACGATGATGCGGCCCGTCTCCGGATGGATCGCAAACTGGATGTTACAGCCGCCCGTATCCACGCCGACGGCACGGATGACGGCGATGCCGATGTCACGCAGGCGCTGCATTTCGCGGTCGGTGAGGGTCAGAGCCGGAGCAACCGTGATCGAATCACCCGTGTGCACGCCGACCGGGTCGACATTCTCGATCGAACATACGACGACGACGTTGTCCGCCTTGTCGCGCATGAGCTCAAGTTCGTATTCCTTCCAGCCGAGGATCGACTCCTCCAAGAGCACCTCGGTCGTGATGGAGGTGGCCAGGCCCTGGCCGGCGATGCGCTCAAGGTCCTCGGGTGTGTACGCGAATCCGGAGCCGAGGCCGCCCATCGTGAAGGAGGGACGAACAACGAGGGGGTAGCCGAGTTCGGCGGCAGCGGCGTGGCACTCTTCCATCGTGTGAGCGATAAAGGAACGTGCGACCTCGGCACCCGAGCGTTCGACGATCTCCTTAAATTCTTCACGGTCCTCACCCGCTCGGATCGCGTCGATCGAGGCCCCAATCAGCTCAACATCAAATCGCTCAAGCACGCCCATCTCCGCCAGAGCCACGGCCGTGTTGAGGGCCGTCTGGCCGCCCAAGGTGGGGAGGAGGGCATCGGGGCGCTCCTTCTCGATGATTGAGGCGACGACCTCTGGGGTGATCGGCTCGACGTACGTGGCGTCTGCGATGCCCGGGTCGGTCATAATGGTGGCCGGGTTGGAGTTGACGAGGATGACGCGCAGGCCCTCCTCCTTCAGCACGCGGCATGCCTGCGTGCCCGAGTAGTCGAACTCGCACGCCTGGCCGATGACAATGGGGCCCGATCCGATGACGAGGACGGACGACAGATCGTTCCTGCGGGGCATCAGTGGGTCTCCTTAGCGGCAGTCATCAGGGAAATAAAGCGATCGAAGAGCAGCTCGCCGTCGTGCGGGCCCGCAGCTGCCTCGGGGTGGTACTGAACGGAGAAGGCGGGAATGTCCAGGGCGCGCAAACCCTCGACGACGCCGTCGTTGAGGCCGACGTGCGAGACTTCGACGCGCCCGTAGCGGCCCGACTCGAAGGGAGCGACCGAAGGCTCCCCGACCGGTGCGTCCACGGCGAAGCCATGGTTGTGAGCGGTGATCTCCACGCGGCCCGTGGCCACGTCCTTCACCGGCTGGTTGATGCCGCGGTGACCATAGTCCAGCTTGTAGGTGCCGTAGCCGAGCGCGCGACCGAAGAGCTGGTGACCGAAGCAAATACCGAAGTACGGGATGCCCGCGTCGAGGACGGCGCGCAGCACTCCGATCTCGCGGTCGGCCGTCGACGGGTCACCGGGGCCGTTGGAGAAGAAGACGCCGTCCGGCTTGAGTGCCTCGATGTCGGCGAAAGACGCGGTGGAGGGCACCACGTAGACGCGCGCTCCACGCGCGGCCAGGTGGTACGGCGTGCGCGACTTGATACCCAGGTCGACAGCGACGACGCGCGCGATGGGTTCCTTGCCCTCGAAGTCGCCGAGGGGCTCTACCACGTAGGTCTCGTCCGTCGATACCTCGGCGGCCAGCGCCTGGCCGCTCATCGCCGGCGACTCGGAGACGATACGCACGAGGGAGGCCACGGCCTCGTCCCCCAGGTACTGCGCGCCCACGGGCAGCGCATCACCCGAGAAGATGCCGGCGCGCATGGCCCCGCGCTCGCGGATGTGGCGCGTGATCGCACGCGTGTCGACGTCCGCGATGCCGACGATGCCCTGAGCGATTAGCTCGTCCTCCAGCTCGCGGCGCGAGCGCCAGTTAGAGGCGCGGCGGGCGGCGTCTCGCACCACGAAGCCCGCAACCCAGATGCGCGAGGACTCGGGATCCTCGTCGTTGACGCCGGTGTTACCGATGTGCGGGGCCGTCATGACGACGATCTGGCGGTGGTACGACGGGTCGGTGAGCGTCTCCTGGTAGCCGGTCATGCCGGTCGAGAACACGATCTCGCCGAGCGTGCGGCCCCTCGCGCCCCACGCGCGGCCCATGAAAACGGTGCCGTCCTCCAGGACGAGCAGAGCGATATCGGACGTGGTCATCGGTCCTCCTTAGCAACCGGGGTGGCATCGACGACCGTGGGGACGCCGCCAAAAATCGTGTAGCGCACCTGTCCGGGCAGTTCCATACCGCGGAAGGGGCAGTTCGTGGAGCGCGTCCACTGCTTGGCCGGGTCGACCGTCACGCGGACGGTGGCGTCCACGAGGGTCACGTGTGCGGGGGCGCCGACGACGAGGCCCTGGCCCTGCGATTCCACGCGGCCGATCTGGGCGGGAACCGTCGACATCACGCGAGCAACGTCCGCCCAGTCCATGCGGCCCGTGTTCACCATCGTCTCAATGATGATCGGCAGCGCAGTCTCCAAGCCGGTCATGCCGAACGCGCCGGCCTGCCACTCGCAGTCCTTCATCTCCAGCGGGTGGGGCGCGTGATCGGTGCCGATGCAGTCGATCGTGCCGTCGGCGAGGCCTTCGCGCACCGCCTCGACGTCCTCAGCCCGGCGCAGCGGCGGGTTCACCTTGTAGAGCGGGTCGTAGGTGGCGGCCAGCTGCTCGGTGAGGAGCAGGTGGTGAGGCGTGGCCTCGGCCGTGATATCCACGCCCTGTGCCTTACCCCAGCGCACGAGGTCAACCGAACCTGCGGTCGACAGGTGACACACGTGCAGGCGCGAGCCGACGTGCTTGGCGAGCAGGATGTCGCGGGCGATGATCGCCTCTTCGGCGACGGCCGGCCAACCGGCCAGACCGAGCTCGCCGGACAGCGTCGACTCGTTCATCTGAGCGCCCTCGGTAAGGGCCGGATCCTGGCTGTGCTGGGCGATCACGCCGCCGAAGCCCTTGACGTATTCGAGGGCGCGGCGCATGAGGACGGGATCGGACACGCACTTGCCGTCGTCGGAGAAGACGCGAACCTTCGAGCGTGAACGGGCCATCGAACCGAGGGAGGCGAGCTGCTTACCTTCCAGGCCCTTGGTAACGGCACCGACAGGACGCACCTCGACCCAGTCGGCCTCCTCGCCCAGGCGCAGCACCTGGTCGACGATGGCTGCCGTGTCCTGCGTGGGCGTCGTGTTGGCCATTGCGTGGACAGCGGTGTAGCCGCCGACTGCAGCCGCACGGGTGCCGGTGAAGACGGTCTCGGCGTCCTCCCCGCCGGGCTGGCGCAGGTGGGTGTGGATGTCGACGAGGCCGGGCAGGGCGATGAGGCCCTCAGCGTCGATGATGCGCGGGTCACGCAGGGCGTTGCGGGCGTCGGCGCCGATCGCGACGATGGTGCCACCGGACAGCGCAATGTCGGTGGGCTCGCCGCCGAGCAGCGAGGCGCCGGTGATCAGGATGTCACGGGTCTGTTCAGTCATTGCTGTGTCCTTCCGCTGCGAGAAGCAGGTAGAGGGCGGCCATGCGGATGCACACACCGTTCGACACCTGCTCGACGATGACAGATTGGTCTGAGTCGGCTGCCTCGGCGCAGATTTCGAGGCCTCGGTTCATCGGGCCGGGATGCATGACGACGGCGTTGGGCGCCAGTGTGGCGAAGCGTGCCGGGGTGAGGCCGTACTCCGCGTGGTAGGCGCCGGGCGACGGGAAGAAACCACCGCCCGCGCTCGACATGCGCTCGCGCTGCACGCGCAGCATCATGACCGCATCGGGCTTGGCCGCCAGGGCCTCGTCAAAGTTGTAGGAGGTGTCGCAGTTCCAGGTCTCCACCCCGATCGGCAGGAGCGTCGGGGGTGCCACGAGGGTGACGCGGGCGCCCAGGAGCGTCAGGAGATCGACGTTGGAGCGCGCCACGCGCGAGTGGAGAACATCCCCGACGATGACGACGTGTGCGCCGTCGAGGCCGGAGCCGGGGGCGGGCGTTCCATCCTCGCCGAGCGACGGAGCGTAGTGGCGGCGCAGGGTCATCGCGTCGAGGAGCGCCTGCGTCGGATGCTGGTGGGTGCCGTCACCCGCGTTGAGGACCGGCAGATTCATCCAGCCGGCGTGCGCGAGACGGTGTGCGGCGCCCGACGAGGAGTGGCGCACGATGACCGCGTCCGCACCCATGGCCTCCAGTGTGAGCGCGGTGTCCTTGAGGGACTCACCCTTGGAGACCGAGGAGCCGCGGGACTGGAAGTTGATGACGTCGGCGCTCAGGCGCTTGGCGGCGGTCTCAAAGGAGATGCGGGTGCGCGTCGAATCCTCGAAAAAGAGGTTGACGACGGTCTTGCCCTGAAGCGTCGGAAGCTTCTTCACGCCGTGGCGCTGAGTGGCGGCCATCTGCTCCGCCGTGTCGAGGATCAGAATCGCCTCCTCGCGCGTCAAGTCACGGATCGAAATGAGATGGCTCAGGCTCATCGTTTACAGGCCTTTCCCGAGAAGGACGCCATCGCGCCCGTCTGTTTCGTCGAGCAGAATGGTGACAATTTCGTCGCGGGAGGTCGGCAGATTTTTACCGACGTAATCCGGGCGAATCGGAAGCTCGCGATGGCCTCGGTCGACGAGGACTGCGAGCTGAACGGCCGCGGGGCGACCGATACGAGTGAGAGCGTCGAGCGCAGCCTTGATGGTGCGGCCGGTGTACAGCACGTCGTCGACGAGGACGACCGTCTTGCCGTTAATCCCAGTGCGAGGAACCAGAGTCTCTTTCGGAGCCCTCAGGGGCTGAGAGGCCAGGTCGTCGCGGTACATCGTGGTGTCGATGATTGCGAGTTCCGCGTAGGTGCCGGAAACTTCGCGGATGCGATTGACGAGGCGACGTGCCAACGTTGCGCCACGAGTGGGAATGCCTGCGATCACGAGATTATCGCTGCCACCGTTGCGTTCGACGATCTCATAGGCGATGCGTGTCAGGGAGCGTGCGACGTCGCCAATTCCCAATACTTCTTTGCCGCGCGATGCGCGATCTGCGTGCACTTCGGCCACGCGTACTCCTTCCCCGCCTCACGGGACGGTCATTAAAGGATCTGTCGTACGTCCATCCTACGCTCCTGATCAGACGTGAGTGTGACGCCTCCACGTGTGAAAGCCCACGTGGAATGGTCATGTGTGAAATCGGTGTCGAGCTGTTGGTCATTGCTTGACATGCGACGAGAAGGCTGCGGTGTCGAGAAAGCTGTGTGGACCATACCCGGTAGGGGTATAAGGCGATACCCCTACCGGGTACCCCGTCTTCCATGCCAGAATGCGACCCCTTTGGCAATGCAATGAAAGGGGCGAACCCGGTAAAATTCAATCCGCGCCGACGGCGCCGAAGAGACTTCACTAAAGAAAGGCCACACTATGACGATCGAACAGCTTCCCCACCCCGAGGTCCGCGGTGGCGGCTGCGGCTGCGGCGAACACGACGTTGCCGAGCCGACCATTGATGCGACCGCTATCCCCCACCGTCTGCGTCATGCGGCCGTTCTCGGTGCTGCCCAGTCGATGAACGCCGGTGAGTCCTTCATCATCCGCGCACCGCACCTGCCTCGCCCGCTGCTTGCGCAGATCGCACAGCTGCCCGGCGAGTGGACTTTTGAGGTCATCGTCGACGGCCCCGAATTCTGGGACGTGCGAACGACTCGCCTGTCTCTGTGACAAAGCCTCATGACATGGTGAAGGCCGACTCTCGCATGAGAGTCGGCCTTCACCATCAATATGGAGCGAGCGCTCAGTACTCCTCGAGGAGCTCGTCGAGCTCGTCTTCGACGCTGCCGCCATCCAGCGGCTTGGCGCCAGCAGGCAGAGCGCGCGCGGGCGCTTCCTGTGCGGGCAGCTCATCGTCAGACGACGACTCGGCCTCATCGGAAACGTGCGCTTCCTCTTCCTCGGAGCTGCGACGCGACCACGCGGGGGACGCAAGATCCTTGCGGATCGCGTCGAGAACCGCGTTCACGAACGACGGCGACGTGTCGGTCGAGATCGAGCGAACAATCGAAATTGCCTCGTCGATGACGATGATCGGCGAGACCTCGTCGTTCTCGAGCATCTCCCACACCGCCACGCGCATCACCGCGAGGTCGACGGCGGCGATGCGATCCAGGCCGGGCACGCGAGCGTGCGCCGAGATTAGCGAGTCGATACGACGCAGGTTATCCGCCACTCCCCCGATGATCTGGATCGAGAACTCCGGGAGCGGAGTCTGAGCCGCGGTGATGACGCGGCGCTCGCGCAGGAGATCGCGCAGCACGTCGGGATTGGACCCCATGCCGCGCTGGTCGGCCTCGTAAACGACGTCGGCCGCGCGCTTGCGAGCCTTGGTGCGCGAGGTGAAGCGGTGCTGCTTCGACATTACTCGGTCACGCGACCCGAGTACGAGCCGTCGCGGGTGTCAACCTTGACGCGGGTGCCTTCCTCCATGAAGAGGGGAACCTGGATCTCGTAGCCGGTCTCGAGGGTCGCGGGCTTGGTGCCGGCGGAGGAACGGTCACCCTGCAGGCCGGGCTCCGTGTGCG
>ERZ1699244.640-NODE-640-length-13306-cov-6.002504_pt1 | contig 13306 bp, 10 predicted proteins | sample MGYA00581534_ERZ1699244 | MGnify/ENA primary metagenome ERZ1699244 (study PRJEB42319, sample SAMD00040331) | human oral metagenome | material: saliva | host: Homo sapiens | study: EMG produced TPA metagenomics assembly of PRJDB4115 data set (Metgenomic analysis of...
GGGAAGCATAAACTGCCATGGACAAGGTGTCCTCTTCAAACAGACGCCATGGTGTCGCTGCTGGAACCACCCGACAAGTCACTTCAACCTCTAAAAGAGGCAAAGAGATGGCTGGGTAGCCATAAACCACTGCATGCTCTCCTATTAAAATAATTTTACTATGTGCCTGACCGACACCAACTTCTTTTGTCATTTAATCCTACTATCAGATGAAAATCATCTGTTTCTAGATAAAATTTTAGAACTTTATTCCTTTCTATTTTATTATATTTTCACAAAAAAAGCGATTGTTTCCTTTCACAATCGCTTGTTTTCATTATTGTACCCACTCACCATTATAGTTGACCTGGTAGCCACCTACTGTGGTATTTACAGCCAAGGCACCTGAACTATAGGCATAGTACCATTTACCATTAACTTGGAACCAGCCTGTCACCATAGCTCCTGACGAACGGAGGTAATACCAAGTATTATCGACATAAATCCAGCCTGTTTTCATATCACCGTTTTGATCATCTAGGTAATACCAAGTGGAGCCTTCTTGAGACCAGCCTGTTGCCATAGCACCTGATGAACGGAGATAGTACCACTTGTTACCAAGATATTGCCAACCTCTTTGCATTGTAGCAGTTGTTGGATCTAGATAGTACCAAGTTGAATTATCATTGGCCCAACCACGTACTAACTCCCCAACAGTCAATCTGTTGATGCGAGAATCAAAGCCACCATCCTTCTGTAAATAATACCAGTGCCCCTCATCATGAACCCAACCGGTTTTTAAGGTGTGATAACTTCTTTGGTCTTCAAAATAGTAGACTCGTTTCTCTGCTGGACTATCATATTGTTCCCCATGATGTTTGTTGATATTTGTAGCAGTTTTTGCTTCTAAAACTTGCTTACCAACAAATTCTTGTAGTACCCCATCTTGACCAAAGTAAAACCAATCTGGTCTAAAAGCAACATCTTGCCTTATAGAAGAACCAATCGTAACCCCTTCGTGTGGAGCAGGTATATATTGCCAGCCGACAACCATCTCTCCAGATAAAGGATCAAAATAATAGTACTTACCATCAATCACTCGCCAGTAGGTTTCTTTGAGTTCCCCCTTCTTGTAGTAGGTTCTACCATTTTCTTGGACAAATTGCCAGCCTTCTGAATCAGCATCATCCGCAAATACTGTACTTGTTGCTAACAGACCAAAAAAGAATACTGTTAGACCGACTTGCATCATTTTTTTCAAAAATTTCATTCTTGTTTCCTCCAAAATGATTGTAGCAAAGGCAATACTATATGTCAATATATAATAAATTCAAAAAAAGCAGTTACATAACTGCAACTGCTTTTCTATTCTTGCATGGTGTAACCAACACCACGCACAGTTTTGATATAGCTCTTTTGACCTTTTACGTCAAGTTTGCTACGTAGATAACGGATATAAACATCCACGATATTGGTTTCGGTCGCACTCTCATACTTCCAAACACTTTCCAGCAACTGCTCACGAGTTAAAACCTTCTTACTTCCCATAAGAGTAGCTAAGAGGTCATATTCACGACGTGTCAGAGCAATCATCTCCTCGCCACGATAGACGGTATGATGTTCTACATCCATACGCAGATTGCGATAGGATGTTGGAACCTTCATCTGACTACAGTGTTGGTCGATAAAGTCCCGACCTCGGAAAATTGCTGCAATACGAGCCACTAGATCATCGATAATGACTGGCTTGTAGATATATGAAACAGCAAAACGTTGGATTGTTTCAACTTGGTCTTGCAATTCTTCTCGATGGTCCAAGACCATGATAACCGAAGCTGGCTTAGTCCGACTCAACTGTTCTGCAAAATCCTGGGCTGTCATATCCCCTAGATGAGCATTCAGTAAAATCAAGTCATAGTCTGTCTGAAGAGCCATGGAGAGGGCTTTTTGTCCCTCTTCTACCTGATCAACTCGGTATTGCTCTTTTTGGAGTTCCAGACTTAAAAAATGAGCTAGATTTCTTTCTTTCTCAAGTAATAAAATCCGTTTCCCCATGGCTGACCTACTTATTTTTCGTCATACCAAGAGTAGTGGAATGTTCCTTCTTTGTCTTTACGTTGGTATGTGTGGGCACCAAAGTAATCACGTTGTGCTTGGATCAAGTTTGCTGGAAGGTCAGCTGAACGGTAGCTATCAAAGTAAGTGATGGCTGCTGAGAAGGTTGGTACTGGTACACCTGCTTGAACAGCAAGAGCTACGATATCACGAACTGATTGTTGGTACTTAGCTGTTACATCCAAGAAGTACTCATCCAAAAGAAGGTTAGCAAGATCTGCATCACGGTTGTAAGCATCTGTAATCTTTTGCAAGAAACGAGAACGGATGATACATCCATCGCGCCAGATAGATGCGATATCTGCAAATGGCAAGTTCCAGTTATTTTCTTTAGAAGCTACACGCAATTGCGCAAAACCTTGTGCGTAAGAAATGATTTTTGAGAAGTAAAGGGCTTGACGGATCTTTTCAATCAACTCAGCCTTGTCTCCTTCAAATTTGAAAGCAGCTGGTTTTGGAAGCACCTTGCTAGCGTGTACACGTTCTTCTTTATAAGTTGAAATGTAGCGCGCAAATACCGACTCAGTAATCAGTGACAATGGCACACCAAGGTCAAGAGCTGATTGGCTAGTCCATTTACCAGTTCCTTTGTTTCCTGCAGCGTCCAAGATGTAGTCTACGATTGGTCCATCTTGACCTTCATCGTCTTTACGGCTCAAGATATCAGCTGTGATTTCAATCAAGTAGCTGTCCAATTCACCCTTGTTCCACTCAGTAAAGATTTCAGCCATGTCTTCTGCTGAAAGACCGAGCAAGTGTTGCATCAAGTCATAGCTTTCTGCGATCAATTGCATATCACCGTACTCGATACCATTGTGGACCATTTTCACATAGTGACCTGCTCCATCAGGACCGATGTAAGTCACACATGGTTTCCCATCTTCTGGTGCTTTTGCAGAAATTTCTTCAAGAACGTCAGCCACCAATTCATAGGCTTCTTTTTGTCCACCAGGCATGATAGATGGTCCTTCAAGGGCACCTTTTTCACCACCAGATACACCTGTACCGATGAAGTTGATACCTGAGTTCGCCAATTCTTCATTACGACGGATAGTATCTTTATAGAAAGTATTTCCGCCATCAATCAAGATATCGCCTTTATCCAAGTGTGGAAGAAGGGCTTGGATGGTTGCGTCTGTACCAGGTCCTGCTTGAACCATGAGCATGATACGACGTGGTTTTTCGATTGAGTTTACGAAGCTTTCGATATCATAGCTTGGCACAAAGTTCTTTTCAGGATGGCAAGCAACAACATCTTCTGTTTTTTCTTTACTACGGTTATAGATAGCAACTGTGTATCCACGAGATTCGATATTAAGGGCAAGGTTACGACCCATTACGGCCATACCAACAACACCAAAGTTTGCTTTAGTCATGTGACACTCCTCTTGTTTAATATGTTTTATTTTATCATGTTTATCTGTGAAAAGAAAGAATTTTATAACAATTTGACTAGTAGTCTAAATCATCCGCATGGCCAGAACCATTCCCTACAAAGTAACCTGTCTTACAGTTTAGAGTGAAGAGATAAGTTCCATCTGGTTTATAAAGGTTGTAATAACCATTGCCATTAACGATATTTACAGGTTCCAAGATATATTGGTTTCCAGTGATATATCCACGTGCACGGGATGTCTCAAGTATTCGTTCAAGGACACCATCTGCAAAAGTCCAAGCAGGATTACTACTATCACTTACAGCGGCTTGATTATACGGTACTCGACTGACACTTCTTTGCAAATTAACGCCTTCGCTCGACAAGCCACCATTCGTAGATGACGCAGTCTCATTTGTTGAAGTAGATGGACTGCTTTCTGTCGTTGGGCTTGACGCTTCTTGGCTAGCGGCTGACGTTGAAGCTGCACTTGTTGTTGTACTTGCTAATTGACTCTTACCAAGACTGATTGCTTTGTCTAGAAGTTTATCAATTTCTGTATTACCAGTCTTGATATCTGTAAATTTAGCATCCGCTTTGATTTTTGCATTTGTATCCAAAACACCATCTGTAATAGCTGGAGTTTCAAATTGAGAATTTACTTCTTGAATTGCTTTTATCTGTGTTTCTAAGCTATCATATTTTGATTTGGCTAGAGTATGTTCTCTCGCTCCTTCAAGTTTATCTAGAAGTTCCTTCAATTGATTCAGTTGACTAAACTGGCTATTTTTAAGAGCTGTTTTGTTTTCATCAGTATAAAACGTGTCGTAGAGCGCATTAAATTGTTCATAGACCGACTGATTGCTTACCAAGCCTGAATCTGCAGCCTTAGTTTGAAGTTCTTGAGAAGAGCGCGCAATCTGACGATAAACGTAATAGCCACCTCCAAAAATCAAGAGGAATAGCAAAATAATGGCTGACAAAATCGCCCATTTCTTTTTATTTTTTGGTTCATCATCAACTTCAGTAGAACGAGAAAAAGGTTGTAGCTGATCTTCATTTTCCTCATAAACCACTCCCACTTCGGAGTTTTCTACCTCAGTCATTTCAACAGCTTCCAATTCATCCTTAAAAGGTTGCTCGAGAATTCTCGTTTCCTCTTCTTCAGCTTCTTGAACAACGATTTCAGTTGTCTCTGCAGCTACTGCAAGAGCAATTGCTTCCTCTTCTGAACTTAATGCACTTTCTTGTTCAGTTGTTTCTCTCACTTCCTGAATCATATCGTCCAAGCTTTGAGTGGATTCCTCTTTTTTCGTTTGTAAATTTTCAAATTTGTCTGCTTCGATTTCTTCACGGTGTTGCTTGATATATTTGTCTAAGATGGTATCATCTGGAGTCACACCTGCTTCAACCTCTTCGTTCTTACGAATAGCCTGACCAACCGTTAAATCTTTAGCCTCTTCAAATTCAAATTTAGATTCTTGCTCACCTTTATGATGACGATCGCGTCTTTTCTTACTCATCTGCATTCCTTTCTTTTTTAACATCTTGCCTTTTCACACGTTGACCAAAATATTGATATAAATCAACTTTCAAAGTACCGTTATAGAGTTTCCGTTTTTTATCTGCCTGACTACCATATTTACTTTCAAAAGCTTCATCACTAGTCAGGACAAATTTACTCCATGTTTTAAGGGGGGCAAATACTTCTCCCATCTCAGCATAGAGCTTGGTTACTCCTGCATCATCTGACAAGCGTTCTCCATACGGTGGATTCGAAATAATAACTCCATTGATCTTGTCCGTTCGCAAATCCTGCACGCGCATCTGCTTAAAGTGGATATCCTTAGAAACTCCCGCAGCCTGAGCATTTGCCTTAGCAATTTCCACCATGCGGCCATCGATATCACAGCCCATGATGTCTAGCTCAATTTCACGATTAATCTTCTTGCTAGCTTCCGTACGAATTTGCTGAATTAACCGGTCGCTAACCCAGTTCCAATCCTCGAAAGCAAAGGAACGGTGTAAGCCTGGCGCCATATTACGAGCAATCATAGCCGCCTCAATACAGAAGGTTCCTGAACCGCAGGTCGGATCAATCAAGGGTTTATCAGGATACCAGTTTGATAATTGCAGAATTGCTGCTGCCATGTTCTCTTTAATAGGAGCACCACCTTTTTCAGTACGATAACCTCGTTTGAAAAGACTAGAGCCACTTGTGTCAATCATGATAGTCGCAACATCTTTAAGAATTGAAACCTCTATTTTAAACTCTGGACCATTTTCCATCAGCGGAACACCTTCTGGTCGAGCATAATGTTTCTGCAATTTCTTAACAACTGCCTTTTTAGAAATAGCTTGAACACTAGGTTCATTATGAAGTTTTGATTTGACACACTTAGCCTTTGAAATTGGAAAACGCGCTCCAAGTGGTAAATAGTTTTCCCAATCTAAGGCAAAAACTCCTTGAAAAAGTTCTTCAAATGTTTTTGCGGGAAAAGTCCCAACAACAATCTTAATCCTATCTGCAGCTCGTAGCCACAAATTAGTTTCAATAATTGCCTTTACATCTCCTTCAAAGCGAACGCGACCATTCTCAACTTGACAATCATAGCCAAGTGCACGCACTTCCCGACCTACAACAGCCTCTAAGCCTGCTGCAGCAGTCGCGATTAAATTAAATGTTTGTTTCATGTCAGTCTTTAAAGACCTTTCTCTTGTTCACCTTTAAAAAATGAGGTTGAGAAAATTTCTCAGCCCCAACCTATATGCAATTTTCTATAAGCCATGTTTTGTTCCAGAAGTGACTAGGACCACTTCTTTCGATAATCATCTGTCTACCACTAACAGCTAGAAGCTGCTAGCAGTCAGAGTACTACGTTCGTTTCCGCGCACTCCATGCCCCGACCAAAATTTGGGTTGCTAGCTTGAGGGGTTTACCGCGTTCCACTCTCTCTGTTTCCAGAGAGACTTCGTCACTGTGGCACTTTCAGAGCTACTAAAACATATCCGAAAACTTAGTCTATTCACTCGCCGTAACGATTTCTCGTCCCTAGGCTTATGGTTTCGCCTAGCACAAACACTACAGGCATCACAGCCTGTGCTAGCATGGACTTTCCTCATGAAAAGATAAACTCTCCACGCGATTATCCAAAAATTGCACAACTGTATAATTCTTAGAAATCAGAATTTTCTACAATTTGTTTGCCAAATACTTCTTTTTCAAGACGATTCAAGCGTTTCAGGATATCAAAATTAGTCATAGAAGTCGTACTTCCAAGCTCAGCAGGTTCAGACGTTACAGATACAGGTGCCGCCTGAGGTTTGTTCGCCAATTGCTCTTTCAATTCTGCGACTTCCAAACGTAGTGATTTAACCAACGCTGCATAGGTTTCATAGTCCTTGATAACGTCATCTAAGAATTCATCTACCTCTGCTTTACTGTATCCACGTACTTCTCTTCCGAAATCCTGCTCAAAAATATCCTTTGCTGTAAAAATAATACTTGCCATGTCTCTCTCCATTCTCAGTTACTAGTATTATTATATAAAAAAAGGCAAACAAAAAGCAAGGTCAAAGCCTCAATTTTCGGAAAAATTTTCGGCTATTTCGTTTAATTCCTCAAATGTTAATCTTTTTGTCATATAGTTGTCTTTCTTTTTCATCAGTTCGTAAAAAAATCTCAGTTTTGTTTCATTTTCTTCATCGTAAAAAAGATAGGCTCCATCTGTATTTTCGAGTAAAAAAATCTGATAATCTCTCAATTGACCTTTATGCTCATAAGCAGGGTAAGCATACTTAATAAAATCAACCTGTTTAAAATCACTTAATTTAACTTGATTGGTCTCATTCCAGTTTGACCCATGTGTCTCAAAATCAAAAATAGTCGCTAGTTGAAATCCATAGGCCTCCTTCATGTCTCTAGCTACTTCTAAGACCCAGTGTTCAAAACCAAGAGAGCCTGTGAAAACTAGCCATTTTAACCCTTCCTCAGCTAATCTTTCCAAATCTCTACGAATGGCTTTTTTGATAATTTTTAACCGAATATCCTTTTCATTTAACAATCCTAAATCAAAAGCTGAGTATCCTAAAACCAAGGCTGTATGCATTTTTTCACCCTTTCTGTTGACCTTTGTGGTATAATAGAGTGATGTTATTGTACCAATAAGGAGGATTATGGTCAACTATCCACATAAACTTTCATCTAAACCAAGTAAAACTTCTCTGCCCCAAACTAAAAATTTCGCAAATCGGGGTATGAGCTTTGAAAAGATGATAAATGCTACGAACGACTACTATCTATCACATGGAATAGCAGTCATTCACAAAAAGCCAACCCCAGTTCAGATAGTTCGAGTCGACTACCCTCAACGGAGTCGCGCTAAAATTGTCGAAGCCTATTTTAGACAGGCTTCAACTACTGACTACTCGGGTGTTTATGAAGGATTTTACATCGATTTCGAAGCCAAGGAAACCAAACAAAAAAATGCTTTCCCGATGAAGAACTTCCATTCTCATCAGATTCTGCATATGGAACAGGTTCTTGAACAAAAGGGTATATGCTTCGTCTTAATCCACTTTTCTTCTTATCAGGAGACATATTTATTACCGGCGATTGACCTCATCCATTTTTATCATCAGGATATGGGAAAAAAATCAATGCCGCTTGATTATATTCGAGATCATGGTTATGTGATTGAGCAACAAGCCTTTCCTCAAATACCATACCTCGATATCGTCAAACAACATTTACTAGGTGGTAAAACAATATGAATAAACATTTTTTCTGGCGCATTGCTAAATATCTAGGAATTGGATTTTTAGCAGCTTTTATTGCTGCAATATTGATTGGTGGAAGTGTCTTCTTCTACTATGTATCTAAAGCACCAGAACTTTCTGAAAGCAAACTTGTCGCAACAACTTCAAGTAAAATTTACGACAGTAAAAACGAATTGGTTGCTGACTTAGGAGCAGAGCGTCGTGTTAATGCTCAAAGCAGTGACATTCCTATTGAACTTGTAAATGCAATAGTATCAATTGAAGATCATCGCTTCTTTAATCACAGAGGAATCGATAGCATTCGAATAGCTGGAGCTTTCCTGCGAAACTTAACTAGTAGAGGTGGCCTCCAAGGTGGTTCAACCTTGACGCAACAGTTGATAAAATTAACTTACTTTTCAACATCATCATCAGACCAAACAATCGCACGTAAGGCCCAAGAAGCTTGGCTAGCTATTCAGTTAGAAAGAACTGCGACCAAACAGGAAATTTTGACATATTACATCAATAAAGTATACATGTCAAATGGTAACTATGGAATGCAAACTGCAGCTCAAAGTTACTATGGTAAAGATTTAAAAGACCTATCAATTCCACAACTTGCTCTTCTAGCCGGAATGCCACAGGCACCTAACCAATACGATCCTTATTCTCATCCAGAAGAAGCAACAGAACGTCGTAATCTAGTCCTATCAGAGATGCAAAAGCAAGGCTATTTAACAGCTGAGCAATATGAAACAGCTATCAACACACCAATCACTGATGGTTTACAAAGTCTCAAAGGAAGCAACAGCTACCCTCCATATTTAGACAATTACCTCAAAGAAGTGATTGAACAAGTTGAAACAGAGACAGGCTACAACCTTTTAACTACTGGAATGGATGTCTACACTAACGTAGACCAAGACGTTCAAAAACGACTTTGGGATGTATACAACACGGATGAATATGTAAACTATCCAGATGATGAAATCCAAGCAGCTTCTACTATTATTGATGTATCAAATGGTAAGGTTATTGCTCAACTCGGCTCTCGCCACCAAGCTAGTAACGTATCTTTCGGTATTAACCAAGCTGTTGAAACTAACCGTGACTGGGGTTCTACCATGAAACCAATCACAGACTATGCCCCCGCATTAGAGTATGACATTTATGACTCTACTGCCTACATGCTCAAGGATGTACCATATAACTTCCCAGGCACCAGCACTCCAGTCTACAACTGGGATCGTGGCTATTATGGTAACATCACTCTTCAAACTGCTATCCAACAATCTCGTAACGTACCAGCAGTTGAAACTCTCGATAGAGTTGGACTCGATAAAGCCAAAAAATTCTTAAACGGACTTGGCATTGATTATCCAACCATGGTATATGCAAACGCAATTTCAAGTAATACGACTGAATCAGGTAAACAGTACGGTGCAAGTAGTGAAAAAATGGCTGCCGCCTATGCTGCATTTGCTAACGGTGGTATCTATCACAAACCAATGTATATCAATAAAATTGTCTTTAGCGACGGTAGTTCAAAAGAGTTTTCTGATCAAGGTACTCGTGCTATGAAAGAAACAACCGCCTATATGATGACAGAAATGATGAAAACAGTATTATACTCTGGTACAGGTCGAGACGCTTATATTTCATGGCTTCTACAAGCAGGTAAAACTGGTACATCAAACTACACTGATGAAGAGATTGAAAACCACATTAAAACAAGTCAATTTGTTGCTCCGGATGAAATGTTTGTTGGTTATACCCGTAAATATTCAATGGCAGTCTGGACCGGTTACTCAAACCGCCTTACTCCAATCGTTGGTGATGGCTTTACTGTTGCCACTAGCATCTATCGTTCTATGATGCAATATCTAGCAGAGGACGATCATCCTGGTGATTGGACAATGCCAGAAGGACTTTATAGAAGCGGTGATTATGTCTTTAAGAATGGGGCACGTAGCAACTGGATTTTCCAAACAACTCAACAATCCTCAACAACCTCCAGCTCAACAACTGAAAATCAAAATTCAGTAGCTGAAACTACTAGCCCAAATACCGCTCAGAATCCAACTGCTCCAAATACAAATCAAAACCCTCAATAAAATCAAAATTCTCAAGAACAACAATAATCTTAAAAGATCTAGGAAAAATCTTCCTAGGTCTTTTGTTAATGAAAAAGTGGAGTTAATTACTAACTCCACCTTCTTTTATTTTACATGGTTTGCAAGATCTTCTTGCGCTTTTTTATTAGATTCTTCTTTTTCTTTCTTCCATTTATCTTGAGCTTTTTGATATTCATCAGCAGTTACTGGTTTATCTTGAAGTTCAAGGTACTTGTACAAGAGGGCTTCACTCATACCCTTGTTACCTGAGTATGCAAATGGAAGAGTATATGGCACCATCTTAGACAACATTGGACGTCCAGTTTGAGAAGTTGTTGGAATAATCAAAGCGCTATCTGTCAACCAAGCTTGGGCCGCAGCATATTTATCATAACGTTTTGAAACATCAGTGTTTTCGTTTCCGGCTTCAACAACCATCTTTTCATAATCTTCCAAACCAACTTGTTTGGCAGCAGCGTTGTTTGTACCAGCATCAAATCCTAGATAAGTCTTCGTATTTTCACCAACAGATGGTTTGATGATATCAAGGTAAGTAGATGGGTCAATGTAGTCTGGAGACCATCCAACGTTATCTGAGAGATCCCAATCTTCTCCAGCAGCTGTTTCAGCAAAGTAGGTAACATTTAAGACTTCATCTTTTTGAAGTTGTTGAATATCAACAACGACATTGTCAGTTCCTAATGTTGCTTCAAGTGATTGTTTCAATGACTGAACACGTTGAACTTTTGTAGTATTAGTTTGGTCAACTGGCATATCCAAATGAATTGGGAATTGAACGCCCTCTGCTTGGAGAGCTGTCTTAGCTTTAGCAAATTCTGCTTTCGCTTTTTCAGGATTGTATAGACCATCTTGAGCGTCGTCTAGATTAACATCTTTCCACTCGTCACCATAGGTGACCAATTTTTCTTTAACTAAGTCACCAAAGTTTTTACCATCAGCTTGAACAAATGTTGGTGGTACGAACAAGTTACGAAGAAGTTTGCTTGCTCCGCTTTCTCCATTAACTTGAGAAGCATAAGCTGTTCTATCAAAACCAAAGGCGATAGCTTGACGGAAGTCTTTGTTTAGGAGAGCTTTCTTAGTTGATGTCTTTTGCTCATCTGTAGTCTTAGAAGTGTACTTGTAAGACTGACGGTCAATATTTGTTCCAACTAAGAAAGTAGCAGAATCTTGTGGTGTATAAACGATGTTATCCTTAAACTCTTTTTCAAGTTCAGGATATCCTGCACTTGTTGGGAAGAGACGAGCCATTGAGAAGCCGCCATCCTTAAAGGTATCTGCAAGTTTGCCTGTATCTTGACCATCCCAGAATGATAGTTTTACTTTATCAATATGAACATTGTCCTTATCCCAGTAGTTTGGATTCTTTTCAAATTCTACTGAAGATTTTGCTACCAATGATTTCAACAAGAAAGGACCGTTGTAAAGAATACTGCTTGGATCAGTTGCTTTGGCAAAGTCACTTCCTTTAGAAGTAAGGAATTCTTCATTGACTGGTGCAAGAATACCCATGGTTGTCTTAGAGTTCCAGAAGCTTTCTGGTTTATTCAAAGTGTATTGAACAGTTTGATCATCAATTGCCTTGATTCCAACTTCTGAGAAGTCTTTTACTTCACCTTTGACATAAGCGTCAAGACCTTTAATGGATTCTTGAACAAGATAAAGGGCCTCTGACTTATTATCAGCTGCATATTTAAGACCTGTTACAAAGTCTTGAGCTTTCACAGGTGCATACTCTTCACCTTCAGAAGTGTACCACTTAGCATCTTTACGGATTGTATAAGTGTAAGTCAAACCATCTTGAGATACTGACCAGTCTTCTGCCATAGATGGCACGAAGTTCCCGTAACGGTCATTCTCCATCAAACCGTCAACAACATTACTTGTGATATTCGCAACTGCAGCCTTACCTGTTGTCAGATAGTTGAGGCTGTCTGGATCTGTTTCATAAACGTAAGAAAAAGTTTTCTCACCTTTTGCACTAGAGCCTGAACCTGAACAAGCTGCCAAAACACCTGACGCTAACAGAGTCACTCCTGCTAGGGCCATTACTTTTGAAAATTTCATAATAAACTCCTTTTTGACTTTTTATACATTATAGTCCCTTTTTCGCCAAGTGTCAATACAATTTTCAGAATTTTTCAAATTGATTTGAAAATTTTTTCTTCCTATAGGTTTAATATGAAAATCTTTTTAGGAAAATTTCTATCATTGACATTTATCAACTATAGCTTTATGATATAATGAAAGAAGAAAGTTGAAAGGAAATACCATGTCAAAAGAAGTTATTGTTGAAAGTTTTGAACTAGATCATACGATTGTAAAAGCTCCTTATGTCCGCTTGATTGGAGAAGAGACTGGACCGAAAGGAGATATCATTTCTAACTTTGATATCCGCTTGGTTCAACCAAATGAGGACTCTATCCCTACTGCTGGACTTCATACTATTGAGCACCTCTTGGCTAAGCTAATCCGTACTCGCATTGACGGTATGATCGATTGTTCACCATTTGGTTGTCGTACAGGTTTCCATATGATTATGTGGGGACGTCATTCTAGCGCTGAAATCGCAGCTGTCATCAAGGATTCATTGAAAGAAATCGCTGAGACAACAACTTGGGAAGATGTCCCAGGAACAACTATTGAATCTTGCGGAAACTACAAGGATCACAGCCTCTTTTCTGCTAAGGAATGGGCAAAATTGATTCTCCAACAAGGAATCTCAGACGATGCCTTTGAACGTCATGTCATCTAATAATAAAAAAAGAAACCAGCTTTTGAACTGGTTCCTTTTTTTATTTTCTAAATCTTGATTTAGGCTTTTTCACGAATGACCAAAACACCATCTTCCATGTCAGCTTCTAGGTGTTTAGCATCAAGGTTATCCAAGTGGAAGTCTGTGACTTTGTCACGGATTTGTTGTTCAACCACACGACGGAGT
>ERZ1699244.643-NODE-643-length-13265-cov-3.443751_pt1 | contig 13265 bp, 10 predicted proteins | sample MGYA00581534_ERZ1699244 | MGnify/ENA primary metagenome ERZ1699244 (study PRJEB42319, sample SAMD00040331) | human oral metagenome | material: saliva | host: Homo sapiens | study: EMG produced TPA metagenomics assembly of PRJDB4115 data set (Metgenomic analysis of...
CGGAGGTGTCGCCGTCGATGTCGACGGGCGGCATGAGGATCGGCAGCGTGGAGGAGGCGCGGATGATGGGGCCGAGCGTGTCCAGGGTGCTCATTTCCTCCTTGGAGAACCAGCGGACCTCACCGCGCGACGCGTTGAAGGTCGCGACGCGCGTGGTCGCCGGGTTCGCTAGGAACGCGTCCATGTTGAAGGGCAGGGCGCCGTCGGGGTAGCAGATCTGCTGGTAGATGTACTCGGCGTTGAAGTAGCCGTGGCCCTTGCGGAAGTGCTTGAGTCCGCCGAATTCGGGGTCCTCGACGAGGTCAACGAAGGTGTCGTGGGAGCGCTGAGCGTCGCGGGAGGTGAAGTTGCACAGGTGGCTGGACCCCGCGGAAACCCCGGAGATATGGGGGAAGTTGATGCCTTCAGCGATAAGTCGGCTGACGAGCGCGGCCGTGTAGGCGTTGCGCATGCCGCCGCCTTCGAAGACGAGGGCGGTGTCGTCGATGGTGACCATCGTGGCGATGGATTCTTCGGGGGTCGGGTAGTGCTCTGCCGTTTCCTTCACGTTTCGACCCTACCGCCGTGCCTCGAACCTACGCGCGCGTATGCCCGGTGAAGACCACGTAGTGGTAAAAGAAGAAGCGGAACGCTGTGCCCAGGGCGAAGCCAACGACGTAGACGGCGATGTTGTCGGCCAGCGCCGAGGTGAACCCGAGGATGTGGTGGGTGAACAGCAGGCAGAACTGGGAGATGCCGATGCCGCAGGCGTTCGCGAAGAAGAAGAGGATGGCCTCGCGCGTCGCGTTCTCCCGCGTGCGTCCGCGGTAGGTCCACAGACGGTTGGCGATCCACGAGTACAGGGTCGCGGTCGCGGCGGCGACGAATTGTGCGGTGTTGGGGTGCCCGGCGAGGAAGCCGAGCGGCCCGTCCTGGAGCAGGTTGAACAGGCCGGCATCGACGACGAAGGCGGTGGCTCCGACCATGCCGAATTGGATGAATTCACGCACCCAGGCGAGGACGCGCTCGGTGAGGCTCAGGGACGAGGCCGGGGCCGCTCCCCCGTCAACCTGCCCCCGGGTGCCGGGCTGGGAAAGAGGGGCGGAGGAGTCCGCGAGCGCCGCGGGTTCGAGCGCGGCGGATCCGCGCGAGGGAGCTTGTTCGTCATTCACTCGTATAGTCTCGCACGGTCGTGCCGCTGTTTCGTGGATCCTCATCAGTTGGCCCACCTCTAAGATGGTCCACATGATTGACACGACCACGCGTGAGGCGGCCAATGCCTCGTCGATGAACACTCCCCCGGTTGCCCCGAAGCGTTACGGGTACCGGGTGCGCGACCAGTTCGGGCAGCATTTTGATGACCCGTGGGATTGGTTGCGCGACGGCGAGGACCCCGAGGTCAGGGCTCATTTGGAGGCGGAGAACGCGTGGGCGGACACGGTGACGGCGCCGACCCGCGAGGCGGCCGCGCGCCTCGTGGAGGAGGTCAAGGCCTCCACGGCGCTCACCGACGTGACGGTTCCGATCCGCGAGGGCGAGTTCTGGTATTTCCGGCGTTTCGCAGAGGGCCAGTCGTACGCGACGCATCACCGCGCGCCGGTGGAGCGCGACGAGGCCGGGGCGCCTATCCCGCTCGTCCCCGAACCGGGCGTCCCCACGCCGGGCGAGGAGCTCCTCGTCGATGAGAACGAGTGGGCGCGAGGGCAGGAGTTTTTCCGCCTGGCGGACATGTACCCGTCCCCGGATGGGCGCCTGATCGCGTGGGCGCGGGACACGAGCGGGGATGAGCGCTACACGTGGGTCGTGCAGGAGGCGTCGGGCCGCGTCATCGACGAGGCCGTGGTGGACGCTGGGTACGGCTTCGCGTGGGCGGATGATTCCGCTTCCTTTATCTACATGGGCGTGGACGACGCGTGGCGCGCGTGCGACGTGTGGCTGCACCGCGTGGGCACGCCGCGCGAGGCCGACGAGCTGCTGTTGGTCGAGCCGGACGAGGGCTTCGAGATGGGGTTTGCGCCCTCGGGTTTCCCGGGGCACGTCGTCATTCATGCCTCGTCGTCGACGGCGGGCCGCGCGTGGCTGTGGCTGCCCGCCCACCCGTCCGTGCGCCCGCTGCCGCTCATGCCGGTGCGCCCGCGCACGCTGGTGTCGGCGGATTCGGCGGGCGACCGCCTGTTCATCGTGCATACGGGGCTGACGCAGGAGGGCTCGCTCGCTCAGGCGATGCTGCCCGAAGGGGGTTCGCCCGAGGCGTTGGCACGCCTCGGCGTCACGTCCTCCTCCGCGTTCTCGCGCGGTTCCCTGGCGGATCGCACGCCGGGCACTCCCCTGCCGGAGGACGAGCCCGCGCCCCTCACGCCGTTTGAGTCCTGGGAGCCGCTGCGCAGCCCCGGCCCCGGCGAGCGCATCACCGACGTCGAGGCCCACGCGGACTACGTGGCGCTCTCGCTTCGTTCGGACTCTCTCACCCAGGTCGACGTGTGGGACCGCCGCGAGCAGGCACCCACGTGGCGGCGCGTGGAGGTCGACGCCCCGGTGCGCACGATCGCGACGGTGCCGACCCCATGGAAGGATCCGCTGCGCGTCGAGTTCCAGTCGCAGACCGTGCCCCCGACGGTCGCAGAGGTTTGCCTGCCCACCCCCGCCCCGGCCTCGTCCCCCGAGAACCCCGAAGGCGTGGCCCTGAGCGTGCGGAACCTGCGCACCCACCAGGCGCCCGGCTGGGATCCCACCGAGTACATCGAGGAGCGCGTGTGGGTGCTCGCGCGCGACGGCGCGACCCGCATCCCCGTCACCCTCATCCACCACCGCGACGCGCGCCCGGACGGCACGCACGCGGGCTGGCAGATCGGGTACGGCTCCTACGAGGTCAGCTACGACCCCGAGTTCGAGACCCTGCGCCTGCCGATCCTGCGCCGCGTCGTCTACGCGATCGCGCACGTGCGCGGCGGCGGCGAGATGGGCCGCGCCTGGTACGAGGACGGCAAGGAGCTGGTCAAGGAGCACACCTTCACGGACTTCATCGACGTGGCCGACTGGCTGGTCGACTCCGGGTGGGTGGCGCCCGGCCGCCTGGTCGCGGAGGGCCGCAGCGCCGGTGGCCTGCTCATGGGCGCGGTCACCAACGCCGCCCCCGACCGTTTCCGCGCGATCCTGGCGGGCGTGCCCTTCGTGGACGCGCTCACCACGATCCTGGACCCGACCCTGCCGCTCACCGTCGGCGAGTGGGAGGAGTGGGGCAATCCGCTCACCTCGCGCGCCGTGTTCGACGCGATGAGCCGCTACACGCCGTACGAGAACGTGCCCGACGGCGCGCTCCTGCCCGCGATCATGGCAACGACCTCGGTCAACGACACGCGCGTCGAGTTCGTCGAACCCACCAAGTGGGTGCAGCGCCTGCGCGAGGCCACCGGCCAGGTGCCCTCCACGGACGAGGCCGGGGCCGGGTCTGTTCCCGCGCGCGACCCGCGTGAACGTCCGATCATCCTGCGCACCGAGATGGTCGCCGGGCACGCCGGTCCGTCCGGGCGCGAGGGCCGGTGGGCGGCGCGCTGCGAGGAGTTCGCCTTCGCGCTGGGCCAGGTGGGCGTCAGCCTGTAAAAGTTCGGGCAGCTGCCAGGCGGTCGATGCCTGTTGTCACGGCACACGCAGGTGGGGGCGGTCTTCGTTGGAAGACCGCCCCCACTGTCGTGCCGCGCACGATGCGGCGTGGCTGTGCTGCGTTACTGCGCCGCGTTACTGCGCGCCGCCGTCCCAGCCGGGGCGCAGCGCGAAGGACTGAATGTCCATCTGCCCCGTGAGAGCCGTCCCCTTGAGGTAGCGGCCGAGGTCTGATGTCGTGAACAGTTCCCTCTGTTCTTCCCCGTCCCATGGCCTGTAGAACAGGGTGACGACACGATCATCGCCGCGATCCTCAAGTGCATACACACCGGTCGCAGACACCTGGAACACCGTCGAATGGTCACGGCTCCGCGAGGGAATAGAAAACAGGTAACGTCCCTGCCCACTGGTCACGTCGACCGCGAAAGCGTCACCGTTTGCACTGATGAACCTGTACTCATTACCCACCTGGATCCCCTCATACAGATGGATCGTGCGTTCTTCATTCAGTTCTATGGCACTTCCCTCCGCATCGACTACGGGAATGATCGTGCGCTGGCCCGTGGATAGGTCCCACCGCTGGAGAACCATCGTTCCCACATTCGCATCGAGTCCGTTATCACGCGAAGCGTTGGGGTAGGTCGCCTGGAAACTCGGCATCGTCACCACATCGCCCTCACAGGAGAACATGTTCTGTCCCGACGTCAGCCCATCGATCATCGGTGCGACCGCAAGAACCGGCGGTACATCACCGTCATGATCCGTAAGCTGAACAACGACCGCCATATTCTCCGGTACTTCACCGTCATTCGACTGCGCGGAATATGCCTCAAAAGCCGCTAATGCAACAGACGGAGCCAGCTTCGTATCAGTGATCGACACGATACGAGACCCACACTGCCCGTTATTCTGAAAAATACCGGCGTTAGCTACCGATGTCAGCGTCCCCCCAGTGCCTAATACGTCGACGGTTTGTTGTCCTTGAAGGACAAAGAGCGCCCCCACATCTTCGTTCGGAAACTCATAGCGCTGCAGCTCGTATGGTTTCGATGTTTCACGCGTGAAACGCGTTGTCCCCTCATCTGTCGTGAGGTACTCATAGGTCGCGGTCCCGTATGTGACGCCACGAGGCGACCAGAGAACAGATGCCCCCTCCATGGCACCTGCGGTGCCGACAATTCCAGTCCCATCATCATGCAAGAAGGCGATATAACCTTCACGCATGCGATAGCCCGTCTTATCTGCCGAGTCTCCATTGCTGATGCGCACGACGATGTTCGCTTCGCCCGTACTGACCTGCTCAATCGAGACGACACGAATATCCCCACCTGCTGAACACGACACACAAAGTAACGCAGCAAGAGCGATCACCATGCATGTCACCGCATTTCTCACCATTAGCAATTTACCAAATAGTCTTGTAATTATAGGGTAATGACCCGACAGTAAGATCCCTGGGATAAACTCCCATACCACCATTACCATCAATATCAGTCCCCGTCGCCCTCACATAAGCAAACCAGACCAGCTGCGAACAATTCAATCGATGAGGATTCATTCCTTACCCCGAACACCTGATCCGTGCTCTGAAATCCCCGACCGGCGTTGAACAGTCTGATTGTCACGAGCCTGTTCCAGAGCATCTTCAAGCACAGTACGCACATCCTGTCCCGACTCAGCCGACCACTCGCGCGCACCTGCGAGGATGTCATCGACGCCCATACCCGGCACATATGCCTGGATCTGACGCGCAAGCTCCTCCTCAGTCTGCCCAGCGGCATACCCAGCAGATGGGAGGGACACAACCAGCAAAGCAGCGGCCACCATCGCAAAAAATCTCGATTTGTAGCTCATGATTCTCATCCAATCTCATCATTGAAACGAACGATGCAATCAGCACCACGAGATAAATGTACAGAATTCTGTGGCTACATTTCAACGATTTACCATATCTGACAAGCAGCCCGGCACACGCTACATGCGCGACTATGACACCACACCCAACCACATCCGCCACACCGACCACGAGGCGTTACGCCGGCCTCGCCCCTCCCAGACGAGTGGAGCGGACAGGGATCTTGCGTTACTGCGCGCCGCCGTCCCAGCCGGGGCGCAGCGCAAAGGACTGAATGTCGAGTGCACCCGTCACAACACCCTCCCTGAGGTACCCCGCCAGATCCCGTGTCGTGAAGATGTCACGCCACTGCCCGCCTTCCCACGGCCTGTACGAGAGCGTCACGACGCGGTCAGCGCGGCGATCCTTGAGCGCGTAGACACCACTCTCACTCACCTGGAACGTCGCCAGGTAGCCATCCGGCCCATACGTCGGCGCATCAAGCGAAAACAAGTAACGCCCCTGGCCACTCGCCGGGTCGACGGCGAAAGCATCTCCACCCCACGACACGAACCTGTACTCATTGCCCACGCGGATTGCCTCATAGTCAGAGACCCCCTGACCTTCATCCAAATCGATAGGGTTTCCGGCCTCGTCAACCACGGGAACAATCGTGCGCTGCCCCGCAGACAGATCCCACCGCTGAAGAACCATGCCTCTCCACTCGCTCTCCACGCCACTGGGCGAGGCGTCGTCCTCGTCCTCCCGCACGCTCGGCATCGTGATGACATCCCCCTCACAGTCGAACATACGCTGTCGCGACGACAAGCCATCGATCATCGGCGCGACCGCGAGAACTGGAGGAGTGTCGCCATCATGGTCAGTGAGCTGAACGACCACCATCAGAGCCTCCGGAACACTGCCACCCGACTGGGCAGCGTAAGCCTCGAAAGCTGCCGACCTAATACTCTCGGAGCGCACGGTGTCCGTGATCGCCAAGATCCGCGACCCACACTGGCCGACGTCACCGCGCACGCCTGCATTGTCGACACTCGACGTGCTTCCATCGGAGCGCACGGAGTCAACCCGATACCCCGCGCCCTCCTCTTTCACGACGGCGAGTGTTCCGCCGGAAAGCTCGTAGCGCTGAACATCCTCATCACGCACATATCTGCGCGCAACCTGCTGCGTTCCGCTCTCCGTCGTCACGTAGTCATGGCTCGACGAACCAAAAAAGACACCACGATCACTCCAGAGCACGTCCCCGTCGACCACCTCGTCAACGGACGCCACCTGGCCTCGCCCCTGGGCATCGAGGAGCACGATCCAGCCGTCATAGTACGGCTCATCCTGGGCCACCGTCGTCCATCCGCGCCCGATCCGCAGCGCGATCACCGCATCGCTCGTCGTCAGAAAACTGACGGGCCTTCGGGTCACACCCCCGTGAAACGCACAGCTCCACGCGAGCACAGCAACCGAGAGCACGACGACGAGGAGCGCCCATCGGCGAGCACGCCTCGGCCTCGTCGGACCACCGTGCACTTTCCCATCGGCACTCGTCTGGCGCTGCTCGCCCAGGCGATCCCCCATGCCCGTTATCCCTCTCGTCGCGGCAGCGGGCGAGGCCACGCCCACCCCAGAGTGTAGGTCACCGACCCTACCCGGCCCCGGCCTCGTCCCTCTTCCGATCAGGCACGTGCGATGCCGATAGGATGAGGGCATGACGATTACGGCGGCGGCAGACGGTTCTTCCCTCGGCAATCCCGGGCCCGCGGGGTGGGCCTGGTACGTGGACGAGGACACGTGGGACGCGGGCGGCTGGCCGAAGGGCACCAACAACTTGGGTGAGCTGACCGCCATCCTGCGCCTGCTCGAGGCCACGGCCGAGACCGGCGAAGAGCTGCACATCCTTGCCGACTCGCAGTACGCGATCAACGTTGTGTCCAAGTGGCGACTCGGCTGGAAGAAGCGCGGCTGGACGAAGGCCGACAAGAAGCCCATCAAGAACCTGGAGCTGATCCAGGAGATCGACCGCGCCATGGAAGGGCGCCGCGTCACCTTTGAATGGGTCAAGGGCCACGCAGGCCACCGCATGAACGAGCGCGCCGACGACCTCGCGCGAGGGTGCGCCGAGGCCTACCAGGCCGGGCGTACACCCAAGCCGGGCCCGGGGTTCGGGGGAGGTGCAAGCGGGTCGCGCGGCTCTGCGTCGGCAGGCCAGGAACCCGGGCGCGCTACCTCTGCGTCCGCTGCGCCCGCGTCGGTCGAGCCGCACGACGAGGCCACCATCTCTGACGCACCGACGAACGCGTCACGCGACGCCACCACTGACGAGGCCACCACGTCGACGTTCCGTTCTCATCCCAGCGTTTTCTCCACCCCCACAGAGGCGAGCGAGCCTGCGGAGGCGGCCCCGACCTCGTCCGTGAGCACTCCGACCATCGAGGATGCTCTCGCCCGCGAGCGCGAGTTCATCCTGGCGTGGACCGGCGGCGACGAGCGGGCGCTGGCGACAATGATGGACGAGCGCACGACGCGCATCTGGCCGGGTGGAGGCGCGACCACAACGCTGGGGGGTCCGTCTCCTGCCTCGCCGTCCATCGGCCGCATTGACGTGCACGATGTGGGCGGAGCGTTCCTGGCACGCTACCGGGTGCGTTGGGAGGGCGGCGCGTCGCTGGAATCCAGCGTGTGGGCACCGGCAACCTCTGGCGAGGCACGTCTGGTCATGGTGCACCACCAGTCGACGCTGATCGGCTGAGAGCGGGTCATCGCGGGCAGGTGTTCGCGGGCGTGCACCGCTTGCAGGCACGGGGCGCGTTAGATAATCCCGCGGGGCACCGGGCCACAGCGCGGAGATTACGTCTCGACAGCCAGCCGCACGCGTCCCGGCCCAACCCAGCCCCTCACGCGGATAGGTTGCTCGCATGCGGATAGGTTATGCACACGCGGATAGGTTATTAAGGTATCCGCATCGTCGTAACCTATCCGTATCTTCGTAACCTATCCGCATAGCTGTTTCCAATCCGCCCGCCCCAACGATCACCTGCGCGACGCTGCACCAGTTAGGGAGCATTACACCACCTCCTATCTGGTGTAATACCCGACTAAGTGGTGTAACACCACTTAAGAACAAGCCCAAACGCGGAACACCCCAACCGAGCGTGCCACAGGGCCATGCTGCGGTGCCCGTGGGCGGCGGCAGGGCCTGGCCGGGCTTCGAGATCGATCACTCCGAGCCGAAGGCTCGCGTGTGGCGATCTCGCGGGCGGGCCGCCGCCCACGGGCGCACCACGCATCCCGACCCAGCAAGGCCACCCACGGGCAGCAACAAGCAGACAAGCCCTTAGAGCTTGGCGCCCTCGAAGCTGAAGATGTCGAGGAACTTGCGCGCGCGATCCGAGGACGGGTCCGCGAAGAACTTGCGCGGCGGATCGACCTCGACGATGCGGCCCTCGTCCATGAAGACGATGCGGTCGGCGATCGCGCGGGCGAAGCCCATCTCGTGGGTGACGATGAGCATCGTCATGCCGGTGCGCGCCAGCTCGAGGACGACGTCGAGGACCTCGCGCACCATTTCCGGGTCGAGGGAGGCGGTGACCTCGTCGAGGAGGAGGATCTCGGGGTTCATCATGAGGGCGCGCACGATGGCGACGCGCTGGCGCTGGCCGCCGGAGAGCTGGCGCGGGTAGTCGTCGGCGCGGTCCGCCAGGCCGACGCGCTCGAGTAGTTTCAGCGCCCGCGCGCTCGCGTCGGCACGCGATTCTCCCGCGACGAGGCCGGGGGCGAGCGTCAGGTTCCCCATGACGGTCAGGTGGGGGAAGAGCTCGTAGGACTGGAATACCATGCCGATGCGGCGCCGGACCTCAGGCCAGGAGACGCCGGGGGCCGCCAGGTCGTTCCCGTCGAAGAGGATCTGCCCGGAATTGATGGGCTCGAGGCCGTTGATGGTGCGCAGGAGCGTGGACTTGCCGCAGCCGGAGGGACCGATGATGACGACGACTTCGCCGTCGGCGACGTCGAGGGAGACGCCGCGCAGGGCGTGGTGTCCGCCGGGGTAGGTCTTGTCGAGGTCGACGAGGCGCAGCTGCGGGTCGGAGGTCAGTTCTGCCATGTTTTCTCCATGTGGCGTGAGAGGAGCGAGATGGGCCAGCAGATGAGGAAGTACAGCGCGAAGATCAGGCCGTAGATCCACAGCGAGGCGGTCGGGTAGTTGAAGCGGTTGGCGTCGATGATCTGCTGTCCGACTTTGAGGACTTCGACGACGCCGATGAGGACGACGAGGGAGGTCGTCTTGATCATGCGGGTGATGAGGTTGACGGCCGGGGGCGCGAGCCTACGCAGGGTTTGCGGCAGGATGACGCGGCGCATGGTCTGCCTCGGGGTGAGTCCCAGAGCGTAGGCGGACTCGTACTGGTGGCGGGGGATCGCGATGAGCGCGCCTCGCACGAGGTCGCCCATTTCGGCGCCGCCCCACAGGGTGAAGACGAGGACGGACGCGGTGATGCCGTCCAGGTTGATCCCCGCGACGCGCGTGAGTCCGAAGTAAGCGACAAAGAGGAGGACGATCTGGGGCATGATGCGCACGAACTCGAGGTAGAGCTGCATGAGCCAGCGCAGGGCTCGCCAGCGTGAGCGCATGCCGAGGCCGACGAATACGCCGAGAATCAGTGACAGCACGACGGACAGCGCGGAGATGCCGACGGTGACGCCGAGGCCCTCGAGGATGCGCACGAGGTTGCGGCCTTCGAAGATGACGTTAATTCCCAAATCCGCCACAGCGCACCTTCTTTTCGATGAGTCGGGCCGCGATGGACACGGGCAGGAGGATCACCAGGTAGGCGAGGACCAGGAGGATCAGCGCTTCGGAGGTGTTGTAGGACATGCCGATGAGGTCTTTCGCGACGTACACGAGGTCAGGCAGGGCGACGACCGAGACGACGGATGTTTCCTTGATGAGGAAGATGACGTTAGCGGCCAGCGGCGGCACGGAGGTCGCGATGGCTTGAGGGAGGGCGACGTGACGCAGCGTCTGGGTGCGCGTGAGGCCGAGCGCCGACGCGGACTCCCACTGAATGGTGGCGATCGAGTCGAGTCCGGAGCGCAGGGCCTCGGCCATGTAGGCACCGCCCAGGAAGATGAGGCCCACGATCGCGCAGGTCTCGCCGCTCCACTTGACGCCCACGCGCGGCAGGCCGAAGTAGATGAAGAAGAGTTGCACGAGCAGGGGCGTGTTACGTGACAGTTCGACGTAGGCGGCGGCGATCTGGGTGGCGACGGGGATCCGGTAGTGCCGGATCGCAGCCACGAGGAGGCCGAGCGCGAGGGAGCCAACGATACCGATAGCCGCGATCTTCAGGGTGAGGATCGCTGCGTCGACGTAGAGGGGCGCGTATCGCGCCAGAATCTCGTAATTCATATGCACACGAAGGGACGAGGCCGTAGCCGCGCGGAGCGATCGAAGCGACGTTCGGCCCTAAGATTGAGGGTCTAGACGAGGCCGTAGCCGCGCGGAGCGATCACCTGCGGTGGGTGGACCCGTCAGGGGGCCACGGCCTCGTGCCTGCATTAGTTGGTGGAGGTGGTGTCCACGCCGCCTTCGACGACCAGGTCATCGGCGGTCGCAGCGTCACCGTAGACGGGGGCGAGGGTCTGCTCGTAGTCCTTGTGGAAGAAGTTTTCCTGGCCGAGGTCCACGAGTTCGTTGTTCAGCCAGTCGAGGAGGGCGGTGTTGCCTTTCTTGACGGCGGCCGCGATGTAGCTGGTGTCGCCCAGGCTCTTGATGCCGACGCTGAAGCCGGGATGCTGGATCGCCCAGGCGATGACCTCGGTATTGTCGGTGGAGAAGGCGTCGCCGCGGCCGTCCTCGAGGGCCTGGTAGGCGTCGGAGTACTGGTCGTACTTCTGGAGCTTGATCTCGGGGTGGTTGGCCTCGAAGTAGGCTTCGGCGGTCGTGCCCTTGGTGACGATGAGGGTCTTGCCGGCCAGCTGGCTCACATCGGTGATTTCGGCCGAGGTGGGCGAGACGACGCCGAGGGAGACCTTGAAGTAGGGGTTCGCGAAGTCGACCTTTTCGGCGCGCTCGGGCGTGACGGTGAAGTTCGCGAGGGTGATGTCAACCTTGTTGGAGGCGAGGACCTCGGTGCGGGCGGCGGCATCGACGGGGACGTACTTGGCGGTGACACCCAGGTCAGCGGCGATGCAGTCGCCGTAGACGACGTCGTAGCCGGCGGGCTTGCCGTTGGCGTCGATGTAGCCGAAGGGGGCCTTGTCCGAGAAGATGCCGATGACGATCTCGCCGGCTTCCTTGATCTGCTCGGGGCTGCGGTCACCGACCTGCGAACCCGAGGAGGATGAGGATCCTGCACCGCCGGAACATGCAGCCATGCCAAGAGCTGCGAGCACGGCGACGGCGGCCGTGGCGAGTCGACGGAATGGCGTTGTGCGTGCGTTCGTGGCGCTCATGTGGGCTCCTGATCTGCGGGTTTGATTGAACGATGCCGAGGTGCATACTTGGCGTTGGTAACGATGTTTCCACCGCGAGCGTGCATATGCGAGGGGCGTTTCCAATTTTGAAACTATGTGACAAACAGATGACCTATCAATCCGCAGGATTCCGCGCCAGGACCTAGGACCCAGAAAAACGTGAAAACCGTCATGCTATGGTGCGCCCGCTCGCAATTGGCTGGATCAGCGCGCAAAAATTGCACTCATGCCCAAGCTCCCGCGCACAGTGAACTTCCCCGTGCCGGCGAAGCCTACCCGCTACGAAATCATTGAAGGTCTGCGGATTACCGCGCCCGTTGCCGCCGGATACATCCCGCTAGGCCTCGCGTACGGCGTTCTCGTCATCCAGCTAGGTCTGCCGTGGTGGTTGGCTCCAGCGCTATCCCTGTCCGCCTACTCGGGGTCGGCCGAGCTACTCGTCGTCACCCTGGCAGCGCAGAATACGCCGCTGGCCGTCATCGCGGTGACGATGCTGCTGGTGAACTTCCGCCTCCTGTTTTTCGCTTTTTCGTTCCCGTTGCACGTCATTGAGGGCCGTGTCGCGCGCCTCTTCTCGATGTACGCCCTCGTGGACGAGGCCTACGCGCTGACCGCCGCCCGACCGAACGGGTGGACGAAGCCTCGACTGTTGGCGATGCAGGTTCTCTTCAACCTGACGTGGGTGACCTCGAGCCTCGTGGGCGTGTCCGCGGGCTCGTTGATCCCCACGCAGATTGAGGGCCTCGACTTCGCGCTGACGGCCCTGTTCATCACGCTGACCCTGGACGCGGCGCGCACGAGCCGCGCACTACCCTCGGTCCTCCTGGCCGGCGCATCCTTCGCGGTGGCCATGGTGGTGGCACCGACGCAACGCCTCTTAGTGGCACTCCTGCTATTCGTCGCGTGTCTCGTGGGGCGTCACATCCTCCATCGCCGAGGTATCCTCCGCTCCCCTGAATCTGCCGCCTCGGCCGATGGGCAGGGGCAGGCGACTCCCGAAGGGGGTGCACAGTGACTCCGACGCTGGGCTACCTGCTGGCGCTCCTGGCGATCACCTTCGTCATCGACTTTACGTTGCGCGCTCTGCCGTTCAAGATCCTCGAGCCGCTGCGCGATTCGCGTTTCGTCTCCGACATGGCGGTGTGGATGCCGCCGGGCATCATGCTAATCCTGGTGCTCTCGACTCTCTCGCAAAGCGCGCAGGCGGCGGGCGGACGCTGGTGGGCGGCGCTGGTGGCGACTGGCGTGACGGTCGCGGTACACCTGCTGTCCGGTCGCAAGCTCCTGTGGAGCGTCGGTGTCGGCACGCTCGCCTACATCGCGCTGCTGAACTGGCTCTGACCCGCGCGGGCGGATAGGGCGGACC
>ERZ1699244.645-NODE-645-length-13246-cov-3.305816_pt1 | contig 13246 bp, 10 predicted proteins | sample MGYA00581534_ERZ1699244 | MGnify/ENA primary metagenome ERZ1699244 (study PRJEB42319, sample SAMD00040331) | human oral metagenome | material: saliva | host: Homo sapiens | study: EMG produced TPA metagenomics assembly of PRJDB4115 data set (Metgenomic analysis of...
ATGTTATTCTCAGCATAAGTAAACGACTTAAACTTCTTAGTTATAACACCAGATACGTTGGTTGTTTTATCATAAACGTGGAACTGAACGGTAAGTTTGTGTGTACCTGGCTTAATAACTACAAATGCACCATTGTTAGTTACACTTGCACTAGTGTTATTTACAGGGAAACCACTATTTGGAATAGAGGCACCTAGGAAGCCTGCAAGTTGTGTTGCAAGCTCAATTGCTTTACCACTACCATCATTTTTTAACTGACCTGTAGTTGTATCTACTGTAGATGTTCCTGCAATATCGTTGTCTGAAGTAACAACAATCTTTTGAATTACACAGCTTTCTAATGATGTTGCTGAGTTAAATGGTTGGAAAGCAAGAACTGTAGACTTGTGGTTTAGACGGAAATAATATGCGCCTTCTCCTGTTTTGTTTGCAGTTGCAACACCCCAGTCACCTGCATCTCCTAAATGAAGTGTTTGATTGGGCTTTGTTTGCTTTTGTGTTGCAGAAATTGTCACCTTTCCACTTGTCGCATTCTTACCTAAGTATAATACTTGATAGCTTGTTTTTGCTGTAAATTTACCTGGAACTTTATACTTAAAAGAAGCTACCTTGATGGTTGGTGCATTGCTGCTCTTCTGCAATACGTTATTATCATCCTTTACGTAGATATAGTCGCCAGCTTCCCAAAAGAAGTCTCCACTGTTGTAATCCATTGAGGTGCGGGTCTTTGTCTCGTCACCTGCTACAAAGGTCGTTAGGTTCTTGTCGTTATCCTCATTGGGGTTCGTTGGGTTCTGTGCTACATCCTCATTAGCACAGGATGCAAAAGCCAAGGCTACACCAAATACAACAGCCAAGGACTTTAGTTGTGATGTGAATGAATGTCGTTTCATTGTTTGCTTCATTGTTACTTTGTTCTCTTTGTTAATAACTCTCTGTTAGTCTTCCCATGAAGATGTGCTTTTATCTTCTAAGTCTTCATCATTCCATAAGCCTGCTGATTTAGCAGCAGCTGGACCAGTAGCATGGTTTGCCTTTCTGTGCTGACTTGGGAAAGACGTATCCATCAAATAAGTGGCTTCGTTTACTTGAATTATCATACACGCTGGTGCAGAATAACTCTTCTTTACTTGCTTTTTTCTCATTACTTCATTGATTAAAATAGTTGTTATTTCGTTCTTATTTTGCTTAAAATCGAGTTCAAAAGAGGGCATAAAAAAGCGAACAAAGGAAACTCCTAGAAGTCCTTTGTTTACAGGGGTTACGGCACGCTTCGCGCGCGCGTATGCGAGAAGAAAAAATGTGTTATTAGACGCTAGGTGCGCATATTGTGTGTGTGTGTTAGCAAATTATTTGGATTGACCAAAGATAAAGTGCAAAAAGATGCAAAGAATTCGATAATTCTTTGCAGTACTTCGTTCACTTGATATGTCATTGCTAATTGTTTCACGGCGGCAAAGGTAAGAAGATAAAATGAAATGAGCAAAGAAAATAAGAGAAAAGAACTTTACCAGATGAAATTCTTATGGAGATAGATGCATACAAAAAGGAGATAAACACCTATGAATGATGCTTATCTCCAATCTTTTTTTATTGTGTTTAAGCTATGCTTTAGTTGGCAAAGCGTACATTCTGTGCACTCATTCCAACGGTGATATTACCCTGGATAAGCTTGCCTTCTGGTGAATAGTAGAAGACCTCGCTTGGGGTATTATAGCTTGGATTGTCTATAACATAGATGTTACCCCACTTGTCAACATTAACTTGTTGAGGACTGCGAAGCCCTGTCATGTCGAGGTTCGTCTTCTGACCTGTAGCTAAGTCATAGAGGAAGAAACTCTTATCAGTGCTTCCGTAAGGAGCATAGAGGCAGACAAGAGCATTCTTCTTTGCACTGTATGCAATGGCTGTAGCATTAAAGAGTTGTGTCACTTTGTTGGTCTTTGTGTCAATCTTCTGTACTAATGGCTTCTCTGTATAATCAAACATAGACACGATAAATACGTCATTACCAGCAGCAATGTTCTGATTGTAAGGGTTGAGACCAACCTCAATATTCTTTGGATTACTGAATGTGTTGAGGTCAACTACTGCTACATACTTACCATTACCAGTCATACTATAGTTTGAAAGGTTTGCATAGAGCTTACCATTCGTAATTGAGATGGCCTCTGGGTGGTCACCCACAACAACAGAGTCAAGCATTGGCTTCACTTTGTCGTTAGGATTCATCTTATATACTTTGCCGCTGTAGGCAGAAAAGTAAACATACTTACCATCTGTAGCCAAGTAACGTGGCTCAACGTTGTGGAGCTTAATTGTCTGTTCTACTTTACCTACACGGTTCAGAACCTCAATCTTAGAAGAAGTAGTACAAGCAACGACAACCTTATCACCAAATACGATCAAGTCTTGTGCATCACCTATCTTGATGCCATTTTGTTCCTGGTAAGCATTGCGATAAAGGAAAGGTGCTGTTGGACGAGCTTGTATGTTGTAATCAAGAATACCAACAGTTCCATCATTTGCACCAAAGTTACCGGCACAAGAAACATACACATCTGTGGTTGATACCTCTGGTTGCTTACCATCATAAAAGTCGTCATCATCGCTACAAGCGGTGAAAGTGAGCGCAGACATGAGGATAATGCCTAACGCAAGTAGATTCTTTTTCATTGTCTTCATTGTTTTGTTTATAATTGATTTTTGATTGAATCCTTTTATTATGATTATGTTCTTGCTCAAAGAACCCAGCTTACAGACAATCTCCAGTTGGTGCCTGGCATAGGATAGAAACGAACAACCTCATAGTTCTTATTGCCGAGGTTGCGCACATCAAACTGTACTCGTAATTGTTGCTTACTAATTTTGAACTCCCGAGAGAGCGTTATGCTATGGTCAGCAAATGGTTTCATACGATTGTCTGGGATATTATAACTCAGCGTATATCGCTCTCCCATGAATAAAACATTATAACTGAAATCGAGCCAAGGAGTATGTAATAAAACGCTTGCTGAGCCCGAATGGCGTGGGGTATAGGCTATCTGATTACGGTAATAGACAGCTGTAGGGTCGCTGATGTCCGTTGCCTTCATCAGACTATAGCTGCCTGTCGCACTCACGGTCCAATCATTACCCCATCTCTTCTCAATGTTTGCTGATACGTCAAGTCCTAATTGGCGCACCTTTCCAGCATTCATCATCTGCCAATAGAACATCTTTGGTACTGCAATAATCTTATCGGTGACGTTGCCAAAATACCCATCAGCAGTCAAGGAAAGCTGGAGTGTACGATTAAAGGTGTGCGAGTAAGTGGCACCAAGGTTCCACATGCGTGACTTCTCTGGGTTCAGATGGCGGTTGCCAATACCTGTATAATATAGTTCATTGAGTGTTGGGGTACGGAAGATGTCCTTATATCCAAAGCGGAGGCGGAAGTCTTGCAGACAACGCCACTGCATACTGAAGGCAGGTGACAGTCTGTGAAATCCGTTGGAAGCATTCCCTTGCTTTACACGTTCGTAGATATTCGTTGCAAGGAGAGATGCATTGACACTGAAAGAGCCTGTCTGATAGTTAACTGCTAAGGCTGTCCACAGCGAGTTGCGGGTAGGGTTAGCAGCTTTCGGAAGCGTCATGGATAGATGGTTATGCGCATAATCCTGTGCGAAGGAAAGGTTTAATCCCTGCAAAGGATTTGTCCACAGCGTCGCTGTAAGGTAAGTTTCGTTCTGTCGGTAGGTATCTTCTTTATATCCACTGGCAGGTATATCCGAATAGCGCGACCAAGCGTAATTCCATTTGGCAGCCGCTTTCATCCTGATACGGTTGCTAAATCGGTTCTCATAGAGCATTTGTGTAAAGACATTCTTATCTTTCAGCCGTTCTGCTGAATACGTGTTATCATAGATGACAGCCCCTGGCAATCCTCTATTTGACGTGAAGCCGTAAGCCTTCCACTGCAATGTCTGCTTATCCGTGAGCTGATAGTTCATATTCAGTTCGCCTCGCCACGTCTTTATGTCACTGTTGTTTCTACGCTCATGGATGGTCTTGATACCATTTTTTAGCGTGAACCAATAAACTCCGTCAGCCCTTTCGTAGCTTGTGTATGCGCCAATCCCAAGACGTGAGAACTGTTGATGATAGAGTAGGGAAGGCGCAAAGAGACCATAGCTACCCGTATGCAGCGTCGTTGTGAGGTGAGGCTTGCGGTCGGATACGCCTTGTAACGTACTGATATTGATGAGTCCTGCTGAGGTATAAGCCTTTGCACTCTGATAGATATTGTCCTCTTGTCCAATCTGCAAACTAACGAGTGAGACATTGTCAAGCGTGAAGCGGGAGAGGTCTACCTGTCCACTCTGGCAGTCGCCCACCTGTACTCCGTCATACGTAACGCCTGTGTGTCCAGCCCCTAAGCCTCGAATATTAACCGTCTTCATACCGCCAACACCGCCATAGTCCTTCACCTGTACACCAGCAAACCGTTTCAGCGCATCGCCCATATCGTGTATGCCAAGACGCTCCATATCCGTGTGTGACAATGTCTGTATCGGTGTACTTGCCAATACATTCCCAGGAACACGGAAGCCTTTGACCACCACCTCCTCTATCGTCTGTGTGGAATCATTGGTTACGGTTTGTGCTGTCATACTCAAAGGGCATAACAACAGAAAGAAAGAAGCCAGTTGCCTCATCTTCTTATAATGTATCATAATGGTTCTATGCAGTGCCCTTCCTCGAGGGATGCAATGACTTGCAATGGCAGGTCTTCTGACTTGTTATCCAAAAGAAGGTAAACGCCTTCCCAATCATTCGTTATCAGTGGCTTATGTTTACCTGTGACAGACAACTTACAGCTGCGGGACAGTAGCGGAATCTCACCGCTTTCCCTTTTTAATCATGCTTATAATGAACCTATTGCGCCTACAAAGATACGATAAAGAGAGGAGATTAACAAATAAAGGTATGCTTTTCTGTCTATTGTCTCACGAGAATATTGTCACAATCAGAGAATAGACCGTAATGCAATAGGTAGGCCTATCAATTCATAAATAATGTTCTTTTGAACCGATAAAAGCTGTCCTATCTCAAAAGCCAACCTCAATCAAGGTGCTTTTGAAGGTGTTTCATCTGATGTCCGCCCCATTGGTTATCGTCTACATAAACGAAGCCTACACGGTGATAAAGTCGTTCGGCAGAAGGATTACCAGTGTCGACAAGCAGACCAGTAGGAAGGTTCATCTTCTTTCCTTTCTCTATTGTTGCCTCAAGAAGTAGCTTTGCTATCCCTTTCCCACGGAACTTTTTGTTTACACAGAGCGAATCGATATACAGTTCGCCAGCCGACGTCTCGTCATCCATATCAGCGTAATTGCGACCGAAAGCCTTGAGGGCTCCTTCGATGAAGGCTTGTCTCAGCTTCGGAAGTTTCGCACCATCATAACTGACACAGATACCCGCAATCTCGTTATGTGCTGCTAGTGCAACCAATGTGTTGAGATAGGAGTATTGCGAATCATCCCGTTTTACTAACGATGTTATAAGCTGGTGGAACTCTTCTAAGCTATGGTCTGGTCCTGCAAACCACTGACAACAGTCGTGGTTCATCGCTTCCATTATCAGTCGGGCTATTACTTCAGCCTGTTCTTTTTGTGCATCTTCAATTCTAATCATATTGCGAAGATACGAAAACTATTTGAGATGGCGTGTTTCTCGTGGGTGAAATCCGTATGATATAAGGTTTGAATAAACTCCCCACCACTTCCTAAGCGAGGAAGGGGTGGGGCGAAATAGGATTAAAGACCTAAATCTTTCATAGCCTTCTTAGCAGCCTCACCAGACTTACCCTGCATCTTTTCGGCAGCTTCCTTAGCAGCCTTCTTAGCAGCTTCAATCTGTTCAGGTGTTGCATTCTTTACTGCATCCTTTGCTTTCTGTAGACTTTCTGTAACGTCCTTTGGGTCCTGCTTTGATGCTGCGTCAACTGCCTTGCCAACAGCCTCAGCAGCTGCTTCATTGCCAGAAGCCTTCAAAGCCTCTTGAATGTTCTTTGAATTACTCTGCATCCACTGCTGAATTTTTCCGATATACTCCTGTGCCTGCTTTGGATCCTTCTGTGCCAACTCAGCCATCTTAGTCTGAGCTGTGGTCAATAAAGCGGCAACACCCTTCTCATCCTTAGCCTTTATCTTCTCGTTGAGTTGGTTGATGAGCTGATCAGCATCGGTAGGAGCAGCTGCAGTTGTTGCAGAGTCTGCAGCAACTGACTCTGTTGTGTCTGAGTCTGCATTAGCCTTTGGAGCATTAGTTTTACCGTTGTTACAACTTGAAATAGTCATTGCTGCTACAGCAAGAGCCATAAGAAATACTTTCTTCATAATTTTCTTAGTTTAAATGAATTAAAGACTTAATCTATAAATGTCCTCAAAGATAAGTATTATTCTTGTTAGTTGTTATCTTTTTAGAATGTTTTAACTATAAAAATGTAAAGTTGATTGACTCAGAGAAAATGGTCTTTCAACGTGGATATAACCTGTGATTCGTTGCTTGTCGATGATGTTTTAAGTGCTCTCTAACTACCAATGACTATCTTCTTTCCACCCATTCCTCTATATCAGAGAGACGTGTAACGATATGAAAAATCATTACATAATGTCGAGGTGAGTGTGCTCATGAAAGGAGTATAGCTCTGCGTAAATGTGAGTTTGTAATATTCAATAAATCAGAAGATTATGTGTGTCATTAAAGAAGACGCCCTTCTTGCTTCAAGAAGGGCGTCTTCAACATGCAAGAAGGGTATGTTCTTGAACGTTGAAAGGCGTCTTCTTGCCTCTTCCTCGGCCTTTCTTCGAATGGAAAGACAGGTGTTCGATGAAATATCCTTACAATTTCTATCTGTATATTTAGCATTCCTTTGGTCTCTATCAATATCATTATAGGGGCGTTGTGGGTTTTGTGTATCACAGAGAGATGGCAATTTCTCCACAGAGAGAGAGCCCGCTGTGGAATTGTTTAAACGCAAGATATCACAGAGCCTATAGCCGGTGTCAGCGATAGTACTCTGTGATATCTGTCGATAGAAGGCCTTTTGTGGTCTCTTCACGTGTGCAAAAATGCTCTGTTTCGTCTGTGGTATTCGTGAGAGGTGATTTATCTCACGCTGTTCCCATCGACATCCTTATTCATCCGCAAAAGGTCAAGACAAGATGCTTACCACGTCTTCAACGATCTGTTCATCAAGTAAACGGTTGTCTGAAAGAAGCTGTTGAAGGTCGAAGCGGTCATAGAGATCTTTCTTTATTCCTCCTACGAGTACCTTCATCTCTGATGTCCCGTAGTAGGCAGCGATACGTTCTCCGAAGCCTCCATCTTTACTACCATCTTCTAATGTGACTACCAATTCGTGGCCTCCCTTCAGTGAGTCGAGCGTCTCTCGGTCAACTTCATTTAAGTAACGAGGGTTGATGAGTGTTGCCTTTATTCCCTTCTCAGCAAGTAAACGAACGACATTCTCACCCTTCTGATAGAAGGAGCCAGCAGCGATAATGGCAACCTTTTCACCTTTCTGTGTCACTTTGTATTTTGCTTCGTATGCATATTCTGTATCAACATTCTCCGTAGTGTGATGCACACCATTGCTTGGTATGCGGATAGCAATAGGCTTCTTATCTTGCAGGATAGCCCAACGTAGCATTGAAAAATACTCTTCACAGGTTGTTGGAGCAAGGTAGATAAGTCCCGGAATACTGCATAACATTGGTATATCAAAGAGACAGATGTGGGTGATGTCATTCATGGAAGCAGTGCCACCCCACGTCACATTGATAACAGCTGGGTTAGCATTGATACAGAGATCCTGTGCTATTTGGTCGTAAGTACGCTGGATGAAGGTGCTGAAAACTGTCCATACAGGGCGTAATCCTCCCTTTGCCATACCAGAAATCATCGCTACCGCCTGTTCTTCTGCAATCCCCACGTCAACATGTTGTGCGCCAGCTTCTTTACGTTTCTCTGGTGTGAAACCTGCTGCCGAAGGTGTACCGGCTGTCACAGCGACGAGTGTTTTGTCCTGCTTCATCTCTTTCAACAGCCAATCACTAAGTAGTTGCTCGTAGGATTCAGTAGCTGGACGCTCTGGTCTGCTACCATCTTCCCTATTGAAAGGCATACCATAATGCCATGCTTCTTTATTCTCAACGGCTGGTGTAAAGCCATGTCCTTTCTCAGTATGGATATGTACTACGGTTGGTTTGTTCGTATCTTTCACGCTACGGAACACCTCGATAAGTCTTTCTACGTCGTTGCCTTCCTCTAAGTACTTATACTCAAAGCCCCAAGCCTTAAACCAGTTGTGATTACACTGACCGTTGCTTTCGCGTAGGTCACGTAGGTTTTTGTAGATACCTCCGTGTGGCTCAGCGATAGACATCTCGTTGTCATTCACGACGATAATAATACCTGTGCCGAGTTCTGAAGCCTCGTCAAAGCCTTCAAAGGCCTCACCGCCAGAGAGAGAACCGTCACCGATGACAGCTATAATATTCTCTTTCGTCCCTTTAATATCACGGGCTTTCTGCAAACCGGTGGCAAGACTCACGGAAGTAGAGGTGTGCCCTACTTCGAAATTATCATATTCAGGACACTCCGTTGGTGAGGAATAGCCACTAATAGCATTCATCTCGTCGACATTACCAAGGAATCCTGAAGCACGTCCTGTTAATACTTTGTGTGGATAACTTTGGTGGCTCACATCAAAAACCAACTTGTCTTTAGGCGTGTCAAAGACATAGTGGAGGGCAACAGTTGCCTCTACAAAGCCGAGGTTAGGTCCAACGTGTCCGCCATGCTTGCTTACACGATTTAACACTGCTTGTCGGGTCTCATCAGCTACAACCTTTAATGCGTCAATGTTTAGTTGCTTTAAGTCGGCTGGCGATTTAATCTTCTCTATATACATCTTCTCTATTTAATGTGAATACATATCTTATTTGATTGGCAAATGTACTCAATTTCTGTTGAGTATCTATTACCTAAACTATATATAAAACATTTATTTTTATCTTTTTATCAATTGATTGTATCTTTGTATTGCGTTCCTTTTATTCTGTTTAGGTCTTGTGGAAAAGTTTGTTATCCCTGTAATGGAGTTGTATTTTCGGCTACAATCACTTATTCTACTTGTGTTTTGGGCCAGTTGACAAGGTAGAGATGTTCAGTAGCACGAGTGAAAGCGGTGTAAAGCCAATGGATGTAATCGGGTGTGAGCATCTCGTCTGTCATGTATCCTTGGTCAAGATAGATGTGTGCCCACTGTCCGCCTTGTGCTTTGTGACAGGTGATAGCATAACCGAACTTTACCTGTAAGGCATTATAATACTCATCTTCACGCACCTTCTTCATGCGATCAGCCTTTAATGGGATATCTTCGTAATCCTCTAACACATGTTGGAAGAGTTGTTCATTCTGCTCTTGTGTCAAGGCGGGGGCTTCTGTCATCAGTGCATCAAGGATGACCGTCATCTCTTCTTCGGCATTATCATAGTCGGGAAACTCCAATGAAACATCAGCAAAGCGGAACCCATAGAACTCGCGAACATTGCGAACACGACGCACAACAGCGCGGTCGCCGTTGGCAATGAAGGTTAGTACGGGTTTTTCTATCTCCTTTCCACCTCCTGAAGGGAGTTGCGTAACCTGTCTTGTTGCTTGTGTAGTAAGGCTGTTTACATTATTTGTAGCATTGTTGAGGCTGCCATTGAGGGAAGGTGATGGGGGTGGGGTGTTCTTATACTTATTCTTCACGACCATCAACATGTCGCCTGTTGTCAGTTCTTCCTCACGTCCAAGAACCATGTTTCGAATACCTTGATTGAAGACATTAGCACGTTTGTTGGAGCGTGTGATAACCATTGTTTCATCTATTCCCACCTCAGAATAGCTGGAAGCAAGTCTTTCGATAAGTTCATCACCTGGTACGATGGAGATGTCAGCAAAGCCATTGAAGCGAATCTTTGGTAGTTGCGTAACCTCGTCATGGGTTATCATTTGACGAATAACGGTGGCGTTATAGAGGATGCCTGAGTCTTGACTCTGACGAAGAACCTCGTTTAAATCACACTCATAGACCGTCAGATCGTAGGCGCGAAGAACATCGGCACGCAGAGCAGGGCTCTCTTCTTCGCCAACAGGGGGGAGCTGTGCCTTGTCACCAACAAGCAACATTCGACAGTTTCGGTCGTTATAAACATATTGAATAAGGTCGTCAAGTAGGCAACCACTGCCGAAAGTGGTGTTGTTAGACGATAAACTAATCATTGAAGCCTCGTCGACCATGAACAAGCGGTCGCGGAAGAGGTTGACATTTAGATTGAACTTTCCATCTAATCCGGTAAAGGTTTTCTCACGATAGATGGTGCGATGGATGGTTGCAGCAGGCTGGTTGGCATTTAACGAGAACACCTTAGCAGCACGACCCGTCGGTGCTAAGAGTGTTACCTTCTGTTGTAATTGCTGCAGTGTACGTACAATTGCACCCGCTAAGGACGTTTTACCCGTTCCGGCACTACCTCTGAGAATCATTACAACACGCTCGTCACGCTCGGTCATAAAGTGTGTAAAGACCTCAATAGCATGTGTTTGGTCGGTTGTTGGTTCAAAGCCAAAGTTCTGTAATATCCTATATTTCAGTTCATCAATTATCATTGCTTAATGTCTTTTACCCTCATTAGTTCCAATCTTTAATGTCTGCTTTACCTTCTATCTGTCGTTCGATGTTGTCAGGAAGTTGTGAGAAGAAGTCCATACCAGTGATACGTTCTACCTCGTCGACAGTGTTGACGTAGTCAGTCTTCTTATGTCCTTTGGCTGAGACATTCCTACAGATAAAGCCAATAGCCTTCGGTTCGTCTTTCAGACGGAGGATAACTTTGAAGAAGGCTTCGGGCACTTGCACCGTATTCTTACCTATTGTCTTATGCTTTTGATTGAGATAAATAGGTCCACAGACAATATATACGTCGCCATACTCTTCTGCCCATGTGCGGCATTGATTCTCTATTGAGTTCCACAGACCACTGTTCAAGGCTGGGTTCTGTGGACACACATTGGTCATGAGGAAGCTTTGTTCCATTGCTCTCTGGCTCCAATGGTTGTCAGCAGCAGGACACATGTGACCTCGGTCGTAGCCAGAACGCATATAGTCGTAGGTGTCGACACGTGGTTCTGGCACGTCTTCATCTGCTTGGAAGGTGATACCCTTGCGCTTAATAGGTCCGTTTGTGTGAGCTGCCGTCAGATGCCATGCTACCCAATTAGGTGTACGTGTATCAGCATTATATGAAGTTGTATAACCTTCGCGATAAAGTATAAGGGACGGGACATTGGCTTTGCCGATAGGAATCTCTAAGCCTTGTTTTACCTTAACCGTCTTTCTCTGGTTGGTATTTTGGTCCTCATCTGATGTGTTGGGAGCGTCTGCTCTTTCGTTGTCATTGGACTCTACAAAGGGTTTGTCTAATGTTGACAAGTCTCCTCTTCGTTTCTCTCCTTGACATGCAACGGCTACTAAGGACAGAGAAAGTATGATGGTTTTTAAGAATATATGGTTCATTGATTGGTATGTTGGTTTTAATGCTATTTATAATAAGGTGGGGCTGCTCCTTATTCAATCCTTTTCCTAATGAGAAGAGAATAGCTTTCTGCCTCAAATGGTTGGTTAAGAATAGAAAAGAAGGGCTATATGTGCCTGTTAAGTCTTATTGTTTATAATAAATTACATGTGTTTACAAAGTTACTATTTTCTTATTACTTAATAGGTGTTTTTCATCAAAGAAGTTCATTAGAGGGCTATCTTTTATTGGTCTTATTCGTTGTTTAGGGTGATATTACAGCGACTTTTTGAAGCATAAACATTTGTTCTTCTGTATGCTTTTGGCTTTTCCAGTACTGATAAAGGACAAGTTCTTTCGTCCTATTAAGTGTGAAAGGAAGGCGGAGGAGGGAAAGTGCAGTACGAAATTCTTTCTCTTATCCTTCTCTTTATTGCGTATATACCTTATATATAAATGGCCTTCTTCAGAATGGAAAACGCTGAAAGGGGTGATAACCCATGAGGGTAAAGATAAAAGAAATTAATCATTAAGTTGTAAAATTATTGCTGAAATGCTTGCAAGTAATGATTTTTAATATTATATTTGCAGTGTACTATTATAGTAGTACACTGTTGCTAATAAATAAGCAAGTAATAAATGACGTTATATAAAACAATCTAATAAAAGAAAGAAAGCCTTATGATTCAAGTTAATGAACTGACTTTCAGTTATCCTAAAAGCAAGCACAATGTGTTTGAGGGACTGAGTCTACAACTCAAAGAGAACCGAATTTATGGTCTTTTAGGCAGGAACGGTATGGGAAAGAGTACACTGCTCTACCTCATTGCTGGCCTTCTACGACCGCAAAAGGGTAGTGTTTTGGTTGATGGTTATACCGCTTCAAGTCGTTACCCAGAGATGTTAGAGGAACTGTATATTGTGCCTGAGGAGTATGATTTGCCTAATATGCCACTCAGTAAGTACGCTAAGATTCACGAAGACTTCTACCCTCGATTTAGCGAGGAGGTTCTTGAAAAGTGCTTGTCAGACTTTGAGATGTCCTTAGATGTCGACTTTAAGCAACTCTCTATGGGACAGAAAAAGAAGGTGTATATGAGTTTTGCACTTGCTACTGGTTGTCATCTGCTATTGATGGACGAGCCTACTAACGGGCTCGACATTCCTTCAAAGGCTCTTTTCCGTAAGGTTATTGCTGGGAATATGGCAGAAGATTCGTCGTTGATTATCTCTACCCATCAGGTGCATGATGTTGAGCAGCTGCTTGATCACATTATCATCCTTGATAATTCACAGTTGCTTATCAACGCCTCAACCGAGGATATCACTGCAGAATATACCTTCGGCATCCGTCAAAGTAATGAGATGGATGACGGAGTACTCTATGCTGAACCATCACTTCAGGGCAATAATGTGATTGCTCGACGTCAGACGGGTGACAATGAGACTACTATCAATCTTGAATTGTTGTTCAATGCAGCAACAGCAGGCAAACTTAAATAGAACAAGGAGGAAGAGAATTATGAAGACAACATTTGCAAAAATCATTAATATCAGCCTAATCTCTGTAGCTTGCTTACTTGCTTTAAATTCTTGCTACATCCGAAAAATTGACTACGGAAAGATGGTGACAG
>ERZ1699244.646-NODE-646-length-13220-cov-2.878026_pt1 | contig 13220 bp, 14 predicted proteins | sample MGYA00581534_ERZ1699244 | MGnify/ENA primary metagenome ERZ1699244 (study PRJEB42319, sample SAMD00040331) | human oral metagenome | material: saliva | host: Homo sapiens | study: EMG produced TPA metagenomics assembly of PRJDB4115 data set (Metgenomic analysis of...
GCTCAGTCCCTCGGCGGGCGCTCGTTTGTCTGCGCCTGCCGCCATTCTATACAGAATTACTTATAAACAATTAAAGATATCCTTACTTAACCTTGTTAAAACGGGACTAAGTACCCAACACGCGTCCTTTACACACACAACATTTGTGTACACTATGTACTAAAATAGCATCATGAACACGCTTGCTTCCACGCTGTCGACTCGAGAACTACGCGCCAACCTCGCCGACGTCCTCGGGCGCGCTTCCTACGGCGGCGAGAGGATCGGCATCACAAAGAATGGACACCTGACAGCCGTCGTAATCGGCATTGAGGACCTGCAGACCCTCGAGGAACTCGAGGACGCCCGCGACCTTGCAGCATTCCACGAGGCGATGCGTCATGACGATGGTGAGCGCGTGAGCCTGGCCGACCTGCGCGCCGAACTCGACGTTTGACAATGTACCGCGTCGAATTCACCTCGGCGGCGGCACGCCAGGTACGCAAGCTGGACCGCCCGGTGTGCACACGCCTTCTCAACGCCATCGAATCACTCGCCTACTCTCCACGACCCGACGGGGTCAAGAAACTTGCGAGCACAGAAAACGCGTGGCGCATCCGCGTCGGCGACTACCGGGTCATCTACTCAATCGAAGACGATGTCCTCGTCGTGACGGTTGTGCGCGTGGCACATCGCCGCGAGGTGTACCGCTCGTAGCGTCACTTGCCTTCGAGGAGCTGGATCGGCGGGCGCGGCGCCTGCATCGAATTGATCGGCGCGTCCGGATCGGCGTAGCCGAGGGCGAAGCCGGTGATGAACTTGTAACCTTCGGGGATCTCGAACTCCTCATCGACGGGGGCGCGCCAGGTGGCCAGGATGCCGACCGGGCACGAGTCGATGCCGCGCGACTTGGCGGACAGGAACAGGGTCTGGAGCATGAGGCCCGCATCCATGGCGCTCCAGGGCAGCATGTCCTCGTGGACGAAGACGAAACCCATAACGGGCGCATCGAATGCCGTGACATTGCGACGGTTGACGCGGTTGCGCCCCTCAATGTCGGCGCGCTCCACGCCGTAGGTGCCATACAGGAGCTTCGCGACCTCGATCTGGGCGGGAAGCAGCTCGTCTGGATAGCGCTTGCGCACCGGGTAATCGCCATCCGGGACGGGAATCTCCACGTCGGGGTCGATGACCTTGCGGGCGTGGGCCTCGATCTCCTCGTCAAACAGCTTCCCGAAGCGCTCGCGCAGACGCTGGGCGCGCGCACCGGACGCGATCGCGACGCGGAAAGCGCGTGTGTTCGACCAGGACGGCGCCGTCGTCGCGTCAGCGAGGATCGCGTCGATAACGCCAGCGGGCATCTCGCGGTCCGTGAAGGCGCGGGTCGAGCGACGGGAGGCGGCCAGGGCAGAAAATTCGTTCTTCTCTTCGTTGAGTGTCATGCACCCAGCCTAGCCCGGCCAGACGCCCCCGATCCACCCGGCCCGCCCACCGGACGGCCGTCGTTCTGCCAGCTAGTGATCCCCATAGTGCGTGCGGCATGAAATGATCTCGACTCGATCATCGCGCACGCGATAAACAAGACGGTTCGCCGCATCGATGCGGCGCGACCACCACTCTGAGTAACGCCCTTTCAACGGTTCAGCCTTACCAATTCCAGCACCTTGCCCATTCCTGGCAATATCACGCAGTAGTGCGTTGATGCGCTTCAAAGTCTTTCGATCCTGGTTTTGCCACCACAAGTAGTCCTCCCAGGCCTCAGAGGCCCAGACGAGGTCACGCATCCTCGATCAGCCCTCGGACCATACCCCGCCCGGCCTCCAGCTCCGCGATACCGCGGTCAAGGTGAGCGAGATTTGCGCGCGAGTAGAAGCTATCAACCTCCACGACGAAGGGAATCCGCTGCTCCCGCGCCACCTTCTTCGCAAAGATCGTGAAAGCAGCATTCATGGAGAGTCCCATTTCCTTGCAGGCACGCTCCATCGCGGCCTTATCCTCAGCATCGAGCCGAACGGTCACCATCGCAGTAGCCATGCAACACCTCCAGAAATAGTTATACGACAGCTATATGCTAGCATTTCAATATCGTAAAGACATCGTTTTTAACGCACTTCATCCAGAGGAAAGCATTACTGTCAGCCCTATTTGGCCAGCGCCTCCTCGAAGGCGATCACGTCTTCCTCCGGAGTCGCCCAGGAGGTACCGATGCGGGCGAGGTAACGGCCATCAGGCAGAGTCTCCCAGATGCCATACCGCACCTTGTCCGAAAGACGCCCATGTCCGGCCTGATCGAGAGCCACGAATGTCAGGTTCGTCGGCGATTCCATGGTGACGACGTAGCCCGCGCGCTTGAGGGCCGCGCGAATGCGGGCGGTCGCCTCGACGGCAGGCTTGCCGATCATCAGGTAGAGACCATCTTCGAAAAGCGCCTCGAACTGCACACCCAGGAGACGCCCCTTCGCCATGAGCGCACCGTGCTGCTTCATATGGGTGACGAACTGGCGGATCGACCCGCGCTCGGGGATCACCACTGCCTCGCCGAAGAGCGTGCCGCATTTGGTGCCGCCAATGTAGAACACGTCGGTCAGGCGCGCCAGATCGGCCAGCGTCACGTCGTTGGCAGGCGAGGCCAGCGCGTAGGCGAGGCGCGCGCCGTCGACGAAGAGCTTCAAGTCACGCTCGCGACACACGCGTGAGAGATCCTCGATCTCCTGCAGGGAGTAGAGGGTGCCGTACTCGGTGGGCTGCGAAATATAGACGAGGGCGGGGGCGATCATGTGGTCGCGCGCGCCGTCGCCCTCCCACGCCGAACAGATGCGTTCGACGTCGGCGGCGTTGATCTTGCCGTCCACGGCGGGGGTGTCGAGGATCTTGTGACCACCGCGCTCGACAATGCCGGCCTCATGCATGTTGATGTGGCCGGTGTTGGGGGCGATGACTCCCTGCCAGGGCAGGAGGATCGCGTCGATGACGGTCGCGTTCGTCTGCGTGCCGCCCACCAGGAAGTACACGTCGGCGTCGGGAGCCTGGCAGGCCTCGCGAATCAGGTCGCGGGCGCGCTCGCAATGCTCGTCGGTGCCGTAGCCGCTCGACTGTTCCATGTTGGTGGCGACGAGGGCGTCGAGCACCCGGGCGTGCGCGCCTTCCTGGTAGTCACTGGAGAAGTTCGGCAGCGTCTGGGAAGAATTCACGCGGCCATTATTCCACGCGCTTGGCCAGATGATTCCCGTTTCCTCGTGAAGATCTTTTCTCGCTGGAACTGAAGGACTATCCTGACTGTCGCCAGGCGATGCCGCCAGGCTTCCCGATACGAAAGTGAGGGCATCGCATGATGCCAACCACGCACGGAGAACAGTCGAGCACAATCAACCGGGACTCGCAGGCCTATTGGAACAAGCGGGCCGCGACGTTCACGAGAGACGCGACCAGCGACTACGAGCGCTGGCTCCTCGACCTGCTCGCCCTCGAAGCGGATGATGAGGTCCTCGACATGGGGTGCGCGACGGGCACGCTCGCCGTCCCCCTCGCCCGTGCGGGGCACCGCGTCCACGGCTGCGACTTCGCCGAGGCCATGCTCGCGATCCTCGACGAGCGCGCGGCAGCAGAAAATCTGCCGATCACCTCCCACCTGCTCGCCTGGGAGGACGACTGGGAGGAGGCGGGCCTGGGTGAGAACAGCGTGGATGTCGCCTTCGCGTCACGCTCCCTCATGAGCGGGGACGTGCCCGCTTGCGTGCGCAAGCTCGACGCGACTGCGCGCTCCCGTGCAGCGGTCGTCATGCCCGACAGCCTGCTCCCCTCCCGCGACCCGCGCTTGCTCACCTACTTGGGACGCTCAGCGAGGAGAGCGTGCATCGTCCGCGACGTGACCCGCGCGCTCGCAGCCCTGGGACGTATCCCGGTTTTCGCGACCACACGAACCTTCCGCCCGATGCGTTTTTCTTCCTTCGACGAGGCCCGCGTGGACCTTCGTCGCCTGGCCGGCCCAGAGCCCTTCACCGCGCGCGAGCAGCGGCTTTTCGATGCGTACGCGGCCCAGCATGTCGCTCGCGAGGATCTCACTGGCCCCTCTGAGGTGGCAGAGGAGCACTGGGTCCTTGACTATCGTCTGCCCGTCACCTGGGCGTTTATCGGCTGGAGCACCGACGGGAGCGAGTGGGCGTAGGAGGCCCCAACCTCGTTCTTCTTAGTCCGCGTCGGGGCGACGCCTGCGCGCTTTGACCTCCGAGCGTCTCTTCTTGTCATCCAGACGGCGCAGCTTGGACGCGCGCGTCGGCTTCGTCGCACGTCTCGGGACGGACGGAATAAGCGCTGCGCGCAGGACTTCGGCGAGGCGCTCGCGGGCGGCCGCGCGATTGCGGCGCTGGGAGCGATGCTCAGAGGCGGTGACGGTCAGGATACTTCCGGTCAGGCGTTCCCCAAGCTCACGCAGGGCACGCTCACGCTGCTTCTCGTTGAGGGCGTTCGTCGAGTCCAGGTCCAGGCTGAGCTGCACCCGCGAATCTGCGGTATTCACTCCCTGTCCGCCGGGGCCCGAGGCGTGAGAAAAGCGCTCGATCAGCTCCCCCGCGGGCACGACGAGGCCACGCGGGCAGCCAGGCCCAGCGGGAATACGCAGATCATCCATGCGCCCTAGTGTGCACCACCCAACCCAGCCCCGGCCTCGTGAATCCACGGGTACACGATGTACGTGAGAACCGACGTACGTTTATATGCCGATTCTCACGTATAACGTTCAGGCCATGAGTTCGGCGACCCGCTCCTTCAGGTCGGGCAGCACGTCAGTGTCAAACCAGGGATTCTTCTTCATCCACATCTGGTTGCGCGGTGAGGGGTGGACCAGCGGGAAGTACGTGGGCAGGTAGTGCTTGTAGTCGCGCACGACGTCCGTGAGGGAGGCCGAGGACTTCAGGTCCAGGTAGCGCCTGGTCGCGTACGCGCCAACGAGGATCGTCATATCCAGGTGCGGCATGAGTTCGAGCAGGCGCGGGTGCCACTTGTCGGCGAAGTCCTTGCGGGGGGCCAGGTCGCCGCTCTTACCAGTGCCCGGGAAGTAGAAGTCCATGGGGACGATCGCGAGCTTGCCCGAGTGATAGAACGCGTCACGGTCAATCCCCATCCAGTCGCGCAGCCGGTCGCCGCTGCGGTCGTTCCACACGATGCCGGTTTCTTCGGCGATGCGTCCGGGTGCCTGGCCGACGATCATGATGCGGCACTGCGGCCCCGCAAAGAACAGCGGGGCGATCCCACGCTTCGTGAACGAGGCATTGGCCGGGTCTGCGGCGATCTCCTCGGCGATTGCACGGACGGCTGGATCGGTGATCTCGGGAGTCATACATTCAGCGTATGACACACCCCCACGCAAACCGCCAACAACACGTCGGAGGTCACATAACAGTAAACACCAGACACCCGCCGCGCGGATACCAGGCACACACCATAGTTCCCCGCAAATGTCGCACGTAATTCCCCGACGCACATTTTCGTCCATCCCCACAAATCTTGGAATTTCGACGATTACAATTCAAATCCTGAAAAATCATCGGGGGCATTACGTGCGAGATTGGTGGGTATGCGAAGCGCGGCAACGGCCACACCGATTAGTACCCACCGCCCAAGCAGGCATACAGTTGAGTCCATGAGGGCAGCCACAAGGCACGCGAGGCACAACCAATGAACACCAGGTTCGTCAGGCAAACATCCAGGCAGATGACCACGATCGTCGCATCGCTCGCGATCGCGGCTTCCCTAGTCACCCTCGCAGGCCTCGCAGCAGCCACCCTTACCCCCTCCGGGCGCGAGCAAAAAGACCCCTCCCCCATCGCCATCGAGGAAGACGACAACCCCATTCCCGAGGCCATGGCCGGCCTACTGGACACGGCCTCGTCCCTGCACGGCTCCATCGACACCCTGACGTATGAGCAGAGCTACGAGGGGACGGTCTACGACAAGCAGGCCTTCGTGTATGTGCCCGACTCCTACTCGCCCGCTCGCCCCATGAACGTCCTCTACCTGACGCACGGCTGGTGGGGCAACGCGGCAGGCCTCGCGGCCGGGGTCGCGCCGGTCGTCGACAAGCTGGAGGCTTCCGGCGAGGTCTCACCGACCATCGTCGTGTTCGCAACCTACTATCCGGATCGGTCGTTCGCGACCGACGACTACGAGGAAGACTACGCACTCAATCGTTTTTTCGCAACGACCGAGATCGATACTCTGATCGACACGGTCGAGTCTCGCTATATGACGTTCGCACGCGGGGACACCTCCGACCAGTCACTGCGGGCCTCGCGCAGGCACCGCGCGTTCGGCGGTTTCTCGATGGGCGCGACGACAACGTGGGATGTTTTCGCACTGCGCCCGCAGTACTTCTACGGGTATATGCCGATGGCTGGCGAGTCGTGGATCGGGCGCGAGGAGGACGCTGACTTCCCTCGCATCGCCGAGCTGGTGACCGCGGGCATCGGGCGCGCCCACTACGGGCCACGCGACTTCCTCATTCTCGCGTCGGTCGGCTCAGAGGACCCGGCCCTGTGGGACATGACCCCGCAGATTGATGAGCTCCGCGAGGACTATCCGGACCTCATGACCGAGGACAGCCTGCAGATGTGGATCGACGAGGGAGAAAGCCACTCCATGGCCTCGGTCGGCAACCAAGTCGCCCACGACCTGCCGCTGCTGTTTCCGCCCGCGTAGGGGATTCTCCCCGTTCACCGACAGAGTCAGCCCCGACCTCGTTCCTTATCTGAGGGACGAGGCCGGGGCTGGCTGACAGATAAGCGTGGCCCTTATGCGCGGGGCTGGCGCTCCGCCCACTCGCCGAGGCTCACGCGCGGACCCGTGAAGAACGGGGTGTCCTCGCGCACGTAGAGGCGCGCCTCGGTGTAGCGCTGGGCGTGCATGACGCCCTCCAGGCGATCCAGGCTGTCAGCCTCGAACGCGAGCACCCACTCGTAGTCGGAGAAGCCGAAGGCGGACAGGGTCGAGCCCTTGACGTCCGGGTACTGCGTGAAGCCGTTGCGACCGTGTTCGGCCATGATCCGGGCGCGCTCTTCGGGAGCCTTCAGGTACCAGTCGTAGGAGCGCACGACGGGGTAGACCATCGCCCAGTCGCGGGGCGCGACGCCGCCAAAGCAGGCGGGAATGTGGCGCTTGTTGAACTCTGCGGGGGTGTGCAGGCCCATGCAGGACCACACAGGATCCAGGAACTTGCCGAGCGCGCTGGCGCGCAGGCGGTGGTAGGCGTCCTGCAGGACCTCGGGATCGTCGTCGAGCCACCACACCATCAGGTCGGCCTCGGCGCGGAAGCCGGACACGTCGTAGAAGCCGCGGATTTCCGCACCCGCGCCCTTCACGTACTCCAGGGATTCGGCGACGATGCGGGTGCGCTCGCCGTCGTCGGCGGGCAGGGACTCACCCAGTGTGAACACGGAGTAGAGGGCGTAGTGCTGCTTGTTGTTGACCTCGTCGAAGTCGATGTCCGTTGCGTCACGCGGGTCGGTGACGCGGGCGTGCGCGGCGTGCGAGTGGGGCGTCGCCTCGGTGCCCGCGTGGCGGGCCTGGTGGCGCGCGGCGTGCTCACCGACGCGGTCCGGCACTCCCGCGGGATGTCCCGGGTTGTCCGGGTTCTGCTCGGGCGGCACGACGGCGTGGGGATGCGGGGTAGACATGGAGTCCTCCTGGGTTGGGGCTGGTTGACCGGCGGCTCGGGCGGGCGCGCCGGAAGAATGAGGGGCGTGTGCGGTGCCGGGGTGGGCGCTCCCGGCGGCAGGTGCGGGGTGGCCAGGGCGTGCCGGGGAGAGGCAGCAGTCGCTCGGGCAGACAGTGTGGAAGGGGCCGGTGCCGGTCACAGTGACGCGCGTGGACCTCTCGCCTCGCGCTTGGGCCGCGCGCTCTTCGAGCACGTCGACCAGGGAAGACACGAAGCCAGGGTCGGTCGAGACGGTATCGGCGCGCTCGTAGGGGATCCCCAGGCGCGCGGCGGTTTCCTTCGCCTCGGTGTCGAGGTCGTAGACGACCTCCATGTGGTCGCAGATGAACCCGATGGGGACGACCACAACGCCGCTCAGCGGCTTAGCATTCACAGCACCCGAGGCCGTGGCATCAGATGAGGCGTCCGCGGCGATTTCCTCGAGGAAGTCGTTGATATCGGGCTCAAGCCAGCGGGCCTGCGGGGGTCCGGATCGCGAGCAATACACGAGGTCGTAGCCCAGATCCGCACGCCCGAGGACACGCCTCAGCTCCGGCATGATCGCGCTGATGAGGGCGCGATGCTGGGCGACGTAGCTGATTTCGGTTGCGGGCGTTCCCGCCGGCGACGAGGCCTCGCTCCCCTGCTGCTCGGCGCGTCCGCCCGAGGCCGGTGTGGCCTCGTCGATCGAGGACCGGAAGAGGAAGGGCGAGGACCCCGCCTCCATGCTCATAGGGATGGAGTGAGTGACGAAGATCAGGCGAATCCCTGCCGGGTCGACGCCGCGCGCCGCCAGCGACTCCCAGGCGCGCCGGACGGATGTGATCTGCGCGCTCGCCATGCCGGGGGTCGAGTAGTAGGGGCGGACCTTGTCCAGGATGATGTCGGCGTCGGGATTGTCGGCGCTGTCCTCAGCCCCCAGGACGACGTCGCCCCACTTCTCGCGCAGGGCCTCCGCGGCCTCGGCGAGGTCTTCGCGATACTGGCGGCATCCCGAGTACGAGGCGTAGGCGGAGGTGGGCAGGACGAGGATGCGCCGGGCACCCGCCTGGGCGAGCTCGTCGAGGCCTTCGGCGACGAAGGGGTGCCAGTTGCGGTTTCCCCATCCGACGGGGATATCGTGTCCGCGCCTGGCAAGCTCCGCGGATAAGTCCGCGATCAGGCGCTGGTTGCAGGCATTGATGGGCGAAATACCACCGAAACGCTTGTAGTGAGCGGCAACCTGAAGCAGACGCTCGTCGGGGATTCCGCGACCGCGCGTCGCGTTGCGCATGAACGGCAGGACGTCGTCCGGGCCGTCCGGGCCACCGTAGGACAGCAGCATGATCGCGTCGTAGGTATCCATACCTGGCACTTTCAGTCCTCCTTCAGGCCTCGAGGAGACAGTGTAGGGCCGCTTCCCTCCCCCACGCAGCGACAGATTGTCAGAAAAACGCAGTAAATCAGTAGTTCTCCCCTGCACACAGAACCGCCTTGCATCCACAAGTTAACGCTGTTAACCTTTCCTGCGACACAAAGTTAACAGCGTTAACCGATGGGAGAAATACCGTGTCACAACCACACGCTCCGGCCCTGGACGCCCAGGGAATCCACAAGAGCTACGCCGCCCACGAAGTCCTACGCGGGGTCGACCTGCTCGTCGAACCCGGTCAGATACTCGGGCTACTCGGACGAAACGGGGCCGGCAAGTCCACGCTCATCACGATCCTGTGTGGCCTACGCCGAGCCGACTCCGGAACCGCCAACATCTGCGGCCACCGGCCCGCGTCCGCCAACGCCGCACGGCTGATCGGATACGCGCCTCAGGAGCTGGGCATCTACCCCGACCTGAGCGTCGCCCAGAACCTCGTGGCCTTCGGCGAGTTGCACGGACTCGGCCGACGCGAGGCCGCCTCTCGCGCGGGTGAGGTCATGGAACTCCTCGGCCTCACAGAGAAACGAGGCCAGCGCGCCTCACACCTGTCGGGCGGACAGCAGCGCAGGCTCCACGCGGGCATGGCGATCATGCACCGCCCGCGCCTGGTCTTCATGGACGAGCCGACCGTCGGCGCGGACGTGGAGGCGCGCAGCCAGATCCTGTGTGCGGTCCGTCAGCTCGCCGATGAGGGTGCAGCCGTCGTCTACACCTCGCACTACCTCGCCGAGTTCGAGGAGCTCGGGTCCGACATCGCGATCCTGAACGAGGGGAGCATCGTCGCGAGCGGCACGCTCGAAGAGATCGTCTCTCACCACGCGCGCGCCGAGGTCACGCTCGAGTTCGACCGCCCCGTCGCCTCGTTCGACGGTTGGAGCGCCGACGGAAGGACGCTCCGGCACATCGGGGACGAGGCCGACCCGGGTTCGCGGATCGGCGAAGCCCTGGCCTCACCCGCCCTTCAAGGCGTGCGCTTGATGGACGTGCGCATCACGCAGGCGAGCCTGCACAACGCGTACCTGCAGATCATCAAGGAGAGTGACCATGTCGCAGCTTAAGCAAATCGGAGCCATGACCCGCCTCAATATTCGTCTGCAGCTCACCGACCCGGCACCCACGCTGATCCTGACGGTGATCCCCCTGGTCCTGATCCCTTTCATGATGCCGGCGTTCAAGTCGATGCTTCTGGCCGACGGCTACACGGGCGTCACGGGAGCCGAGCAGGCGGTGCCGTCGATTGCGATCCTCTTTTCATTCCTGGCCGTGCAGAACATCATCGGCTCGTTCTTCAACGAACGCTCGTGGGGCACATGGGAGCGCCTCGAGGCCTCCCCCACCTCACGCGCGTCCATCCTGACGGGTAAGGCGTTGGTCGCGTTCCTCATGCAGACCGTCCAGATCGCGGTTGTCCTCGCGCTCGGCGCCCTCATCTTCGGGTACCGACCGACCGGATCTCTCCTAGCGCTCGCCGCGATTCTCCTCAGTTTCTCGGCGGTTCTGTCGGCGCTCGGCGTCGCGCTCGCACTGTGGTCGCGCAGCCGCGACGCCGCCTTGTCCCTGTCGAACATCATCGGCATGCTGGCGGCCGGCATCGGCGGTTCTTTCTCCACGGTCTCTTCATTCCCGGATTGGGCGCAGCACACCGCACACCTGTCCCCCGCCTACTGGGCGATCACCGCGATTCACGAGGTGAGCCTGGATGGAGCGAGTCTGTCAGACGTCGGGACGCGTATCGGAGTCCTGTGGGGTTTCTTCGCCGTGATCGCGGGGATGGCACTGATACAGTTCCGGTATCACAGGGAGTAATAGCCACCGAAGCGGAGAGTCCATGCCGTCGTCACGCCAGCGCGCACTATCGCGAGACATCATCTTGTCGACCGCGCTCGACCTGGTTGACGAGGAGGGACTCTCCGCTTTATCCCTGCGGTCTTTGGGAAAGCGCCTCGGCGTCTCCCAGGCCGCTTTTTATCGCCATTTCCCCGACAAGGCCGCGCTCTTGGAGGGTATCGCCGAGCAGGTCTGGCGGCTCACGTTCGAGTCCTTCCTGGACCGCGTCGACGACGGGGCAGTTGATGGAACGGCGACACCGGCGCACGCGGCTTCAGAAACGACCGAGGGCACCCCGGCCTCGCCCCTGCTGACGTACATGCGCACCTACGCGCATTGTTTGGCGTCGACACTGCGCTCCCACCCGGGCGCGGTCATGCTGCTACTCACGCACCCGATGTCGACACCCGAGCAGCTCGCGCTCCTGGCGCGAGTGTTCGTGACGCTCGCCCGGCACGGTTTCACGCCGAACGCGGACATGCTGGGGCTGGTCAACGCCGTGTCGATCTACACGACGGCATTCGTCGCCGCCGAAGTCGTTCCGCCCGTGGGCGGCTCCCCCGAACAACCCGCCGATCTGTCGGCCGCGAGCGCCGCACTCGATCCCGAGGATGCGCAGGCGCTGCGCCCGCTCATCGAAGACCTCCTGGACGGCCGCTACGACTTCAACGCCCAGTTTGAGCGAGGCCTGGAGGCGATCCTGCGCGGCTGGGCCTAGCTGACCAGCTTTTCGACCTCGCGCACGATGCGTTTGGTGCCGCCCAGAGAGGACAGTTCCGCGCGCAGCCCTCGGATTCCCGAGGTCAGGGCGGGTTCATCGACAACGAGTCGGCGGGCGGCGCGTGCGATGAGCGTCGGCTTGGGCTCGCGCACGGTTAGGCCGCAGCGTGCACTTTCCACGGCCTCGGCGTTGAATTGGCGTTCAAAGACGCGCCCCGGGACGAGCACCTGGGGGACGGCGTAGGACAGGGCGTCCATCACCGAGTTTTGCCCGCCATGGTGCACGAAGACGCGGGCGCGCGGCAGGAGCTCAGCGACGTCGAAACGCGGCGCGCAGGTCACCTCGTGGTCCCCCACGGCTTGGACGGCCTCGGACACGCCCGCGACGTAGACGTCGCAGCTCAGCACCTCGGCGAGTTCTCGCCCAGCGCGCACGGCGACGCCCGCGGGGACGCTGCCCGCGCCGAGGTAGACGACCACGCAATCGCGAGGCATCGCTGTCAGGGCGGGCGGCTCGTCCAGGAACCCACAGTAGACGGCCCGCTCCCCCGCGCGCGGTTCCAGGGTCGGGCAGCTCGGGATGAAGCGGCGCCTCATCCCCTCGAGAACGGTCAGGGACGAGGCCGGGGCGGGCATGCCCATCTCGCGCAGCAGGCGTCGAATTCCTGCGGATTTACGAGGGTTGGAGGCGTAGGCGGCGGTCGTCGGCTGCGAGGCGCTGCCGACGCATGGGATGCCCTCGGCACGGGCGGCGATGACGGCGGCGAGGCTGAATTCGGAGTAGACGACGTCGGGGCGCGCGGCTCGCATGTGGGCGCGGAGCGTATCAACGGCCGCGCGCGTGTAGCGCTCATCGAGGGCCCCGGTCAGCCAGAGGACCTCCTCGAAGCTGTGCACGGGCTTGCGTCCCATGAGTCCGAGGCGCGAGGCCAGGGGGAAGGTATGGCGGGCGATGGCCTCGGGCAGGCCGAGGGGTGAGGGCACCGGAATCTCAAGCGTCGGCGCGATGGGATCGGCGCAGTTGCCGTCGTCTCCCCACGCGAGCGTGACCTCGTGGCCGGCGTCCTGGAAGGCGCGGGCGACGCGCTGCGCGCGCGACCACGGTCCACCCATCCGCGAGCGGGCAACCATGGGAACGACGAAGACCTTCACGTGTCAAGGGTACGCGGATCAAAGGCTCCTCAAAACACGGATGGGTAAACTGAGCATGGTCGACGCCGAAACCCACGCGAGGAGGCATTCATGGACAAGCGAGATCGTATCCGAGGGGCAATGATCGGCTGCGCCGCTGGAGACGCGCTGGGCTACCCGGTTAAAGTGCTATCAGAGGCCGCGATCGTCGAACGCTACGGCCTGCGCGGGATCACCGCCTACGACTTGGACGAGAACGGAACCGCGTGCTTCACCGCGGACACGCAACTCATGCTGCTGAGCGCGAATGCTATCCTCTTCGCGCACACGCGAGGGGCCCTGCGCGGGGTCATGGCCCCCGTGTACACGTATTTTCCCTACTTCTACATGGACTGGTATCGGCTCCAGACGGAGAAGCAGCCACAACCAGCCCGGTCAGGATGGCTTAGCGCCTACCCGGAC
>ERZ1699244.648-NODE-648-length-13176-cov-3.928883_pt1 | contig 13176 bp, 14 predicted proteins | sample MGYA00581534_ERZ1699244 | MGnify/ENA primary metagenome ERZ1699244 (study PRJEB42319, sample SAMD00040331) | human oral metagenome | material: saliva | host: Homo sapiens | study: EMG produced TPA metagenomics assembly of PRJDB4115 data set (Metgenomic analysis of...
GGTTGATACTATACCATTTCCAGAAACACGTAGCTATGTAAAAGCTGTTTTACAGTATCAACAGAAATATGAGGCATTATATGGAAACGATTATTGAAGCCTGTAAAGCATTAGATTATTCATGGTTGCCTCAGCAGATAGGAGGATTTACCTTAGTAGCATCCAATGAATCCGATTACACTGCGCTACTTGAACGCCTTGCAGCAGGTAAAGAGGTATTAAAGGTACCTATTTTCCATTATCAAAATGATCTAGGGTGGCGATGGTCTGCCTTATATGATAAAGAAGTAGAGGACTATACGGTTCATATTGAAATGCCACTCTTTTCCTTTGTGGACATTTCGTTTGTACGGGCTGATTTAGAGTCGTTCTGGAAGGGGTTACAAGATCGCTGTGTCAAAGGTTTAACTAATATGTTAATCGAGCCAGCGAATAACTTTACCTTTACATATCGTCGTCGAGGCATACCTGAATGGGATTTTTCCGAGGTTATGCCTAAAGAACTGGAAGGTTTTATATGTGATGTTGATCCAGCTCACGGAATTCGGATGATTAATGGTTCTTTTATTATCGGTGAATATCGTAAAATGGATGAATGTACTGGATTATTGCTATATTATAACGAATTACGTGATGAGTACTTTGCAGAGCTTCGTTATAAAAACTATCCTGAAATAGACCATCATTTAGATGCTAAAAATTTAGTTGATTTAACCGCTGTTCTTCGTGAGCATCTAGGCCCTATATTAAAAGGGTTAAATGAGCGGGTTGATTAATAATTGTAAAGTGTGACTATGCTATTTTTTGAGTTGTTTTATATTATATGAAATAATCTAAGTGGGAATGTTTGGTTAAAGCCCATAAGAAAGCGTAGAATTTGTATATATACAGTAAATGTGATATACTATATATGACTTTTATATAAATCTTTTAAAAGAGTGGGCTTATGTCCACTCTTTCATTTATGATTAGCCTAATTTTAAGGTGTTTGTAATCAAGAGATATATACAAGATGTAGTAATAAAGGAGGCGATGGCTATGAAGAGAGAATCAGTAGAGGAATTTGTATCCTCTGTAGTTGAAGGTATTATAGCCGGCACCGACATGGAACTGGTCGATGTAGATTACGTTCGTGAACGCGATTGGTATTTACGTGTCTATCTCGATAAACCAGGTGGTGTAGATTTGGATGACTGTCAGTTGGTTAGCGAAAAACTAAGTGCTGTGCTCGACGAAAAAGATCCAATTACGGAAAACTATTTATTGGAAGTATCTTCTCCAGGCCTAGATCGAGTTCTTAAGAAGGATAAGGATTTGGTTCGCTATAATGGTCGTGATGTTGATATCCAGCTATTTAAACCGATTAATGGCAGTAAGCAATTTACTGGTGTATTAGAAGGTTTTACAGACACAACTATCGATTTTACTATCAATGGTGAAAGCATGACATTCGAACGGTCTGCCATTGCACAAATTCGATTACATCTTGATTTTTAATATATGGAGGCATACGAGTGAGTCAAGAATTAATTCAAGCGGTAATGGTACTTACAAAGCAAAAAGGTTTTGCTCCTGAGGTTATTTTTGAATCCTTAGAGGCTGCATTGTTACAAGCATATCGCAAAGAACCTACATCTAATCCAGATGCGTACGTTGTGATTGACCGTGAAACAGGCGATTACAAAGTAATGGCTAAAAAACAAGTAGTTGAAACTGTGGAATTGCCAGAAACAGAAATTAGCTTGTTAGAAGCGCGCAAGATTGACAAACGTTTTGAAATTGGCGACGTAGTAGAAGTAGATGTTACTCCAGCTAACTTTGGCCGTAGTGCTGCCCATACTGCAAAACAAATGCTTATTCAACGTTTGAAAGAGGCTGAACGCAGTGTAGTATACGAAGAATACTATAGCCGTGAAGGCGATATCATTACTGGCGTTATTACACGTGTTGAAGGTAAAAATGTATTTATCAATTTAGGTAAAACAGAAGCAATCTTGCCTCCTACTGAGCAAATTGCTACAGAAACATATCGCGAAGGAGATCGCATTAAATGCTATATCGTAGAGGTTAAGAAAACTACGAAAGGGCCTCAAATCATGATTTCCCGCACACATCCTGGTTTATTAAAACGCCTCTTTGAGTTAGAGGTACCAGAAATTTATGAAGGTGTGGTAGAGCTTAAATCCGTAGCTCGTGAGCCAGGTATGCGTTCTAAGATTGCTGTTTATAGCCGCGATGAAAATGTTGACCCAGTAGGTGCTTGCGTAGGTCCTAAAGGTCAACGTGTACAACATATCGTTGATGAGTTACATGATGAAAAGATTGATATCGTTAAATGGGATGAAGATCCAGCAATTTATATCGCAAACTCTTTGAGTCCAGCAAAGGTTGTATCTGTTGATGTAAGTGAAGAAGAAAAATCCTCTTACGTTGTAGTTCCTGATTATCAATTATCCTTAGCAATTGGTAAAGCTGGTCAAAATGCTCGATTAGCAGCCAAATTAACTAACTGGAAAATCGATATTAAGAGTGAAACTCAAGCAGCTGAAGAACCTTTCGCAGGTTTTGGAAATGCTGAGGATGGAGAATAGTCATGAAACCGAAATCCCAACCTATGCGCACCTGTGTAGGATGTGGTGAGCCAAAGGTAAAACGTGAATTGATTCGTGTAGCCTTGAGCCCAGACGGTAACATCAGTATTGATCGCACTGGTAAAGCACCAGGACGTGGAGCCTATCTATGTGAATCCATGTCGTGCTTTGAGCAAGCCTATAAGGCAAAACGATTAGAACGGTCATTAAAGCATGGTGTATCGAAAGAGATATACGAAGCGTTACAACGTGATTTACAAGAGAATGAGTAATCACTGATATACATGAATGAAGATAAAATTTTGAATCTCTTAGGTCTAGCACAACGAGCAGGCAAAGTTATTTCCGGTGATTTCATCGTAGAAAAGGCTATAAAGAGAAAGGACCCGAAATTGGTACTTCTCGCTGGTGACTGTGCAGCCAACAATGAAAAGAAATATACTCAATTAGCAGAGACACATCAAATTCCACTTCATAGTATTGCCAATAAAGAGGCGTTAGGAACTGCCATTGGTAAAGAAGTTAGGGTAGTAGTTGCCGTACTAGATGATGGATTTGCAAAGGCAATAGTAAAAGAGATTGATCGATAATAAGGGGGTATGTAGATGTCCAAAAAGCGTGTCCATGAAATCGCCAAAGAGTTCGGCGTAGAAAGTAAGCAGGTTATTTCTATTTTGCAACAACATAATGTAAATGTTACGAAAGCAGTTAATTCTGTAGATGATTCCGGTTATGAAATTGTAAAAAAACAATTGAGTAAGAAATCTGAAACACCTAAAGTAGCACAAAAAACAGAACAAAAAGTAGAACAAAAATCTGCTCCAACTGCAGCTCATAAACAAGAAGCTGCGCCACATAAACAACAACATCCAAATCGTTCTAACGAACAGAAAAAGGATAATCGTAAACAAGGTGGTCAAAAACAAGACGATCAATCTAAACAAAACGACCGCAAAAAAGGCAATGTACGTCACGTACAAATTTCTGAGCCTACACGTAAATCCGATGGTAACCAACATGGTGGTGACCGCGCTAATAACCGCCCTAATAACAATAATAACCGCAATAATGACAACCGCAATAATAACGGTCGTCCTAATGATGCGCGTAATAATGATAATCGCAATAACGACAATCGAAACAATGATAACCGCAATTCTAATAACAATGATCGTCGTAACAAGAAAAATAAAAAAGGTGGTAACAACCGCCCTCAATCCTTGTTATCTACATCTATGCAAAAGAAAAAGAATCGCGTAAAACATCGTAATGAACAGTACTTACAACAAAAAGCTGAGGCTGAACGTAAGGCTGAAGCAGCGATTGCTACAGAAATTGAATTGTCTGGTCCTTTAACTGTTAAGGAACTAGCTGAAAAAATGGGCCGTGAAGTATCTGAAATCATCAAAAAATTGATGCTTTTAGGTGTTATGGCTAGCATTAACCAAGAGGTAGATGTTGATACAGCTACCATCGTAGCAGAAGATTTTGGTGTAACCGTAACAGAAGTAGAACCAGAAGAAGATCCTACAGATATCATCGAAATTGAAGATGCACCAGAAACATTGAAACCTCGTCCTCCTGTTGTAACTATCATGGGTCACGTTGACCATGGTAAAACATCCTTATTGGACGTAATTCGTCAAACTAATGTAACAGCTGGCGAAGCGGGCGGTATTACACAACATATCGGTGCGTACCAAGTTCGTTACAATGACAATAAGATTACATTCCTTGATACACCAGGCCATGAAGCTTTTACAGCGATGCGTTTACGCGGTGCAAAATCTACAGATATCGCAGTTCTCGTAGTAGCTGCCGATGACGGTGTAATGCCTCAAACAATCGAAGCTATTAACCATGCTAAATCTGCTGATGTGCCTATCATCGTAGCCATCAATAAAATGGATAAACCAGGTGCTAACCCAGATCATGTTAAACAACAACTATCTGAACATGGTTTATTGCCAGAAGAGTGGGGCGGCGATGTAATCATGGTTCCTGTATCTGCTAAACAAAAACAAGGTATCGATGATTTGCTCGAAAATATCTTGCTCGTAGCAGAGGTTATGGAATTAAAAGCGAACCCTAACCGTAAAGCTTATGGCGTAGTTATCGAGGCTCAACTTGATAAAGGTCGTGGTGCTGTATGTACCGTATTAGTACAAAAAGGTTCCCTTCGCGTAGGTGACACTGTACTTGCTGGTACTGCTTATGGTAAAGTACGTGCAATGACAAATGAACGCGGCGAAAAGGTAAAAGTAGCTCGTCCATCTATGCCAGTAGAAATCTTGGGCTTCTCAGAAGTTCCACAAGCTGGTGAAATCATCAATGGTATGGATGATAACGAAGCACGTGCAATCGCAGAAAAACGTATTGCTAAACAACGCGTTCAAGAATTGCAAGCTACTCACAAAGTTACATTGGATGATATCTTCAATCAAATTCAACAAGGTGAGTTAAAAGATCTTAATATCATCATTAAAGCAGACGTTCAAGGCTCTGTAGAAGCATTACGTCAATCCTTGGAAGGCATTAAAAACCCTGAAGTACGTATCGTTATCGTTCATGCTGCAGTAGGTGCTATTAATGAATCCGATATCATGTTGGCTTCTGCATCTAATGCGATTGTTATGGGCTTCAATGTACGTCCTGATGCTAATGTACGTCGCGCTGCTGAGAATGAAAAAGTTGACCTTCGTACATATCGCGTAATCTACGATGCTATTAATGACGTTGAGTCTGCGATGCGTGGTATGTTGGCTCCTCAATTCAAAGAGGTTGTTGTTGGTCGTGCAGAGGTACGTCAAGTTATTTCTACACCTAAAGCTATCGTTGCCGGTTCTTATGTAACAGAAGGTCGTATTACTAACGATTCTGAAGTACGTTTAATCCGTGATGGTATTGTTGTATTTGAAGGTAAGGTTGACTCTTTACGTCGATTCAAAGACGAAGTAAAAGAAGTTAAAACATCCTTCGAATGTGGTATCTCCTTAGAAGGTTACCGCGACATCAAGGAAGGCGACGTAATTGAAGCGTACTTGATGGAAGAAGTTGCACCTCAAATATAGGAGGTTTATATGAGTGACGTTCGTGTCAGAAAACTACAAGAATTCATCAAACAAGAGGTAAGTCAAATGTTGATGCGTGGATTGAAAGATCCTCGCATCGGCTTTACTACTATTACCGATGTTCATGTAACCGGTGATTTACGAGAAGCTACAATTTACGTTTCCTTGTTTGGTTCCGATAAGGAAAAAGAAGATACTCTTATCGCTTTAAAGCATGCAGCAGGCCATATTCGTACTGAGCTTGGCAAAGTACTTAAGTTGCGCCATGTTCCTTCTATCACATTTGATAAGGATACGTCTTTAGACTATAGCATGCATATTGAATCCCTTTTGAATGAAATCAAAAAGGACGAAGAAAAAAATTAACACAAAGGATGGAGAACATGAGTAAGATTACTATTAATCAATTACATATGGCTCTGTGTGAAGCTAATTCTATTATGCTAACCGTCCATGTTAGACCTGATGGCGATGCTATCGGGTCCATGGTGGCCTTTTACGAAGCCCTTGTAGGGCAAGGTAAAACTGTATATATGGTAGTGGATGATGTAGTTCCTGAGAAGTACTCATTCTTACGATATACGGACCACATCCATGATGTAGCGTATTTTGAAACAAATCCTGTTGATATTGATATGCTAATGGTATTGGATGCTAGCACGTATGAGCGAATTGGCAAAGTAGGTGCACTATGGAGTGCACCTATTTTTAATATAGACCACCATATTTCTAATACGGAGTTTGCGGATCATCTATATTTAAAGCCTAATTTTGCTGCCACTGGTGAAATTATTACCTATTTATGTACAAAATGGAATTGGCCTATCACTGAGTCTATGGGCACTGCATTATATATGGCTATTGCTACAGACTGTGGCTTCTTTAAGTTCAGTAATACCACAGCCAATACTTTAGAAATGGCTGCAAAATGTGTAGCAGCTGGTGCTAGACCTAATGTTATTTCTGAAACGATTGAAGCTGTGTCTGCCAGTCGTCTTGAATTAACAAAACAAGTTATGCAAACTATCGAGTTTTACAAGAATAACACCGTGGCTACAATCGAGTTGAATCGTGAAGCCATGACAATTCTTGGGGATGATACGGATGGTTTTGTAGATATTATTAGAAACGTCGATACTGTTGATATAGCTATTTTATTAAAAGCTGAAGCTGATGATAGAACGCGGGTAAGCTTGCGTTCTAAAGGAACTGACGTGAATGCTATAGCTAGCAATTTTGGCGGTGGCGGACATATTCGAGCTTCCGGTTGTACCATTAATTTACCATTACAGGAAGCAAAGCAAGCTCTTATTGAGGTGATTAAATAATGGATGGCGTTTTACCATTTTTAAAACCTCCTGGAATAACAAGCCATGATGCTGTTGCCATTTGTCGCCGCATTTTAAAAGAGAAGCGCATAGGGCATAGTGGTACTTTAGATCCTATGGCATATGGTGTATTGCCAGTATTTCTTGGTAAGGCTACGCGACTCATTGAATACACTGATGGTTTTGATAAAACCTATGTGGCAGAATGTAAATTTGGGACTTTTACAGATACTGAAGATAGTTCAGGTCAACCAGTATTGCCTGATAATGACATGGTATTGCGAGATGGTGTTCTATTAAATGAATCGTCTCAAAGTTCAGAACTTTCTGATGCTATAGTAAAACCAACTTTTGAAGAATTAGTTAATACATTGAATACGTTCTCTGGAGTTCAAAATCAGAGACCATCAAAATATTCCGCTATTAAAGTAAATGGTATTCGTGCTTATGAATATGCCCGTAAAGGTATTTCTGTAGAATTGCCATTACGGAAAATTCATATAAAAAATATTGAGCTTGTAGCGTATGGCTTTCCATATTTTACAGTTCGTGTAACATGCTCTGGAGGCACTTATATTCGTTCATTATTACGTGATATATGTGTTTCATTAGGTATACCAGGAACGATGACATCTTTGGCGCGTACTCAAGTAGGGCCCTTTGATATTGGTTTTGCAAAAATGGCTGAGGAACTGATGATTCATGGTGAAAGCCTATTGTTACCAACGGATACAGCAGTTTCACATCTTTCAAAAGTAACGGTAAATAGTGTACAATTAAAGATGATGGTTCAAGGTAAACAATTATCTATTGATAGTGAATTTTCCTATACCAAACCAGATCATTATTATAGAGCCTATGGTCCTCATGGATTCATTGGTATTATGAAACGAACAAACCACACATTAAAGGTGGAAAAAAATATTTTTATTGAAGGATAAGTATGAAGCAATTACATTCGTTTGATGAACTACGTCAAATCAAAGATACAAAAGTATATGCCCTAGGTACCTTTGATGGCATTCATCGAGGTCATCAACGAGTTATACGGAAGGCTGTTGAAGAAGCTGCATCAGTTAATGGTGTTAGCATTATCATTACCTTTGAACATCATCCGTTGACAATTCTACATCCAGAACGTGTTCCGAAGAGGGTTATTCAAGAAGAGGTTATGGATACCGTTCTTGATGATTTGAATGTAGATTATATTTTGCGATTACCTATGAATGAAGAACTACTTCAAATGAGTGCTGATGAATTTTTAGATGCTCTTTGTACGGATATGAATGTTCAAGCCATCGTAATAGGTGAGAATTTTACATTCGGTGCAAAAGGATTAGGTAATCCTACATATATGAAACAAGTATTGGCTGATAAACATATACAAGTCCTAGTACAGCCTTTATTGCCTTGTGATGGTCTTAGTACACCTATTTCAAGTACTGAAATCAGAAAAGCGATTCGAGAAGGGCGTTTAGAAGATGCTACTGGTTGGCTAGGAAGACCATTTCAATTTAAAGGGACTGTTATTAAAGGTGATCAACGAGGACGTACATTAGGGTTTCCTACATTAAATTTATTACTTCCTAATGAAATGGCTACACCTCCAGATGGAGTGTATGCTAATCGCGTGTGTATTGATGGCATTTGGTATGATGGGGTAGGTAATATTGGGGATAATCCTACCTTTAAAAATCAGTACCATAGATGCGAAGTACATCTGTTTAACTTTGACCAAGATATATATGGAAAAACAGTTCTTGTACAATTTATTTCCTATATTAGAGGCGAAGTTAAATTTAATAACTTACAAGATCTTATTGATCAAATGAAGGTGGATGAAGAACAGGCTTTAGCTATTTTGGCTAATGCATAATAAGGGGGTTCTCATGGATATTAAAGAAGCTCGTAAACAAATAGATAGCATTGATGCTGTATTAGTCGCTGAATTTGAAAAAAGACTATCTTTAATCAAAGAAATTGGTAAATATAAAGATGAACATCATTTACCCTTAGTAGATGAAGCGCGTGATGAAAGTATTGTTGCATTGCATACTGCAAGTTGCAAAGATAAAACGTTATCACCGTATGTTGAAAATTATATAAAGACTGTTGTTTCTATGAGCAATGAGTTTTTAAAAGAGCATATGCATAAGCATATTTTTCTCATCGGTATGCCAGGAGCTGGTAAGACTACAGTTGGTAAAATGTTAGCCAAAGAATTAGGCCGAGACTTTTACGACTTAGATCAAACAATTCAAGATAAGGTTGGGAAATCTGTACAAAATATTTATATTTATGATGGTAAAGATGCTTTCACTGAATACGAATATACTACAATCAAAGAATTGATTCACAATAAACCATCTGTTATTGCTACCGGTGGTGGCACTGTTACCTATGACAAAACAGTAAAGTTAATGCGTAATAATGGTCTTGTTGTATTTGTTAATCGCGATGTAAATCATATCCTAGATGATTTGGATCTTGAAATTCGCCCACTTGTTAAAGAAAGCATTGAGTATATCTTTAATGTATATGAAGAACGATACCCTTTATATGAAAAAGTGGCACATATTAAAATCGGTAATGAAGGCAGTATTACCGATGCGGTACAAGAAATTATTGAAGCCTTACCTAATACGGAGAAATAATGGACGCTATACGAGGATTTGTATACCGAACTATATATGAAAATACACAACGTACGTATTGCGTGTTTGTCCTTAAAGATTATAATGAGGAATACATTACTTGTACTGGTAAATTTGAGTCTCCTAAAGAGGGGGAAGATATCGAAGTTCGCGGCCGTTATGTAGAACATGAAAAATATGGTCGACAATTTGATGCTACTAGTGTAGAGAAGTTAAAACCTGATAATATGGGTGCTGCAAAGACCTACTTAATGAACTTAGGGATTAAAGGTTTTGGTGAAAAGTCCGTAGAAAAGGTACTTGATTATTTTGGTGTTCGTATATTAGAAATTTTACGAGAGGAACGTCCTGAAGAAATTAAGGATGTTCCTGGTCTTCGAAAAAGTATTAAGGATGAACTATTTAATACGTTACTTGGTGAAGGTATTTTATCCGATTTAAATCACTTTTTTGAAAGTCACCATATTTCGTCTAAATGGAGTCGAACTGTATACACTTATTACGGTGTTCAGTCTGTGGCTGTTATTGAAGATAATCCTTATACTTTGTTACGTGTAGCACCAGATATGCTCTTTGGTACGGCTGATACACTGGCGGAACATTTAGGTATTACTGGCAGTGACTCTCGCCGTTTAGAGGCTAGTTTAGAATGGATTTTACGCAGTTTAGATAATCAAGGTCATACTTGTTTGCCTGTAGATCAACTTATTGGCCGTTTAGATGATCTGTTACAAACTGATGCAGATGATATTGCTAACTTTATTGAAGGTCTTTTGGAGCAAGGTGCTTTATATAGTACTTATTATGAAGATATCTTATATATTTATCCTCCAGAAATGTACGTGTCTGAAGTAGAAAGCGTTCATTATACAAAGGATTTTTTATTAGAGGCAGATCCAATTTCTCTAGATATTCCAAGTTTTATAGAGAAATTTGAAGCAGATAATCATATTACATTTGGTGATGCTCAAAAAGAGGCTATTCAGTTATCCTTCTTTGAAAAGTTTTCTCTTATTACTGGTGGCCCTGGTACGGGCAAAACAACGATTATTAAGGCTTTAGTAAAAGGGTTCCAACTTGGTGGATTAGGTCGTATTATCTTATGTGCCCCTACGGGGCGTGCTGCAAAACGACTTACAGAGGCTACCGAGTTTGAAGCAACAACGATACATCGCTTATTAGTGCCTGTTCAGGGCAGTGATTCTTATGACTTTACTAAGAATGAAGATGATCCTTTAGATATAGATGTTATTATCATTGATGAAGCATCTATGCTCAATGTACGTTTATTCTATTCGTTAATGGCAGCTATTCCAAAGGAAGCTCATGTTATTATCGTAGGTGACGTAGATCAATTACCACCTATTGGAGCAGGCTTTGTATTAAAAGATTTGCTCGATAGTGACTGTGTGCCTTATACGCGACTTAACCAGATTTATCGACAAAGTTCTGGTAATACTATTGTAGAAAGCGCCTATGCTATTAACCGTGGTGAAATGCCAAAACTTGATAGTCTAAGTGAAGAGTTTTCCTTTATACCTGTTAAGTCTTACGATATGATGATGAAAGCTATCATAGATGTATATAAGCGAGAACAGGAGCATATTGAGGATGAATTAGATATTCAAATTATTTCTCCTATGCGACGTGGTGAAGCTGGAAGTACACTCATTTCTCAGTATGTACAACAAGCAGTTAATCCTCCAGATAGTTTAAAAGGGGAAGCACGCGTTAATGGTATTACATACCGTGTAGGGGATAAAGTTATCCAAATCCTCAATGATTATGAGTTAGAAGTCTTTAATGGTGAGATTGGAATTATATATGCCATTACACGGACCGATATTTGTATCCGATTTATCCATAAAGAGGTTCGTCTACCTATCGACGAAGCACATATGATTATGCCAGCTTATGCTATTACGGTTCATAAGAGCCAAGGTAGCGAGTATGGTGTGGTTATCATTCCATTTGTTCCACGTTATGGTGGTATGTTGCAACGTAATTTGTTGTACACTGCTGTTACACGAGCTAAACGGAAGGTTATTATCGTTGGTACAACGAGCGCTATAGAACGTGCTGTACGTACTGTAAACGGTGATGAACGATATACATTGTTTAAAGAACGACTACAAGGGAGATGTGATTCGTAATGAGTCTTTGGGATTTCCTATTTCCACCTGTATGTCCTCACTGTGGGGCCTCTGTAGCAACACAAGGGGATTGGTGTAAATCTTGTTTTACTGATCTACTGCATATTCGTCATGTACCAAACAAATTTCTACATTATGTAGAGGATGTATGTGTATTGGCTGAATACCGTGGTGGTTTAAAGTCTATAATTTACGATGTAAAATTCAACGAAAAAAAGGAGCAGTCCAAAGGGGCTGCTCCTTTTTTAGCATCGTACAACCTTTACATGAAATATGATGAGTTTCATATTGTTAATAACAAGTGCTCTGTTATTTATGATTATATTATTCCTGTTCCGTCTAGCGAAAGGAAAAAAGCTAAGAGAGGATATAACCAAGTTGATTTATTTTTTACCAAGTGGGCTAAATCTTTACAAAATATAGATAATAAACATTTTGCTTGGTTAGACTGTTTGTACAAATTTGACACTTCTAATGATATGTGGGCGTTAACGAATAAGGAACGACATCAAAATATTGAGGAGGCCTTTGTCATTGGCGCTAACTATAAAGATATTGAATTAAAGGATAAGACAATACTTATCGTAGATGATATATATACTACAGGGGCTACAATTGAAGCCGTCGCAAAGGTCATTAGAACATATAAACCTTGTAAAATTGATGCATTAACATTAGCTAGCGGTAGTTTTTAAGTATATAAAAAAGCGTTCACCTTATGGTGAACGCTTAATCATGAGACTAACCAAGAACATCGATAAATGCTTTTACTACATCTGGATCGAAAAGGGAGCCAGATGCACTAAAGAGTTCTTCTTTTGCTTTAGCTTTAGTTTTTGCCCAAAATTCAGTAGAAGGATTCACTGTTGTATCGTAATAATCTGCTACAGCGATAATTCTAGCTCCTAATGGGATATTAGCACCACGTAAATGTTTAGGATAACCAGATCCATCCCATTTTTCGTGGTGATAACGAATATAAGGTAAGATTTGTTGACAACATGGGTAGTTTTCAATCATATTGGCACCACTAGCAGCATGTTGTTTATACTTGGACATTTCTTGCTTATTAAGATATGGAGATTTTTGAATTAATGCATTAGGTACCATTAAAAGCCCTACGTCATGAAGTAAAGCTGCGTGGCGAATTTGCTCAATTTCATTTAATGGTAACCCCATCTTAGCAGCAATACTAACTGCATAGTTTGAAACTTGGATAGAATGAGTGTACAGATGATAGCTTTTCATTTGTATCATCTGCAAGAGCTGAGCGCTAATGGCTTCTAAACTGTCCTTCTCCAGTTCGTACAACCCAGATGGTTGCATTAATGATAACATAAACATAATAAACCCCTTTAACTAACATGTAGAACATATGG
>ERZ1699244.652-NODE-652-length-13113-cov-2.682273_pt1 | contig 13113 bp, 11 predicted proteins | sample MGYA00581534_ERZ1699244 | MGnify/ENA primary metagenome ERZ1699244 (study PRJEB42319, sample SAMD00040331) | human oral metagenome | material: saliva | host: Homo sapiens | study: EMG produced TPA metagenomics assembly of PRJDB4115 data set (Metgenomic analysis of...
GGAGAATTATTGTACGTATATTGTTGTGTGGGGCTTGTCTTGTCGTAAAGATAAATGCCCGTTCTCCCCGTGGTCACGACGAAACGATTTTCGTCGTTGGGCGATTGCGCCACAGAAGTGGCATTCTCAAACGGGGCGCGCACGAAACCTTTCTCCTCGGTGGGCGTTTCGAAAAACGTCCATCGGCCCGACTCGTAGATCATCGTCATTTGCGGCGTGTCGACGCGGTCGTAGGGATCGAGGCGTCCGCAGGCAATGAGAAGCCGGTTGCCGCTTTGCCGCATGAAATAGCCTCTGTCATACCGCGGCCCGTAGCCGCCGACGTGCGCTGTGGCCGTTGTGAAATCGAAAGTCGTACCGTTGAGCGGCACGCGGACGAATCCCTCGCCGTCGCGGCCGATCCAGAAGCCGCCTTTCCCGTCGCTTTCCAACCAGTGGATGCCGCTTTGCAGAGTCGTCGCCGTGGGCGTCGCCGAGTCGTCGTCGAATTGCAGCAGCGTACGGTCGTTGTAGCCGAACGCCTTCCCGTCGATGCCCGTGCTCAGGCGGTCGAGGGCGAGCAAATCGACGCGTGCGAAGTCGTTCGTCCCCGCTTTCTCCACCAAGTCCGCCGCAATGCGCCACGTACCCACAAATCCCGGTTGACCGCCGGGTACATTGAGGTAGAGCGCGCGCGTAGTGGCGGCAAGCAGCTTCACCGGATGCGCAAAAATGTTGTTCCAGAGCGAAGGATCGGAGAAATTCTGTTGCACGCCGATCGTTTTCAAACCCTGATCGGTGGCCACTGCCAGTCGGTTGCCCACGCGTGCCACGTCATTGCAGGCCGCCATGGGGAAATGCCCTTTGATCTCCGCGCGGGTGAGATCGATCCACACAAAACCCTTGTTGGTGGTGACGAAAGCGTCGTCTCCTTGCACCCGCAATTGGTTCACCGTCAAATTTTCGTTCGTGGCCTGTTTGATGGCGCGGAGGTTCACCAATTGCCCGTCGCGCGGACGGTAGAGATCGATGTTGCCGTTGCGATAAAGCAGCACCAACCAGCCCCGAGTCTGGGAGTAGCCGATGTGTAGAATCTGTTTGTCCGACAGGCCTGCGCTGACGCGATCCACAAAGGCGACGGCATCGTTTTCGGTGTCGTAAATGAGCAAGTTCTCGCCCATCAACGCATAGAGATAGGGCCCCGTCGTGGCGCAGGCCGTGCCGTCGTGGTAGGCCAAATGCGGCGTCCAGCGGTCGGGGAGGGCGCCCTGTGCGGTCGGCGACCCGACAAACAGGAGGCCTAAGACGAGGAGAGCAAAGCACTTTTTCATAAGTGGGAGAGAAATCAGTGAGGATCGAGTTGTTCGAGGAAGGCGCACAACTTTTGTACGGCACGTGCTCGGTGCGAGAGGCGATTTTTCACCTCGACACCCAATTCCGCAAAGGTTTTCCCCGTGTCTTCCGGCGAAAATACGGGGTCGTAGCCGAAGCCTTCGGTGCCGCGACGCGTTTCGGTGATGTGTCCGTCCACACGCCCTTCGAATAGGTGCTCTTCGCCCCCGATGATCAGTGCAATGACGGTGCGGAAATGCGCCTTGCGGTTCGACTTGCCGTGCAACTCACGCAGCAGTTTGTCGACGTTCGCCTCATTGTCGTTGCGATCGGGGTAGGCATAGCGTGCAGTGTGCACCCCCGGTTGTCCGCCGAGCGCATCGACTTCCAAACCGGTGTCGTCAGCAAAGACGTCGAGGCCGTAGCGCTCGTGCACAAAGCGCGCTTTGAGCAGTGCATTGCCCTCGAGCGTGTCGGCCGTTTCGGGAATGTCTTCGTGGCAGTCGATGTCGGCCAGCGAAACAATTTCGAATTTGTCGCCCACCACGGCGGTGATTTCTTCGAGTTTGTGGGCGTTGTTGGTCGCAATGACGAGACGTTGTTTCATAGGTTGGGGGGAGGAAAGTCGTTGTTATTTGTTGCGTCCGGCCGTGCTGGCAGCTTGGTCGCTGGCCACCTTGGCCTTCATTTTTTCTATTTCGGCGCGATCTCTGTCGGCATTGGCGCGCAGTTTGATGCGGTCGAATCCGTAGCCGAACACTCCCGAGGCCCGTGTTTGACTGACGAAGGCATTCGGGTCGATCGAGAGGATGATCCGGAAAATCGTGTTGGCTTCTCGGCGTTTGGCGAGCACGATCAGCACCTTCCGCTCCTGCTTGGTGTACCAACCTTGGCCGTTGAGCACCGTCACGCCGCGGTGCAAACTGTTGATGCCCGATGCAATTTCATCGTATTTGTCGGAGAAGATGAGAAATTGCACCGACTGCCGACCGCTGTTCACCACATAATCGATGATCATCGTGCTGCAAATCAGCGTGGTGTAGCCGTAGAGCAACGTTTGCAAGTTACTGTGGGGCAGGAAGAGGGAGGAGGTGATGATGCCCACGTCACAGAGCATGATCATCGTGCCGAGCGACACATTGCGGTGCTTGTTGATCATGGCCGCAATCACGTCCGTTCCGCCCGTCGATCCGTTGCGGAGGAACACCAGTCCCATGCCGATGCCGATGAATCCCGCGCCAAACACAGCACTCATAAAAGCATTGTCCGTCACGATGGGGAGTTTGACGTGCGCGTTGTAGCCCGCCGGAAACAGTTCGGGGTTCGTGGCCCAAAGGTATTGCATGACCCATTCCACCAGCGAGAGCAGCGCCGTGAGCGCCGCCACGGCATAGATGGTTTTCAGGCAGAAACGCCACGAAAGCACATAGAGCGCCATGGCGAGTAGCACCGCATTGGCCAGAAAGAAGGTGTATTGCACTTTCCACCAGCCCGTGGCGTAGAAAATCACAGCGCCCAGTCCGGTGGTGCCGCCCGGCGTGATCTCGTGCGGCATGAGAAAACAAGTGAAGCCCACGGCATAGCAGAGCAAGCCAAATGTGATGATCAGGTAGTCCTGAAATTCGAGCCACCAGTTGATTTGAAAGGAGCGCGACATGGTCATTTGAGGGTAAATTCCCCCTCACCACGTGGGCAGTGAGAGGGAAGTGAAAATTGTGAGTGAGTTTATTTCTTCAGTACGATGTTCACGATGCGTCCGGGCACCACAATCACCTTGGCCACCGTCATGCCGTCGAGATATTTCTGGCTCTGTTCGGCTTCGAGTGCCGCCTTTTCGATGGTTTCTTTCGTAGCGTCGGCCGGGAAATCGAGGGTGAAGCGCGTCTTGCCGTTGAAGGAGATGCCGAGCGTCACCGTGTCTTCTTTGAGCAGTGACTCGTCGAAGGCCGGCCATGCGGCGTCGCATACCGTGGTGTCGTGACCGAGGCGGTGCCAAAGTTCTTCGGCCATGTGAGGTGCGAAGGGCGCGAGGAGCACCACGAAGGTCTCGAGCACTTCGCGCGAGGTGCATTTTTGTTGTGCCCATTCGCTCACGGCGATCATGAAGGCCGGCACCGACGTGTTGTAGGCAAACACCTCGACGTCCTCCGTCACCTTTTTGATCAGCTTGTGGAGCGTCTTGAGATTCTCCTTCGTCGGCGCCGTGTCGGTCACTGCCCAATCTTCGCCGCGGAAGAAGAGGTTCCAAGCCTTTTTGAGGAAACGGAAGCAACCGTCGATGCCGTTGCTGTCCCAGGGTTTGCTCTGGCTGATGGGGCCGAGGAACATTTCGTAGAGGCGCAGCGTGTCGGCGCCATATTTTTCGACGATCAGGTCGGGGTTCACCACGTTGAACATCGACTTCGACATCTTCTCCACGGCCCAACCGCAGACATATTTGCCATCTTCGAGCACAAATTCAGCATCGGCATATTCCGGTCGCCAAGCCTTGAAGGCTTCGGTGTCGAGCACGTCGGCCGAAACGATGTTCACGTCCACGTGCAGCGGCGTCACCGCGTATTGATCCTTCAGCCCGTGGCTCACGAAGGTGTTCGTGTCCTTGATGCGATAGACAAAGTTCGAACGCCCCTGGATCATGCCCTGGTTCACCAGCTTGCGGAAGGGCTCATCCTTCGGGCAAACGCCGAGGTCGAAGAGGAACTTGTTCCAGAAACGCGAGTAGATCAAGTGTCCCGTGGCGTGTTCCGAACCGCCCACATAGAGATCCACCTGCTGCCAGTAGTCGGCCGCCTCCTTGCCCACGAGCGCCGTGTCATTGTGCGGATCCATGTAGCGGAGATAGTAGGCCGACGATCCGGCAAAGCCCGGCATCGTGCTGAGTTCGAGGGGGAAAACGGTTTTGTGGTCGATGCGCACATTGTCCGTCACGCATTGCGCGGTTTCGTCCCAAGCCCAGCGCGTGGCATTGCCGAGGGGCGGTTCGCCCGTCTCGGTGGGGAGGAACTTCGTCACCTCCGGCAGTTCGAGCGGGAGGCACTCTTCCGGCACGAGATGCGGCATGCCGTCTTTATAGTACACGGGGAAGGGTTCGCCCCAATAGCGCTGACGGCTGAAAATGGCGTCGCGCAAACGGTAGTTCGTCTTCACGCGTCCCAGCCCGTGCGCTGTGACAAAAGCTTTGGTGGCGGCGATGGCCTCTTTCACCGAAAGCCCGTTGAGCGAGAAGCCCTCGCGGGTGGTCACTCCGGCGCGGGGCGAATTGGTCACGGTACCTTCTTTCGCGTCGAAGCTCTCTTCGCTCACATCCGCGCCCTCGATGAGCGGCACGATGGGGAGGTCGAAGTGACGGGCGAAAGCATAGTCGCGGCTGTCGTGTGCCGGCACCGCCATGATGGCCCCCGTGCCGTAGCCCGCCAGCACATAGTCCGAAATCCACACCGGGATTTCTTCGCCTGTGAAGGGGTTCACCGCATAGCTACCCGAGAACACGCCGCTCACCCGTCGGTCGGCGATGCGTTCGCGTTCCGTGCGCTTGGCCGTGGCGGCCACATAGGCTTCCACCTCTTCGCGGCGGTCGGCCGTGGTGAGTTGCGCCACGAGTTCGCTTTCCGGAGCGAGCACCATGAAGGTCACCCCGAAAATCGTGTCGGCACGCGTGGTGAAGATGGTGAACTTCACGTCGCTGTCCTTCACCGCAAACTCCATCTCCGTGCCTTCCGAACGACCGATCCAGTTGCGTTGCGTTTCTTTGATCGAATCGGTCCAGTCGAGTTCGTTGAGTCCGTCGAGCAGTCGGCCGGCATAGGCACTGACGCGCAGACACCATTGCTTCATCTTCTTCTGCACCACGGGGTGTCCGCCGCGTTCCGAAACGCCGTCCACCACTTCGTCGTTCGCCAGCACCGTGCCGAGCGCCGGACACCAGTTCACCATCGTCTCGCCGAGATAGGCAATTCGATAGTTCATCAGCACCTCTTGACGCTGCACGTCGCTCATGGCGTTCCACTCGTCGGCGGTGAACTGCAGGGGCTCACTTTCGGCCGCCGTGAGACCGTCGGTGCCGTGGGCTGCAAAATGCGCTTCCAGCTCCGAGATGGGGCGCGCTTTCTCTGCCGCGGTGTCGTAGTAGGATTTGAACATGCGCTCAAAAGCCCATTGCGTCCACTTGTAGTATTCGGGCGAGCAGGTGCGCACCTCGCGCGACCAGTCGAAGGAAAAACCGATTTTGTCGAGCTGCTCACGATAGCGCGCGATGTTCTGCGCTGTGGTCACCGCAGGGTGCTGCCCCGTTTGGATGGCATATTGCTCTGCGGGCAACCCGTAGGCGTCATAGCCCATGGGGTTGAGCACATTGTCGCCGCGCAGACGACGATAGCGTGCATAGATATCGGAAGCGATGTAGCCCAGCGGGTGACCGACGTGCAGGCCGGCGCCCGAAGGGTAGGGAAACATGTTGAGGACGTAGAATTTCGGGCGATCGCTCGAGGGCTTCGCCGTGTAAGTGCCTTCGCGAGCCCACGTCTCGCGCCACCGCTTTTCGATGTCTCTGAAATTATATTCCATTTTGCTGTCGTTGTATCTCGGTATATAGCTGCAAAGTTACGCCAACTGTGAGGAGCAAACAAGAAAAAAAGCTGTTTTTTCGCTTCGCCGATCTGGAGAGGAGCTGTGTAGTGAATCTTTTCCTGAAAGTGGGTTTTTGAGTCTCGTTTTATTTTTTTGTGGATTTGTTTGGTTCTTTGCCTGCATTGTTGTAAGTTTGCGGAGGACATAAATCTGTGAACATGGGAAATGATGTTCTCAATAGTCTTGATCCTTTTGATAGGCGATGTGCTTGTTGTGAATCGCAAACAACCGATCACATAGCGTGGCATTTTAGCCAGTGTCTATTGAATCCTTAAAAATAGCGCTTATGTACAGATTCTTAATTCTCATTTTCGCCCTCATGCTCATGGCTTGTGACAACGACACCCCGCAAGAAAAACCACGTGAGCAAGAAAAGCACGAAGTGCCAGTGCCGAAGCCCAAACCCCAATTCGACGAAGTGGGCGAACGCATTTGGTACGGACAAACTCCCGCCATGCGGTTGGACTCGACCGACTATGGCGCCGGCCTCATCTGGGTGTTGGAGATGCGCACGTCAAGTATTCCCAAGCAACGTTTCGACAGTCTTTTCAAACAAACCGTTTGGGAAATCAAAGACATTTGTGCCGTGGAAACAGACTTGAGTCTGGCCAAGAAAATCCCAAGGTTCGTGGGAGGGTCTATTGCAAAGGAATTCACTTGTCGCAACGGCGTCATCTTGCGGCATATGCAGGGTATCGATATTAACTGTGTGGATACGGTGAACTACGTCTACAACGAGGATTTAAACGAGATTGTGCTGGAAGGTACCGGAATAAGGTGGTATGTGCTGCGTCTCAACAAAAATGCAGTCGAATTTTTGCAGCAAGGTCACAACATTTGGGGACCTTTCGATTGGTACTACGGGCGCAACAGCGGACGTTCGGAAGTCACGTTGGAGGCGAAGTAGACGGAAACTTTGAATGAACTTCATGTCAAACTGCAACTGGGCGTGCCCCTGTTGCAGTTTTTTTGTCGGCAATTCTGAGGCAGCAAATGCGGCTCATCTTGCTCCCCATCCGTTGGATGGCACCGGTATGAGTACTGCAGAAATATTTTTTTTTCTACGGCGGCGTCCGTGTTCTTAGAATCGGGTATAGAGGTTAAATGTCGGACAAAGCAAATGTTTCTTTATCCAATTCCAAATAGAGGTAAGGACATTTCCTCCATAAATACTTTGGAGTTCTTGCTCCGTAAGCAAGCGCATATGATTGTTTGTCATTCTATCGAGGAATTATGAGTTGTGTGCCTGATAGTAAGTGTAAAATTAGGAATCAGGAATGAAATAACCAAAACTTTTCTACTGTTGTTTTTCGTTGTCTGAATTCTTCTCTTCCTTTTGGCCAGAAAGCATTATCTTTGCATCATGTAATTACATTCTCTTTTATCATTATCTCCTAGATCCCCCTTGCTATATGATAAATCGCATTCTTATTCTCTTTTCAATAACCATTGTATCTATTCTCAGCTCGGCAGCACAAATACCCATAACATCCAAGAATAACTGGATGTATGTAGATGCCATGCTATCGTCTAAAGAGAAAAACGTCCACACCTCGGCAATTATTGATACTGGGTGTACCTATTGTTTGATAGACTCCACCTTTGCCGCAGATTTACAACTCTCTACTATCGATACTGTGTTTGTAAGCTACAGCACGCAAAAAACTCCGGTGTCAGCATCTCGAGTAAACTTACCCCAACTTGCTATTGGAGAGAAAGTGTATAACAATGTTTTATGCGTCATCGTGGACTTGCAAGGAAAGTTCAAGGAATATGCCCCCTCCTTTATCATTGGTGCAGATATCATAAGAAGAGACTTGTGGAACATAGACCTTAAAAACAATGTTTTATCGTTCCTCACAGAATTACCACAGCAAAAGCAGAAGATAAAATGGGCAAGCCGGAAAGCCAGATTTCCTAATGAAATCATTCTTAAGGCAGAAGTTAATGGCAAAAAGGGATACTTCTTATTTGATACTGGCAGTAGAAGAAATAAGCTTCCTCTGTCTTTAGGTATAGCCGCAACTAAAAATCAACAAGAGCAAACGGCTAATATTGCAGAATCCTTGAGCGTAAAAGAGCTACAAGTTGTTGAGCAGGCACAACTAAAAGTTGGCTTTATTGATAAGGTAATAGACATGTTTTTTACTCCCGAGAAACAAGGTTATCTCAATGCACAATTCCTATGGGGCAAGTCTATTGTTCTAGACTACAAGAACAAATGTATATTCATTTTAGATTAAAGGCGAATAAAAAGATATGACACAAAGGCGAGATACAGTTTAACTGCATCTCGCCTTGTGTGCTTGAGAAAGAATTCTCAGATTCTAAAAGAGCCTTTAAGCCCTCCGTTAGGACCAATTTGAGGTTCATTCTCTACGTAGAGAGTAAAATGCTTTTAAGCCAATTCCAGACAGAAGTAGAGGTATTACCTCCATAATGACATAGAGTTCTTGCTCCGTAAGCAAGCGCATATGATTTATACTTTTCTATTATTATCCACGAAATACCTCCTATTGTATGACAAATCGCTTTCTTATACTCTTTTCGGTAACCATCGTTTCTGTTCTCAGCTCAGCAGCACAAATACCCATAACATTTAAAAACAACTGGATGTATGTAGATGCATCTTTTTCATATGGCGATAAGAGTTTTCCAATTTCTGCAATGATAGATACAGGATGCACCTATTGTGTTATAGATTCAACTTTTGCCGTAGATTCTTGTGGAATTACGCCCCAGAATCCTGATTATAATGGATATAACACATCGCGAGATAGAACTCGTATTTTCTACACCACAATTCCTATTTTATGTGTGGGAGGAAAAGAGTTCACAGAAGTCAAGTGCGCCATAATAGATTTGTCTGGTAAGTTCCAAACAAATCATCGCTTTATCATTGGAGCAGATATCTTGAGCAAAGAGCTATGGAAATTCAATCTCAAGAGTTGCATCTTAGAATGTTTAGATAAAAATTCCTCACTCTCCTATAAGAGCGTTATTACTTGGGACAAGCGTAGTGCCTTATTCTATAATGGTATTGTGTTAAAAGCCAAAGTAAATGGCAAGAAGGCATTTTTCCTCTTTGATACAGGTTCTCGCTATAATCAATTACCCAAGGAGGTGGGTATTCTACCTACTGATACAATCGTAAAAGAATTTGCTAACATTGCAACACCCATAGTATGGAAAAATAGAGAAAGAGTCCAAGCAGCACAGTTGTCACTTTCTTCTATAAACTTGCCAATAGACTTTCTGCTGACAAATGAATCTATAGGCTATCTTAATGTAGAGTTTCTACTTGATAGAGCCTTTATTATAGACTATACTAAGAAAAGAATTTTGCTAGTAGAGTAAGATTATGCAACAAGAGAGCCTGCATATGCAGGCTCTCTTGTTGCTCTTAAAACGTCTGGGTAAAAGTAAGGTTCATCCGACATTTGGAGTGATGCGGCAATCGTGCAGCGCATATAGCCTTAGCTGAAAATACCTTTCATCCCTAAAACCATAGGCCACTCTCTTCATCACCTTTATCTTATTGTTGATCCCTCAACTTTCCCGGTCGATATGGGGCAGTCGTACCAGGCCAGAATACCGGTTCTATAAGCCATGATCGTGACGGCCATTTTCATCAGCTGCGGCACTTTGCTCTCCTGCGCCTGTTTCACCCAATCGAGCATGACCTTTTCGGCTGCTTGTTTATTGGGCTGCATCCATATCTCTCTGAGTTGCTCTTTGAGGTAGTTGGCCTGTGAAATAGGTTTGTTCATGTCTAAGGCATTGTCAAGCCTTGTTTTGTACTCCTTATCGAAAATATCCGCTCCATTGCGCAACAGCAGGTAGCGCGTCCCCTTCAAGACTTTGCGCTTGTTGATGTCCTTTCCCAGGTTATATTGCGCCCTGCGTATCTCGTCCAACTTCTCATTCACCAGTTTGACCACATGAAAATGGTCGAAGACATGCACGGCCTTCGGGCAGTTTTCAAGTACAGAGGAGATGAAAGCGGCAGAGAGATCGGTGGCGATATACTTGATGTCGAGCTTCTTTCGTCTGACCCTTTTCCAAAATCCGGCCAAAGCATCGGCCGCCTTGCCCTGACCCACATGGAGAATCCGCCCGCTCTTGAGGTCAACGACAACGGTCTTGTACAAATGGGCATGACCGCATTGGGGACAGCATTTCGGAGCTCGTTTACTTTCGATATGCTAAGATGATTGTATTGCCTTTGTATTCCTCTCGTAGACACTTGTGGTGATACAATCCCCAAGCATGATATAGAAAACTGCTGTTCATAGCTGCATATTTGTTTGTGCTAATTCAAATATACAATTTGTTTAGCGTTTTTCTTCTTTTTAGAACCCCATCACTCCAAATGTCGGATGAATCCAAAATAATTGCCTATTTTTGCACTCGTCGGTTGACTCTGAGGACAAGCTCCGAGAATTCAAAATCTCACCAACGAAGCAGGCTCTCGAACGTGTGCGTGATGTTTTTCTCTTTCAATGCTTCACGGGATTGCGTTATTCTGATGTTTTCAATCTTCGAAGAAGCGACATCAAAGGAAATCACATCGAAGTGACGACAGTCAAGACTTCCGATAGTTTGATTATCGAATTAAACGACCACAGCAAGGCTATTCTTGAGAAATACAAGGATGTGGAGTTTGAAGACGACAAGGCTTTGCCAGTGATTACGAATCAAAAGATGAACGACTATCTCAAAGAATTGGCAGAGCTTGCTGAAATCAATGAACCTGTGCGACAAACCTACTATAAAGGTAATGAACGCATTGATGAAGTGACTCCGAAATATGCCTTGCTTGGCACGCACGCTGGGCGTCGTACTTTTATCTGTAATGCCCTTGCATTGGGTATTCCTCCTCAGGTGGTGATGAAATGGACGGGACACAGCGACTACAAGGCTATGAAGCCTTACATTGACATTGCCGACGACATCAAAGCGAATGCGATGAGTAAGTTCAATCAACTATAGGTGAATATGAAAATTAGTAAATTAAAAATCAAAAACTTCCGCAGTTATAGAAGCGTAGAAATATCATTCGAGAATCTTACTGCATTTATAGGTCGCAATGATATTGGAAAATCCACGATTCTAGAAGCCTTAGACATTTTTTTAAACAACGGAAAAGGTGCTGTTAAATTAGAATCTAGTGACCTCAATACTGAAGCAAAAGGACAAAACGATTTGTACATTGAGATCGTTGTATGTTTTAATGACCTTCCAACAGAGATAACAATAGATAGTACATATCGAACAAATTTTCGGGATGAGTTTTTGCTCAATCAGGATGATGAACTTGAGGTTATCAAACGATACTCTTTGAAAGGATTAAAAGAGCAAGTATATCTTTTGGCATATCATCCATCCGATCAGAATTGTTCAGACTTGTATGCAAAGAAATCTTCCGATCTAAGGAAAATAATAAATGATGCAGATATCATTTGTGAAAATAATTCTATCAATGCAATAATGCGTTCAGCCATATGGAAACACTACAAAGCCAAAGAATGTTGTGCACTCAGAGAGCTTGACTTAGCAAAAGAAGATGGGAAAAATATATGGGAGAAGATTAAAGAGTTTCTGCCTCAGTACTCTCTATTCCAATCTGATCGTAAGAATAGTGATAACGATAGTGAAGTTCAAGATCCACTCAAAGAGGCTACAAAAGAGATTATTAGTAGTAGTAATTTAGAAACTCAATTCAATCAAATTGCTACAGAAGTCACAAAGAAACTTAGTGAAGTAGCTAATAGCACGCTCAGTAAACTGAAGGAAATGAATCCTGATATAGCCGAGGGTCTGGAGGTAAAAATTCCTGAGGTAAAGGATTTAAAGTGGGCAGAACTCTTCAAGTCTGTATCAATAGAGGGAAAGGATGGGATTGCGATGAATAAAAGAGGAAGTGGTGTACGAAGACTGATACTACTCAATTTCTTCCGAGCAAAAGCAGAAGAGAAGGCTTCTAGAGATAATCGCACACTAATTTACGCCATTGAAGAGCCTGAAACATCACAACATAATGAGCATCAAAAAATCCTCATTGATGCTCTAAAAGAGTTGGCAAATAAAGGGCATCAGATATTGCTAACTACTCATAGTGGTCATATAGTTAAACAGCTTGATTTTAAGCAACTCCGCCTTGCACGGCTTAATAATAACAAACAAAAGGAGGTTGTCGAAGTAGATGTACAAGCGTTACCTTATCCATCTCTCAACGAAATAAACTATATCGCTTTTGGCGATACTAATGCAGAATACCACGACGAGCTCTATGGTCATCTTGAATTGCAAGGAGAATTAGCATCTTTTGAGCAGGGAAAGTCAAAGCGTCCATACATTAGGTGTAGGAATGGGAAGAGTACTACTCTAAATATAAGTCTAGCTAAGTACATTCGTCACCAAATTCATCATCCAGAGAATACACAAAATAGGCTCTATACATCAGAAGAACTCCAACAGTCGATCGAAGAAATGAGAATGTTTTTAATATCCGTAAAATAGCACTCGGAAATAAAACGAGAAATACAAGCCGCAGACCTAAAGTTTTTTCGGTTATTCACTCCAAATGTAGGATACACCGAATTTTATTCGCAGAAAAGCGAGTGATCGCACCCATTTTGTGGGATGTTGTGCTCGCTTTTCGAGTGGACATTCGTTTTGCTTCGGGGCTAATCCTGTTTTTGTGAGGCTGCTCCTACACTTTCTCCTCCCGATCTTTCGCCCTGTTGGTGAAATGTCGGGATTTTCCAGTATGTCAAAGAGCGTGTGCGCTGATAGTGAAGACGATAGTTCATCTGTTTTGCGCTATATGGACGCCGCAATGCGGCGAGGAAAAGGTTGTGTTTATTCAAGCGCAAAGATAAATCTTTTGTTTCGAATTGACGATGTTTTTGCGAAATAAATTGCAGTTTTCTTTCGCGTTGTTGTGGTGAGTGATAAAAACAAGTGGACTTTCTTTCGAATGCTCTCTTGTTTTGTGTCTTTCTTGGCTTCTTTTGGTGGAAAGCCGCGTGTCTTTTTCTTCTCGCTCCGTCGGCGGTTGCCCCTCGCGTGTGTAGGTGCGCCTAAGCGGACACGCTCCTGCGCATCGCGCACTCACCGCAGTTCGCATTTCTTGCCTTCACCTTTCACCTTCACCCGCAATGTGTTGAAAAT
>ERZ1699244.675-NODE-675-length-12834-cov-8.818053_pt1 | contig 12834 bp, 3 predicted proteins | sample MGYA00581534_ERZ1699244 | MGnify/ENA primary metagenome ERZ1699244 (study PRJEB42319, sample SAMD00040331) | human oral metagenome | material: saliva | host: Homo sapiens | study: EMG produced TPA metagenomics assembly of PRJDB4115 data set (Metgenomic analysis of...
TTTCTTAACTTTGTGCATTTTATAATGTACTTTTTTGTCCATAATAAAAAGACTCCTTTTTCCCATTTATAGCTTCATTCTAAATCATTGAAAGCTTTTTTTCAATAAGATTCGATAAATTTTCATATTTTTTAGAAAAGTCCTTTTGTTGTTTTAATAATATTAGTTTTTGATGAGTATTTAGAAATATAAAATATTCATTTTTTATCGTTGAGGGAAAGAGAATTGGGAAACTATAGCTATTTAGAATTATTCTTGATAAGCTTTTTTGCTTTTAACCTTAATCCAAGAGAATCTAATGGAAAAAGACCAGATTCTTAAGACTTCTCCTCTTGAAACACTTAAAAACACTAACTTAAGCAATATATCAGGCTGTAGAGATGATGTCTTTTTTAGGATAATTTCTCATACTGAAAATAAATTCTAACTATCTAAGCCATTCACTACTTACTGAGCTGTAAGAGGAAGTTATAGATTATCTCATGCGTCAGGAAGAGGTTGAAAATATTACCCTCAAGGCTATTGCCAATGAACTCTTTATTTCTTCTTCTACTGTTATCCGTGCTTGCAAGAAACTAGGTTACCAGACCTATAATGAACTACGGTATGACCTGCGTTTATCAAAAGAACTTAAGAAGAATCAAGCCAAATTAGAACATAACTCCTTTGAACAACTCAAAGAACAACTCCACGTCGAGTTCGAACATACCTTATCCATCCTCTCAGAGCAAGATTTCCAAAGCTTTGCAGATAAGATTCTTGAGGCTAGACGTATTTTCTGTATCGGCGTGGGATCTAGTTACATGCCTATGACCGACTTCAACCGCAAATTGAAACTGATCAACATTTGGACCAACGATTATTTTGAACAATTCAGTATTGAACGTATTAAAGTTATTGTGACACCTCAGGACGTCATTATCGTCTTCTCACTCGGTGGAAAAAGCAAGGATGTCAATAACAGTATCTTACAAGCCAAAAGACATGGGGCAACTGTCTTAACTATTACTACTTTAGGCAATCACCTACTTTCTAAAATCAGTGATCACATGATTTTTGTCTATGATGCCCCAAAAAACGTGAAAATCTGCGTTCGCATTAGATGTTCAATTTGGTTGGAAACTTGTTATTTGAAGTCATTCTAACAGAGCAACAACGTCGCTCATCCAGGTAAAATGTAATACTAAATTAGGAGGTCAGTTAAAGCTGACCTCCTTTTTATTGTTGCTGTTTGTTTTTGAAACTTTCACAACATCTCCAAATCAAAAAACACCTCCTAGCTAGACTGCATATCTAACATGAAGGTGTTTTTTACTGTGCTTATCTGAGCATTGTAAAGACTATTACAATCCTAAAATACTAATAATCTTCGTCCTCTTCTTCATCTTTCTTCCGTTTGGCAAGAAAGGCAAGACCAGTTGCCGTCGCTAAGGCACCGAAGAGTGTAGCTAACGACGATTCAGTTTCTCCAGTCTTCGGAAGTTGTTTGGCTTCAGTATGATCCTTAGGAGACATACTTTCAGAGCTTGAAGCACTAGCTACAGACGTAGGTGATGAATCACTAGCACTGATTGACACACTTTGAGATGCAGAGATACTTGCACTCGTTGAGGCACTCTGTGACGCTGATGTACTTGCGGATTCTGATGCACTTGTTGATGCACTTTGTGATGCACTTGTACTTGCCGATTCACTAGCGCTGGATGAGGCACTCTGTGACGCACTGATACTTGCTGAAGTTGAAGCACTTACTGATAGAGAAATCGAGGCCGATACTGACACACTAATCGAATCAGAAACAATAACACTATTAATATCAACACTGTCAAGGGAGTGGATCGCAGGTTCTCCCATACTTGTGATAACTGAGCTTGATGCCGACGTACTTGCAGACTCACTCGCACTTGTTGATGCACTCATTGACGCTGACGTACTTGCGGATTCAGACGCACTCGTTGAAGCGCTCATGGAAGCCGACGTACTTGCCGATTCGCTGGCGCTGGTTGAGGCGCTTTGCGATGCTGACGTACTTGCTGACTCTGAGGCGCTGGTTGAGGCACTTTGTGAAGCGCTCATGGACGCTGACGTACTTGCTGACTCTGAGGCGCTGGTTGAGGCACTTTGTGAAGCGCTCATGGACGCTGACGTACTTGCTGATTCTGACGCACTCGTTGAGGCACTCATCGACGCACTGGTACTTGCGGATTCGCTCGCACTTGTCGATGCACTCATTGAGGCCGACGTACTTGCGGACTCTGATGCACTCGTTGAAGCGCTCATGGAGGCACTGGTACTTGCTGACTCACTCGCACTTGTTGATGCACTCATGGAAGCACTGGTACTTGCGGATTCACTGGCGCTGGTTGAGGCACTCATCGATGCTGACGTACTTGCTGACTCACTTGCACTTGTTGAGGCACTCATCGAGGCACTGGTACTTGCGGATTCGCTCGCACTCGTTGAGGCACTCATCGAGGCACTTGTCGATGCGCTCATTGAGGCCGATGTACTTGCCGATTCGCTCGCACTTGTTGAGGCACTTTGTGAGGCGCTAGTACTTGCTGATTCACTGGCACTCGTTGAAGCACTTTGCGATGCTGAAGTGCTGGCTGATTCTGATGCACTCGTTGAGGCACTCATTGAGGCCGAGGTACTTGCAGATTCGCTAGCGCTGGTTGAGGCACTCATGGACGCTGACGTACTTGCCGATTCTGACGCACTTGTCGATGCACTCATGGAGGCACTGGTACTTGCGGATTCACTAGCACTTGTTGACGCACTCTGTGACGCTGAAGTACTTGCCGATTCACTTGCACTGGTTGAAGCGCTCATCGACGCTGACGTACTTGCCGATTCGCTCGCACTTGTTGAGGCACTCTGTGACGCTGAAGTACTTGCAGATTCTGAAGCACTGGTTGAAGCGCTCATCGACGCTGATGTGCTGGCTGATTCGCTCGCACTTGTTGAAGCGCTCATCGACGCTGAAGTACTTGCCGATTCACTGGCACTTGTTGAAGCACTCATGGATGCTGAAGTACTTGCCGATTCACTGGCACTCGTTGAAGCACTTTGCGATGCTGAAGTGCTGGCTGATTCTGAAGCACTCGTTGAAGCGCTCATCGATGCAGATGTACTTGCTGACTCACTGGCACTTGTTGAGGCACTCATCGATGCTGACGTACTTGCTGACTCACTGGCACTTGTTGAGGCACTCATCGACGCGGACGTACTTGCGGATTCGCTCGCACTTGTTGAAGCGCTCATGGAAGCCGAGGTACTTGCGGATTCTGAAGCACTCGTTGATGCACTCATCGACGCTGACGTACTTGCTGATTCAGACGCACTCGTTGAAGCGCTCATGGAAGCACTTGTGCTTGCTGATTCGCTAGCACTTGTTGAGGCGCTCATGGATGCACTGGTACTTGCTGACTCACTCGCACTTGTTGAGGCACTCATGGATGCACTTGTGCTTGCTGATTCGCTTGCACTTGTTGAGGCGCTCATGGATGCTGACGTACTTGCTGACTCTGATGCACTCGTTGAAGCGCTCATCGACGCACTGGTACTTGCTGACTCACTCGCACTTGTTGATGCACTCATGGAAGCACTGGTACTTGCGGATTCACTGGCGCTGGTTGAAGCGCTCATGGACGCTGACGTACTTGCTGATTCTGATGCACTTGTTGAAGCACTCTGTGACGCTGACGTACTTGCGGATTCTGACGCACTTGTTGAGGCGCTCTGTGACGCTGAAGTACTTGCCGATTCACTGGCACTTGTTGAGGCACTCATGGATGCTGAAGTACTTGCTGACTCGCTCGCACTTGTTGAGGCACTCATCGATGCTGACGTACTTGCCGATTCGCTCGCACTTGTTGAGGCGCTCTGTGACGCAGATGTACTTGCGGATTCTGATGCACTTGTTGAAGCGCTCATGGAAGCACTTGTACTTGCTGACTCTGAAGCACTTGTTGAAGCGCTCATTGAGGCGCTTGTACTTGCGGATTCACTGGCGCTAGTTGAAGCACTCATTGACGCGGACGTACTTGCCGATTCGCTAGCACTTGTTGAGGCACTCATGGAAGCTGACGTACTTGCCGACTCACTGGCGCTGGTTGAGGCACTCATGGAAGCACTGGTACTTGCGGATTCTGATGCGCTCGTTGAGGCACTCATGGATGCTGACGTACTTGCCGATTCTGATGCGCTCGTTGAGGCACTCATGGATGCTGACGTGCTGGCTGACTCTGATGCGCTGGTTGACGCACTTTGTGACGCAGATGTACTTGCGGATTCGCTAGCGCTGGTTGAGGCACTCTGTGACGCGGACGTACTTGCCGATTCTGAAGCACTTGTTGATGCACTCATTGATGCCGATGTACTTGCGGATTCGCTGGCACTTGTTGATGCACTCATGGATGCTGACGTACTTGCGGATTCTGAAGCACTTGTTGAAGCGCTCATCGATGCAGACGTACTTGCTGACTCTGAAGCACTTGTTGAAGCGCTCTGTGAGGCACTTGTACTTGCTGACTCGCTAGCACTTGTTGATGCACTCATGGAAGCCGAGGTACTTGAGGATTCGCTGGCGCTGGTTGAGGCACTTTGTGACGCCGACGTGCTGGCTGACTCACTGGCACTCGTTAATGCGCTGTGTGAAGCTGAAACACTTTCAGAGGTTTTTTCAGATTCACTTGTCGACATACTTTCCGAAGCACTGGTACTTGCAGATTCCGAGGCACTCGCTAAGGCACTCATTGACGCTGATGTTTTTGCGGATTCACTGGCGCTGGTTGAGGCTGACATACTATCCCTATTAGGGGTAACTGTATAGGGTACCTCCAATTCATAAGTGCTACTAAGGCCTGTTCCGTCAGGTAAGGTTGTAAATCTAACAGAATAAGTGAATCGTCCAGGAGTACTAATATCTGGTAAGTCTGAGCTGACAAAATTTGCAGATAAGATGGCTGATTGTGAAACCGAATCTGTACTATACCATTCACTTGGCGTATAGCTATTATAATAATCCTCATCATCAACATCTTGTTCAAATGTATGAGAAACACCCTTCACCTCAATAACTTTATGTTTAAGAGTAGTTGTACTCACCAACAACTCTGAACTATTTGAAGTTGTCCCATAACGACCAACATCATAGGTTCGGGTAATCGTATAGTTAAATTCACCTGCCGTTGCCGTTGACAATGGCAGAGTTGTCGTTGTTGAAGATGTAGAGTTATTGGTCCATTTGGTTGTGTAAGATTGGTCTGTCACATCAGATGTGAGATACGCATCTGCATTTGAACCATTGTGAAGATTTTGACCTTTAAAATCATAAATAGGTGTTTTAGCCTCAATCTTAGGTAAAACCTTATAATTCACATTAACGGTTTGCACAGAACCATCTGAATAGGTTACTTTTGCAACAGCTGTTTGATTCCCCGAAGTAGTCGTTGAAATCGGTGTTGACCAAACCAGACTATAACCAGAGGCTGCAGGTGTTGTGCTTTCATTTGAAGCGACCGTCACAAATTTACTTACATCAGAAAGATCCGAAGCTGTTTCACCCTGCAACGTGTACACAGTTGTTGCTTTGGCAGAGGCTGTGTAAATTTCGTTTTGTCTGATTTTATGGAAAGCATAGGTAATTCCTTGGTTACCCGTAACAACTTTCACAGTGTTACCAAAAAGATAGCCCTTAGCCGTAGAAACGTTTGTCGCTTTTAGAGTATAACCACTAATAGCAAGGTATTCTCCCAAATCTACATTTGTTCCAGGAGTTTTCTGAATCAACACTTCATCTTTTCCAGGAATCTCTTCCCCAGTGTCTGCATCGATGAATTTCACTGTAATGTAGGCACCCTGAGCTGAATAATCAAACTTCTCCAACTGGAATTGCTGTAAATTATAACCGGAACCCGTCGACCCAAAGAGGGCAAAGGCCATTTCATCAGGATAACCCGCATTTTGCAAGAGGCTTCTGCTCTTATTCTCATATTTTAGGGCACTTGCATTTGGATGACCATCAACAGGCATATCACTATTAACAGCTATGGGATCATTGTTTAGATTCATAGACCAGGTTTGTCCATTATAGGTGACTGTCATCACCTTGGTATCCCCATCATAGACAACCTTATAGTCCTTCAATGAATTATCTGTAGGACCTTCCCCATTTAACTTCGTAATGGTGCGGATAACAGGGTAAACACTTCCACGTGCCGTACTATTTGATCCATTATAGTTATAAGTAAAGCCTCCAAAAGCTCCTTTTAGATAACCCGAATACTTAGGATCAGCAGAGGCCTTATTTTCAGGTTTAGGCGCACCAGTATTGTGCCAAGTATCTAGTTTGAAACCGAAAGAACCTTTGAGGTTATCTCCTCCCATCCCAAGACTGGCACCTGATCCATTACCGTTGGCATTTCCAATTTCTCCGATAGCACCTGTTGAGAATACCGCAGCGATTCCATCGCCACCATCATGACCGTTTTTAGGGCGCCCTTCATAAGCCTCTCCGAGGTTGATTTTTCCTGTGAGAGTGAAACTTTCGTTCATATCAATCTTCGTGTTCAGGGTATAGGCACCTGCCTGACTTGGCGCACTTGGCGTCAAGGTCAAAATCCCATTACTTAAAGAGGCATCTCCAGTTGTTTTAAAGTAGGTGGATTGATTCTTATTGGTTACAATCAAATGCGCCTTAGGATCATAGGTTGCATTTCCCAGTGAAGCGTTTGTATCGTAGGATGCACGTAAGGTATTGGCAGCAGTAATCCGTGCTCCATTCCGGTAATCACGAGCACCAGAACTTGCGCGTAACACTGTATTGACCACAGTATTACGTGTTCTAGTAGCTTCAGAGATAAGGGCGTTGAGGTCAGCGTTTGGATCTGTCAAAGCATTTTGAATCGCTTCAATCGTAGCCTTTCCTTTTAGAAGGGCACTTTCCGCCCCTTCACGATTGCCTAGTCTTCCTAGATAAGTTCCAATTTCAGTAGACAGTGAGTTAAGCTTGGCTTCTTGCTCTTGACGCTTCTTATCCGCCTCAATACTCACCGCCACAGCAGTATTAGCTACTGCTGTAGCTTCTGAGGTAACCTCTGCTGCTTGTACTGAGACTGTTGGTACTGACGCTCTTGTTGTTAAATCTGATGAACGTGATGTCTCATTGGTATCTAAGTCTTCTGAACGCATTGAGTCTGCACCACTCTCAGACCCCGTCTGGCTCGTAGCAGTAACTTGACTACTTGATGTCTCACTGTCATGCCCTGTCGCCTTTGAACCACTCATTGAAACTGAAGTAGACTCCGAAGCTTTCTGTGAAGCCGAAGCACTGGTGCTGGCTGACTCACTCGCACTTGTCGAAGCTGACATACTAGCAGAGGTTGAGACTGAGGTCGAAAGGCTCACTGATACTGACGCAGAAGCCTGATGACTTGCTGATAGCGATAGTGAGACTGAGTCTACTGAGTTTGATACTGAATCTGTGGCTGAGGCTGACTGGCTAACAACATCCCCTCTGACTGCAGATTCTGTAATAGCTCCAGAATGACCCAAAACCGCTGAATCAGAAGCTGCCAAAACATCTGTCGTCGGACTAACCGTATGCTCTACCGCTGATGGACTTGTTGCTTCATCAGCTTGAACCACATAAGTCGCTACTCCTCCACCTAGTAGAGCTCCAGTCGCGGCTACTCCCTTTAAAAGTCTGTCACTTGTGACTAAAGGTACTTCTTCCTCAACTTGATGAACTGATACAGATGACGCATCTACTCGACCACTTATTATCTTAAAAAGCCCAAAGTGAGAAGTTGCGGCACGTAACCAATGTTTCCCTGACTTTACCAATTTAAAACGTGTCACACGATCAGTTTCTCGGTACTGACCCTCATTTCTTCTAAAAAACATATATACACCTTTTCATTTTTAGCTAGTTTATTAGCACATTACCGTCTATTTTATCATATCCTTAACCAAAAAATCTAATATAGTATCTTATTTTTTTGAATTTTTTATCGCTCTTTCCTACATTGCTTTTACAAGCCTAAGAAAGGGTGATCTCCCAGAATGATAACAATGAAAAGTTTTCGATAGAATATGATATCTCTCGAAAAAAATGATTAAGGAAAATTCCTCTTGGTAAGATTAATAAAAATTCTGATTTTTCCAATCATATCAGATAAATACTTCTTTCTAAAGTTTTCATCTTAATATCACTAGACAGCAAAAAACACCGCCCTTATTTAACAATGTACTAATAAGGGTGGTGTTTTATTAAAAAATTGACGATGACTACCTAACACTAAAATTATAAACTGTCATCTTCTGGGTCATCCTTCTTGCGTTTAGCAAGAAAGGCAAGACCAGTTGCAGTAGATAGAACTCCTAACACCGCTGCAAGTGGATTACTTCTCTCAATAAACTTAGGAAGCATCCTAGATTCTGGTTGTACCAAAAGTCTATCAGCCTTAGCCTTAAGAATGAAACTGTCAGAATTGCGATCATTAACAGAAAGACTAGTTCTTTCTGATGTGTTAATTATCAGTGAAGTGTTTGTCAATTGCTCTGAACTCATTGAAGATATCTGTGAGTTTGATGAAGCACTTGTTGAAGCGCTCATTGATGCAGACGTACTTGCGGATTCGCTAGCACTTGTTGAGGCGCTCATCGATGCACTTGTACTTGCTGACTCGCTCGCACTTGTTGAAGCGCTCATGGAAGCACTTGTACTTGCTGACTCGCTCGCACTCGTTGAAGCGCTCATTGATGCAGACGTACTTGCGGATTCGCTAGCGCTTGTTGATGCACTCTGTGACGCTGAAGTACTTGCGGATTCACTCGCACTCGTTGAAGCACTCATTGATGCAGACGTACTTGCGGATTCGCTAGCGCTTGTTGACGCACTTTGCGATGCACTTGTACTTGCTGATTCAGACGCACTTGTTGAGGCGCTCATCGATGCGGACGTACTTGCTGACTCGCTAGCACTTGTTGAAGCGCTCATTGAGGCAGACGTACTTGCTGATTCGCTCGCACTCGTTGAAGCGCTCATTGATGCTGAAGTACTTGCGGATTCGCTCGCACTTGTTGATGCACTCTGTGACGCTGAAGTACTTGCAGATTCGCTAGCGCTTGTTGAGGCACTTTGCGATGCACTTGTACTTGCGGACTCACTTGTACTTGCGGACTCACTAGCACTTGTTGAAGCGCTCATGGAAGCCGACGTACTTGCGGACTCACTCGCACTCGTTGAAGCACTCTGTGACGCTGATGTACTTGCTGATTCGCTCGCACTTGTTGACGCACTCATGGAAGCACTTGTACTTGCGGATTCGCTCGCACTCGTTGAAGCACTCTGTGACGCTGATGTACTTGCTGATTCGCTCGCACTTGTTGACGCACTCATGGAAGCACTTGTACTTGCGGACTCACTCGCACTCGTTGAAGCACTCATGGAAGCCGACGTACTTGCGGACTCTGAAGCACTTGTTGAAGCGCTCATGGAAGCCGACGTACTTGCGGACTCTGAAGCACTTGTTGAAGCGCTCATGGAAGCCGACGTACTTGCGGATTCGCTTGCACTTGTTGAAGCACTCATCGACGCTGACGTACTTGCTGATTCTGAAGCACTCGTTGAGGCACTCATCGATGCACTGGTACTTGCGGATTCACTCGCACTTGTTGATGCACTCATGGAAGCACTCGTGCTTGCTGACTCTGAGGCGCTCGTTGAGGCACTCTGTGACGCGGACGTACTTGCTGACTCACTGGCACTCGTTGAAGCGCTCATCGACGCTGACGTACTTGCTGACTCGCTCGCACTTGTCGATGCACTCATTGATGCCGAGGTACTTGCTGACTCTGATGCGCTCGTTGATGCGCTTTGTGAAGCACTTGTGCTTGCTGACTCGCTCGCACTTGTTGATGCACTCATCGATGCACTTGTACTTGCTGACTCACTGGCGCTGGTTGAGGCACTTTGTGAAGCGCTTGTACTTGCGGATTCGCTTGCACTTGTTGAGGCACTCTGTGAGGCACTGGTACTTGCGGACTCTGATGCACTTGTTGATGCACTCATTGATGCCGAGGTACTTGCTGACTCTGATGCGCTCGTTGACGCACTCATCGATGCTGAAGTGCTGGCTGATTCAGATGCACTTGTTGAGGCACTCATTGAGGCAGATGTACTTGCGGATTCTGAAGCACTTGTTGAAGCGCTCATCGATGCTGACGTACTTGCTGATTCGCTCGCACTTGTTGAGGCACTCATGGACGCGGACGTACTTGCCGATTCACTGGCACTTGTTGAAGCGCTCATCGATGCAGACGTACTTGCTGATTCACTGGCGCTAGTTGACGCACTCATTGAGGCAGACGTACTTGCTGATTCGCTAGCGCTTGTTGACGCACTCATCGACGCTGAAGTACTTGCCGATTCTGAAGCACTTGTTGAAGCGCTCATCGACGCCGACGTACTTGCTGACTCTGATGCGCTCGTTGATGCGCTTTGTGAAGCACTTGTGCTTGCTGACTCGCTCGCACTTGTTGAGGCACTCTGTGACGCTGAAGTACTTGCGGATTCACTGGCACTTGTTGATGCGCTCATCGATGCGGACGTACTTGCTGACTCTGATGCGCTCGTTGATGCACTTTGCGATGCTGACGTACTTGCGGATTCACTGGCGCTAGTTGATGCGCTCATCGATGCTGACGTACTTGCGGATTCAGATGCACTTGTTGAGGCACTCTGTGACGCTGAAGTACTTGCAGACTCTGAAGCACTCGTTGAAGCGCTCATGGAAGCCGACGTACTTGCCGATTCGCTAGCACTTGTTGAGGCACTCATGGATGCCGACGTACTTGCAGATTCAGATGCACTAGTTAAGGCACTCTGTGACGCGGACGTACTTGCCGACTCACTCGCACTCGTTAAAGCACTTTGTGATGCACTGATTGAGGCACTCATCGAAGCAGACGTCCGTGCTGATGCGCTAGCACTTGTTGAAGCACTTTGTAAGGCCGACGTACTGGCTGACATACTCGCACTTGTCGAAGCAGACTGGCTAGCGGAATCTGACAGAATAGCATCATTTTTATCATCAATATCCAAACCGGCTAGAGGCGACTCATCATAACGTTGTTGATAAGCCGTATTCCCATCCGATGTCAGAATTCCACTCAGTGTTGATTCAACGATTGCTGTTGCAGTTCGAACATAAAGGTTTCGATTTGACCCTTCGGTAACAATTGTCCATTTCATATTATCCGCAACACCACCACCAATGGTTCTCCACTGCTGACGAACTGCCTTCAAATTTGAATAGGGCATTGAACTTGCTTTAGTCAATTTTGAAGTCCAATCTTCTGTTGTAATCAAATTCCCATTATCATGGTAAGTCATGGTTACAGAATTAATGGTATCATCTGATGTTACTAAAATACCAAATTCATTATTCGTATTAAAGGACGGCTTAACCGTTACTACCCAAGTAGTCTTGTTGGTTCCAGTATCATAAGAATAGGTCATCGATTGGATAATCGTATTTTTCCCACCCTCAGAAACATCTGATCCTGTCAAAGTACCTGAATAAATATACTGTCTACGACCATTTGAATCAAGATAAGTTTGAACAGCATTAGCTGTTGCTGCTAAATTGATGGCGATGCTTTGAGAACCATTTGAATTGACCACATTTCCTGTGAAACCAGTCTGTTGCATGGTGCTCATCATTTGCTCAACAGCCAAGCCTAAACGACTGCGTTGCCCTTCAAAATCTCCCTCATTTTGAGAAAGCAAAGTGTTAGCTTTTGTCAACTCAGTGCGAACAGTTTGGATGGCTTCACTAAGATCTGCGCGAGCTTGGGCATCCGTCACACTATTTAAATAACGGTCTGCCAAACTGACAAGTAATTGTGCTTCAGATGCATTTTGTTCCAGAGTAGTCTTACTCATTGAAAGCCTATTTGCTACTTCAGTTGATCCTAAGTCTTCAAGAGACAGACTAGTAGATTCACTGTAAGCAAGCGATAGTATCTCTGATGTATGTAAACTCAAAGACTCCGAAGCACTTCCAATCGCTTGAGATTCAAAATTAGACAAGGTATCTTTTACAATACTTGCTTGGCTAACAAGACTGGTCAAATCTGATGTTGAAGCAGATAAGGCAGACTCCATAGTTTCTAGACTTGGCTTAACCGAAAGAATATAACTTTCCGTATCACCTAACTGAGCTAATCGACCAAGATAGGTTCCAATTTCAGTAGACAGTGAGGTAAGCTTGGCTTCTTGCTCTTGACGCTTCTTATCCGCCTCAATACTCGCTACCACAGCAGTATTAGCTACTGCTGTAGCTTCTGAGGCCACTTCTGCTGCTTGTGCTGAGACTGTCGGTACTGACGCTCTTGTTGTTAAATCTGATAAACGTGATGTCTCATTAGTGTCTAAGCCTTCTGAACGCATTGAGACTGCACCACTCTCAGACCCCGTCTGGCTCGTAGCAGTAACATGACTACTTGATGTCTCACTGGCATGCCCTGTCGCCTTTGAACCACTCATTGAAACTGAAGTAGACTCCGAAGCTTTCTGTGAAGCCGAAGCACTGGTGCTGGCTGACTCACTCGCACTTGTCGAAGCTGACGTACTAGCAGAGGTTGAGACTGAGGTCGAAAGGCTCGCTGATACTGACGCAGAAGCCTGATGACTTGCTGATAGCGATAGTGAGACTGAATCTACTGAGTTTGATACTGAATCTGTGGCTGAGGCTGACTGACTAACTACATCTCCTCTGACTGCAGATTCTGTAATAGCTCCAGAATGACCCAAAACCGCTGAAT
>ERZ1699244.676-NODE-676-length-12832-cov-3.455805_pt1 | contig 12832 bp, 6 predicted proteins | sample MGYA00581534_ERZ1699244 | MGnify/ENA primary metagenome ERZ1699244 (study PRJEB42319, sample SAMD00040331) | human oral metagenome | material: saliva | host: Homo sapiens | study: EMG produced TPA metagenomics assembly of PRJDB4115 data set (Metgenomic analysis of...
CCGCCGCCCTGCGCGATTACCTGGCCCGCACCCTACGTGAGCTGCTTAAAGGCCAGGCCATCTCGATTGCCCCGGCGGGGCAGGAAATCCTGGAGCGCTCCAGCGTCAACCTGCATGAGACCTGGCAAGATGACTTCTCCACCCCGGCCTTTAGTGCTCCCGGCCCCTACCTGGAGCTGCGTCTGCGCTGGTCACTGCCCGCGTTCGGGCGCGAAATCGCTGGTCGCCAGGCCGCCCGCAACCTCAACTTGGATTTAGCCCGCGCCGTCGCCGGCCTGGACCTGCGTGAAAGCGAGTTGGGTGCAGAGGCCTGGAAACACTGCCAGGTGGCCGAGGATCACGCGGCCCTGCAAGAGATTTTGGTTGAGCGCGGCTGGGTGGCTTTTTTGGCCGACGGCGCCAACTTGGCTCGCCGCTCAGGGGTTTCGCAGCTGCCGCTGGAGGGCGGCGTCCCACTGACCGCGCCGGAGACTTTAGCTCAAACCGTGCAGCTACCTCACGCCGGGGTGGTGCGCGGCACCGCTATCCCAGCTGGTGTAACCGTTATTGCCGGCGGTGGCTATCACGGCAAATCGACTCTGCTAAACGCCATTGCCCGGGGTATTTACCCGCATATCCCCGGTGATGGGCGTGAACTGGTGGCTACCGTGCCCGAGGCAATGGCGGTGCGCGCCGCCGACGGGCGTGCGGTTACCGGCGTCGACCTGCGGCCTTTCATTTCCCATCTGCCTGGGCGTGACGCAGACCCAGCCCAGTTCACCACCGCTAACGCGTCGGGCTCTACTTCGCAGGCGGCGTCGATCATGGAGTCCCTGGAGCTGTGGGGACAACCCGCCCAGGCCGCCCTGCTGCTGGATGAGGACACTTGCGCCACTAACCTGCTGATTCGCGATCAACGTATGCGCGCCCTGGTCAGTTCGGAGCGTGAGCCTATCACTCCGCTGGTGGACCGCATCCGCGCCCTGCACCGCGAGCGCGGCATTTCCACCCTGATTGTGATGGGCGGCAGTGGTGATTATTTGGATGTGGCCGATCAGGTGCTGATCATGGACAGTTACCGCCTGGTTGACGCCACCGCGCAGGCCCGCCAGGTGTGCGACAGTCAGCCTCGGATGGACACGAGCCTGCCTGATTTCCCGCTGCCCGCCCAGCGCCTGCCCCAGAGACCTGAGGCTAAGCGTCGCGGCCCTAGCCGTACGCGCGCTTTGGGGACGCAGCGCCTGGTGTTGGACCGCCATGAGGTGGATGTGGCTGACGTTTCGGGCCTGGTGGATGAGGGGCAGGCGTTGGCGGTCGCCTGGGCTCTGCGCGCGCTGTTGGAGCGTCATTTTGATGGGCGCACTTCGCTGTCGCAGGCACTTGCGCAGGTGGCTAAGCGGCTCGACGACGTCGGACTGGATGCCCTGGGTGAGGCTCACCCCGCGTTTTTGGTGCGTCCGCGCCTGGTGGATGTGGGGGCGGCGGTTAACCGCCTGCGTTCCCTGCAGGTAAACCCCGGTTAAACCCCGGCGCTTAGCGGGCGCCCTGGCTGCAACAGCCCGCCTGCGGACGCCTCTGCCCCGCGCTCGCGGCACGCAGCCCACCGCCGCACCCGGGCCAGGCCTACCCCGCCCGGCGCGTCAACCGTGCCCGCCGCCCGGCGCCTAGCGGGCGCACCCTGGCCTGCGCTGCGGCACCTAGCGGGCGCCCGGCCGCGCAGTAAGCATGGCCCGCCAAAACCATGCCCACGGCCCGCAGCCCGCGTGTACCGCTTGCAGCCCGCACCCCAGCCAGCGCCGCCGATCAGGGCCTTTCCCCTACGCGCGTAGGGGGCGACTCCTCCTTAGGTATTAGTTAGCCCAGGGCTGAAGTTCGCTCGCATGGGCGATTAGTTTGCGTTCGCAGGCGCCTAGTTTTAATTGCATGAACACCAAAGAGTTAAGCGTCACCGATGCGGTTAAAACTTTTTCTTCCGAGATGGGCACCCCGGTGCGGGCGCTTAACTCGGTGAACCTAACTATCCCCACCGGCAGCCACGTGGCCATCATGGGCCCTTCGGGCTCAGGTAAGTCCACGCTGCTGCACTGCATGTCGGGCATTTTGCCGCTGGATGCGGGCACGGTCATGTTCGCCGGCACTAACCTGGCGGCTTTGCGCGAAAAGCAACGCTCGAAGATACGGCGTGAACATATGGGTTTTGTGTTCCAGGACGGCGCGCTGCTGCCGGAGCTGACCAATGAGGAGAATGTAGCCATGCCGCTGCTGCTGGCGGGCATGAGCCTGCCCTCGGCCCTGCCCCACGCCCGCGAGTGGCTGGTGCGTTTAGGGCTGGCAGATGCGGCTCGACGTCGCCCCGGACAGATTTCGGGTGGCCAAGCCCAGCGGGTGGCGATTGCCCGCGCCATGGTGGCCAGCCCCGCCGTCGTCTTTGCGGATGAGCCCACCGGCGCCCTGGACCAAAACACGGGCGCGCAGGTGATGCAGCTGCTGACTCAGGCGTGCACTTCTACCGGCGCCACTTTGGTGCTGGTTACTCACGACGACGCCATTGCGGCTTGGTGCCCACGGCTAGTGACCATGCGTGACGGCAACATCGTCGCTGACCAGATGCGGGTGGCAAAATGAGCGCCACAGTTTCAACCAACACTTCTTCAACCAACACTTCAGGTACCCCCGCTTCTGCGGCCAGTGCACCGGGTACGGGCCAGCCAAGCGGTCAGCACAGCGCCAGGCCAGCCAACCAAGGCAAAGCCGCCGCCCAAGGCCAAGCCCGGCCTGCCGCGCGTCCGTCCACTGCGGCCACTGCGGCCACTGCGGCCAGCACTCGCCGCGTCACTTTGGCACCTGCGAATGTGCTTTCCTCCCCCACCACGGTGGTGGCCCGCACTTTGTGGCGTGGGCGTGACAAGACCACGGCGGCCCTGTCGATTATCAGTCAGGGCGCGGCCACATACTTTTTGCTGACTGTGACCGGTGGGCTTCATGCTTTTGCTCAGCGCTATGAGCTTTCCCAGTCTTGGTCCAAGCTTCACCCGAACCAAGCGCCAACTTTAGAGACCATGTATTACAGCTACGCGCCCACCTACCTGATTTTGGCGGTGATCGCCACGGTGATGATGGTAATTCCGCTGTTGTCGCTGGCTGGGGCGGCGGCCCGGTTAGGTTTGAGCCGGCGTGAGCGTGATTTGGCGCGGCTGCGTCTGCTGGGCGCTACCGGCGGGCAGGTGCGTGGCGGCACGCTACTGGTGCAGTGCGCCTATGCGATGATCGGCGCCCTGATGGGGGCGGTGGGGTATGTGGCCACGCTGCCGGCTTGGGGTTCGCTGCGGTTCACGGGCCACTCCCTAGGGATCGATAACATGTGGCTGGGTTTGCCGCTGCTGCTTTTGGCTTTGGCTGTGGTGGTGACACTGGCTGGGGTTAGCGCGGCGACGGCGTTGCAGCGGGTGGCGGTGACGCCGCTGGGTGTTTCGCGTCAGGCGCTGCCGGCTAAGGTGCACTGGATTCGGGCTGTGGCCCTGGTGGCCGTGCTGGTGGTGTGGATGTCTCTGGGTTCTTCACTGATGGGCGGCGGCACGGCGGTGGCGCTTACTATCACGCTGATTTTCTTCGCGATTGGCGGTTTTATGATCAACCTGGTGGGCCCGCTGCTGATGTGGGTGCTGGGCGCGATTATGCACAAGTTTGCGCGCCGACCTGCCATGTTGTTGGCTTCGCGACGCATCATGAATGACCCCAAGAGCTTGTGGCGCTGCCTGGGTGGCGTGGCTTTGGTGAGTTTTGTGGTGGCCGTGGTGCAGTTGGGGGCGTCTGCTTCAGCCGGCTCTGACGATGCGATGGCTCGGGTTTTTGCCCACGACATGCTGCAGGGCCTGTTCATCACCCTGGGGATTGTGTATGCGCTGGCGGCGGTTTCTACCGCGATTGGCCAGGGGGTGCGGGTATTGGATCAGGCTGGTGAGCTGCGTTCGCTTATGCGTGCGGGGGCTCCGTTGCAGCTGTTGACGACGGCGCGCCGCCTGGAAACTATCATTCCGGCTGTGTTTGCGGCTTCTGGGGCTGCAGTGGTTGGCCTGGCTTTCACCGCGCCGGTGTTGGGTAGTGGCATGTTCCAGAGCCAGGGAGCTTTACTGATGCTTGGCAGCCTGGTGGGAGGCACTTTGCTGGTGATTTTTGCTAGTGAAACTTGTGGCCCGATCACCAAGCAGGTGTTGCGCGAGCAGACCCGCCAAGAGTAAAGCTGGGTTTAGCTGCTAACGCAGCTGCACGAAAACCAAACTGGCCCTGTTGCGCCACCCCGTTCGGGGCGGCGCAACACTTATATAAGGTAAACCTTTTATGTAGTCGCTAGCGGTCATATAATTTCTGCGCGTGAGCACCCACTGCCAGCAAGCTAACGCACTCCCCTGTCAGCCGGGCCAGGTTAAGATGGCCCATTCCCACGGCCACGACCACTCCCACGCCGCTTCTTCACGCAAGCGCCTGATTGGCGCGCTGGCGGTCACCGCCCTGGTGTTTGTTGGCGAGCTGATTGCCGCCTATATTTCTGGCTCCCTGTCGCTGGCCGCCGACGCCGGACATATGGCGGTGGACAGCTCTGGCTTGGTCATTGCTCTGCTGGCGGCCCACTTGAGCCTGCGCCCGCGTGACAACGCCTACACCTGGGGTTGGGCCCGTTCGGAGGTGATTGCCGCCGCCCTGCAAGCGGGCATGTTGCTGGCCATCTGCCTGATCGTGGCCTATGAGGCCGTTGAGCGACTGTGGGAAAACCAGTCTCTACAGCCTCTGCCTATGCTGGTTATGGGTGTGGTTGGCCTGCTGGCTAACTTGATCAGCCTGGCTATTTTGGCTGGTGGACGCGGCGCCAACCTCAACATGCGCGCCGCCTTCCTGGAGGTGGCCAACGATGCCCTGGGGTCGGTGGCGGTTATTGTGGCGGCTCTGGTTGCTCTAGCAACGGGTTGGGGTAGGGCCGACGCCGTCGCCTCCTTGCTCATTGCCGCCCTGATGGCCCCGCGCGCCCTGCACCTGTTACAGCGTTCGACGGCGATCCTAATGGAAGCTACCCCTAGCGAGCTGAATTTGGATGAGCTACGCCAACACATGTGTTGCCTGCCCGGCGTTGTAAACGTGCATGACCTGCATGTTTCCAGCGTGTCCTCGGGACTGGTGGTGCTCACCGCGCATGTGCAGGTAGATGGGCAGGTCACCGCTGCTGAGCGCGACCTGATTGTGCATGACCTGTCTGAATGCGCCGCCCACCATTTCCCGGTGGAAATCGATCACGCCACCTTCCAGCTCGAAACCGCCCGCCACGTCGGCCACGAGCATCTAGAGCACTGACGCTACCCAGTCGCCGCAGCGCGCGGTAGTGCGCATCCGGGCGCGCGGCGCGGCCTGACACGGCAGTGCCAGCTCAGCGGGCAGTCAGGTCGGCAGATCCTGGCCCAGCGCATGGTGTGGCCGGCTAGCCCGGCAGACCTGCCAGTCAGGCGCGCGGCCTCGCGTAGCTGGGCACGCTAGGCGGCGCGGCGTTTAGCCCTTGGTGGCTAGTACTTCCGGCGACTGGGCCTGGAAGAAACTGCTTTTATCTGCGTCAACCGTCTTGAGCGCCAAGATCTGATACTTCTCGTTAGGCCGCTCCACCGCGCCGCGCAGCACCTTCCAGGACAAGTTCACGGTTATGGCTTTGCCCGCCGGCAAGTCAGCAGTGAGCGCCAAAATAGAATCGTGCCCTTCTTGGCGCACAAATTTCACTCCGGCGTCTTCCAAGTCAGCAGCTTTCTCGCCGCCATCGCTTCGATCAGCGTCTTTCTGGCCACCAGCCCCGTACCCAGGCCCCACTGCAGCCGGGGTGACGGACTGGGGTTGGGGTGCGGACTGGTCCGGGCTAAGGCCCGTCCCGCGCACAGGTGCCACCTCAGCCTTAAAATAGTATTCTTTAGAGATATTTTTATTGCTTAATGACTGCCCTAAATTGTTTAGGCGCCTGCTACGTACAGTAAACTCATTTCCCGCCTTCCAAGCGGAATTGCCATCGTTAATAATGGTTAATGCCTTGGGCATATTGGTGAATTTAGCTGAGCGCCCGCGTTCCTTGGGCACAACCACGCTCTCATCCGCGCTGATCAGCCGCAAACTCACTGAGGCTTCGCCGAATGTGCCCATAAGGGTGGCTGAGGGCGGGCATTTGGCGCATTGGGACACGATCCCTTCGGCTAGCAGTGCCTCCACGCTCGCCGCATTAGCCCCGCCCGCGCTTAGGGCCTCGCTGTTACCGGGCAGTGCGCCTTGATTTGCGGTGCCTTGAGCCGTAGCAGTTGGATTGACGACGCCGTCGGCAATTTTCGCGGCCGTCTCAAGCCCACCAGCCCCAAGTTCTCCACCCCCAAGACCGCCATGGCCCAGTTGCCCATGCCCAAGTTCCCCATGCCCGCGCCCCTGCACCAGGCCCACCAGCACCCGGCTCGCCGACAAAAACTGGTCACCGTCTAGCTTCGCAGCTCCAGCCTCACCAATCGCGCCAACCGTCGACCCTACGGCGTCACCCACAGCACCAACCGCGCCAGTTACGCCACCGCCCGCAGCCCCTACGCCGTCGCCCACAGTCCCTAACGCATCGCTAACCGACCCAAAAGCCGCCCCCAGCGGAAGCGAGCTGGCCCCCTGCACCCCACTTACGCCGTCGCCGTGGCGAGAAATGCGGTAAATACCCCCAATAGTGCCCTGCCACCACACGCCATGCTTATCAATAACCCCCACCATCTGGGAGGGGTCGCCGCCAGCCAGTAGGTTAGCCAGGCGCGGCAAACGCTGCCTATGCACCACGCGACCACTATCCATATCAATCGCGCAGGCATAAACCACCGGGCCGGTGAGCACCCCAGCCGGTCCACGCGGGCGTTCACAGGTGTAAATGAGGTTATCGGCGGTAGACAGGCGCGGCACTGCCGCCGAGTAAATCCCGTTATTACGCCATTTCAGGGTGATACCCGAGGCGTCGTCGTTAACATCCCAGCGTTCCATACCCGGCGCCACCTGGGCGCGGTAGGCGGGCTTAGTGTCGGGGTACTGCGCATAGGGGTAGCCGAAAGTGCAGGCCCCCACTATCGAGTTTTGCACGCCAATCATGGAGTTTTCCGTGCCCGAAGCGCCCGGGGTAAACAGTGGCCCCTCCCCCACTGCGCTGCCGTCGGCGCTGCGGTACACAATGAGTTTTTCTTGCCGATCCGCGTTATCTGAAAGCATCACATAGTCCGAGCCGTTAGGCCCAAAGAAAGTGGCGGTAGCCCCGGAGCCGTGCGAAAGCTGCCCCGGTTTTTGCTTAGTGCCCCGGTCATAGCTGTGGCTCCAGATGATGCGCGGCTTGGAGGTGGAGGCGTCGGCGCCCAGCATATAGATGGCGTAGCTGGTAATAATGCTTACCCCCTGCGGACATGCGGAAATGGAGTTGTCGATGCGCTCTGTGGGTGAGTATTGCTGCAGTTTGGTCAGGCGCACCACGTTGCGTTTAGGGTCAATTAGGCCGACGACGCCGCGCTCTGAAGCCACCCAGATGCGTCCGTGCCAGTCGGGTACGATCCCCACCACGTGATCCTTGGGTTCGAGTTTCATGGCGTCGGTTAGGTCAATGCGCCGCGACACCCACACTTTCATGCCGTCTTGACTGTGGGAAATCCAGGTGAGGGCGTTGGTGCCGTCAACCATCACCAGGTTAGAGTCGGCGTCCAGATAGGCATACACCCCACCCAGCAGCGCCCCGGTGGGGATTTCCATGGCTCCCAGCTGCGCGCCGCTGGCTGGTTCAATAATGGCTAGCTTGGGTTTGCGTAGTTTGGCGTCAGAACCCAAAAACTGCGTCATTAGGGCCTGAATGTAGCCGTCTTGGCCAGCCAAAATAGTGGGGCAGGCAGCCCAGTGGTTAGTGAAGGTGACTTTCCAGGTTCCACCAACGCCCGGATCGCCTGGGCCAGCAAATGGGGTGGCGTCCGAAGATTGGGCGTCACCATGCATGGTGGCCAGGCTGTTAATCCCTAGATAGGGATTTTGTTGGGCGTTGTAGCTAACCGGCATGAGTCAAATCCTAAAACTGGCCCTGCCTGCCCCTAAAATCTGGGGTCTAAAGCGCGCCTTAGAGCAACTTGCTTAGAACAGGCCGCCTAAAGCGCGCTCTAGAGTAGCTTGCTTAGAGCATGCCGCCTAGAGCACGCTGCTTAGAACACTCCGTTTAGAACACGCCGTCGCGGTTTTGCAGGTTAACCTGCGGTGAGCCCACCCTGCCGCGCCAGAATTGGATGTCGTCGCCGACGACGGTGCCCAGGTGCGGGGTGTTACCTTCCGAACCAGCGGTGAGGTAGTTACCGGTTTCGTGAGACCAGATCCACTCACCCGGCTCCAGGTCCTTGAACACACCGTTGAGGCCCTTAGCCCAACCGGTGTACTTCAGGACAGCGCCAGCCAGGGCTTCGGTGGAGCCATTAGCCAGCTTGGCAGTGTTCCAACGCTTTACGCGAGCCTGGTAAGCGGCCCAGTAGCAGGCGCGGATGTCGTCCTCATTAGTCCAGCGCGGATCCTGGGCCTTAGCGAAAGCCACCACGTCATCCCACTGCGGGGGCACGAAGCCCAGTACGCGGGCGCCCAGAGCCACGTAAATACGCTTACCAACGGTGGTTAGACCACTACGCAGCTGGTAGTTGGCAGCCTCCGCAATAGCGTTGGGGGCCAGGTCGCGGTTGTAGTGCAGGGTGATGTCATAGTGGGTGCCGTGCGAGTCGGTAGCGCAGGTGAAGTCGTTTTCGCCGCTAATACCCGGGATGCGCTTACCGGTGCCAACGTTATAGAAGGTTCCGTATGAGGTAGAGATGTTTAGATCCCGACGACGCGCGCAACTGTTGACGTAGTCTGCGGTGGCGCTAGCCGGCTGCCAGGGGTTCTTAACATGGACTTTAATAATGTTACCTACCGTGCTACCCGCCAGAGTGTTGTTCATAGCCGGTGAGGTAGCTACGTTCATAACCCCAAACTCGAAGTTCAGCGGGTACTTGCTGAACTGGAAAGTTTTGGAGCCCTTGTTACGCAGCTTAAAGAAGGAGGGGTTGGCTAGCTCGCCGGCGATACTACCGGGGGCAGCCATCCAGCCCTCCAGCACGGCGCCAGCCATAGCGTTCTGTCCCGGGTACTTAGCGGGGTTAGCTTTGTAGGCAGCAAAAATCTTTTCAATGTCATCGGCAACCTCACTGCTGATACAGCTAGACATGCTGGCAGCCAATGCGGGTGCAGTTACAGTCACTGCGGGCACAGCCCAAGCTGCGCCTTTCATCAAGGTGCGGCGGGAAGTGCTCGCGCCGCTAAACGAGGAGGGGACAGACATATTCAGTTCTCCTGGGACCACTGGGAACGAGGGATGAAACAATCCCTCTCTGGGCATAGAGCGACAGCATGGGGGTGCTGCCCTAACTTCATTCTAGAGGTATAAAACCTTTACCCAGCACCTCTAGACACTGAGTTTCTCCTCATATGTGCTGTGCGGCTGCGCGTTTGGGCTAAGTTGCTGCGAATTGGACAGGTGCCACTGCAAGCTGCGCAATTAAAAGTGGGCCGGCCCGAAAAGGGCCGGCCCACACTAGGCTGTAACTGGCTAGTTTTTAAGCCAGGAAGTGCTTGTATGCGGGTGAATCAGTAACTTCATGCCACTCATAGCCCAGGTCTTGCACATGCTGGGCAAACAATTCGTCGCCAGCCACGTTCTCAAATGCCACCAGTACACGCCCATAGTCAGTGCCGTAAGAGCGGTAATGGAACAAGGTGATATTCCAGCGCGTCCCCAACTGCACTAGGAAGTCGCGCAGCGCCCCGGGGGCCTCAGGGAATTCAAAAGCAAACACCGATTCACGCAGTTCACGCTGCGGGCGACCACCCACCATGTAGCGCACATGCTGCTTGGCGATCTCATCCTCAGTTAGGTCAACCACCTCATAGCCACCCCCACGCAGCAGCTTAAGGATCTGCCCACGTTCGGCGTCGCCCCCGCTAAGCGCCAAACCCACAAAAATATGGGCCTTTTCCCCGGCCACGCGGTAGTTAAACTCAGTAACCGCCCGATCGCCAATCAGCTTGCAAAAACGCAGGTATTCGCCCTGACGTTCAGGGATAGTTACCCCCAGCAGGGCTTCACGGCGTTCACCTAGCTCAGCTCGTTCAGAAATGTAGCGCAGCGAGTGGAAGTTCAAGTTAGCACCCGACAAGATACAGGCCAGGCGGGCATCTTCGGGCAGCTCATGGCTGTCTGCATACGCCTTAAGGCCTGCCAGAGCCACCGCCCCAGCCGGTTCAGCTACCGCGCGCACATCCTCAAACAGATCCTTAACCGCAGCGCTAATCTCATCGGAGCTAACAATCACCAAATCGTCCAGGTAGCGGCTGCACAGGCGGAAAGTTTCATCCCCCACACGCTTAACGGCCACGCCCTCGGCATAGGCACTAACGCGCTCCAAAGTGACCGGCTGACCAGCCTTAATAGCGGCGCCCAGGCAGCTAGAATCCTCAGGCTCTACCGCAATCACCTGCACCTGGGGCATCAGCTGCTTAATCACCACCGCAATACCAGCAGCCAAACCGCCACCGCCCACAGGCACAAACACGTGGGTTAGGGCCGCATCCTGCTGAATCAGCTCCAGGCCAATAGTGCCCTGGCCAGCAATCACCCAGCGGTCATCGAAAGGCGCAATATACTCAAGCCCCTCAGTCTGGGCCAGGTGACGGGCGTGCGCGGCGGCGTCGTCGAAAGTACGGCCATGCAAAATTACCTGGCCACCCAAGGCGCGCACCGCGTTTACCTTAATCACCGGGGTAATCACTGGCATCACAATAGAAGCCGTAATCCCCATAGCGCGTGCAGACAGCGCCACCCCCTGGGCGTGGTTACCAGCCGAGGCCGTGACCACTCCACGGGCGCGGGCAGCGGCGTCGAGCTGACGCATACGTGCATACGCGCCACGGATCTTAAAAGAGTGCACCTGCTGGCGGTCTTCACGTTTAACCAGCACTGGGTGCCCTACCCGCGCACTAATGGCAGGCATCGGCTCCAGCGGCGTGTGCTCGGCTACCTCATACACTGGCGCACGCAGCACCGCCCGCAGGTAGTCGCCACCATTCCACAAGCTCTGCTCGTCTTGGCCCATTTCCCCATCTCTCGACGTCGCCGCCACCGCAAGTAGCGGGGCGCTTGTTTGCGCCAAACAGCTAACCGTGGCGCATGAATAGCTACTGTTATAGCCCTAATTTGGCTCGGTCACGCACAGCGCCCAGGTCTGCGCTGGTGGCCAGCATGGCGTAGGCACGCAGAGCCGCCGACACGTGGCGAGCACGCTGGTGGTGAGGGGTCCAGGCGGCAGTGCCGCGAGCTTCCTCCTGGGCGCGACGCTGGGCGATTTCTGCCTCGCTTAGATCCACGCGAATAGAGCGGGCCGGAATATCAATCTCAATCACGTCGCCGCTGCGCACCAAACCAATCAGGCCGCCGGCAGCTGCCTCAGGCGAGACGTGCCCAATGCTCAGGCCGCTGGTACCGCCGGAGAAACGCCCGTCAGTTAGTAGCGCGCATTCCTTACCCAGGTGCATGGATTTAATGTAGGTGGTGGGGTACAGCATCTCCTGCATACCCGGGCCGCCGCGTGGTCCCTCATGGGAAATAATGACGACGTCGCCGCTTTTAACCTTGCCGCCCAGGATGCCTTCGACGGCGTCCTCCTGGCTTTCAAACACCACTGCCGGACCGGTGAAGGTCAAGATGGAGGCGTCCACACCAGCGGTTTTAACGATGCAACCCTTTTCAGCGATATTGCCGAACAGTACCGCCAGGCCGCCGTCACGAGAATAGGCGTGCTCTAGGTCGCGGATGCAGCCGCCAGCGCGGTCAGTGTCTAGCTCGCTGAAGCGGTTAGCTTGGGAGAACATTTGGGTGGTGCGCTCGCCGCCGGGGGCGGCTAGGTATCGCTCACGTACCTGTTCGCTGGGGTGGCGCATAATGTCGTAGGTTTCCAGCTGCTGACCCAAGGTGGTGTCCAGCACGGTGGTGGTGTCAGTGTGCAGCAATCCGGCCCGGTCTAGCTCACCTAGGATGCCCATAATGCCGCCGGCGCGGTGCACATCTTCCATGTGGTACAGGTTGGTGGAGGGGGCCACCTTGCACAGGTGCGGCACCTGGCGCGAGAGGCGGTCAATATCTGCCATGTGGAAGTCCACCTCGCCCTCCTGGGCGGCAGCTAGCAGGTGCAGCACGGTGTTGGTGGAGCCACCCATAGCAATGTCTAGGCTCATGGCGTTTTCAAAAGCAGCCTTGGTGGCAATGGCGCGTGGGGCCAGGTTGGCCTGGTCCTGCTCATAGTAGGCCTTGGTGATCTTCACGATCTGGCGACCGGCCTGCTCAAATAGGGCTTTACGGTCGGCGTGGGTGGCCAGCAGCGAGCCGTTGGTGGGGAGCGACAAGCCCAGCGCCTCGGTCAGGCAGTTCATGGAGTTAGCGGTGAACATACCAGAGCAAGAACCGCAGGTGGGGCAGGCAGCGCGTTCAATGGCGCTAATGGTTTCGTCCGAAACAGTGGGATCAGCGGCGTCCATCATGGCGTCAATCAGATCCAGTTTGCGGATCTGGCCGTCAATGTAGCTCTTACCTGACTCCATCGGCCCACCAGAGACGAAAATGGTGGGAATATTTAGGCGCAGCGAAGCCATCAACATGCCGGGAGTGATCTTGTCACAGTTAGAGATACACACCAGGGCGTCAGCGCAGTGGGCGCGCACCATGTATTCCACACTGTCAGCGATCAATTCACGGCTGGGCAGCGAGTAGAGC
>ERZ1699244.693-NODE-693-length-12583-cov-5.023844_pt1 | contig 12583 bp, 8 predicted proteins | sample MGYA00581534_ERZ1699244 | MGnify/ENA primary metagenome ERZ1699244 (study PRJEB42319, sample SAMD00040331) | human oral metagenome | material: saliva | host: Homo sapiens | study: EMG produced TPA metagenomics assembly of PRJDB4115 data set (Metgenomic analysis of...
AACTACTGCAGAACCAACAACCACAACAACGACTACTGCAGAGCCAACAACGACTACAACTACTACTGCAGAGCCAACAACCACTACAACGACGACGGCAGAGCCGACAACAACAACGACTACTGCAGAGCCAACGACTACTTCAACTACAACAACAGAAGAGCCAACGACTACTTCAACTACAACAACAGAAGAGCCAACGACTACTTCAACTACAACAACAGAAGAGCCGACGACTACTACAACCACGACAACAGAAGAGCCGGCGACTACTTCAACCACAACAACAGGAGAGTCAACGACAACGACGACTACTGTAGAGCCAACAACAACTACAACCACAACAACAGGAGAGTCAACGACTACGACGACTACTGTAGAACCAACACCAACCACCACAACAACGACAACTCCAGAGAAACCGGTGACTCCAGGAAGTGAAGAATCAACCACGACGACCACAACTGGAAAACCAGGACCAAAAGGTGGAAACAATGGAGGAGGGCGTAAAGCGCTTCTTCCTAATACAGGTGAAGTTGCAGCAACTGGATTTGTATTCTCAGGAGCCTTTGTGTTAGCAGGTGCAGTCGTATTGAAACGAAAATTGTCTATTAAATAAACAATGAGTTTCTACATAAGGGGAGAGCATGAGCTCTCTCTTTTTTGGGAATGTATTATGGAGAAAAGGGATGAAATTATCAATCTTAATAACCCTCTTGAATGAGGAGCTGGTACTTCCTCAAACCCATCGTGAAATTTCTAATCAGCTTGAGCAAATGCTAGGGAAAGAGCTCTCTGATTATGAAATTCTCTACATCGATGATGGAAGTAGTGACAAGACCTTTGAGTTAATTGAAGAATTTGCAAGAGAAAACGACCGCATCAAATATATCCGTTTCAGTCGAAATTTTGGACGAGAGAGCGGTATCTTGGCTGGTTTTAAATATGCCAGTGGGGATGCGGTGATGGTCATGGACGGGGATCTCCAGCATCCACCATACTTGATTCCCTTATTCTTAGAAGCTTATAATGAGGGCTATGATATTGTTAGTGGCCAACGAACTCGTGAAGGAGAATCTTTTGTAGGAAGTTCCTTTGCACGTTTGTTTTACTTCTTGTCAAATCGTTCCATGGATGTGCATCTAACAGATGGAAAATCTGAATTAAGACTGCTTAGCCGAAAAGCCATGGAAGCCTTTGTGTCAATGCCAGAGTACAATCGCTTTAATAAAGGTTTGTATGAATGGATTGGTTTTAAAGAGAAAGTAATTCCTTATAAGAATGAAACCCGTAAGGCTGGAAAGAGCAAGTTTGGTTTTAAGAAATCTTTGAATTATGCGATTCAAGGAATTATTTCTTTTAATGACCGTCCTCTCCGTGTTTGTATTCAATTCGGTTTCATCTGTTTAGGGCTGGCTCTTTTATATCTAGTTTTTGAGTTGATGAAATATATCTTCGCTGCTGGGAATTATGTGAGTGGTTATTTCACAACGATTGCGGCTATTATATTATTTAGCGGAGTTCAACTCATCTTCATCGGAATTCTTGGAGAGTATATTGGCAAGATCTACTACGAAGTGAAGCGTCGTCCTCATTTCATCATTGAAGAGACCAATATCGAACAAGCGAAGAAAAATCATATCGGCTAAAGAAGATAGGAGAAAACATGTTAATCTGGTTCATGCGTTGGCAAGAGTTTTGGAAAAAACATCCAAAGAAAGTTCTCTATACTGCAAGTGCCCTGCTCCCAATGACCATTATGCTGGTTGTGTGGGCTTTTATAGGGATGTACCCTTTTGGGAGTAAGAGTCTGATGGCTGTTGACTTTGGACAGCAATATATCAGTTTCTTTGGCTTGCTAAAAAATGCCATCTTGACGGGGGATCTATCTAGTTTGAGTTATTCTTTCACCAAGTCTCTTGGTGGAGATATGATCGGTGTGCTCGGCTACTATTTAATGAGTCCCTTCAACATCATCTATATTCTAGCTCCCCTCAAATATTTTGGAGCAGCAGTATTTTTAACTATTTGGCTCAGATACGGGGCAATCGGTCTATCCTTTGCTTTCCTTTTAATCAAGCGCTACAAAGGATTAGAATCTAGAAAATGGTTGGTTCCATTATTCTCGACAGCCTATGCCTTGTCAGGAATGTTGGTTTCTTATCAGATGAACGTCATCTTCTATGATGCCATGATCATGCTTCCTATTGTGATTGTGTATTTGGAAGAATTATTAGATGGGAAATCTCCTTATCGCTATGCTTTTGCTCTGGGATTGACGGTCTTGCTTCAGTTTTATATGGGCTATATGATCTCCATTTTCATCGCTCTGTATGCCTGCTACTATGTATCGCCAAGATTGCTGGTTGAGGGAGATCTAAAGGCAAAGATTAAAAACTTTAGTATCCCTTTATTGCAAGCGGTGATCTATTCGATTATTGGGATTGCAACAGCTTCAGTCTTGCTCTTGCCTGTATTTTTCAACCTGATTGAAAGTAAGGGGCAAGTTGGTGGAGGCATGAGCTTCTCATTTGCCTTCCAAATTAACCCTTTAGATATTCTTTCTAAGTTGGTTGTTGGTGGCTTTGATACGACATCAGGGTGGTCAGCGGGTCCCAACCTTCCCAATATTTATATTGGAGCGCTCGGCTTTCTTGGTTTTATCTTTTATTTCCTATCGCAAAAAGTTGGAAAAGCCAAAAAATGGGCTGCAGGGATTGTTACCCTCATTTTCCTGATTTCCTTTGTCAATGAATTTGTCAGTAAGATATGGCATATGGGACAAAACCCAGCCGGTTTCTTCTTCCGTTTTTCTTGGCTATTTTCATTCTTTATACTAGTCCTAGCTTATCAAGCGATGAAGCAGAAGATCGTTATTTCCAAACGAACTAACTGCATCATCGGCTTGGGCTTGCTCTTGTCGGTGGTTTATCTCTATTTCCATCAGTATAGTTTTATCTCAAAGACCCAACCGCAAGCGATCAGTCGTTTCCTCTCTAAGTTCTCTATTCTAAGTGTTCTGGGAATAGCAGCAGTGACCTGCTTCATCTTCTATGCGTATTGGGAAAAATCTCAGAAGAGCCAATTGGAAAAAATGATTCGAATGGCTCTAGCAGCAGTATTTCTAGTACTAGCTGCCGTCTTATTAAAGACAGGTTATCTCTTGTCGCAAGTGGGGATTACAGCGATGCTCTACTTGAGCATTCTCTTCATCCTAAACTTTAAGATCTCACGTTTGTCCATGATTGTCGTATCTGTGCTGACAATTTTTGAGTTTGGCTATAATGCGTATTTGTCCCAAGTAACATTTGGGTATGATGATGTGCACAAGTTTGCAGATGCGACCGTTTCGGTCAAGCGCGTGACAGACAATATCCAAGAAAATGCAGATCAAAAATTCTATCGGATTGCCACGGATTTTGCCTATTCCAGAACAGTTCCTTCCTTGGTGTCCTATCCGGGTCTAAGTACCTTTAGTTCAAGTTTGGAACGTAGCACCATGGATCACTTTGCTTTCATGGGAGATCTTGGCGTTAATGCGGCGACCCAATATTCAAATGGGACACCTTTGACAGATGCTTTATATGGTGTTCGTTACTTTATGAGTGCCAAGGATTTTGATCCCAAAGATATTGAAGCCAATCCGGATAAGATGTACTTTTATCGATTTACAGACCGCTTTGATCTGCATCGCTATTTCACAGACAAGGTTTATGAGGACAAGCGTTATGTCGTCTATAAGAATCCAAATTCCTTCCCACTTGCATACGGGACTAACAGCCTGGTAAGAAATATTCAATTTGGTGCCAATAATGCCTTTGCTAACCAGAATATCATTTTGAACTCCATGGAGGGGCATCAAAAGGCCAATAATGATACCGTTGAGTACTTTAAACCCTTGGCGTTCAGCTCGATCGAGACAGAAAATGTGATCGAAGAAAAGGTTAATAAGGAAACGGGAGAAGCCATCTATAAGAGAGCGGATTCGTCAAAAGATGCCATTATTCGTTATAAGGTCACTCCACGTACCAATTACACCTATTATTTCTTTACTCCTGTATCTTTGATCCAAAACCAAGATTACTCGGTTTTACTCAATAATAAATGGTTGCTCAATGCTAAAATTTTCACGCAAAGACAAATTTGGCAGTTGACAGATCAAACTGAAAACCAAGAAACCGTTATTGAATTTAGATTTAGAACAGATCACATCGATATGAGCAATGCAGGTGTTTATCGCGCCGACGTTGATCAGATTCAACAGGTATTAGAAAACCGGAAGAAACAAGGTTTACAAGTAACCAAGTTTTCAAATACCCATATTGTTGGCGATGTGTCTATCACAGATGATAGTAACTATATGATGACTTCCATTCCATACAGCGATGGCTGGAAAGTGAAAGTGGATGGGAAGTTTGTCAAAACCGAAAAAGCATGGAATGCATTCTTATCCTTCCCAATCTCAAAGGGAAATCATAAGGTTGAATTCGTCTTTAGACAAAAAGGCGTGATCCTGGGTGCCTTGCTATCTATTGTTTCTGTTGCTTACCTCGTCATTCAAATGAGACGAAGCAGAAGTAATGAAGGACAATAAGGTGTGAGAGTATCAAAAACTGTGATCAACACAAAAAAGGATCGCATCCAATGGGATGCGATCCTTTTTTATATGATCCGCAATGCAAACGATTAGTTATTAGAAATCTTGCGTTTCAAGATGACGGCTCCTGATAGGATAGCAACACCGATCAAGATGACACCAGTAGCGACTGCTTCACCTGTTTTTGGCAGGAATGTCTTGCGACCTCCGTTTGAAGTTGTGGTGCCAGAATCATCTGGGTTACCAGGTTTGGTCGTATTCGTTGTTGGCCCTTCTGGAGTTGTTGTCGTAGTGGTCGTTGGAGTCGGCACTGGTTTTTCAGACGTGGTTGTAGTCGTCGTTGTAGTTGTTGTCGTAGTCGGCGTAGGTTTTGGACCTTCTGTCGTCGTTGTTGTAGTTGTTGGCTCTTGAGTCGTCGTAGTCGTTGTTGTAGGTTCTTCAGTTGTTGTTGAAGTTGTTGTTGACTCTGGAGTTGTTGTAGTGGTAGTAGGTGTAGGTTCCTCAGTTGTTGTCGTAGTCGTTGTTGGCTCTTGAGTCGTCGTAGTAGTTGTTGTCGGCTCTTGAGTCGTTGTAGAGGTTGTTGTCGTAGTAGTAGTTGTAGTGGTTGTCGTAGTCGTTGTCTGTTCTTTTGGATTGACGATCGTCTTCGTAACCTTATGATCCTTACCAAAATCTTCAGCATTTACGACGGTGTCAGCCTCCTTGATCGTATAACCCGCAGGGGCCTCGGTTTCTGTTAAGATGTATTTATCTTTTAAGAGCGCATTAACCGTAATATCTCCGTTCTCATCTGTAACGTATTCCCCAATCACTTGGTTGTTGGCTTGACGAACGATTTTAAACTTAGCTCCAGCAAGTGGCTGACTTTCATCGTTTACCTTGTGGACATGAATTGTAAAGACATAACCGACACCAGATCCTCCTGCGACTTGGACAGCGGCTGTGTTTGTCACATCTTTTGTTTCAAACTGCTTTCCTTTAAGGGTAGCATCGTTTTTAAGAAGTTCCCCGTCTACAGGCTCGTAATTTAAGCGAACATCATAATCAATCCGATATTGATCGTTTTCGCTAATGTCCCCCAGATTGACAACAAAAGATTGACCATCTTCACTGATGGTAACAGGGTGTTGATCCGTTACATCAACACGATTTGAAAAGACCCATTCACCTGCTTCAAATGAGAACTTCCCTTTGATGACTTTGATGCTGTCTTTTACATAGGAAGCATTTGTAAATCTCAAATGATCTTCAATAGTGACTTCTTTGATATTTTGTTTACTTTTATTAACAGAAATAGTATAGGTGACTGTTTTATGGTCGTTGTCATTCACCCAACTAGTTTTTGATAATGGAGTTGGGTTACCGTCTCCGACTCCTTTAAAGGTAACCTTCCCGCCGATCTTGGTTTCTCCATTGACGGTAATTTCAACAGGGACTTCCCCTTGTTGAGGGTGTTTCTTAAAGTCGATCCGCGCATAGAAGAAGAAGGATCCCTGGGTATCTGAGTGTTTTTCGACATAGTCAGTGTAAGTCAATGACAATTTCTTATTGTCTTTGTCAACCGTTGCGTGGGCAATGACCTCATTCGTATTGACATCACGAATTTCAAAACTTTGCGACGTAATGATCAAAGCATCTGGAACGGTGAGATCAGTCGTATCACCTTTTTTGACATTCTTACCAGCTAAGTCGAAATCAGCATTGATACGAAATGTTGCCCATTGTCCTAATTCCCAATCAAGGTTGCCACCTTCATTATTGGTAACTTTGATATTTTTGATTGTATCGACCAATTTTCCGCTTACTGTCACTCCAGGAGTTTCTGCTGAAGTGCGATTCAGACCTAAAGCGAAAAGCATGGCCACTAAACAAAGGACAAATGAGAAAATTTTGATATTCCTATTCTTCATCTTATCTTCCCTTTTCATAAAAAAATTAGTGCCTAATCATCAATACCTGATTACTTTTAACGATATGGACCTTTCAAATCCTATCTGTTGGTAATTAGAATTGAGTGCTGAGACACGACCTCCATTAAATAATTTTATAGGGTAAAATATTTTACTTTTAAAATTATTCCCTACACAGGGAATTATAGCAAAAATAATAATTGGCTTCAAGCTAAAATCGGTGAAATTAGGTGTTTTTAAGCTGTTTCATTAATTTTCACTTTCTTTTAGAAAACAACCATGAAATCATCATATAATTTACAAATAATGAAGGTGAAAAAGGAGGTTTTTACTCAAAAAATACGAATAGTAGAATTGAAGAGACGCTAGGGCAAAGTGATGGTATAATAGAAGAGATGGAAACTATTTAGAATGAAAGAGGAATTATGATGACAAAAATTCGTGGATTTGAACTTGTATCAAGCTATACCAATCAGGACTTACTGCCAAAGCGGGAGACAGCACACGCAGCTGGTTACGACTTAAAGGTAGCCGAGCGCACGGTGATTGCTCCTGGGGAAATCGTCCTCGTCCCAACTGGGGTCAAGGCCTATATGCAACCGACTGAAGTGCTCTATCTCTATGACCGTTCCTCTAACCCTCGTAAAAAAGGCCTGGTCTTAATCAACTCTGTGGGCGTTATCGATGGAGACTATTATGGCAATCCAGGAAATGAAGGCCATATCTTTGCTCAGATGAAAAACATCACCGATCAAGAAGTTGTTCTTGAAGTTGGAGAACGTGTGGTTCAGGCTGTCTTTGCACCATTCTTGATTGCCGATGGAGATGAAGCAGACGGCGTGCGTACTGGTGGATTTGGTTCGACAGGGAAATAGAGGAATAAAATGGCAGACTATTTATTAGTTGTAGACATGCAGTCAGATTATGTTGCTGTAGGAAAAGCATATCATGAAGAACTGACTGCAGCTGTAAATGACAAAATTGCTACCTATCCTAGCGACCGAGTTATCTATATTCTCAATCGTTTTTTCTGGGAGAGAAAAGATAGAAAGAAGAAATTTGCGACCGGCTTGCTGCTTGTATCTTCTCGTATCTTTGAGAAGCGTCGGGCTTCTTGCTTTACTAATCCAGATTTAAAAGATTTTTTAGAGGAAAACGGTGCTAAAAGCATAGAGTTTATAGGGGTAGATGGCAATGGCTGTGTTAAGGCTTCCGTTTTGGCAGCTACCAAGGAGAATTATCAGGTTTCTGTCGATTTGTCTGCTGTCGGAGTTGCCAACCAGAAGAAATTCTCTAAAACACTGAAGCAGTGGCAAGATTGCGGAATCAAGATTGGATAGTTTTATGGGGATCTTAATATGAAAATTATTTTTATCCGTCACGGGGAGCCAAATTACCGTGAGTTAGAGGAGCGTTCCTATACTGGATTCGGGATAGATTTGGCACCCTTATCTGAGAAAGGAAGACAACAAGCTCAGGAACTTTGCAAAAATCCTTTATTTGGCTCAGCTGATATCCTGGTGTCTTCTGCAGTGACGCGAGCTTTAGAAACGGCTTTTTATGTATCCTGTGCTACTGGCCTTCCTTTGAGGGTAGAGCCATTATTGCATGAATGGCAGGTTTATGAAACAGGTATAGAGAACTTTGAAACAGCTAGATGTCTGTTTTTAGAAAACAAGGGGGAGTTGCTCCCAAATTCTCCTGTTCAATATGAGACAGCTGTAGAGATGAAGTCTCGTTTTCTAGAATGCATGGCTAAGTATCGGGGACATCAAACTGTGGTAGTTGTAGCCCATCGCATGCTTATGCGCCAGTTTGTGCCAAATGAGAAGATTGATTTTTGCCAAGTGATTGAATGTGAGATAGAGATATAGAAAGAGGTTTATTATCGCAAAGAAAAAAACGACTTTTATTTGTCAAAATTGTGCCTACAACTCACCCAAATACCTAGGGCGCTGTCCCAACTGTGGTTCTTGGTCTTCTTTTGTCGAGGAAGTCGAGGTTGCAGAGGTTAAGAATGCGCGTGTGTCCTTGACGGGTAAAAAGACCAAACCTATGAAACTGGCGGACGTGACCTCTATCAATGTTCACCGGACCAAGACCGAGATGGAAGAATTCAACCGCGTCCTTGGTGGCGGTGTGGTCCCAGGGAGTCTCGTTCTCATCGGGGGAGATCCAGGAATTGGGAAATCGACCCTGCTTCTTCAAGTATCGACCCAACTATCTCAAGTGGGAACGGTACTCTACGTTAGTGGAGAGGAGTCAGCTCAGCAGATCAAACTTCGAGCTGAGCGCTTGGGAGATATCGACAGTGAGTTTTATCTTTATGCAGAAACCAATATGCAGAGCGTGAGAGCTGAGGTGGAGCGAATCCAGCCTAACTTCCTCATCATCGACTCGATTCAGACCATTATGTCTCCTGAGATTTCAGGGGTTCAGGGATCAGTCTCTCAAGTACGCGAGGTCACGGCTGAGCTCATGCAGCTGGCCAAGACCAATAACATCGCCATCTTTATCGTGGGGCATGTGACCAAGGAAGGAACCTTGGCGGGTCCTCGGATGCTGGAACACATGGTGGATACGGTGCTCTACTTTGAGGGGGAACGCCACCATACCTTCCGGATCCTGAGAGCGGTCAAAAACCGTTTTGGCTCGACCAATGAGATCGGTATCTTCGAAATGCAATCAGGTGGCTTGGTTGAGGTCCTCAATCCCAGTCAGGTCTTTCTAGAAGAGCGCCTGGATGGTGCGACCGGATCCTCTATCGTGGTTACCATGGAGGGGACACGTCCGATTCTAGCTGAAGTGCAGGCCTTGGTGACGCCAACCATGTTTGGGAATGCCAAGCGGACGACAACGGGGCTTGATTTCAATCGGGCTAGTCTTATCATGGCGGTGTTAGAAAAACGAGCGGGTTTGCTCCTTCAAAATCAGGATGCCTACCTCAAGTCAGCTGGTGGCGTCAAATTGGATGAGCCAGCTATCGACCTAGCCGTAGCCGTAGCCATTGCCTCCAGCTACAAGGACAAGCCGACCAACCCGCAGGAATGTTTTGTCGGAGAGCTAGGCTTGACAGGAGAAGTCCGCCGGGTCAACCGGATCGAACAACGGATCAATGAAGCTGCCAAGCTCGGTTTTACCAAGATTTATGTTCCAAAAAACTCTCTGACGGGGATTTCGACACCATCAGGGATCGAAGTGGTCGGTGTGAGTACACTGTCTGAAGTCTTGAAGAAAGTATTTTAATTTTAATAGTAGAAAAGTCTTAAACGGGAAGTTTAAGGCTTTTTTTCAGATGTGACAGATGACAGGAGGTATCCCCTGACAGAAAGGATCGGATGTGGTAAAATAATAGATAATTTGAATTTCAAAGGAATGAAGGAGAGACCATGTCTTATTTTGATAATTTTTTAACAGCTAACCAAGCTTATGTGGCGCTACATGGAGACCTCCGTCTTCCGATTAAGCCCAAAACACAAGTAGCCATTGTGACCTGTATGGATTCCCGCCTTCACGTGGCACCAGCACTGGGTCTGGCTCTTGGAGATGCCCATATTTTGCGGAATGCTGGAGGGCGCGTGACTGATGATATGATTCGCTCCTTGGTCATCTCCCAGCAGCAGATGGGTACCCGTGAAATTGTGGTTTTGCACCATACAGACTGTGGTGCTCAGACCTTTGAAAACGAGGGCTTCCGTCAGCATCTCAAGAAAGAACTGGGTGTGGATGTAGGAGATCGCGATTTCCTTCCTTTTCAAGATATTGAGGAGAGTGTCCGTGAAGATATGGAGCTTTTAAAGGCTTCTCCTTTGATTCCAGAGGATGTCGTTATTTCGGGGGCTGTGTATGATGTGGACACCGGATTGATCTCAGAAGTGAAATAATTACATAGAAGAGTATAGGAAGACAGAACGATCTTTGTTTTCCTGTATTCTTTTTTGGTGTAAAAAAAGTGAACCGAATAGGAAAAAATGTGACAATTTAGCACAAATTATTAAAAAATATGTGGTATAATATGACATTTTAACAAGAATATTACAATTAAATTTCAACAGATTGACTGCAGATGTCAATGATGTTACAATTTTATTTGTATCATGGAATCATGAAATATGAAAAAGGAGATCCTATAAATGAAGGATGTATTTAATAAGCGTCAACGCTTTTCATTGCGAAAATATAGCGTTGGGGTTTGTTCAGTTCTTTTAGGAACGGCACTCTTTGCTGCAGGAGCTCAATCTGCGTCAGCGGATGAAGCAACAGCACCTTCTGAATCTGCGGGAACAGCAACTTCAGAAGCAGCACAACCTGCTCCAACAGAGTCAAGTCAAGCAGAAGCACCAGCTGCTTCTAAGGCATACGGGGAAGGGGCATCAGTTCCAAAAATTGACCTTTCTGGAACTGCTGCTGCAACTTCAGAAACACCAGCTTCAGCGACTGAAAAAACTGAGGCAGCTGCAACACCAGCTGCTACAGAAAATAAGGTAGCTCCAGCTGAAACTAAAAAAACTGAAGAAGCTTCAAAACCACTAAACGTTGGTTCATTGCCAGAAATCGCTCTACCAACAGCGAAAAAGGCAGAAACCAGCTCTAAACCAGCTTCTACAACAGCGGCTACCACTGCTCAACCTACTGCAACTCGTGCTGCAGCAGGTGAAAGCTCAGAAAGAGCAGCTGCAAGAGAAGAAGCGGCTACACCAGCACCAACAACTACTTTTTCAGCTACTGTAAGTTCAGCAGCTCCAATCACTGGTACAGAAGCAACTGCGCAAGCAGAAAGAGCAGCAAGTACAGATGCTGCTGCGGCTGTAGCAAATGCTAATGACGAACGTACAAATGCAGGAGCTTTAGCAGTAAGTAGCCGTCGTCGTGGACGTCGTGCTTTGACAGACCACAATAACGAGCCAGTTTCTGTAGAAACTTACCTTAAAGATGGTGAAGTTGCTACACCTGATATGACGGATCCAAATGGTGCAACTGTTTCATCTCAAACTGTGCCAGCTGGTTACTCTGCTAAAGAAGGCGATGTCTATACATACAGTATCGTAGACCTTACTCGCTTCAACGAACGTTACAATACAAACTACTACACACGTGCGTATAAGAGATTTGATAACTCTACCGATACAACGGTTGAATTGATCGATAAAACGACTGGTAATGTAGTAGAAACTAGAACCATTACAGCTTCAAGCGGTATTCAAAAATTCACAACTACCAAGGCAGCCTCTAGGGGAGAATTAACTTGGCAAGTTGATTATGATAAAGGTTTAGGTGCTGGACCTGGTAAAACGGACCAACCATTTATTCAATTTGGATATGAAGTTGGGGCAAGTATCCAAGCATTAGTAGCACCTGGACATAACCTAACTCCCGATGAGAAAAAATTATACGATGATGTTTATGCAGCTCGTACATCAACAGATATCATTAACGTTGTAGAACCAGCTTATAATGGTCGTACGATTACAGATACCAATGCCAAGATTCCAGCAACAGTTAATAAAACAACTTACTATAAAGTCGTTGATAAAAACAACCCAACATTTAACGCCAATAAGACAGATAAAACGGTTCAAGACTACGTACCAAATGGCAATGAAGTAGATTTAGCTTCATATACTCTTAAAGCTGAAGAAGGACAAAAATTTACAGCATCTGGAGAGCGTCGATTTGATGGGTACAAACTTTATCAAGCAGCTGATGCAAATGATCAATCAGGTTATGTAAGTCGTCCTTATAAAGTTGGAACTAAATTCATGGACGCTGAGCGTGCAGGAATTAAACGTATTAAAGAAATCGTAGACGAAGATGGTACTGTAGTAGTTCGTGTTTACCTTCTAGATCCAAAACAACAAAGCAAACGTTCTGATGGTACATTAGACACAGATGGCTATATGTTGCTAGCAGAAACCAAACCGATTAAACCTGGTGATTATAACAAACAAGAATTAGCTGTTAAGAAATCACCACTTTATACCATTCCTTTCACGGATAGCAAAGGTGTAACCTATGCAAATGGTAAGGAAGTTCCATTTGACTTCCAAAAAGCTGCTGGATATACACCATATAAAAC
>ERZ1699244.700-NODE-700-length-12484-cov-3.188152_pt1 | contig 12484 bp, 9 predicted proteins | sample MGYA00581534_ERZ1699244 | MGnify/ENA primary metagenome ERZ1699244 (study PRJEB42319, sample SAMD00040331) | human oral metagenome | material: saliva | host: Homo sapiens | study: EMG produced TPA metagenomics assembly of PRJDB4115 data set (Metgenomic analysis of...
CATCCGGGCTTTTCCCGGGTGCTGACAGTCCGCGGCCGGTGTACGGCCTTTCTACAGTAGCACGCCACCGGCATTATCCCCACAATGAGCGACCAACCTAACGATTCTGCCTTCTCACGAGGCCTTCTCCCCTCCCCGCTCTGCGCTCCCCCGGCCTCGGGCTGGGTGCGTGCGCCCCCTTGGGAGCGAGACCAGGCGAAGCGGAGGGCGCCCTATCGCGCGGTGACGGAGTCGGGATCGACGCGCCCGGCGACGCCGATGCCGAGGACGGAGGCCGTCTGGCGCAGGTCATCGTCCATCTGGGTGAGCAGTTCGTCGAGGGAGTCGAAGGAGAGCATGGGGCGGATGCGCGATACGAAGGTCACCGCGATACGTTCGCCGTACAGGTTGAGGTCGGAGCGGCCCATGACGTGGGCTTCGACGGTGCGTTCGACGCCGTTGAACTGGGGGTTGGTGCCCACGGAGATGGCGGCGGGGAGGAACTCGGCGGATTGGGTGCCGGGCACGGCGCGTACGACCCAGCCGGCGTAGACGCCGTCGGCGGGGATGACGCCTTCGACGTCCTCGGACAGGTTTGCGGTCGGGAAGCCGAGGGTGCGGCCGCGCTTGAAGCCGTGGCACACGGTGCCGCGGATGCGGTGAAGATGGCCGAGGACGCGGGCGGCACCGGACACGTCGCCGGCGGCGAGGAGCTCGCGCACCCACGAGGAGGACCAGCGGCGCCCCTCGGGGGCCTCGATGTCGGTGACCGTAATGACGTTGAAGCCGTAGCGGCGCCCGAGCTCGCGCAGCGTGTCGATGGTGCCCGCGTTGCCGCGTCCGAAACGGAAGTCTTCTCCGACGACGACCTCGCGCGCACCGCAGCGCTCCACCAGGTACTCGTAGACGAACTCGTCGGCTTCGAGGCTGTAGACGCTCGCGTCGTAGTGGGCGACGAGCGTGGCGTCCAGTCCTGCGGCGGCCATCGCGTCGAGGCGGTCGCGCAGCGGGGAGATCAGCTGGAGGCCCACCTCGGGCTTGTGGACCTGGATCGGGTGCGGGTCGAAGGTGATGGCCACGGCGTCGACGCCGAGCTTATGGGCGCGCTCGATGCAGGTGGAGATGACCTTCTTGTGTCCGTTGTGCATGCCATCGAAGTTGCCGATGGTGACGACGCTGGCCTCGTTGCCGGGAATGTCAGAGAGTGAATACCAAACGTTCATGAGTCTCTTTCTAGAAAACCAGGACGGTGCGCAGGCGAGCCGCATCAATGCGGAGCAGGCCGAGAACAGTGCCGTCGGGCGCGACGGCGGCGATCGGCGCGGTCTCCTCCTCGGGGGCGCTCTGCGGGCAGTAGCCTGCCTCGGCTGCCCACTGTGCCAGCTCGTCACGCAAGCGCCTCGGGGCCTGGCCGTGCGCGAACGCCCCAGCCTCGGCGTCGGACAGGAGGAGCGAGGGGAACATCGTGCGTGCAGCCTCGCCCAGGGGGACGAGGGGCAGGACCGGTTCTGCGTCCACCTCCCCTTCCGGGGTGGCTGCCTCGATGGCGGCGCTCAGTTCCTCGAGCGTCATCGCCGTCTCCAGGGGCACGTCGCCCACGCGCGTGCGACGCAGCGCGGTCAGGTGGGCACCCACGCCGAGCGCCTCGCCCGCGTCGCGCGCGAGGGCGCGCACATAGGTGCCCGAGGAGCACTCGACGACGACATCAACATCGACCACGCGAACGGGGCCGGAGGGAACCTGTTCGTCGGGTGCATTGTCCGCGTCGGATTCCTCCAGCACGCACTCGACGGGGCGCGGGGGCGAAAGGACCTCCAGGCGCGAAATGTGCACCGGACGCGCCGCCAGCTCGACGTCTTCACCGGCGCGGGCAAGCGCGTAAGCGCGCTTGCCGTTCACCTTGATCGCCGAGACGGTCGAGGGCACCTGCATAATGTCCCCGCGCAGCGGCGCGAGCGCAGCCTCGAGCTGCTCCTCACTCAGCGAGGCGCAGCCAACGGCCTCGGTCGCGACGCCCTCAGCGTCGTCCGTGTTGGTGGCGACGCCGAAGCGGATCGTCGCCCGATATTCCTTCGAATGACCGCTCACCCAGGTGAGCAGCTTCGTCGCCTTGCCGATGCCGATGACGAGGACTCCCGTGGCCATCGGGTCCAGGGTGCCGCCGTGCCCCACCTTGCGGGTGTGGGCCAGGCGTCGCACGCGCGAGACCACGTCGTGGCTGGTGAGCCCCTGCGGCTTGTCGATGACAAGCAGGCCGGGACGAGGATTATCGGGGCGACGAGCCATGAGGGTCAGGCCCAATCCTTCGCGTCGGCCTCGTCCTCTTCGTCGTCGTGACGGTAGGGGTCGGCGTCGCCGGCGTAGGTCGCGCCTGCGGACGCGGCGGCGATGGCCTCGTCCTTCGCCTTGGCCTTGGCCAGGGCGTCCTCAAGCGCGGCGGCACTCTCGGGCAGCGCGTCGAGGATGAACTCCAGGGTCGGGGTCAGGCGCAGGCCCAGGGCCTTGCCCACGCGGGAGCGGAAAAGACCCTGCGCGGACGCGAACGCGCGCGCTGCCTTCTCGCGTTGCTCGTCGTCGCCGAGCACCGTGTAGAAGATGGATGCGTGCTGGAGATCGCCCGTCACGCGCACGTCCGTGATGGTCACAAGCTCCAGGCGGGGATCCTTCACCTGGCGTCCGATCATCGACGCAACGGTCTGCAGGATTCGCTCCTGCACCTTTCGAACGCGAGCTTCATCAGCCATCGCGCCCTCCTTTCGGGCGTTGTCGCCCTCGTCAAAACACTTGGTGAGAGAAGATCGGGGTCCGAGCGTGCCCGGACCCCGATACTTCAAGCCATGCGATCAGTCACGAGCCTTCTCGCGCATCTCCCAGGTCTCAATGATGTCGCCTTCGGCGATGTCCTTGTAACCCAGCGTGATACCGCACTCGTAGCCCTCGCGGACCTCGGTGACGTCGTCCTTCTCGCGACGCAGGGACGCGATCTCGAGGTTCTCGGCGACAACAACACCGTCGCGCACCAGGCGAGCCTTGGTTCCGCGCTTGATCGTGCCGGAGCGGACGATCGAACCGGCGATGTTGCCGAACCTGCCGGAGCGGAAGACCTGGCGGATTTCCGCGGTGCCCAGCTGGACCTCCTCGTAGATCGGCTTGAGCATGCCCTTGAGGGCAGCTTCAATGTCGTCGATCGCCGAGTAGATGACGTTGTAGTACTTGATCTCGACGCCCTCGGCATCCGCCATCTCGGCCACGCGTTCGGCGGGACGGACGTTGAAGCCGATGATGACCGCGTTGTCGACGGTCGCCAGGTTGACGTCGTTCTGCGTGATCGCACCGACACCGCGGTGGATGATACGCAGCGCGACCTCGTCGCCCACGTCGATGCGCAGCAGCGAGTCTTCCAGGGCCTCGACGGCACCGGACACGTCGCCCTTGATGACCAGGTTGAGGGTGTCGACCTCGCCCTCGGCCAGGACCTTGTCGAAGTCCTCCAGGGAGACGCGCTTGCGGCGCTTGGCCAGCAGGGCCTGGCGCTCGGCTGCCTCACGCTTGTCGGCGATCTGGCGGGCCGTGCGGTCGTCGTTAGCGACCAGGAACGAGTCGCCGGCGCGCGGGACCGACGTGAGTCCCAGGACCGCGACCGGGGTCGACGGGCCAGCCTCGGAGACGTCGTTGCCGGCGTCGTCGAACATGGCGCGCACGCGACCGTAGGACGAGCCGACCACGAGGGAGTCGCCCACGTGGAGCGTGCCGCGCTGAACCAGCATGGTCGCGACGGCACCGCGCCCCTTGTCCAGGTTGGCTTCGATGGCGACGCCGCGGGCGTCCGTGTTCGGGTTGGCCTCGAGAGTCAGGGCCGCATCGGCCGTCAGCAGGACGGCCTCGAGCAGCTCGCGGATGCCTGTGCGCTGCTTGGCCGAGATGTTCACGAACATGACGTCGCCGCCGTACTCTTCGGCGACCAGGCCGTACTCGGTGAGCTGGGAACGGATCTTCTCCGGGTTCGCGCTTTCCTTATCGACCTTGTTGACCGCGACGACGATCGGTACGTCGGCTGCCTGCGCGTGGTTGATGGCTTCAACCGTCTGAGGCATGACGCCGTCATCGGCCGCGACCACGAGGATCGCGATATCGGTGACCTGGGCACCACGGGCACGCATGGCCGTGAAGGCCTCGTGACCGGGGGTATCGATGAAGGTGATCGGGCGGCGAGTGCCGTCCTCAGCCGTGACCTTGACCTGGTAGGCACCGATGTGCTGCGTGATGCCACCATGCTCGGTGTCGACAACGTCCGTGTGACGGATAGCGTCGAGCAGCTTGGTCTTACCGTGGTCGACGTGACCCATGACGGTGACGACCGGCGGGCGCGGTTCCATGTTTTCGGCGTCTTCAAGCTCTTCGGCTTCGAGGTCGATGTCGAAGGACTCGAGCAGCTCACGATCCTCGTCCTCAGGCGAGACGACCTTGACGTCGTAGCCGAGTTCGGCACCCAGCGCCTCAAAGGTGTCCTGGTCGAGGGACTGCGTGGCGGTCGCCATCTCGCCCAGGGCGAAGAGGACGGTCACGAGCGCTGCGGGATTAACGTCGATCTTCTCGGCGAGATCGGCCAGGGACGCGCCCTGACGGATGCGGATCTGCGCGCCGTTACCGCGCGGGATCGCGACGCCACCGATGACCGGCGCGTTCTGCTGCTCGTACTCTTGACGCTTCGCGCGCTTCGACTTGCGTCCGCGCTGCGAGCGGCCGCCTCCGCGACCGAATGCGCCCGGCGTGGAGCCGCGACCGCCGCGACCACCACCGCGCGGACCGAAACCGCCGCCGTTGTTTTGGGCTGCTCCTGCGCCTGCGCCTGCACCGGCACCCGGACGGGCACCGCCGCGACCGCGGCCACCGCCGCGACCACCGCTGCGCTCGGACGTGTTGTTGCCGGTAGCGGCGTTGCGGGCGAAGTTTGCCTGGCCAGGCATCATGCCCGGGTTGGGGCGGTTACCGCCGGGGCGCGGCGCGCCCGGACGCGGTGCGCCGGGACGAGGCCCAGCGTTGCCAGAGCCACCCGGACGCGGTGCGCCGGGACGAGGCCCAGCGTTACCGGAGCCACCCGGACGGGGCATGCCCTGAGAAGAGGCATACGGGTTATTGCCTGGACGAGGGCCACCGGGACGCGGCGCGCCGGGGCGGGCCGGACGCGGGGTATCGTTGCGACGAGGCGCAGGCTTGGGTGCACCACCCTCAGCGGGCTTGCGACCACCGGGCTTCGGTGCCGAACCTTCCGCAGGCTTCTTGCCACGAGGCTTGGGAGCGGTCTCGCTCTTGCGCGCACCAGGCTTGGGAGCGCCGGGCTTGGGTCCGGTGCCCTTGGGGGCCGGAGCCTTGGGGGCACCGGGCTTGGGCGCGGCACCCTTGGGGGCCGGAGCCTTCGGCGTGGGTGCCTTCGGGGTGGGTGCCTTAGGCGCGGGGACGGGGGTCGAGGCCTCCGGGGCCGACGCCTGGGGAACGACGGGCTTCTTCGGTGCAGGCTTGGCTGCTCCGGGTTTCGGTGCCTTGGGGGCGGGCTTGGTCTCCGCCTTCTTGCTCTTGTGCGCCGCCGCGAACTTCTCGCGCATCTGCCGCACGACGGGCGGCTCAAGCGAGGACGAGGACGACTTGACGAATTCACCTGCTTCCTTCAGGTGACCCATCAGTTCTTTGCTGGTGATTCCGAGCTCTTTGGCGAGCTCGTGGACACGCAACTTTGCCACTTTTCTCCATTCCGGAAGCGTCTCCGGTGTGGAGACGCCTTACTGATATTGCTGGCAGCTCATCGCTGGGTACTCATCGGGTGCCCATCAGCTTCCAACCCGCTTCCATCTTCTCGGCCTTGATGGCGCGTGGCCATCACTGGGTGGTGATCATCTCCCCCACGTCATCCCAGACGGTGTCTGTCACAGCGCCTGTTCGGAAGGCGCGAGCGAGTGCTCGTCTGGTTCGGGCCCGCTGGACGCACCCCGCGTCGGGGTGGATCCACGCTCCTCGACCTGGAAGAGTCGCCGTCGGGTCGAGGTGAATCGCACCGTCGGGCGAACGCACGATCCGCACGAGGGCAGTTCTGTGCGCGCGAGTACCGCATCCGATGCAGGTGCGCTGTGGTCCTGTGGTGGGCTCAGGCGGCAGGGGATACGACACAATCCCCTAGCTTAGTCGAGCTAGGGGATTGTTTATCTCAGTTTCTATGAGCGACTTGTCACGTCGTCGGGGGTGGAGACGCGCGAGGCGATCTCGTCGTCGCCGGTTTCTGTGTCAGCGTGGATGTCGATGTGATAGTTCGTCAGACGCGCGGCGAGTCGAGCGTTCTGCCCTTCCTTGCCAATCGCGAGGGAGAGCTGGAAATCCGGCACGATGGCGGTAGCCGTGCGGTTGTCGACGGAGTGGACGACGACGCGGGTCACACGGGCCGGCGACAGGGAGTTAGCAACGAAGCGCGCGGGATCGTCGGAGTAGTCGACGATATCGATCTTCTCACCACCCAGCTCGGCCATGACGGAGCGCACACGCGCTCCCATGGGTCCGATGCAAGCACCCTTGGCATTGATGCCTTCGCGGGTGGCTGCCACGGCGATCTTCGTGCGGTGGCCGGCCTCGCGGGCGATTGCCTTGATCTTGACGAGTCCCTGCTGAATCTCGGGAACCTCGCGCTGGAAGAGACCGGCGACGAGGTTGGGGTGGGTGCGCGACAGGGTGATGCGCGGCCCGCGTTCAGTGCGCTCGACGCCCACAATGTAGGCGCGGATCCGGTCGCCGTGGCGGTAGGTCTCACCGGGAACCTTCTCGCCGTCGGGCAAGACGGCCTCGAAGTCGTCGGAAACCTGAACCATCGTGGGGCGGCCGGGGCGCGGGGCTTGGACGGTGCCGGTGATGATCTGTCCTTCTCGGCCCGCGAAGTCACCGAAGACACGCTGGTCGTCAGCGTCGCGCAGGCGCTGCATGATGACGGAGCGCGCCGTGGACTGAGCGATGCGCCCGAAGTTCTTCGGGGTGTCATCAAATTCACCAATGGGGTTGCCGTCTTCGTCCTCGTCCATCGCCATGACGGTGACGCGCCCAGTCTTCTTATCGATTTCGATGCGGGCCTGGGAGATCGCACCGGGCAGGTTGTGGTACGCCTTGAGCAGTGCCTCTTCGATGGCGTCAACGAGGGTTTCGAGGCTGACGCCCTTCTCGTTTTCCACCATCCGCAGAGCGGTCATATCAATTTCCATGGTCTCCTACTTCCCCGTTCCAAAGTCGACGCGGGAACGCGCCTTCCTCATGTCCTGATAGTCAATGGTAGTGGCTTCGCCGTCAACATCGATCGTTGCACTGGTCTCGCCCGCGTCGATGACGCGACCGGAGACGTAGCCGCCGGCGCGCAGCTTGATACGCACGAGGCGTCCGATTTGCCGCATCCAGTGGCCAACCTTCGTCAGTTCGCGCTCGGCCCCGGGGGTGGAGACCTCCAGCAGGTATTCACCGTCGATCGGATCGGCGGCGTCCAGCGCCTTCGACACGGCGCGGGACACGTCCGCAAGAGTGTCTGAGTCAATACCGTCGGCACCAATCGGGGCTTCGACGACGACCCGCAGGAGCGGCATCGCGTCGGAGCGCGTGCGGGTCACCGAATCCAGTTCGAGCCCCGAGGCTGCGACCACGGGAGCCAGCAGCTCCTGAAGCGGTCCGTCAGTCGTGGACGATCCCATATACGCCTATCTTTCTTCTCGCGAACGCGGGTCAGTTACCCATCCTACCCGGGGGTGTGGGATGATGCGGGGGTGCGATTCGCAAATCTGACTATGACCATACGCCGTATCCCCGGCCTCGTTGCTACCGGTACGGCGCTTTTCGCGCTATCCGCGTGTTCCTTGTCCACCCCGTCGACGACCCTGACGAGCTTTGCTGCAGCTCGCGACCAAGCAGCGCGAACGGAAGCTGCCGCGTCCGCGCGAGCCACGCAGCTCGCCGAACTCGCGACCGAGTGCGAGCCCTGTTCCAGCGCGCTACGTACGGCTGCGTCGTCCTCCGACACTCGTCTCGAGACTCTTGGCGGCCTCTGGGATCCGTGGGGAGGGAAGCCTCCCGAAGGCCAGGAGGCTCCCGATCCGGTCTCCGAGGCCCCCACCGATGTGGCTGCGTTCGTATCATGGATGGCTCGCACAGCCACCCGCGACCTGCAGATCGCTACCGAGGAGGACGCTCAATCCGACAAGGCGCGCACGCTGGCTGCCTCCGCGCTGGGCCGCTATGCCAATGCTGTGTCCATCGCGCGCGCCTACGAGATCGATGTCAACGCGGGCGATAGCCAAGCTTCAGCTGTCAACGACCGCGTGAACACATCCTCCTCCAAGGGCGTGCAGAGCTGGGATATCGAGTCGTACAACGAGTCCTCGATTTCCTCAACGTTCACTCTGTCGGGCAGTGATCTTGCGTCGTCGAAGGAGCTCTCCGACGCCGTCGCCATGTGGGATTGCATGGCTTCCACACTCCCGAAGGTGCATTCGGACACAGATACTCTAAGCGAGACGGACACTTACGACATGTCGGGTGCTCTGCTGGTCCGTGCTGATATCGCGCTGCAGGCAGGCGCTGCGGATACGCGTACGCCGCGTTGCGAGCTGGATTCCCTGGACACAGCCACACTCGCCTCGAACCTGCTCGCCGTCGATACCGCGCTGTTCGCTTCCAAGTCCGAGGCAGTGCGTAGCGCTGGCGCACGTGCAGCGCTCGCTGACATCGAGCAGTGGGCCTCCCACACAACGCTGCCGGCATTGATCGGCACTCGTTAGAATCATCCACCCGGTCGACTTACGACTCCGAGAATCCAATAGAAAGAGGGCCGCTCCCCTACCCGGGGAGCGGCCCTCTCGTCATGTCGGCTCAGAGGCGAGCGGCGATGTCGTCACCGATCTGGGAGGTTGAGCGTACGAGGGGGCTGCCACTGGCCGCAGCCTCTGCTCGCGCCGCCATGTCGGCGTCGATGGCTGCGCGCACACGTGCTGCCTCGTCTGCGAATCCCATGAAGTCGAGCATGAGCGCGACCGACGAAATGGTCGCGGTCGGGTCGGCCTTCCCCTGCCCCGCGATGTCGGGGGCGGAGCCGTGCACGGGCTCGAACATGGAGGGGAACTCACGCGAGGGGTTGAGGTTACCCGACGCGCTCAAGCCGATGCCGCCGGTGACGGCCCCGGCCTCGTCGGTGAGGATATCACCGAACAGGTTGTCCGTGACGATCACGTCGAAGCGCGCAGGGTCGGTGACCATGTAGATGGTGGCAGCATCGATGTGACAGTAGTCGACGCGCACGTCGGGGTATTCCTCCCCCACCTCGTCGACGATTCGGCGCCACATGTGTCCGGCGTTGACCAGGACATTGTGCTTGTGGACGAGAGTCAGGCGCTTTTTGCGCGAGGCGGCCGCCTCAAAGGCGTAGCGCACGACGCGCTCGACACCGTATGCGGTGTTGACGCTGACCTCGGTTGCGATTTCGTGCGGGGTGCCGACGCGCACGGCCCCGCCGTTGCCGCAGTAGAGGCCCTCGGTGCCTTCGCGCACGACGACGAAGTCGATGTCGCCGGGGTTAGCCAGGGGGCTGGGCACGCCCTCGTAGTACTTGGAGGGACGCAGGTTCACGTAGTGGTCGAGGGCGAAGCGCAGCTTGAGGAGCAGGCCGCGCTCGAGGACGCCGGAGGGAACGGAGGGATCACCGACCGCACCCAGGAGGATGACGTCGTGGCGCTTAATGGCCTCGAGGTCCTCGTCGGTGAGGGTGTCGCCGGTCGCGTGCCAGCGCTGCGCACCCAGATCGAAGTGGGTCGTCGAGTAGTCGACGCCCTTGTCCGCCAGGACGCGGTCCAGGACCTTCAGGCCCTCGGGGACGATTTCCTTGCCGATGCCGTCGCCGGGGATTACTGCGATGTTCAGTGTCATACGTCCATCTTCCCCCGCCCACGCGCGCTCGTCCGCACGGGTCCAACCCGTGGTCTCTTTGCGCCGTGACGTGTCCCATACGGGGCATGAACGAGGCCGGGGCTGGAGGGCGTTGACGCTCCCCTGGCCCCGGCCATGTCTCAGTGTCGGATCAGATCCAGACCCCCGAGGGGGCGAAGTAGTACCAGCGTCCGGCGATGGATGTCCATCCGGTCGCCATTCGGCCGTCGTCACCGAAGTAGTGCCAGCTGATGCCGATGTTCTGCCAGCCAGTGACCATCGCGCCCGAGGGTGCCAGGTAGTACCAGCCGCCCGCATGCTGCCAGCCGGTGAGCATGGTGCCGGTGTCGGAGAAGAGGTACCAGGTGCCTCCAACCTGAGTCCATCCGGTTGCCATGGCCCCGGTGGAGGGCTCGAGGTAGTACCAGGCGCCTCCGTCGCTGACCCAGCCGCTCGCGCGTGCACCGTAGGCGTTGTAGTAGCTCCACACGCCGTCGGTCTTGTCCCAGCCGGTGACCATGTAGCCGTCAGCACCGAAGCGGTAGGTGGCCTCGCCGATGGTGACGGTCTGGTTCATCGCATAGGTGGAGTCCTCCAGCTGCCACTTCCACCCTGAGCCGGTGTTGACCCAGTGCGCGGGGTTGACTGCGGGTGCAGGTTCAGGCGCGGGCTGCGGGTCCGGTGTGGGGTCCGGGGCAGGTTCGGGCGCGGGTTCGGGCGCGGGCTGCGGGGCGGGAGCGGAATCTTCGCCGGGATCGACCAGGCCAAGGTAGGCGGCGTCCACGCGCATAAACTCGATGTTCTTGTAGCCGCCGGACTCGTAGAGGAGGCCCCAGGTGCCGTCAGCGAGGGCGTGAAGGGTCGAGTAAGCCATGTCGCCGCTCTCGAAGACCGTGCCGTCGTTCCAGGTGAAACCGTCGTCGTAGGAGACGCGGATTGTGCCGTTGGCGCGAGCACTGGAGGAGTTGGCGTTGGAGAAGAGCAGGACACGGGCGCGTGCGGACCCCTCGGGGGCGTCCGGGAATGCGCGGATGATGGAGGCGTTGTTCCGCGGGTCAGTCAGGTCCCAGTTGTGGCGGAAGGGACCCCAGGTCTGACCACCGTCGTAGGAGATAGCCTCCAAGCGCTGGCCTGCGGTGCCTTGCGTGCGCGAGTTGAGGAGCAGGCGACCGTCGGAGAGTTCGACGACCTTGTTCTCGTCCGCACTGCCTTCGGTGGGGGTGCCGGGTTTCCAGGTCGCTCCGTGGTCGTCGGAGTAGACGGAGACGGCCATGAGGGAGGTGGAGCCGGAGTTGGCGACGGCGTACTGCTGGATGAGGCGTCCGGCGTGGGTGCCGTAGCGTAGCTGGATGCCTTCACCGGAGGACGCGAAGCGGGTGAACCACGCTCCTTCGTATCCGGCGCTCACCTGGTCGGTGATGGTTCGAGGGTTGACCCATGTTTCGCCGTTGTCGTGGGATTCGACGACGTGGGCGTGCAGGATATTACGAGCCGCGGGATCGGTGCCCAGCTGGGACTGGAAGAGGCCGGCGTCGTAAGACTTGACCGAGAACAGGAAGATCGTTCCGGTGGTGCGGTCCACGACGAACGAGGGATCGGAGTAGCCGATCTTCTCCGCGCCGGGAGTACCGGCCAGGGCGGTCTTGATGGGGGTCCAGGACTTACCGCCGTCCTTGGAGATGCGGTAGATGATGGAGTTGGCCTGGGGCGCGTCCTGGCAGTTGTCGGGACGACCGTCCCACGCGGCGATGATCCAGCCGTTGGTGGCAGTGGTCAGCGCGGGGATGCGGTGACAGTTGAAGCCGGCGAGGCCGGGGGACGCGAGGCGAACCTTGTCTCCGATGGCGTAGTCGGTCGGGGTCTCGAGCGGGTCTGGGGCGGCGGGCCGAGTCCCGGCGGCGACGGTAATGGGGTCAGTAGCGGAGACGAAGTTCCCGGCGATGACGTCGGTGCCGTTGCGGTCACGGGTGGCCGCCCACGTGGTCATCGGGGTGAAGGTGCCGGCCGCAACGTCGTCGGCGGTCACGGTGTGCGTGGCGGTCGTGCACTGCTTGGTGGTGTGCGCGGCGAGGTTGTGCCAGCGGCAGTTCGGAGCGCCGGTGGTGAGGACGCCGGACAGGTTCGAGTCCACCGGGAAGACGGTGAGCGCGCTGTCGGTGTTGTTGGTGTAGGTGACGGTGATGGTGATCAGGTCGCCTTCGTACACCTTGTCTCCGTGGGAGTCGGTGCGCGTGACGGTGACGGTGATGGGGGCCGAACCTTCGTCGGTTGCCGAGGCCGCCACCGGAGCAGCTGCACCGGTGTCACTGGTCGGGGTCGCGAGCGCGGGAACCGAGAGAGTCGCGCACAGCAGCACGGCTCCCGAGGCAGCCGCGAGGGCGCGCCCGTAGTGGCGGAGGGTCATCATTGGTCCTTCCGATATGGGTTGTCAATCAGCGGTCAGTGAGTCATGACTCACTATCCACGAGATTCATCATACAAATTTAGATGCTCGCTAACCAGTTATAGGACAGACAATTTTATCAACGTCTAGGACAATTACATTAGAACTATCAAGATTCATGCATGA
>ERZ1699244.706-NODE-706-length-12405-cov-3.911305_pt1 | contig 12405 bp, 8 predicted proteins | sample MGYA00581534_ERZ1699244 | MGnify/ENA primary metagenome ERZ1699244 (study PRJEB42319, sample SAMD00040331) | human oral metagenome | material: saliva | host: Homo sapiens | study: EMG produced TPA metagenomics assembly of PRJDB4115 data set (Metgenomic analysis of...
GGACAAGTCACGCTCTGACCTGCAGTTTTACGCATACTCGACCCCGGCCTCGTATACGTACGATGAAACGATGTCGTGTTTCACGGCGTGGACGGACCTACACAGAAGTGGACGTAACGTGCAACACTGTGTTTATGCATGATCGAGCTGGCACACGTGCCCTTCCAGAAGACCTCATCAACGTCGACGATGTCATCTCCGCTTACTATGACATCGTTCCCGACCCGACCGACGTGGGACAGCGCGTCGCATTCGGAACATCGGGCCACCGCGGCTCCTCGCTGGACGGTAAGTTCAACGAGGCGCACATCATCGCCATCACCGCGGCGATCATCGAGTACCGCGCGTCGCAGGGCATCAACGGGCCTCTGTTCATCGGTCGTGACACGCACGCCCTGAGTGAACCCGCGTGGCGCACCGCCCTGGAGGTCCTCGCAGCCGCCGGCATCGACACGCGCATTGATTCGCGCGGCTCCTACACGCCGACCCCCGCCGTGTCCGTCGCAATTCTGGGCGCGAACGGCGCACCGGCGAACCTGCGCACGGAGGGTGACGGACTGGCTGACGGCATCGTCGTGACCCCCAGCCACAACCCGCCGCGCGACGGTGGCTTCAAGTACAACCCGCCTCACGGCGGCCCCGCCGACACGGACGCGACCGGCTGGATCGCGGCGCGCGCGAACGAGCTGCTGGATTCGGGCGAGTGGAAGGACGTTCCCCGCGTCACCGGCTCTGAGCTGCTGCACGACCCGAACGTGAAGCCTTTCGATTACCTGGACTTCTACGTGTCGCAGCTGGACCAGATCATCGACATTGAGGCCATCCGTAAGGCGGGCGTGCGTATCGGCGCGGACCCGCTGGGTGGCGCGTCCATCGACTACTGGGCGGTTATCGGCGAGTATTACGGCCTAGACCTGACGGTCGTCAACCCCGAGGTCGACCCGGCGTGGCCGTTCATGACCCTGGACTGGGATGGCAAGATCCGCATGGATTGCTCCTCGCCCTACGCGATGGCGTCCCTGCGCGAGGCCATGACCCCCGACGCCGAGGGCAACACCCCCTACGACATCGCGACCGGCAACGACGCGGATTCGGATCGCCACGGTATCGTCACGCCTGACGGCCTGATGAACCCGAACCACTTCCTGGCTGTGGCCATCGAGTACCTGTTCACGCACCGTCCCGGTTGGAGCAAGGACGCGGCCGTGGGCAAGACCCTGGTGTCTTCCGCGCTCATCGACCGCGTCGTGACCGCCATGGGCCGCGAGCTGATCGAGGTGCCGGTGGGCTTCAAGTACTTCGTGCCTGGCCTGCTGTCCGGTGCCGTCGGTTTCGGCGGCGAGGAGAGCGCGGGAGCATCGTTCCTGCGTAAGGATGGCACCGTGTGGTCGACCGATAAGGACGGCATCATCCTGGCGCTGCTCGCCTCGGAGATCCTGGCCGTGACGGGCAAGACACCCTCGCAGCTGCACGAGGAGCAGGTGGAGCGCTTCGGCGCCTCCGCGTATGCTCGCATCGACGCTGCCGCCTCCCGCGAGGAGAAGGCGAAGCTCGCGGCTCTGTCTCCCGAGGACGTGACCGCGACTGAGCTGGCCGGCGACCCGATTGTCGCGAAACTGGTGCGCGCTCCCGGTAACGACGCGCCCATCGGTGGCCTGAAGGTGACGACCGAGTCCGCGTGGTTCGCGGCTCGCCCGTCGGGCACCGAGGACGTCTACAAGATCTACGCGGAATCCTTCAAGGGTGCCGAGCACCTGGCCGAGGTCCAGGAGGCCGCGAAGAAGGTTGTGTCTGACGCCCTGAACGGCTGATTCTCGACGCTGCCCGCTCACGCGGGTTGCTGGGGGTGGCGCTCACGTGTGTGAGCGCTACCCCCGTTGTCATGTCGCGCCGACTCCACCGCCGACGGTCACGCCAGAACCCACGCAATCACAGGGGAAACGCGCTGAGCCGACGAGGCGCGATGGCACCATCCGGCCTGTTAAACTGACGGGCAGGACAAGGGCTGACATGGGCCTTTCATCTTCGGATGATTGGTGACTTCGAAACCTGACGAACCAGAGCCTTGTAATAGCTCACTCGTGAGCGGCAAGCTGAAGTCACGTCCTGCAAACCCCCTTCCCTGTGGGTTGGGGGTTTCGTGCTATCCGCTGGGCTCAGTAGGCGAGCGGGGAGAATTTTCACGGCGATTGCCCATAGAAATATGGGGCACGGGCCGCTACCGTGGTGGTAGTTCGACGCGTCGGTGAGCCGACGCCGCCCACCGACACCAGGAGCGCCCACATGAGCGAGGCACCCAGCCCTGCCGCCCGCGACGGCAGATCGCGCGAGCACGCCCCAGCCTCGTCAAGCAAACCACGCACGAGTCCGCCGAACCCCTCCCTTCCCAAGGCGCGCCTGGCTTTCCTTCTCCTCGCAGGTATTGCACTGCTCGCTGGCCTGGACGCCTCCCTCGTGCGCCTCGGAGCGCTCGCTCCCATCGCCTCGACGAGCCTGGGGACCGTGCACGGGCTCCTCATGATCTACGGGTTCCTGGGCACCGCGATCTGCCTGGAGCGCGCGGTCGCCCTGCAATCCGACGGGCGGCGCGCGTGGGCGTACGCCGCTCCCCTGCTGACCGGGGCCGGCGGCATCAGCGCGATCGTCATCTCCGTGAACGAAGGCGCGCACGCCACGCTCACGAGCCTACCGATCCCGCGCTTCCTGGCCGCCCATCTGAGCGGATTTGCGCCCGAGCGGATGATGCCCGGCTTCCTCATCACGCTCGGCATGGCGGCGCTGAGCGCCATTTACTGCTATGTGTGGGCGCGCAGGCAGGCCACCCACGCGGTCCTCATCCAGGTGATAGGCGCGCTCATCGGGCTGGGCGGCGTCCTCCTGTGGTGGCGAGGCCTCGAGACGCCGCGCGCGGTGCCGTGGTGGCTGGCCTTCCTGATCGTCACGATCATCGGCGAGCGCGTCGAACTCGCGCGTCTCGCCTTCGCGTCGGGTTCCACCGAGCGGCGCATCACCGCCGAGAGTACCGCCCTCATGGTGGGCCTGACCGTCGCGCTCTACTCCCCCACGGTCGGGTATCCGCTGATCGGGCTTGCACTCGGTGCCCTCATGGTGGACACCGCGTGGCACGACGTCGCGCGCGGCACCGTGCGCATGCAGGGCCTGCCGCGCCTGGCCGCCGTGTGCATGCTGAGCGGGTATGCGTGGGCGCTCGTGCCCGCGCTGATGTGGATCGTCGCACCCCCAGCCTTCGACGGGTACGGCTACGACGCCGGCGTCCACGCGATCACGATTGGTTTCGTCGTCTCCATGCTGCTGGCCCACGCGCCCGTCATCATCCCGGCGGTCGCGCGGCGCGAAGTCCCCTACCACGTCGCCATGTGGGTCCCCTTCGCGTTCCTGCAAGTCTCCCTCCTCCTGCGCCTTCTCGCGGGCGCGCGCGAGGCTGCCTACCCGTGGCGCTTGGGCGGCACACTCGGGGTCGTGGGGGTGCTTCTCTTCGTCGCCACGACGCTGACGGTGACGATTCGCCGGGCACGCGCTGCCTCGCGTGAGAGCAGGATCATCGACGAGGCCGACTCCCCCTCCGCTGTTCCCGCTTCCTCGGGCGGAACGGAGGTTCGATGAGCAAGCCTCGCGTCCCCCGCACCGACCGCGTAACCACGGTGTGGATGTGCGTGGCGGCCGTTGCCGCTACGGTCACCATCGTCGCACGAGGCCGCATCCCGCAGAACCTGTGGACGATGATCCACCTGGTGACCCTGGGCGTTTTGTCGAACGGGATCTTCCAGTGGTCCTGGTACTTCACGCGTGCCCTCGCGCACCTGGCCCCGGATGATCGGCGCGCCGGGCGTGACAACACCGTGCGCATCATGGCCTTCAACCTTTCCCTGCTGCTCCTCATCGGCGGCATGTGGTCAGGCATGTGGCACGCGACTGTCACGGGTGCGACCGCGGTCGGCGTGATCGCAGCCTGGCACGGGTGGGCGCTGCTCACCGCGTCCCGCGAGCGCCTGGCGTCGCGTTTCGCGGTGATTATTCGTTACTACATTGCGGCGGCGTTTTTCCTGGTGGTCGGCGCGACGCTGGCTGGTTTCGTGACGGTGGCTATGTTTGACGCGGATGCTCCCGCGTGGCTGGCCTCGGCCCGGGATCGTCTGACGGTCGCCCATGCGCTGGCGGGTGTCGCCGGCTGGGTGGGCCTGACGATGGGCGGGACCCTGGTGACGCTCGGGCCGACGGCGATGCGCACGCGCATGGATCCGCTGGCCGTGTCTTTCGCGACGAGTGCCCTGCCCCTGTGGGTGGCTGCGCTGCTCGTCGCGGGAACGGGAGCTGTGACGGGGTCGATGCGCGTGGCCTCCGTGGGGTTGTTGGTCGTCGTGGGTGCGGCGGCGCTGGGCGTGGGTGTTCCGCTCCTTCGCGCGGCGCTGGTGAAGGGTCCGGCCGAGTACGGGGCGTGGTCCCTCATGCTGGGTGCCGCCTGGATTCTCGTCGCGGGCGCGGGGGCGTCCTTGCGCGCCTTCGAGGCCGTGGATGCGACCGGCCTGCGCGCGGCGTTCCTGCCGTGGCTGCCGATCCTCGGCGCGGCCGGGCTGGGCCAGCTTTTCGTCGGCGCGCTCACCTACCTGATGCCCGTCGTTATCGGCGGTGGCCCATCCGCAGTGCGCGTCGGGGTCGGCGTGCTCGAGGCCGGGGCTCCCATCCGGGAGGCGGCGCGTAACGTGGCCGCAGTGTTCGCCCTCTCCGTCGTGTCACTTGGCGGCATCCCCGCCGAGCGCCTTACCGTTGCCGCGTGGGTGGTCCTGCTGGCCACCTACGTCGTCGACATCGTCCTTATGGCCCGCTGTGGCGTGGCCCAGGCGCGTGCCAAGCGCGCCGCCCAATCCCCCACCACCACGCAAGGAGGCCGCCGTGGCTGACCTGAACCTGTCTGCGTCGCCGTCGGGAGGCAAGAACCCGAAGACACCCGTCCCGAAGGCATCAGAGTCGAAGGGCGGTGCGACGGGAGTCCCCAAGCTGCGCATGAGTCCTGCGGGCGACCACTCGCCCGTAAGCCGCACGGCGGGCGCAATCATCGGTGTCGTCTCCGTCGTGGCGCTTGCCCTCGCTATCTTCCTGTCCAACCCCACCGCGCCCACTACGCAGGGCACGGGAACGGGGACCGCGGCCACGACCTCGTCCGTGACGCCGACCGGGCACACGACCCGCGTGTCGGTGGGCGTCGAGGGTATGACCTTCACTCCCAACCACATCGAGGTGCCAGCTGGCGACCGCCTCATCATCGACTTCACGAACTCGGGGGATCAGCGTCACGATCTGGTGTTCGAGACGGGCGTATCCTCCGGGTCGCTCGCCACCGGCGAGACGAAAGAGCTGGACCTCGGCATCATCTCCGGGGACGTCGAGGGCTGGTGTTCCTTGCCGGGTCACCGCGAGATGGGTATGACCCTGCACGTGCAGGCAACGGGCGCTTCCTCGTCCTCCTCGGGGGCCTCGGCCTCGGGTAGCCACGGCAGCCACGCGGGACACGACCACGGCCAGGAGGCCGCCGTGGGACCCGCCAGCCCGACGGCCCTGACGGACTACGCAGCGACGATCACCCCGCGCGACCCAGTCCTACCGCCGGCCACAAGCGAGACCGAGCGCTCCTACACGTTCACGGTCACCGAGCAGACGACCAACGTCACCGACACGCTGACCCGCCAGACGTGGACCTTCAACGGGGACGCCCCCGGACCGATCCTGCGCGGACACATCGGCGACACCTTCCACATCACGCTCGTGAACAACGGAACGATGAGCCACTCGCTGGACTTCCACGCGGGCCTCGTCGCTCCCGACAACGTCATGCACTCGATCGAGCCCGGGCAGACCCTCGAGTACACCTTCGTCGCGAAGAACGCGGGCATCTGGCTCTACCACTGCTCGACCGCGCCCATGTCGATGCACATCGCGAACGGCATGTTCGGGGCCGTCATCATCGACCCGACCGACCTGGACAAGGTCGACCGCGAGTACGTCATGGTCGCCTCCGAGCTCTACCTGGGCGCGGACGGGCAGCCCGCTGACGCCTCGCTCCTGTCTGCCCTGCAGCCCAACGCGATGGCCTTCAACGGCGTGCCCTTCCAGTACAAGGCGCACCCGATCCAGATCAAGACCAACGAGCGCGTGCGCGTGTGGGTCATGGACGCGGGCCCGAACCTGGCGACCACCTTCCACGTCGTGGGCACCCAGTTCGACACCGTGTGGCGCGAGGGCGCCTACGTGATCCGCGGCGGCGGTAGCGGTGGCGGCTGGGGACAGGTCCTCTCCCTGGGTGCCGCCGAGGGCGGCTTCGTCGAGTTCACGCCGCTGGAGGCCGGCCACTACTCTTTCGTCAACCACGCTCTCTCCCTGGCGGAAAAGGGCCAGACCGGCGTCTTCGAGGTGAGTGACTGAGCCTTTTCGCTCTCCCGGCCACGGCCTCGTCCCTCATCGACGAGGCCGTGGCTGCGTCCCACTCTCACGCGCGGAAGGGGGTTAGCTACGCCCCATTGCAACCGGCGCTGCCGTCCTCCGACCGACGATAAAATAGTGGGATGCTGGGTACCTATCTCGACATTTTGCGTTACCGTCAGGCCTGGAAGTTTTCTGCTGCCGGGCTGGTTCTGCGTCTGCCGATGTCCATGGTGGGTCTGTCGACAATCCTCATGGTGCGCGCCGAGTACGGCAACTACACGCTGGCCGGCGCTGTCTCAGCCGTCAACATCATCGTCATGGCGATCTGCGCGCCAATCCTCGCGCGCCGCGTCGACCGCCACGGACAGTTGCGCGTCATGGGTCCCGCGTGGGTCATCGCGACCCTGTCGATGTGTGGCCTCGTCGCAGCCGTCTTCATGCACGCCCCCGAATGGTTGCTCTTCATTCCGGCTGCCCTCGCGGGTGCCACGTGGGGTGCGCCCGGTGCCCTCGTGCGCTCGCGTTGGTCGACGATCCTGCACAAGCCGGGCCAGCTGACGACCGCCTACGCCCTCGAGTCCGCGGTCGATGAGTTCGTGTACATCGTGGGTCCCGTGCTCTCCACGGTCCTCGGCACTGCCCTACACCCCGGCACCGGCCTCGCCATCTCTATCGTCGCCCTGGCTGTGGGCGGCACGCTCTTCCTGTCGCGGCGCTCCTCCGAGCCCGCGATCATTCCCTACGACCCGAATGCCCCGCGCGAATCCGTCATCCGCAAGCCCGTCGTCCTCGTCATGGCAGCCACCTACATCGGCATGGGCACGACGTTCGGCGCGATGGAGGTCTCGATGGTCAGCTTCACCGAGGAGCTGGGTGCCCCCGCGCTCGGCGGCATCCTCCTGGCGCTCTTCTCGATCGGCTCGCTGTCTGCCGCGCTCGTGTACGGTGCCCGCACGTGGAGACGACCCACCTGGCAGCTCTTCGTGTTCGGTGTGATCCTGATGGCGATCGGCATGAGTTTCTTCCCCGTGGCCTTCAACATCTGGACAATGGCCGCCGTCATCCTCATCACGGGCCTCACCTGCGCCCCCACGATGACGAACGTCAACGTCATCATTCAGAAATCCGTCTCCCCCGCGAAGCTCACGGAGGGCCTGACCTGGATGTCGACGTCGATCAACCTCGGCACTTCCCTGGGCACGGCGATCGCCGGGCCCGCAATCGACTCGATCGGCGCGCGCGGCGGCCTACTGACCATGGCCGGTGCCGGGTGGGCGATGGTCGTTCTCATGCTCATCGGCCTGCCCGCACTGCGCAAGAGCGAAGCTCAACCGACGCCACCGCTGCCCCTCGACTGAGCGGCGTAGCGCGGCTACACACCCCCACACCGACTAGCAGCAGGAGCACCAGCCCGAGAATCGTGCCCGGCCTCCGTTTCATAAAGCGAACAACCGCGGTCACAAACACGTGACGCCGCATCATGACGTCCCCTCTGACAGCTGCTCAACGACGAGGCCCGCACCGCAGCGGACAGGCGCGCAACTAGCGCACGACACTCGTCTTGACTATGCGGTCAGACTGTCATAGGGTACCTGCGGCTCCGTCGCTCCGGAGCTTGCGCTTCCCCGGTGCATTGGCTCTATGATTGGCCTGATGTTGTTCCGTCCCCCTCTCATCGATGACGAGTCTCCCTCGCTCGCCCTGGCACTGACCGCCAGTGCGGGCGAGTTCGCGTCCACACTGTTGGTCGGTGCCATGTCGAAAGGTTGGTTCTATCCGGGCGTCGTCGGCTTCGGGGGGATCGGCTCCCAGCGCAGCGCCCGTATCCTGGGCCGCGTCCTCATGGCGCGCGGCGACGATACCCGCTCCTGGCTGCAAACCCGCCGAGGATGGCGCCAGTTCTTCAACGCGCAGGTCCCTCGTCAGCCCGTGCTCGTCACGGTCGGCAACGCGCGTCGGCTTGCTTTCGCGGATCGCGGTGGATTCGTCGACATCACGGTGCTGGGCCACGGCCTCGACCCCGGCTGGCATAACGCAACCATCCAAGTCCTTCACGCGGGCGACGTGCGTGCGCTCGGCATGTCCGAGGAGACGGCCGCCAAGCTCGCGACCACCCTGCGCACGGCGACCCCGCTGCCGGCCCCGCCCTCGGCGATGTACGAGCGCCCCCGCAAAGGTCGCATCCGCGCCGGTCGCCCCGCCTGCGTGCGCTTACGCATCGTGTCCGATGACGAGCATTTCGGCGTGGTCTCCGACATCGACGACACCGTCATGGTGTCTATGCTCCCGCGACTGGTCACAGCGGCCAGGCACGCGTTCCTGGATCGCGTTTCTTCACGCGAGGCCGTCCCCGGCATGGCGGAACTGCTGACGACGCTGACGATGTCCTCAGCTTCGTCGGAGGGGGTCCCGGAGGGCACGCACGCTCCGATCATGTATCTGTCAACCGGCGCATGGAACGTTGTGCCGACGCTTCGTTCGTTCCTGGAGCGCAGCGGGTACCCGGCGGGCGGTTTCCTCATGACGGACTTCGGCCCGTCGAACACGGGCTGGTTCCGCTCCGGCCCCGAGCACAAGCGTCGCGAACTGCGCCGCCTGGCCCGCATGTTCCCGCACGTGCGCTGGCTCTTGGTAGGCGACGACGGGCAGCGCGACCCCGAAATCTACGCCGCGTTTGCACGCGATTTTCCGCACTGCGTGGCCGGAATCGCGATCCGTTCTCTCTCCGAGATCGAGCAGTTCATGTCGCACGGCAGCTTCGAGGCCATGGTCCCCGACGCGCTGTGGACTGTACCCGAGCGCGTGCCCGTCTGGTACGGGTCGAACGGTTACGCACTGCTGGAGAATATACGAGGCCGGGGCACAGCCGGTCCGCTCTCCCACCGTTGAGGGACCGGACCGTGAAACGGTCCGTGAAACAAGCCGTGCCCGACCGCTCTGACGCATGAAGGCCGCCCCGAGGGGCGGCCTTCCGCGTTGCTCGTGCGTCCGCGCTTAGGAGCCGGACATCGGGCGGCACTTCGCGGGCTGTTCGATGGGGTCGGTCGACTTCAGGACTCGCTGGACGTCCTCGGCGCTCATCGCGTCGTCGTAGAACGTGCCCAGTTCGACCGTGACGGTGGAGTCCGTCGCCTCAGTGAGGCGCACGTGGGCACCCGGGAAGAATCGGGCCACCGAGTACGCGTTGTCGACACCGTTCACTCCGGCGGTAATGCGCACCTTGCCCGTATATTCGATGTCATCGTTCTTGGGTTCTTCCGTCTGGAAGCCGGCGGTTGTGAGCATGTCCGTGGCCTTGGAGGCCAGGCCCTGATGCTGAGTCGTGTTGATGACCGTGACCGACACCTGAGAGGGGGCCACCGGCTTCGAATCCGCCGTCGGGCAGGGAATATCGCCCACTTCGGCGTACTTAACCTTCGCGGAGAAGCTGTTACCGAAAGGAATCGACACGATCCCCGAGAACACGAGGGCCGCTAGCGCCGCAATGACGATCATCGCGACGCTCACGATCGCGAACGTCAGATTTTGACGCTCCTGACGCTCGCGCAGGAATCGCTGACGCGGAGTGAGGGTGTGGATGGGCTCGTTCGGTGTACTCACGGTCTCAACACTATCGAATAGGGGCGGTCTGAGGCCAGACAACGCCCCGTCGGGAGCGTTACATCTCGCCCGCGCCCGCCTCCGCGATACAGTGAGGACACCCTAAGCGCAGGCTCCCGTCCTCGCCCAGAATCGCCGCGCAGCCCGCCTCGCGGACCCCCGAATGCGCGGTCAGAGCGCCCACCCGGCGTGCGGTTCGAGCGTGAGGCGGCCACGGCCTCGTCCATGCACCGACCACGAAAGAGGACCGCGATGAGCTTCCTGGACACCGACCTGCTCTCCCGCATCCACGAGCGCGCCGCCGACGCGGACGCGCACAACACCTACCCCGAAGCCGACCTGGAGGAGCTGCGCGACGCCGGATACCTCGCCGCGTTCGTCCCCGCCGAATACGGCGGCGCGGGCCTGAGCCTGACCGAGATCGCCGCCGAACAGACGGCGCTCGCCAAAGCTGCGCCCGGCACGGCGCTGGGCATCAACATGCACCAGATCATCGTCGGCCTGGGGCGCTACCTGGTCGCCCACGGCAACGCGCGCGGCGAGCAAATCCTGCGCGACGCGGTCGCAGGAGAGGTCTTCGGCTTCGGCATCTCCGAACCCGGCAACGACCTCGTGCTCTTCGGCTCCACGACGCGCGCAACCGCGAACAACGCGGGCGGTTATTCCTTCGAGGGCACCAAGATCTTCACATCCCTATCCCCCGTGTGGACGCGCCTGCTGATCTTCGGGCGGGCCGAGACCGAGGAGGGCCCCAAGTCCGTGTTCGGCATCGTCCGCCGCTCTGACGAGGGCTACTCAATCAAGGACGACTGGGACACGCTGGGCATGCGCGCCACCCAGTCCATGACCACCCTCCTCCGGGGCGTCACCGTGCCCGAGGAGCGCATCCTGACGATCACGGACCCCGGTCCCAGCGCCGACCCCGTCATTTTCGGCATCTTCTCCCACTTCGAGATCCTCCTGGCCGCCACCTACCAGGGCGTGGGTGAGCGCGCCGTCGAGGTCGCCGCCGAGCACGTGGCGACGCGCCGCTCGGTGAAGAACCAGACGACCTACTCCAACGACCCCGACATCCGCTGGCGCATCGCAGAGGCCGCCCTCATCATGAACGCGGTCGGCCCGCAGATCCGCGAGCTTGCCCGCGACATCGACGCTGGCGTGGACCGCGGCCGCTCCTGGATGCCCCAGCTGTCCGCCGCGAAGAACGCGGCCGCAGAAGCCACGCTGCGCGCCGTCGAGCAGGCAATGCGCGCGTGCGGCGGCAGCGCCTACTACAACACGCACGAGCTCTCGCGCCTGTACCGCGACGCGCTCGCCGGCCTCTTCCAGCCCTCCGACCAGGAGTCCCTACACGCCGCGTGGGCGAACCTGATCCTTGGACCCATCGAGAAGGCTCAATAGCCTCCCAGGGACGAGGCCGGGGTCCGTGCGTAGCCCTCGGGTGTCCTCCGGGGACGCCCCACTGAGGAAGCACCGAAGCACACCCGAGCCGGCGAGCATGCGCCGGTCTCATCCTGCGTGAGAGACAGGCGGACCCCCGAGAATTTCCTCGGGGGTCCGTCTCTGCGAGCGCGTCAGGCTACTGATTCCATGCGAAATTCGCGGGGGTGATTTCACCGTTCGTGCCGGTCATCCAGCCAGCGCGGGCCAAGGCGAAGGACTTGCCGGACTTCGTGTTCCAGCAGGTCACGCCGTCGGCCGTGGAGCGGCACGCGTAGTCACCCTTCGCGGCGGCCACGCCGTGCGCGACGGTCTCGCCGCCCGACGGCATAGAGGACTCGCACGACTGGGTCGCGGAGTCCTTCGTGGCCTTCAGGACGCCGACTTTTCCGCCGGAACAGGAAGGGTAGCCTTCCTCGGCCCAGTTGCTCTCTGCAATACCGCAGGTCACGCCGTCATCCGCGAAGGAGCAGGTGATGTTGCGCGAAGGCATCGTGAAACTATCGACTTTCACGGCTCCCGCAGGTACCGGGTACTTCACGGCCTCGGTCGTGGTAGCACTCGCCGATGGCTTCGGACTCTCCGAGGGGGACGCCGACGACATCGGAGACGAACCGCCCGTGGGTCCCTCGTATCCGCGAGTGAACACGAAGATGACGATGCCCAGGAGGATCGCCGCGATGACGCCCAGGCTGACGAGCACGATCGCCATGATCGACAGCGGGCGGCGCTCACTCGGAGCCTTGCTGGCCGCCGACTGAGCCGCCGACTGGGCGGCCGGGGTGGCGGTGGGCACGGGCTGCGGGATCTGCTGGGTGGTCTGGGTGCTCGCCGAGGCCGAGGCAGGCGATCCCCCAGGGGTGGGGTACGAGGAGGAGACCACGGGGGACGGGTACACGGCCGTGGCATCGGGATCCTGCGCGGCCG
>ERZ1699244.708-NODE-708-length-12370-cov-3.893654_pt1 | contig 12370 bp, 8 predicted proteins | sample MGYA00581534_ERZ1699244 | MGnify/ENA primary metagenome ERZ1699244 (study PRJEB42319, sample SAMD00040331) | human oral metagenome | material: saliva | host: Homo sapiens | study: EMG produced TPA metagenomics assembly of PRJDB4115 data set (Metgenomic analysis of...
GGAGGGGGATAAGCGCCAGGCGCTGCGCGAGAAGCAGGACCAGCGCGAGGCCGAGCGCGCGTTGCGTCGCTATGTGAAGCAGGCCCGCCGGTAAGGGAAAGAAGGCGACCCTGTGCGAGGTTCCGTCAGGATTTTTCGTCGTGATTTTCTCAGGCTGGTTACCGTCCCAGCCGCTTGGATCGTCATCATTGGTATGGCGTTCGTCCCCGCGCTTTATGCGTGGTTCAACATTGTGGGGTTCTGGGACCCTTACGCTCATACGTCGCAGATCCGCGTGGCTGTGGCCAACGAGGACGAGGGGGCGACGAAGGACGGACTGGGCACCGTCAACGTTGGCGCTTTGCTGTCGAATCAGCTGCGGCAGAATGACCAGCTGGGCTGGCACTTCGTGAGCGCGGACGAGGCTCGCTCTGAGGTCGAGCGCGGCGAGTCCTACGCCGCTTTCGTCATCCCGGCCTCGTTCTCCTCTGATCTGACGGGCATCGTTGACGGCACGTACGTCAAGCCGAACATCCAGTATTACGTCAACGAGAAGAATAGCGCGGTGGCCCCGAAGATTACGGGGGCGGGTGCGACGGCGCTGGATCGGAAGATCAATGCGACGTTCGTGTCCACCGTCGCAAAAGTGCTGTCCGAAAAGGCGTCCGAGGCCGGGGTCGGCATCGCGGATCAGGCTGACACTGCGCGTGCGGACCTGGTGGCCTCGCTTGGGGAGGCTTCGACGAAGGCACAGAACGTGTCGGACACCCTGTCGGGCATGGGGGAGACGATTGATTCCGCGAAGGGCTCTGTCGCCTCGGCTCGTACGACGCTGGGTGACCTCGATACTGCTGCGGGTGATCTGTCGGCCTCACTGGACACGGCCGACGCACTCGTCACCGACGCTCGCACGTCGCTCGCTGATTTCTCTGGCGACATGGGGTCGGTCCTGGATGGGCTATCGACCAATACCTCGGACGCGCTGGCTGACCTGTCGACAGACGCGGGCAGCCTCGACGGTGCCGTGCAGGGGGCGACGGGCAGGCTTGATGGTCTGCTCGTCGAAGGCAACTCGATCAACACGACGGTTGGCACGATCCTCAGTGATCTGGACACGGCGGGTGTCGGGAATCTGTCTGGCGCGGGTACGGCCCTGACGGATCTGACGAACAACAACACGTCGCTGTCGACTGCGATTACCGACCTGACGACTCTAAACACGGACCTGTCCGCGTCCTCGACGTCGATTTCCACGGCTCTCACGTCCGCGTCGACCGCTGCCAACTCCGTGCAGACGGCTGTGTCGAACGCGCGAACGGGCGTGAGCGGCCAGGTTCCTACACTCTCGACGGCCATCGACGATTTTTCGAGCGCTTCCTCGTCGATGCGTTCGTCGCTCGATACTCTGCGCGGCCAGCGTGACCAGGTGTCGACGCTGCTCGATCAGTTGGATTCGTTGCTCGACGACGTGAAGACTGCCACATCGAACAGCGCGACTAACGTGGGCACCATCAAGACGGACCTGGATAGCGTGTCCACGGACGTCTCGTCGATCGCGTCGTCGAACACGCTGCGTGACCTGGCGACCTCGCTGGGGACCAACGCGGAATCGGTTGCTTCCTTCATGGCGTCGCCGACCTCGATCCAGACGCAGACGGTGTTCCCGGTCGCCTCCTACGGGTCGGCTATGGCACCCCTGTTTACGAACCTGGCGCTGTGGATCGGCGCGTTCTCCCTCGTTCTTCTCCTCAAGCTCGATGTCGACGAGGACGGGATAGGCCCCGCCTCCTCGGCCACCAAGTACGTGGGCCGGTGGATGCTGCTCGCTTTCTTCGGTGTCATCCAGGCGCTCGTCGTGTCGATCGGTGACCTGATCATTGGCGTGCAGACCGTCTCTCGCCCGACTTTCGTGGGGACGTCGATCATTATTTCGATGGTCTACGTGTCTATCGTCTACATGCTCGCGACGTGCTTCCAGCACATCGGCAAAGGCCTGTGCGTCGTCATCATGGTCATGCAGATTCCCGGCTCTGCCGGCCTGTACCCGATTGAGATGCTGCCGTCCTTCTTCCGTTTCTTGCATCCGGTGCTCCCTTTCACATATGGGATTAAAGCGATGCGCGAGACGGTGGGCGGTTTCTACAGGCACGAGTACCTCTTGGCCCTGGGGGCGCTCGGCGTTCACGCGCTGGTCGCATTCGTCATTGGGCTGGCGCTGCGCCCCTTCCTGGTCAACCTCAACGCGATGATCACGCGCGACCTAGCGTCCTCGGGCCTGTTCGTGGCCGAGGCGACGCGTGTGCCCTCCAACCGCTACCGCCTGACTCAGATCGTGGCGGCCCTGGCTGACCATGAGGGCTTCCAGCGTTCGGTGTCGGCGCGTGCCGCCCGCTTCGAGCGCCGCTACCCGCGCATGAGGCGCGGTGCCATCGTGCTGGGTGTGCTCGTGCCCGCTGCTCTCGCGGTCCTGTCGGTCACGAACGCCGCCGAAGTGCCGGTTGTGCTGGGTGCGTGGATTGTGTGGGTCCTGGCTGTCATCACGTTCCTGATCGGCTTGCAGTACCTGCGTGAGGCTCTCGAGCGCCAGCAGCTGCTCGGTGCCATGGAAGAGAGCGACGTGCGTTCACTCCTGACTCGCCGCGTCAAGGGTGCTCGCTCGCGAATCGCGCTCAGCGCAGCCGCCGTGAGCGCGTCGATCTCCTCTGCCCTGGCGGCGTCGCTCGCACAGTACGACGCCGAGCACGCTTCCGAGGAGACCGAGGACGAGGAGGATACGAAGTGAGAACCATCTGGGCTATCTACCGCGCGGACCTGCGCCGGGCGCGCCGCTCGCTCATCGCCCTTGTCGTGATCTTCGGACTCGTCGTCATTCCCTCGCTATTCACGTGGTTCAACGTCGCGGCGTCCTGGGATCCTTTCGGCAACACGCGCTCCCTGCGTATCGCTATTGCGAACACGGATGCGGGCTACAAGTCCGATCTGGTGCCACTGCACATCAACATCGGTGACCAGGTCGTCTCTGCTCTGCGCAAGAACGATAAATTCGACTGGGTGATTGCCTCGGAGGAGGCGGCGGTCGAAGGGACACGCTCGGGTGACTACTACGCGGCCATTGTCATCCCCGAAGATTTTTCGAAGGACATGCTGACGTTCTTCGATGGGGAGGCTTCGAGCGCGCCCATGACGTACTACGTCAACGAAAAGAAGAACGGAATTAGCCCGAAGCTCGCAGGTCAGGGAGCCGAGTTCGTCAGTGCTCAGGTGAACCAGACCTTCGCACAGACTCTCGCCGAGGTTGCGCTGGATACGGCCTCGTCGATGGGGGACGCACTGTCCTCGACGACCGCGACGGGTGCCGTCACCATGCTCGACAACCGCGTGCAGTCAGTGGCCACGCGCCTGCGTACCGCCGCCGACAGCGCGGACGCGTACGCGGCGCTGGCCAGTTCTTCGCTCACACTCATCGATTCGACGACGACGCTCGTATCCGGTGTGGGGACCGCGAAGTCCTCCGCGCAGTCAGCCGTCGGCAGCGCCGACTCTGGAGCGACGGGGCTGACCGCCGCAGCCACCGGTGCGATTGCCTCCGTGTCCAGCGCCATCGACTCATCCAAGACGGAGCTGAACACGCTGTCCACCTCCGTGGAGAACGTGTATTCGACGGCGTCGACCAGCGCAACCGACGCCTCAGCGTCGCTGCGTTCGCAGGCCGACGTCCTGGATTCGCACGCGACCACCTACGAGAACATCAAGAAGACGCTCAAAAACTTGCCAGGCTCGCCCGTGTCCCAATCCTCCCTGGACACGCTGCAAAGCGCGGCCGACCGGCTGCGCACCCTGGCGACCAACCTGCGTGACGCTGCGACCGACCTCGATACGAAGACCACGGACGCGCAAACCAATCACGACAACATCACCGCCCTGATTGCCGACGCAAACCAGGCTGTCGACGACCTGTCAGCCGACTACGACAATGATCTAAAGCCGAAGCTCGACTCCCTGGCCTCGACCCTGTCGTCAGCGCAAACCTCCCTGTCCTCCGCGCGTTCTAGCTTGTCCTCCTCGGTCTCCACGGCCTCGGATGGCGGCGACAGTGTGCGTGAAAAGCTCACAAGCTTGCATGACAATCTGACGTCGGCGGCTTCGGATATGCGCGATTCCGCCGGGAAAATGGATTCGCTGCACACCTCCATCAAGGAGGCCCAGGATAGCGGCGATCTGACGACCCTGAAGGACATCATCGGGAACAATCCTGAGGCGTTGGCCGCTGCCATCGCCGCCCCCGTCGGCGTTGAAACGATCCGTGTCTATCCGGTGGCGAACTTCGGTTCCCAGATGGCACCAATGTATACGATTTTAGCCCTGTGGGTGGGGTCCGTTCTCATGGCTGTGTCCATCCGCTCCGACGTGTCCGACGACAATGTTGCTGATGGCTTGGCCGAGGACGATCCACTGCGCGCGACGTTGACCGCTTCACCGATCCGCCTGCCTGCCGGGTACCTGGGACGCTACCTGATTTTCGGGACGATTGCGCTCGCTCAGGCGACTCTGCTGGGGCTGGGTGACCTGTATTTCCTGAAAGTTCAGCACAACCACCCCCTGGAGTTCATGGGCACCCTGTGGCTGACGGCGGTGGTGTTCTCGTTCTTGCTCTACACGCTGATCGCGACGTTCGGGAATGCGGGCAAGGCCCTGGGGGTGCTCCTGCTCGTCCTACAGATCTCGGGAGCCGGGGGAGCGTTCCCGCTGGCGATTTTGCCGCCCTTCTTCTCGTCTGTGTCCCCGTTCCTGCCGGCCACCCACGCGATCACGGCGCTGCGTGCGTCGATCGCCGGATACTCGGGCCACGAGTATGGGGATGCTATGCGGTTCCTGGCCTCCTTCATTCTGTTCGCGGCGTTCCTTGGGCTGGCTTTGCGCCCACTACTGGTGCGCGGCAATCGGCGGATGGTGGCCAAGCTGGAGTCCACGAAGCTCCTGTAGGACAGCGGTGCTCGTAGGGACGAGGCTTGCGCGTGTTCGCGGGGGCCTCTTTCCTCATGCGATGTGTTTCTGTCTTGACGGCGCACGAGGGTCGGTTGTATACTGACGTGTTCGACGGTCTGCGGCTTCGCGGGGCGTCGGGGAGTTGAAAACTCAAAAGGGGATGATCGGTTTCGACAGTGGTCGTCGATCGAAGTGAAGCGAGCCGAGAATGTACGCTCAACTCGTAAACGATGCGTGCAAACCAATAGGTGCCGAACAGAATCGCACCGACTACGTTCTCGCTGCCTGATATCGCAGCCTGAACCTTTAGTCCGTCAGCCCGGGAGTTGCTTCCGGCCCGGTGTCTGGCGTCGTCTAGGGAGCCACTGGGTGCCGCCCATGTTGGTGGGGCGGCTCCGACACTCAATCAACTGAGCCCATCCGGCGGTGAGTCTACGCAATGCCGGGGGCCGAGAAATAAAACCGTAGACTGCGCTCGGAGAAGAATTCGGGGCCGGCTATTGGACGGGGGTTCGATTCCCCCCATCTCCAGTCGCCGATTACATTGAGGCGTCGACGTGTGAGGACTTCATCGAGGTGATTCGCATCGGCCGATGCTGCGGGAACGCCCCTCCTCGTCCTTGGCGGCGCGGTCGAGGGCTGGCTCGTCTCGGGAAGTGTGCCCGAGACGGGCCTCGCCTGCGGGAAGTGAAGGTGGGGTCGGGTGGGCGTTCTTCGGAGCGAGGGTACTCTTGGGCAGAGGACGCTCTCGGACCGGGAGGCTGTCCGTGAGCCGAGTTTACCTCCGATGGAATCGGCTCTTGCCAACCGGGTATGGCCGACTGCTCGGTGCGTGTGAAGGGTCGGACTTTCTGGAGTGGCCAGGGTGCTTCGGGGGTGAGGTTTTCCATGACAGGGCGCGTTCTTACCAGTTTGCCCCGGATCGTTGAGGCCATTCGACTCGCGCCGTTGTCTGAACACCCCTCGCGGGGAACGGTGGGCGCGCCGCCTTAGCTCAGTCGGCAGAGCGATTCACTCGTAATGAATAGGTCGTGGGTTCGATTCCCACAGGTGGATCCACTTGAACGCTCAGTTTGATGCAAAATTTTAACGTATCTGGCGGTTGCGAAGGGTATTCAGCTACGCAGGTGCAGGCAGAAAAGCTAGCCTATAAAGTGTTCAAAGTAATGTATATTAATGCTACTGTGCGTACAGAGTAATATTCACTGCGCTTTTCGAGGTGATTGAGATGGCTAATGTTTCTTTTCGGACAGATGATGAGACGAAAGCTCAGGCCGCGGAGTTGTTCTGTGACCTCGGGTTAGATATGAGCACTGCGATCAATATGTTTTTGAGGCAGTCGATTGTCAGTAACGGTATCCCGTTCACGCCACGCCGCGAGAGTCCAACTAATGCCTTGTCGAGAGCTGAAGTTGAGTCTCGCTCTGGTGCTTCGTTTCGAAATGTCGCTGAGCTGATGGAAGACCTCAATGAAGCTGACTAGCGTCTTTCGCACAAATCAGTTCAAGCGTGATGCCAAGGCTCTTTTCAAAAAGCATTACGACGCTGCAAAGCTGGCGGATGCTATCGAAGCTCTTATGCGGCAAAACCGTGAAGAGCTACGCACCTGCTATCGCGGCCATGCATTGCAGGGAAACTGGAAAGGATACCGAGAAATTCACCTTGAAGGTGACTGTCTACTGATCTACCGCGTGAAACATAGCGAGTTGCTTCTTGTGCTCACTCGAACTGGCTCTCACGATGATTTGTTCTAGGCGTTCCTGCAAGTGCAGATCGATTAACGAGAGAATCTTCCTGTCAAGAAACATTCTTCACCGCTTCTCTTGCTATGGATGCAGTTTCTGACATGCATAATGAACCTTATCCAGAGGTTAAAATGAGTGCGAACACAAGTATTCCTGACATGCAGTATTCACGTTTTTCTGTCTATTGATTAGCGTCAATCTCAACGCTAATTCCAGAACGGCGCCGCGGGATTTATGTTCTCGAATTTTCTAACGGCGAGTTTTACGTCGGAAAGGCGCAAAATGTGGTGAGGCGATTTGCGCAACACAAGCATGGTCGCACTAACCACGATGAAGCCTGGAAAGATATTGAGAAATTATGGTTTATGCCAGTGTCCAAGAACAAGGATTTTACTCAGATCGAAAGTGATGAGATTTGTAGATTTCGGGCATCCGGCAAACGTTTAAGAAATCGCGCTCTGAATCTTGGCCACAGTCAACCTTCTAGTCTCGACGCAGTAATACCAGTTGAAGATCAGCAGTCGTGGGTGCTTGGGAATGGACCATACAATTTGCATGGCGCCCGAGAGGGGCTTCTCGATTTTGATAAGAAGCCATCAAAATTCTTTAGACAGATTCCTCATGAATGCCGCGATTTAGTTCTTTCTGATTTGGCCTTTGCCTTAACAAAGCTACTCCCCGATGCTGTTGAACTTGAGGGGAGATATTGGACGATCTCAGATTGCCCGGGGACTGGAGGCGGACGTTGGGTGACCTTGAATACGGGATACCTTGAGTTCATGTATTTCCCGAAGACAATTCCGTGGCTGTACGGCGAGCCATTGTCGAGGCTTGCATACATCAATACGCCCGCCGGAACACTTTTAGATGTGAGGTTTTCCGAAGGAGCTTGGGCTGATTCTTCGGACATTTTTGATGTGCCTGAGGAGGTTGAACAATTCTCAGTGGTGCGAAGAACATCATACTCTTCAACAGATGCAGACGCGGTATTGTTCTGTGTCGGTAATCTTGAAAATTGTGCAGCTTATTTACGGACATCTTAAATGGTGCTAGGGAATTTGCGTTGTAAGCTATGCGCCAAAACGCTTCAGGAATGTTCGCGAAAAACCACTCTCCTCTAGTCAGAGAAATCTACCAATTCTCCCTTGCGATGGGCGTGGAATTGATGCTGATTGACTGCTCTAGCATCTCGCCTGCTTTAGATTAACTAGTCAATGGCTCAAGTGATGTAGATGTAACAACTAGTTTTAAAAATTGTTCCTTTTCCTAGCAAAGCTGGTTTTCGTAGTTTTGCGCTTACTTGCCTGAATTCATGTCCACCGGGAGTCAATTATCGAATTAAGGTTATCTGCAAATCGTGGAACGTATTGGTTAAGCAAGCCGTCGTAGGCGGCTGAAGGTTCCATCAGAATCAGCTTCAAAGATCAAGCCTGATCCAGAAAACGCACCTGTAGCTTGCACCCACGCCACCGGTTTGAACTGTCCTGGGTTTTGTTCCTAGGCGTTTACCTTGTTTTCTATTATTGCTTGTTGGAGGCAGTGTTCGTTCCACCATGGCGGGATCCGTCTTGGTATTTGGGGTTGTAGCCGATGACGCCCGCGCATGACCTTCTCGGACGGTTCGCCCGCAAGAACGCGTACAGTTCCTCGTAAGCCTCAGACTCATCAGGTCGATGAGCTGCCTGTTTTCCAAAGGGGCCTGCGGACGGAGCGCCGATGGAGCCGAGACAGTGTGCGCATTTGCGGGTTCGGGAGGAGGCACCGGGCTGTGGTGCTCGCTGGCGCCTCTCGCGACTCCTGAGCGGCTCGGTTGGCACCTCATTCGCTATGACGGCACATGCTTTTTCTTTGGGGTGCCGATGGAGCGGTTGCGATGTTGGAGGACGTTGCCCACGGCCACTACGGGACGGGCTTAATTTCACGCGCGACGGCTGAAATGCTTCGGGAGAAGCACGTCCGAAGGAGAGCCGGTGTTGCTTGGGGAACACGGAGGCTGGTGGAGGCTTTGCCAGTGCCAAAGTCAGAGTCAGCGCCAAAGTCAGACTCAAAGTCAAACTCGGCGCCAGCGTCAAGTTCGCCAGCGGCTCGTTCGGATGAAGAAGTAGACAGAGGCGCAAACGAAGAAGTAGACGACGAAGCGACGGCTCGAACCGGGAAGGTCCGGGCCGCCGCTCGGCGCTCACATTTCACTCAGTCACGGGCTGGGTAGCTGATCCGGGAGACGTGTCAGCGAACTCTACTTGCGCAGCCGTTTACCGCCTGCGCAGGAGAAGCGCCCAGGCGCCCGCCCCGACGAGTCCGCTACCACCGATCCCTACGAGGATCCACTGCCACCAGTTCGAGCCGCTCCCGTACGAGGCGGAACCGCGCTCAGGATTGAGCAGGGCGCTCACGGGGGTAGCGGGCTTGGTGAGCGCCCGCGTCGTGGGCGCTCCTGACTGTGAGGAGTCCGCGAAGTCCAGACCCGCGACGCCGCTCGACTGGGAGTCGTCGGCGCTGGAAGCGCCCGATACGCCGGAGTCGGAGCTCGTTGACCCCGCGCCAGTCGCCGAGTTTGACGACACTAGCGAGCCGGATACGGTCGACCCACCGGTTACCGGGGTTCCGGTCTGCCCGGCACCCTCGGCGAGGCGCGCGGCGGCCGCGGTCGGGTTCCCGATCGGCGAGGCCGGGGCGCTCGCACTTGCTGAGGGGGAGCCCGTGGACGGTGATCCGGTTGACGGGGAGGTGCCCGGAGCGGGCGCGGGCTGGCCGGGCCGCTGCGCACCGTTGTTCGGGTTCGGCTCAGGCGAGGGGTTCGGCTCAGGCGAGGGGTTCGGCTCAGCGCCCCTCTTGATGGCGTCGTCGCCGACGAGGAAGATCACATGGAGGGTCTTCTCGATGGTGGAGCCGTCAGCGAGGTGCGCGGTGTAGACAAAGTCGGTCGAGTAGCGCCCGGGCTTCGTGAAGTAGAAGGCCTGGTGGTCGTGTGATCCAAAGAGGTAGCGGAGGACTATGTCGGGCTTCATCGAGTCGAGTCGGGGCGTGAATCCCTCGAAGAGGGAGGAGAAACCGGTGACGAGGCGACCGGGGCCGGTGAAGTTCCTCATCGCGACCTCGACGCCCTTGCTTGAGAGCTGCGAGTAGTCGACCCGCTGGGTTGAGAAGCCGACCCAGGGGATGCCCTCGAGCTGGGTCTCGGGCAGACTCCACACACCTTCGGGTGCCGCAGCGGCGAGTTCGCTGTAGCCCTTCGCGCCGGCGGGGATCTTCGCGTGCGTCGAGTCGGGGACGGCGTAGGCGAAGGTTCCGGAGGCGCGGTGGACGGGGTGGCGCGGGTCGGCGGTGTCGTCGACGAAGACCTCCGCCTTCCCGTCCTTCAGGGACATCGCCTGATCCATGTGACCTTCGGTGATGATGTGGATCGCCGAGTCGCCGGGACGGGAAGGGGCGGACGGGTTGGCAGGATCGGGTATCGAGGGATTGCCGGGCTGAACGCCACCGCTCGGTGGCGCATCGGCATCCGGATCCGCAGGGTTTGGAGAGGGTGAGGGTGCCTCGCCGTTGTTCTCCGCGGTGATCGCGCGCAGCGCCGAGATCGCGGCGTCGCCGACGACGAAGTGAGCGGAGCGGGACTTGTAGGAGAAGTTCCCGTCCTTGTCGCGCGTCTCGATGTTGAAACCGACGGCGTAGACGCCTGGCTTCGTGAAGACGTGGGCGAGGGGAACTGCGGCTGCATCGACGGTGAAGCCGCGGTTGGGGTCGCGCGTCGTATCGAGGGTGACGTTCATCGCCCCGTCGGTGACGGTCCCCGCGATGTAGCGGCTGCCCTTGGGGCCGTCGAAGGTGTCGATGGAGTAAACGGCTGGCCCGGAGCGCAGATCGGCGGGCATTTGGGTGAAGTCGAATCCGAGCGATCCGTGCTCACCGGAGGCAGGCAGGACCCAGCGGTCGCCGTCGGCGGTCGTCTGCTTGAGTGAGTCGGGGATTTCGAGGATCGGTTCCCCGGGGATCGACTTGCCGTTCGCGTTCACCTCGAGGGTCACCCGCTTGATCGGCACGCCAGCCCGCACATCGTCTTTGAAGGTCCCCTTGTAGACGTAGTGGGAGGGGGAGGAGGGTGAGGCTGGCGCCTTCGCAGTAGAGCCGAAGAGCGCTTCGATCTGCTTACGGGCCTCGGCCTGGGTGAAGGGGGGCTCGGGCTCGGCGGGCGTCTCCTCGGTGGAGAGTTCGCCGGAAGCGATCATCTTCTCCTTCATCTGCTCGGCAGTCGTTCCGATCGGAGTGAGGGAGGTTGTGGTGCCTTCGGGCAGACCGACCTCGTCATCGGAGCCGACGAGCCACGTGATGGTCGAGGGCAAGGAATTAACGGCTCTCTGGGACCAGGTGGACGTGTAGGAGGCAACCATGTCGAGCCGGTAGACGCCCGCTTTCGAGAAGGTCCAGTTCCAGTGGCCGTGGGAGCCAGCCTGGAGGGAGAGCGGCGCGAGCGAGGGGTCGGAAGAGAGCCCTCGACTCAGGGAGTTCGTGCCGATGGTGCGCCACACCTCGACGGCTCCGGGCCCGGAGGAATTTGCGATCGAGAGCTTCACCTCGTCAAGAAGGATCCCCTCGGGCTGGGCGACCTCGTGCGCCGTGTCGAAGGCACCGATGCCAGCCCAGACGGGACGCCAGTTGTCGATCTGCTCCTGGGGGGCACGCCAGACAATGTCGCCGGGCTTGCCAATGAAGTCGAAGAGGCCGCCCGAGGGGACGACCATGCGCGAGACCTCCTGGGAGTCGGAGACACGCGCGTCGGGGGCGAGTCGGACGCAGACGGAGTTTGGGTCCTTGACGACTTTGCGCCCGTCGACAACAGTAACGGTGAAGATCTCGTCGACACGGGTGACGTAGGCGGCGTCAACATGCGCGTGGTGGAGGAGCTTGCGGCCAGCGCACACGTGGGGAACGCGGCCGTCGGGCCCAGGGGTCGCCTCCGGGTCAGCGCCGGGCGAGCCCGCAGGAACCGTGAGGTCGGCGGGCACGAGGTCCCCGTAGCCAGCCTCTCCGGGCAGGTGCTCGGGATCGTCGGGCGCTCCGGGGGACGAGGGTGCGGCCTCAGCGTTGGTCGAGCCGGAGGCGTCGGAGGCGTACTCCGTGAGAGAGGTCGTTTCTAACGGGACTGCGTGCGCCAAGGGCGCGGCGATCGTTGGCGTAGCAAAGAGCGCGAGGGTGAGGAGCGCGGTGAACAGGGCGAGGAGGGGATGAATCCCGCGGTGGGTGGCGCGCATGATGAACCTTCTGGCGATAATGAGAATGAATTGCATTATCGTACAGGGCTGTCTGCGAACCGCGCAACCTCGAGTGTGAGGTCCGGATCACGCTCGCCGCGTGTAAGGATGCGAGAAGAGTAATTGATGCCGTCGAGGGGGATGCTGTGCTCTATATGTGGGATGCCCTCAAGGCGCGCGTACGGGCGCGGATGTCGAAGACTCTGCTCGTCTACTTCGCGGTGTTCGCGGTCTTCCGTTGTGGACGCGCAACTCGGTCTGCATCGCGTAGCCACTCCTTCTCGGCCTCTACTGAGAGGTTGTCGACACCGTCCTCAACGCGGATCCGTACCGACGCGAGCGCCCTGGAACGAGAGCGCGACATCTAGACGCTCCTATTCGCCTCCTCCAGACCGAGGGGCGGGCCTACAC
>ERZ1699244.719-NODE-719-length-12243-cov-3.978211_pt1 | contig 12243 bp, 9 predicted proteins | sample MGYA00581534_ERZ1699244 | MGnify/ENA primary metagenome ERZ1699244 (study PRJEB42319, sample SAMD00040331) | human oral metagenome | material: saliva | host: Homo sapiens | study: EMG produced TPA metagenomics assembly of PRJDB4115 data set (Metgenomic analysis of...
AAACTAACTGATGTCGCAAAATTGGCTGGCGTCAGCCCTACTACCGTTTCACGTGTCATCAACAAAAAGGGTTATCTGTCAGAAAAAACCATTCAAAAGGTTAATGATGCTATGCGTGAGCTGGGTTATAAACCTAACAACCTAGCTCGAAGTCTTCAAGGAAAATCAGCCAAGTTAATCGGTTTGATTTTTCCTAAAATCAGCCATGTTTTCTATGCTGAATTGATTGATAAATTGGAACACGAACTCTTCAAAAAAGGCTACAAGACTATTATTTGTAATAGCGAGCACGATTCGGAAAAAGAACGCGAATACATCGAAATGTTAGAAGCCAACCAGGTGGATGGCATCATTTCGGGAAGTCACAACCTTGGGATTGAGGATTACAATCGCGTAACCGCTCCAATCATTTCATTTGACCGTAACCTATCACCAGACATACCTGTCGTTTCTTCTGATAACTATGCTGGCGGTGTCCTAGCTGCTCAGACCTTGGCTAAAACCGGAGCCAAGTCTATCATTATGATTACAGGTAATGACAACTCCAATTCACCAACTGGACTTCGTCATGCTGGTTTTGCTTCAATCTTGCCAAAGGCTCCTATTATCAATGTTTCCAGTGACTTTTCACCCCTTCGTAAGGAAATGGAAATTAAAAATATCCTGACCAAACAAAAACCAGATGCGATTTTCGCCTCTGATGATTTGACTGCTATTTTGGTTATTAAGATTGCCCAGGAGCTTGGAATCTCTGTACCTGATAAACTCAAAGTGATCGGCTATGACGGAACTTATTTCATTGAAAATTTCTATCCTCACCTTACTACCATTAAACAACCCTTGGAAGAAATTGCTCGCCTAACAGTTGATTTGCTCTTACAAAAAATTGAAGGCAAAGAGGTTGCTACTACTGGTTATTTCTTGCCGGTTAGTCTCTTGCCAGGTAAAAGTATTTAAACAAAAAACTCGGACTGAATCAGTCTGAGTTTTTTTCTTATGATCTAAATTTTTTCAAGAGTGTTTGGGCTTTTTCTAAATTAAAAGTTTTTTCAGCAATCAAGCTTTCTACCAACTTAGGCACTTCAGCCTCTGTGGCTCCTGCAAGGAGGGCCAGTGACTTCGCTTGAAGTTTCATGTGTCCATGCTGAATTCCTGTGCTGACAAGAGCTTTAAGAGCTGCAAAATTTTGTGCAAGACCAATTGACACGATAATTTGAGCCAATTCCTTAGCTGATGGATAACCTAGCAGCTCATGACTGAGAACTACACGAGGATTAAGACCAATTGATCCACCTTTGGTAGCAACTGGCATCGGCATAGTCAGCTCTCCTATTAGCTCTTCGGTTTCCAAATCCATCGTCCAACGACTGAGACCTCGATAAGCACCATCATGACTGGCATAGGCATGTGCTCCCGCTTCAATGGCCCGCCAATCATTTCCAGTAGCAATCAAGAGAGCATCGATTCCATTAAAGATTCCCTTATTGTGAGTAGCTGCTCGATAAGGATCTGCTTGAGCAAACTGGCTGGCTAAAACCATTTTTTCAGCTAGTTCACGCGCTTCATCCTTCTGGCGACTCAAATAACGAAAGGCAATCCGACAAGTTGCAGTTACTAGAGAATCTGTTGCGTAGTTGGATAGAATTCCCATTAAACTTTGCCCTTGACTTAGAGCCTCTAGACTTGGTTTTAAAGCTTCAAGCATGGTATTGAGCATATTAGCTCCCATGGCTTCCTGAGTATCCACATGGAGATAAACCACTAAAAAGTCAGCCTCACCAGAAATTTTCTCAACTGTTAGCTCTCTGGCTCCACCACCACGTTTGACAATAGATGGATAGGCTTGGTTTGCTTGTTCGAGTAGCTCTGCTTTCTGACTCAAAATAGCCTGACATGCTTTATCCCTATCTGGAACCTGATAAAGAGCTACCTGACCAATCATTTGGCGTTGATGAACCTGAGCAGTAAAACCACCCGCACGTTTGATAATCTTACTAGCAAAACTAGCTGCAGCAACAACAGATGGTTCTTCGGTCACATAAGGAACTGTGTACTCTTGACCGTTTACCAGTACTTCTGGCACTACTGAGTAGGGTAGTGAGAAGGTCCCCACTACATTTTCACTCAGTTGGTCCGCAACTGCTATACTAAGATTTTCATTTTGCTCAAGACTTTCTTGGGCTTCCATAGAAGTAAGCGCCTGAGACTTAACGAACTCAAGGCGCTCTTGAATTGATTTTTTAGCAAATCCATTCCAATTTTTTTTCATTATTTTTCAACCTTGCTGTAGCGACGTTGGTGTTCTACAATCTCAACCAGAGCATAGTCCTGTCCTTCATAGCCTGACATGGTTGCAGAACCTGACTCATCCAAGTTTGCTTCCTCAAAGAAGATTCGTTCATAATCAGCTACGCTCAATGCTTGACGCTGGTCTAGCAATTCTAAGCGATTTTTCTGCAATTGCTGTTCATAGCCTTCAACCAATTCCACACTGAAGAACTCAGATACAGCACCACTTCCGTAGCTATAGAGAGCAATCTTGTCTCCTGCTTTAAGACTATCAGAATTTTCAAGAAGAGACAAGAGACCTAAGAAGAGTGAACCTGTATAAATGTTCCCAACTTTTTGGCTATAAATAATAGATTCATCAAAGTGCTTTTGAAGCAAGTCCTTCTTCTCTTGAGGCAAGGATTTGTCGAGAATTTTCTTCAAACCCTTGAGAGCTAGCTTCGGATAAGGTAAGTGGAAACATACAGCCTCAAAATCGTTCAAATTACAGTCATAACGCTTTTGATACTCTTCCCAAGTCGTTTTTAAACTATCAAGATATTGTTGCGTTGAGTAAACCCCATTTACAAATGGTGTTGTCGAATAGTTTGGACGCCAAAAATCCATGATATCACGAGTTTGTGCAACATTATCATTGTTGAAAATCATCACACGTGGATTTTGGCTAATCAACATAGCAACACATCCTGCACCTTGAGTTGGTTCTCCAGGAGTTTCGACACCATATCTTGCAATATCACTAGCCAGCACCAGAACTTTTGATTTAGGAGAATTTTCTACGTGTAACTTAGCATAGTGAAGAGCCGCAGTTGCACCATAGCAAGCTTCCTTGATTTCAAAACTACGAGCAAAAGGTTGAATTCCAAGCAAACCGTGTACAAAGACAGCTGCAGCTTTACTCTGGTCAATCCCAGACTCTGTCGCTACGATAACCATATCAATCTCTTGCTTCTCTTCTTCAGTCAGGATAGAATTTCCTGCACTGGCAGCCAAGGTAACAATATCCTCTGTTAAAGGAGCAATACTCAATTCTTTTAAAAGGAGTCCTTTACTCAATTTTTCAGGATCAATTCCTCGGGTTTCTGCTAAATCTTGTAATTTCAAAACGTATTGACTGGTCGCAAAACCAATCTTATCAATACCGATTGTCATATTTACCTCTATTTTTATCATTCATTGTAAAAATTCGTCCACCTCTATTCTATCACAATTGAGGTCAAATGAGCGAAAAAAGACTTGATTCCCCAAATCAAGTTCATTTTTAAATGTTTATCTCATTTTTAGGCTAGTCCAACAAACAGAACTTTAGGGCTACAAAAAATCGAGTCTTAGCTAGCTCGATTCTTTTTGAGATAATGATACAATTTCAACAAAACTGTTCCACTGGCCATTCCTATAGAGATAACAAGGGCCAACATCATCACCAACATGGCACTAGAAATGGCATGGCCGTAGTCACCTGTAACGAAGAAGGAAGTGGTTCGATAGGACAGATAACCTGGCACTAGTGGTGCCAGAATAGCTAGGGCAAAAACCACTGCTGGAGTTTTGTAGAGAATACTCATAATCTGGCTAACACAAGAACCAATCACCGCAGCAATAAAGGTTGCCAAAATGACATTAGTTGGCTCCTTGAGTATTAGATAGAGGAGCCAGATTGACATTCCCAAAACTCCACCCGGTATCAGCATGGAACGTTGGACGTTTAAAACGATTAAAAAAGTGATAATTGCTAGCAGACTAGCTAGAGCCTGCAATAAAAATGTTGTTAGAGTCATATTAGTTCATGAGTACGAGGGCGACAGAGGTGCCTGCCCCTAAGGCAAGGGTAACCAGCAAAGATTCAAACATCTTGCTCATACCAGAGTTAATGTGATTGGTCATAATATCTCGAACAGCATTGGTCAGGGCAATTCCAGGTACAAAAGGCATGACCGCACCTGCAATGACCAAATCAGCTGTAGAAGGCAATCCAGAATAGCGCGCCCAAAATTGTGCAATCAAGCCAAAAACAAGAGCACCTGCAAAAGCTGTCATAAAGGGAATACGAATAAATTTTTCTACATAGAGAGAGAAAGTAAAGGCAAATAAGGTCGCCACTCCTGCTCCGATGGCATCGTAGACATTCCCACCAAACATAATAGAGAAGAAAGGAGCACTGAGAGTCGCTGCAGCAGTCAGTTGAACATTGGTGTAGGGAGACGGCTTGGCATTTAATTCCTTTAGTTGGATAAAGGCTGTTTCCAAATCAAGTTGTCCTGATACGAGTCGCCGTGAAATCTGGTTGACATCACACACCTTCTCAATATTATAAGCAGAGGAGGTTACTCGTTTCATTCGAGAGATATTTGTATTTTCAATGGAGAAAAAAATAGCTGCAGGCATGGCCAAAACATTACAATCCATGATGCCTTGTGAATGAGCAATTCGAATCATGGTGTCTTCGACACGATAGATTTCAGATCCATTGCGAAGCAGAATTGTTCCTGCTAACATAATGACATCAATGACTGCATTCAGTTTTTTTGATTCGTCCATCTTCCCCTCCTTTTTAAACTCCTTTTATTTTATCATAAATTTTAAGGAAAAAAAACTTTGTCACAAAAACTGTGACAAAGATTGATTAGTTATCACCATTATGGTTCTCCGACTGATTATTCGATGACGGAGATGACGGTGCTGTCGTAGTTTGAGGTTCTCTAATCTGTGGTGATGTCTCTCCACGATATGGATTTCCTTGTGAAGGATTTGTTGTCGTTGTTGTAGTTTTCGGTTTGTAGATAGAAATTTTGATACGAGTTGTATTCAAATCTACACCTTCACCTGGTTTTGGACTTTGACTAACCACAGTATCCTCAATAGTCCCTTCTGGTGCTGTAGAGACCTCTACCACTTCAATATTCGCCTCTTTAACACCGACTATCTGAATCAAGTTATTCTTGGTAAATTCAAGGCTTGATCCAATATAACTTGGCATAGGAACGCTAGTTACCTTCTTGGCTACTGTCAAGGTAATCTCTGTCGCCTTACTAAGATCATAAGTGGTTCCTTCTTGCAGACTCTGTCTCATAACAAGTCCTGCCTCTGTTTCACTTGATTCTTCTTCTACAACCTTGATGAGATTTTCAGGAACTTTTTTCCCTTTCAACTCTGCAATGACGTCTGTAGAATTGCGTCCAATATAATTTCCAATCTTAAATGATTGCTGACCTGAAGAGATAATGAGATTGACTTTAATACCTTCTTTACGAGACGAACCAGCATCTGGATCCGTTCGAATCACTCGGCCTTCTTCTACCGTATCACTAGCTTCAGACTTTTCCTCGCCAATTTCAAAATTAGCTTTTTTAAGTTTTTCCTTAGCTTCTGCTACAGTTTGTCCTGCAACATTTGGAATTTCAACAGTTGCTGGTGTTTTGGATACTATCCAAAAGAGAGAAGCCAAAACAAGTATAAAGCTAGCTAAAAGCACCAAATACCTCGCTTTAAAACGACGTTTCTTGACTGGTTTTGCAACAGTTTCTTTACTAGTTGCCTTTTGGGTCGGCTTTTGGCTCTGAGGACTTTCTTCCTTTGGTTGCACTTTAGGAATCGCTGTTAAAGTAGATTGTGAAATTTTCGGTAAGGTTTTTGTGTCAACTTTACTTGTATCTTCAAATACCAGCTTTGGTTCATTTCGACGGTTATAAGAAAGACTGCTCAATAAGTCAACATACATCTCTGAGACAGTTTGATAACGGTCTGTCAACTTTTTAGCTGTCGCTTTTATAACTACGTTTTCCAGGGATTGTGGCACTGATGGGTTTTCTGCAATGACAGAAGGAAGTGGTTTTTGGAAATGCTGAAGTGCAATGGTAACAGCACTATCGCCATCATAAGGAATATGACCTGTCAACATTTCAAAGAAAATAATCCCCATGGCATAAATATCACTCTGTATGGTCGCCTTTGAACCACGCGCCTGTTCAGGTGATAGATAGTGAACAGAACCCAACATGGAGTTGGTCTGTGTCAAACTTGTTTCTGCAAAGGCCACCGCAATCCCAAAGTCTGTAACTTTTGCAGTGCCATCAGGAGTCAAGAGAATATTTTGAGGTTTCAAATCACGGTGAACAATTCCCTTTGCATGTGCCAAACGCATAGCTAAGAGAATCTGCCCCATGATACGAACAGCTTCCTCGTTAGAGAGAGGATAGTGTTCTTTGATATAGCGTTTGAGGTCAAGACCAGCTACATATTCCATAGCTAGGTACTGCTGACCGTCTTCTTCACCGATATCTGTAATTCGAACGATATGAGGATGATCTAGGTCTGCCATTGCACGCGCTTCACGCTGAAAACGTGCAACAGCGATTGGGTCAGTCTGGTAGTTGGTTCTAAGAACCTTCACTGCAACTTCTTCCCCATCCAGAATCAAATCTTTGGCCAGGTAGACATCTGCCATCCCTCCGCGGCCAATTTGTTTGATAATCCGATATCGTCCGGCAAATATCTTGCCGATCTGGATCATTCTGATTCCTCCTCAATCGCAATCAAGGCAACAGTAATGTTATCAAGCCCTCCGGCATTGTTTGCAAAACGTACTAAGGTTGCCGCCTTGTCTTCAAGTGAAATATCACTTGTCACGATGTCATAGATTTCACTTCCTGAAATCATATTCGTGAGACCATCACTGTTCATAACGATATAGTCCCCCGGTTCCAAGCTTACAATTCCTAAATCAGGTTGAATTTCATCTTTTTGTCCGATTGACTGGGTAATGATATTTTTTTGTGGATGTGCTTCAGCTTCTTCAGGTGTTAATTGACCTGCCTTGAGTAACTCATTGACTAATGAATGATCACTCGTTAATTGGTGGTACTCTTCACCACGAACCAATCCGATACGGGAATCGCCAATATGAGCATAGATAGCTTGATTATCAATGATTGCAAGGGCTTCTAGAGTTGTACCCATCCCTTTATATGCTTCATCACGCCCCAATTGATAAATCTTTTGATTTTCAATTTCTAGGTGTTCTGCAAACCATTCACGAACTTCATTCACGGTATCAATCTGAGTATCTACCCAGGCAACACCTAAGTCCGTAACTGCCATCTCACTGGCAATATTACCCGCTCGGTGTCCTCCCATCCCGTCAGCCAAGATAATCATCGTGCGACCGGCACGGTTGACAAAAAGATTGACATAGTCTTGATTATTTGTACGTTTCTGACCCACATCTGTTAATAATGAAATCTCCATTGTGTCAGTTCCTTCCTAATCGGATATCTTGCGAAATTGGCTGATAAAGAATCCATCACTTCCATACAACTCTGGAGTAATGAGGATGCAGCCATCTTTCAGGATATCCTTGCATTCGTGTTCTAGTTTAACCTGCTCGAACTCTGGATGACTTTCTAAAAACGCTTGAACAACTTGAAAGTTCTCTTCAGAGACAATAGTGCAGGTACTATAAGTTATTATACCACCTTTACGTAGCGTTTGACAAACACTACCTAATATTTCCAACTGAATTTCCTGTAATGACGCGAAATCAGCAGTGTCTTTGTTGTATTTGATATCTGGTTTCCGACGCAATAGACCAATTCCTGAGCAAGGGGCATCAACAAGAATCTTATCAAATTGATCCTTACCAAAAAACTCGTGAACCTTTCGGGCATCCAATTTTTGTGTTTGAACACGGTCTGCTACGCCTAAACGCTGGGCATTCTCTTGAATCAAAGTGAGTTTATGGTCGTAGAGATCCAGAGCTGTTACCTGACCTGTCGTGAGATAAGAGGCCATATGGGCTGTTTTCCCACCTGGAGCTGCACAAGCATCCAAAACCTGCTCCTCTCCTTGTAAATCAAGAGTTGGAGCAACCAGTTGACTAGACTCATCCTGGATAGTAATAGCCCCTTCAGCAAACAAGTCATGACCCGCAAAATGCCCCTGCTCTTTAACCAGACCAGAAGCTGATAAAGCAGAATCACTTGCATCAAGCAGAGCTTTAATTTCCTCTTTTCGGCTCAAATCTGTCACACGGATACTGGCTTTATTGCGTTGCAAAAGACTTTCAAAAATCGCTTGCGCTCGCTCTTCTCCATACTCTTCCTTGAGCTTAGAAACTAACCACACTGGCAAAGAGTAGGCGATAGAATCACGCTTGTTCTTACGTTTGATACTGGCAATATCTGGCAAACCTTCTCGCAAGATACGGCGAAGGACTGCATTGACCAGTTTTTCGCTACCTTTTTTACGAAGTTTAGCCAGTTCCACCGCTTCATTGACCACTGCATGATCAGGAAGCTTATCCAAGTATTGGAGTTGATAGACGCTCATGAGAAGCAAAACATAGAGCCAGCTGTCTAGCTTGTCTCTATCCTCAATAAAGTGAGACAAATACCATTCTAAAGTTAGTTTACGAGCTACGGTCCCATAAACAAGCTCTGTCACCAAACCTTTGTCAGTAGCTGACAGTTGACTTCCCTTGAGGTGTTTATTTAAGGCGATATTGGAGTAGGCTTGATTGACAAAGACATCCTCTAGCACCTTTAAGGCTAAGTTTCTAGCCGTTTCTACTTTAGTCACCAAATCGTTCTCCTACAGCCAAACTTCGTCCAACACCGTTAAGGAAGGAAGCAATGTCCATTTTAGGTTTTCCTGCTGGTTGAACCTGTTTGAGAGATAGAGCCCCTTCTGCTGTTGCGACAATCAATTCTTTCTTACCGATGGAGAGAATCTCACCCGGATTACCCTGACCTTCTACAGGCAGAGCTTCATAGATTTTGAAGCGTTCTCCCTTGAGGAAGGTATGAGCAACTGGCCATGGATTCATCCCACGGATTTGGTTAAAAAGTTGACGGTTGGTCTTGTTCCAGTCCAATTTTTCTTCCTCTGGTTTGATGTTTGGTGAAAAAGTTACTTGGCTTGGATCTTGCGGTTGAGGCTGAATTTCACCAGCTATATAAGCAGGTAGAGTATCCAAAAGCAAATCACGCCCAACAATGGCCAATTTTTCAAACAAAGTTCCAACATTGTCCTCATCAGTAATGGGAATACTGCGACGAGAAATCATGTCCCCTGCATCCATTTCCTTGACCATTTCCATAATGGTTACTCCTGCTTCTTCATCACCTTGAATCAAGGCATAATGGATAGGAGCTCCACCACGGTGCTTTGGAAGAAGCGAAGCATGAACATTGACTGCAAAATCCATGCTATCAAGGAGTTTACTTGGGAGAAATTGTCCAAAAGCTGCAGTCACAATCCCGTCAGCTCCCAAATTCATGATAGCTTCCATTTCTGGACTACCTGATAATTTTTCTGGTTGGTAGATAGGTAGGCCTGCCTCTTTGGCAGCTTGTTTCACTGGGGTTTCCTGGATAACTTTTTTACGTCCAACCGCACGATCTGGCTGAGTTACAACCGCTACAATCTCGTAGCGGTCATCTGACAAAAGCCCCTTTAAAACAGTTGCTGAAAAATTGGGAGTTCCCATAAAGATTAGTTTTGTCATCTTTTCTCCTTCTATAAAAATTGTTGCGGTTCGTGGTCAATACTGAGACGAAGTTCGCTATTTTCACGTTCTTGAGTTAGGGCTAAGACCTGATTAAGGGTAGAAGCCAACTCATCTTCTAAACGGTATTTAATCAAAATTTGGTAGTGGTAGAGGTTATGAGTACGAGCGATAGGTTTTGGCGTCGGACCTAGAATTACACTAGCATCCGATAAACCTGACCGCAAAATCTCCATGACTTGATAAGCACGTCTAAGAACCTCTTCTTCTTTTTTATGAGATAAGGTGATTCCAATAGTAAAATAATAAGGTGGATAACCCAACTGACGTCTGATGCCCATTTCATAGGCATAGAAACCTTCGTAGTCCTGATCCTTGGCGAACCGAATGGCATAATGCTGAGGATTATAAGACTGAATCAAGACCTGACCTGTCTTTTCAGCACGACCGGCGCGACCTGCAACCTGGGTCAAGAGTTGGAAGGTTCTCTCAGAAGAACGAAAATCAGGCAGGTTCAAGGCTGTATCCGCATTGAGAACACCAACCAAGGTCACATTTGGAAAATCCAAGCCCTTGGCAATCATCTGGGTTCCTAGCAATATGTCCGCTTCACCATTGCCAAATTGTTCAAGTAAAGCTTGGTGACTACCCTTTTTACGAGTTGTATCCACATCCATGCGTAGAATGCGTGCCTCTGGAAAGAGTTCAGCCAGCTCATCATAGGCCTTCTGAGTTCCTGTTCCATAGTAACGAATGCTACGACTCTGACAGTTTGGACAGACATGAGGAATTTCCTTCGTAAAACCACAATAATGGCAGTTCATGGTTTTGGTATCCATGTGGAGGGTCAAGGAAATATCGCAGTTTGGACAGGTATCCACAGTCCCACATTCTCGGCACATGACAAAGCTAGAATAACCACGACGATTGAGCATGAGAACAACCTGCTCTTTTTTATCCAGTCGATCTTGAATGGCCTCAATCAGTGGTGGTGTAAAGTTTGATGTTTCATTCTGCCCGATATAGTCACGGAAATCAATCAGTTGAACCTCAGGAATACTTGCTAAAGGATTGGCCCGTTGAGTCAGACGTAGATGTTGATAAACACCCTTACCAGCACGCGCACGACTTTCTAGACTCGGTGTTGCAGAACCAAGGACTAGGGCAGCTTGATTGTACTGGGCTCGTAAAAGAGCCACATCTCTAGCATGATAACGAGGATTGCTGTCTTGCTTGTAGCTAGCCTCATGCTCTTCATCGATAATGATAACACCTAGATTTTTCAAAGGTGCAAAAATAGCAGACCTGGCCCCAACAACTACCTGAGCATCTCCACGCTCCACCTTGCGCCACTCATCATACTTTTCACCATTGGACAAGCCTGAGTGGAGGATGGCGACTTTATCTCCAAACCGAGCAATAAAGCGCTCGGTCATTTGAGGTGTCAGAGAGATCTCTGGTACAAGAACAATCGCTGTTTTTCCCATATCCAAGGCACCTTGGATAATCTGCAAGTAAACCTCGGTTTTCCCACTTCCAGTGATTCCTTGTAGAAGAAATGGAGGATGTTGCTTTCCAATCGCTCCAACAACCGCCTCACAGGCTTGTTTTTGCTCTGGGTTTAACTCTAAGGCTTGATTTGACTCGATTCCTTCAAAGTAGGCAGCTGAACGTTGGACTTCCTTTTGAAGAATCGTCAAAGCACCCTGTTCCACAAAGAAGTTAACTTGTTCCCGTGAGTAATGTTCTAACAAAGTAGCCAAAGGAGTACTTTCTGGATGTGCTAATAAATAATCTCGCAGTTCCAATTTCTTCTTGGCACGGTTTGAGATTTCTAGCTTTTCTAATTTGTCAAGATTCACTTGAATCCAAGACTGTGTTTTGATCTTCTTCTGGTCTATAGCCTGATACTCTAACTTCAAAAGTCCTTTTCGAGTCAATCGCATCATCTCGGCCTGCTTTTTCAAGTCAAGCGATGAAAAGGCTAGAGATTCTTGCGAACCGAATAAGCGTTCCTTGTCGTCCTGACTTAAGCCTTCTAGAGGATAGAGGATTTTATCATAGCTAGAATTCAAAAATCCTGGAAGCATGGCTTTTAGAATTGAAATCTTGTATGAAAAAACTGACTTACGTAGTTCTTCGGCCAGCCAGAGTTGTTCCTCCGTTAAGACAGGAGAAAAGTCCAGCACCTCAGCAATTTCTTTCAAGTCCTCATCTGCCATTTCCGATTCTTGTTCCATTCCAAGAACAATTCCCTGAATCAAGCGATTGGCCTTCCCAAAAGGCACATGAACCCGCATACCAACTTCCAGCATGTCTACAAATTCCTCAGGGACCTTATAACTGTATGGTTGGTCCGTCTGCATCAAGGGAACATCCACAATGATTTTTGCAATAGCCATATCCTCACCTCCTTCTCTTCTTAAATCGTTTCAATTGATTGAGTATTCTTG
>ERZ1699244.720-NODE-720-length-12241-cov-6.517913_pt1 | contig 12241 bp, 9 predicted proteins | sample MGYA00581534_ERZ1699244 | MGnify/ENA primary metagenome ERZ1699244 (study PRJEB42319, sample SAMD00040331) | human oral metagenome | material: saliva | host: Homo sapiens | study: EMG produced TPA metagenomics assembly of PRJDB4115 data set (Metgenomic analysis of...
ATGATGCGTTGGCAGCCCGGTACGCTCCAGCCCTCGCCGAGCCAGCCGGTACCGTCCTGGTCGGAATAATAACTGCGGCTCCAAACCAGCGGCAGGATGCCTTCAAAGGCAAAGTCGGTCTCATTTGTCAAAAACTTCAAACCATGTATCGGATTGACCGGACGGCCGGCACCTACCGCACCCTTGCAGGACAAACAGGTTTTAGGGGGAAGTCTTTTGCTGAACTTGCCGTTCATATGGAACATATCGCCGGTACGCACGATATAACGTTTGCGGATTTTTACCGAGGAAGAATGGCGCATCGGCCAGGCAGGTTTGGTGGCAGTGCGGCTCTTTACCCCTTTACGGCCAGGAAGGGCAATTTCGTCGCCATAAGTTTTATCCGTCTTACTGGCATTAAAGACAAAAGCAGGTTTGCGGTTGAGGCGTACGTCTTTGGCGACGGTTTTGGCACCGCCGAGGTCGGCAAAGAGCGGGAAGGGAATGGGTGGAACGGAAGGGGGAGCGGGTGGAGGCGGCCAACAGAAATCGGGGACGGTAAAGACAACGCGGAACTTGCTGCTTTTACGGGCGATTTTATTGACGGCCATGGGGTGCTTTACTCCGGAGATTGAATAGTGAGATGAAAATTGATATCCATTAGCTGAATCTTACTTTATTTGGATATGAAAAGAAAAGGGTAATGAGAAAAAAGAGGATAGCTGAGTTGAAACAATATCAATTGCGCCTACTGAAAAATGTGAAAATCTTAATTGAACGCGTGTTTATATTGGAACAAGTTCCCTAAGCTCTCCGTTTAAGATAGCTTATTTATTTTTAGATTCTGTAAGTGATTGTACAAACAAAAGAAACGGGATTAATAGGCTAAAACACTAGCATTATGAATTTAACATAATATAAATTATGTAGTTTTTCCCCATACCTAACAATCGCTGTCATTTATTCCTATTTATTAACTATTAGTTAATCTTAAAAGATTCTGTATAGTACTCCAATTTTTATTATCAAATCAATAGGTTTTAAGAGAAATTTGGCTGTAACTCTACCACTTAATTATTGAGTAGTAGAGTAGGGTAGAGGGTAGGAAACTTATTACGATACTAGGTACCTTCAACTCATAGCATATAGCTAATTTATAATGTAAAGGCCATCTGAATATCAGACGGCCTCCTGTCTATTAGAATTTAGACATTGTAAATTTCTTCGCTCTTAACATTTTCTTAAGGCTTCCGCTTCAGTCGTATCCGGAGGGTTTATACCAAAAAAAGCTGAACCATCCTTGTGACTTGAGTCAACTAATACGATCGATCTTAAAAAAACTTGCTCAAACTGAAATCAAAATAAAGCCATCGTTAACACCGAGATTTGGAAAGCTACGTGAAGGCTTTTCAAAGAGTACGAAGCATTTTACTTTCAGGACAAGCTTTGAGTTGGAATAGATTATTTGTTCTTATAGATGAGATTTTCAGGTTTTTTGTCGGGAGAAATAAGAAGTTTATCAAGGTATTCTGGGTCATGCCAGTCATCCCAAGGTGCTAGACTAAAATAAGCTTTAATAAAATCATCAATAATAGCTGAACCTTCGGTATTAATACCAATAATATTTTCTTGTTCAATTAAGTCAATATTAGGAAAATATTGTTTCAGTATATTTTTATTTACTATACCTTGTTAAATAATTGGCCAGAATCCTTTATCTAACGATTCTTCAGTAATAAACATAGCAGCAATAATATCATTTTTATCTATTTTTATATCTTCATATAAAGGAAGATTTTTTGAGGAAATTTTCATTTTGGTAATTAAGCAGGCTACACCTATCCAATCATATTTTCCAAGAATCTGTCCAACAGCTAAAAAATCATCTTCTATGGGAATGCCAAAATAATCGCCTACCTGCCATTTCTGTTTTTTTCTTGCCATTTTTTTAAGTTCCTTTCTGTAATTCAATAAGGCATGGGAATTTTTCCACCTGCTGCCCGGATGCCTTATTCAACATTGTCATAAATTATGTTTTATTTGTAGAAAATATATTATCTTCTATATGACAGTTTTGAAAAGAGCAGTTAGATATTATCTTGCATATGCATTGATCTGAATACACAATTAATAAATGTACAATTAGTAAATTTTGTATTACAAACTATTGCCGTAATAAAAGAACAATTAATAAAATTACAATTAGTAAAGGAACTATAGCTTATGAAAGCACCACGAAATGAACAGAAAGAAAATTTGAGACTTTCAATTTTCCTATGGGATATTTCGTATCTGTGGAAATCAATATTATCTATATGGGTTAACTGTCTAGAAATTAAAGCATCTAACTCTTTTGTTTCGATTTTAATTAGAGACTTTGTAATATTTTTAAGTAATTCTTGAATGTCATTTGATATCATTTTTATTACCACCAATCTATAGGGTCTGGTTGTATATCTTTCAAAGGTATTCTTGGTTTAGATAATGGAGCAGTTCCTGGGGTACTAGTATCTCTCAACAGCAGGGATGGAAACACTTTTTTGTAATGTTAGATAAGATGTTTTTGCTGTACACCCAAGTTTCTTTCGTACCATCTTTTTTAAGAATTCCGCTTTAACCAGTTGGTCATGCAGGTCGTAGAAGTAGTTCTGCACTTTTCCGTTGGCTAGTTCCCAGTGGGTCAGGTCATCGAAGTAGCCGTAGTAATAGCTGCTGTCATTGGAAGCTTCTAAGTCGTTTTTCTGATAGCCGGTTATCGTAGGTCAAGTTTTCTTTAGACGTCAGTAGTATCTCAGCATAACAATATTTTGCGCAGAAATGTTATTTTTTAGTGATAACAATACCCTCTAGTCCAACAGATGAATTTATATAATGAAAATTATATATTTCTTTATCTTCTATAAAGGGATTTATACAAGGAAAAAGTTTAATAATTTCATTTGGAATATCTTCTTTTCCCCATTCATATATATCAAAAATAATATTTTGGTCCGAAACGTTGTTAAAATGAAAAAAAATTACTGAATTAAAAAAGATATTATTTTCATCAGATGAAAGTAATACGAGTAATTGATCATTTTTCTTATATAAAAAACCAACAATTTCCTTGTCATGTATATTCATTTCTTTTTTGCCCCACATTTATCTGGATTTTTCATGGAAAATCTAAATCTTGACATTGGCTAATTGAATTAGGCAATAACAAAAGACTTACTCCACTTATAAATCTGGTTGTTAAGCTACTTAATCTAGGGAATACTTGTGCACATTTGCCAAATTTTAAGTTGAATTTTTCCATTTTTGTTAATACTCGTCCTTCTCCTAGGGACTTTATTTGGTGCTTTATCTGATGGATATTTCCAGTCACGTGCATGAAGGTCTCCAAAACCATGGTTATGATCAAAGTCGATGTCTTTTACGGAGTTCCCTTTTGCATCATAGCTTCTAATTTGTATAGGTTTACCTGTTTTGGGATCTAATTTTGTTAAGTTTGCTATGGCTTACTTGTGATTACCAGCTAGTAATAGGTCTATGCAAATTTACCCAAAATTTTAATAATGATTGTTCAAAAAAACGAAATTCGGACAGATCTTTTTCTACAACTAGACCTAATTCTTTGAAAAGATATTTAGATTTCGTTCTCTCAATAACATCATATTGACTTAATAACTCAGTAAGCCCTTTTTTTGATGATATGTCCATTTCATTATAGTATATTGCAAACTCTACTTTCTTATCATTGAAAATTGTAACCTCAGTTAACTTTTCATTATCAAACCTTAGTACAAAATTGTTTATCTCTATAATATTTTTTACCTTCGGGATAACATTGTTTGATATGTCATATTTTCTTATAACATCTGATAGAGAACAATTTAATTCAAAATCGCCTATGCTCTTATAAGGAATAAATATTAATTTATCATGATTTAAAGTTGAGTTTTTAAGTTTACTTTTTTGAAAGTCTGAGTACTTTTTACCTTTATTATCATATAAATCTCTTATACTCTCATCGTAAATTAATATCTGCAGAAACAAATTATCCTTATAGTCAACATATAAAACTAAATTATATTTTGGAAAAATATAAAAATAATTTTCTTCATCCGAAACTTCTATTAGAGGATCCTCCTCTTCTAAAAATTTTTCAAGATTTGAAAAGTTAATAACTTTTCCATTTAAGCAAAATTCATCACAATTCCTCAAGGAGGATACAGTAATCAATTCTGAATCAGATTGTATCTTGTGTTTTCTATCAAACTCTAATGAATAATTAGGATTATTTAAAATAACATCATCAAAGTCAGCCTTTTTTTGACCCAATACAATTCCATCCAAAGAATTATTCAATATTTTCAACATAATATATATCCTTTCCTGTATTTGTCTATGTCAATTAGCTTCTCAGCCATCAGGAAAAACGACCTCTAGATAGAATACCATTGCTAATGAGATTGTTAAAGAACAAATGTTTCAGACGACCTCGAAAAAGAATTGAGGTCATCTGAAAGGCAGAAACAGCATGATTACCGCTCCCATGCTACGGCGGAATTGAAGGTTTCATGTAGGCTACGGCTTGCTTATAAGATTTATAAGAATAATATTATATATCAAGAAATGGCATTAATTGTTCTGGCTTTAAAGTTAGTAGTGCGATTGTTCTTCCTTTAGTATCGCAGAATTCAACCTCATATTCTTCATAAGGATTTGAATAAACTTCTACAATAGCACCGATGTCTCCCTTTTGTAAATTAAAACCAGGAAGATCTTGTTGCAATTTGACTACTTCTAAAAGTGAATATTTCACTATAAACTCCTTAATAATTAACTATAAAACATATGTAGTTGCCAATCGTGGAATTGATTGTCCGCTATCGATTATCCAACCAGTTCTAACTGTGGCGGTCTGTCCAATTGGACCAGTCATTGGAATATCAACAGTATAGCGTTGCCCATGTTCATCACATTTACCTGGAGTTGCTGGGTTTTCACAAACACCTTGTTGAATTTTTTTAATCAACTCATCTGCATTTGATTGATTAAATCCTAATGCAGATTGAAAAACCTTTGCTTTATTTCCACCTACAGGGTGTTCTGTATTTAAGGCATATCCCGTGATTTTTCTGGGGTCAATGATAGCCTTATCTGCATTCGGTAATTTCGAATTAGAGCAAAGACCTAATGGATCAAGCCAATCTTGAGTATTTGGCGCAAACGCATACAGATTATCCCCGCCCAAAAGCTTGATCGGGTCCTGATTTACAAACCGACCTGCATCAGGCTCGTAATACCTGAAGAAATTGTAATGCAGCCCCGTCTCACGGTCGGCATACTGGTTTTGCAGGCGGAAGGGTTGGTATGCGTTATACGTTACCTTGGTTTCCTCTTTCAGACGGCCCCAGCCGGTGTAGTTGCCGAACCATAAGAGGTTGCCGTCTTTATCGGTCATCTCTCTCGGGATGCCGATTTGGTCGCAGTGAAAGTAGTGGATTTCCTGTTTGCTTTCGCCTTCGGCATTGGTCCAGTTGCGGACCTGCGCCAAGGGTTCGTAGGAATCCGGATCGGTGTAGATATAGGTATACCTGCCGTCCGGTTGGACTTCCTGCAAGAGGTGGCTGCCGTCCCAAACGAATCCGGTTTCTTCTTCGAGGCCGTCTGAAACTTCTTCGTTTTTCAGACGGCCTTTGCCTATCCTTCTGCCCAAGGCGTCGTAGGTGTAGGTCCAAGTTTCTTTGCTGCCGTCTTTTTTGAAGATTTCGGCTTTAACCAGCTGGTCGTGCAGGTCGTAGAAATAGTTCTGTACTTCGCCGTCGGCCAGTTCGCGGTGGATCAGGTTGCCGAAGTGGTCGTAGTAATAGCTGCTGCCGTTGTAGGTTTTCAGGCGGTTGTCGGGGACGGTAGGGCTATTGTGATCGGACAGGATATTGTGCGCGGGGTCGAAGGCGAACAGTTCGTTTCCGGCTTTGGTAATCCGGCCCAGTTTGTCGTATTCGAAATGGGTCGTGCCCGTCCGTTGGTCGGTGCTGTGTGTATAGAAGAAACAGAATGGGGAGGTTAACAGAAAAGTGAACGGTAAAGACAACCTTATAAGATTTTTGGGTCTAAAATCAATCTGCGGCTACTTTTCTAGAAATCTACACCTGTATGTTGGATTAATGAAATAATTAGTAATCCTATGAATTATTTATTAATTTTTCAATATATTCAACACTCCTGAATAAATAGTATTCACCTATTTGCTGTATCAACTTTGATGAATCCCCAAATAATATCTTTTCTAAATAGTTTTTTAGAATTATAAGTTCATCTTTTTTTAAGAAATTTAAAGCATGAGTAATGTTTTCTTCTATAGGTAGATTTATAATAAATTCTTCTATATTTACTGGAATATCATCAGTTTTAATACCATTACTTATACTCTCAATAATTTTAGGCATTAAATAATTTATACCTTCTGGTGAAAAAAAAATGAATGGAATTAAATTATGCTCATCAATAATGATTTTTTCTATTGGAGTATATTCATAATACTTAAATTCATCTTTAAATTCCTCTATTTTATATATATTTTCTCGATAAAATTTTTTGAACAACCCTTCTTTTGGATAATTTCTATATGGAATTTTCAGAAATGACATATTTATCTCCATTATGTTAATAAGTAACTTTTACATTTATAGTGATTTTTCCATGCGGCGGCCATTGCTTCTTGATGGCCGGCATCTCCTCCTCCCCAGCATGTTTGCTCTCGTATAGAACGAGCGAGTGCTAAATTCAACCATGCCTTTGATCGTATAGATAAATTTTTAGGATCCATTCCTGGTTTACATCCTCCCAGCTTTTGAACAACATCTTTGGCTTTATTGACATTTTCAGAAAGCCTTTTGAAAACATCTGGGGGGCAATTAGGTTTAGGAGAGTTACAGGTACTACATGCGTTGGTTGATGTTGAGCTTGATGTAGCTACTGCTGTTGCGATAGCTGCTCCTACTGCTAATACGGCGGTTGCGGCTAGAGCAATTGTGCCTCCCGCAGCACATCCGACTGGTCCACCAAAAGGGGCTCCTATAGCACAACCTGCCGCAACTTGTGCCATTGCACCCGAAATATCCATCCATCTTTGAATATTTGGTGCGAATGCATAAAGATTTTCGGAGGCGATTACTCCAATCGGATCCTGATTCACAAACCGACCCGCATCAGGCTCGTAATACCTGAAGAAGTTGTAATGCAGCCCCGTCTCACGGTCGGCATACTGGTTTTGCAGGCGGAAGGGTTGGTATGCGTTATACGTTACCTTGGTTTCCTCTTTCAGACGGCCCCAACCGTAATAATTGCCAAACCAAACCAAGTTGCCGTCTTTATCGGTCATCTCACGCGGGATGCCGATTTGGTCGCAGTGGAAATAGTGGGTTTGTTGGCGGCTTTCGCCGTCTTCGGTTGTCCAATTGCGGACCTGCGCCAAGGGTTCGTAGGAATCCGGGTCGGTGTAGATATAGGTATATCTGCCGTCCGGTTGGACTTCCTGCAAGAGGTGGCTGCCGTCCCAAACGAATCCGGTTTCTTCTTCGAGGCAGTCTGAAGCTTCTTCGTTTTTCAGACGGCCTTTGCCTATCCTTCTGCCCAAGGCGTCGTAGGTGTAGGCCCAAGTTTCTTTGCTGCCGCCTTTTTTGAAGATTTCGGCTTTAACCAGTTGGTCATGCAGATCGTAGAAGTAGTTCTGTACTTCGCCGTCGGCCAGTTCGCGGTGGATGAGGTTGCCGAAGTGGTCGTAGTAATAGCTGCTGCCGTTGTAGGTTTTCAGGCGGTTGTCGGGGACGGTAGGGCTATTGTGATCGGACAGGATATTGTGCGCGGGGTCAAAGGCGAACAGTTCGTTTCCGGCTTTGGTAATCCGGCCCAGTTTGTCGTACTCGAACCGGGTCGTGCCCGTCCGCTGGTCGGTACTGTGGGTCAGGTTGCCGGTACGGTCGTAGCCGTAGCTGCGTTTGACGGCATAGACCGATGTTACTGCATTTTTAGCTGTCTCGGTCTGCGTCAGCTCGTTGAGTGCGGCAATTTGCCTTTTCAGACGGCCTAAGGGATCGAGTTCGTAACGGCTGGCGAGTTTACCCTGTGTGCGGTAGATTTCACGGTGCAGCCGATCACGTTCGATGTCGGAGATGACTTCGTCGTCGAGGCTGATTTGGTGCAGGTGGCCGCTGCCGTAATACAGGTAGTTGATCTGTCTGCCGTCGGGCAGGACGGTGGCGGTACGGTTGCCGTTGAAGTCGTAGTGGTAGCGGATGCTTTCGGTAACGGGCAGGTACAGCATATCGTACTGCGCATCGCGCCAGTCGGTTTCGGGCAAACCGTTTCGGGCGTTCTCTTCCTTAGCCGGTACTTTCCATTGGTGCTGGCCGATGATTTGGCCGTTGCCGTTGTAGTCGAAGCAGGTGATGCTGTGGCGGTTGGCGGCACGGACGAGGTTGCCGTCCAAGTCGTATTGGTAAACGGTTTCCTGAACCTTGTCGTTGTTGCGGGCGAGGGTATGGATTAAGCGGCCCAATACGTCGCGTTTGAACTCGGTAATCCGCAGCGGGGTTTGGCTGTCGAGGCCGTCTGAAAGCGGGGCGGCGTCTTTTTTGGGGACGGGTTGTCCGCCCAGCTGCGCCATCAGTTTGGCGGCGAGGGTGGCGTCGTCGCCATATTCGCGCTGTTCAATCAGCTCGTTGCCGGCGTTGTAGCGGTAGCCGGTCAGCTTATGGTCGAAACCGCTTTCGGCAATCAATCGGTCGAGGACGTCGTAGGCAAAACGGTAGCGTGCACCGTTTTCATTGGTGAGGCCGACTAAGCGGCGGGCTTGGTCGTAATGGTAGCCGAAGGTATGGCCCAGCGCATTGGTGCGTCGGGTCGGCAGACCGTCCTGGCCGTATTCGTAGGAAGTGGTGTGGCCTTCGGCATCGGTATGGGTGGTCAAACGACCTGCACCATCGTAGCCGAAGGTCTCTTTGCTGCCGTCGGGGTAGAGGGCGAGGGTGAGGTTTTGATCGGCGTCGTAGTGGTATTCGGTGTGCTGTCCCAGCGCATCGGTAATACGCGCCAGCTGTCCTTCGGGGGTGTAAGAGAGTTTGGTTTCGTAACCCGAACAGTCGGTAATCCGGTCGGGCTGATGGTTTTCGTTATAGTGGTAGGCGGTACTGCTGCCGTTCGGATCGGTTACCGACAGCAACAGACCGTTGCCGGCATATTCGAAACGGGTGATGTGTTTCAGCGGGTCGGTATGGGTCAGCAGGTTGCCCGCTTCGTCATAGGTATAGCCGTGGTAACGGCTTTCGGCATCACTTTTACGGATCAGTCGGTAGTTGTCGTCATAGTCGAAATGCAGGATGACGCCGTCCGGACGGATGATGTTTTCCACCTGGCCTTCGCTGCTGTATTGGTAACGGGTCACACGTCCCATTGCATCGGTATGGCTGAGCAGACGGCCCAAGTCGTCGCGTTCCATCAGGTTGGTACTGCCGTCGGCAAACACCCGTTTGGTCAACTCGTTGTTGTAATCGTAATGATATTGCTCGGTACGGCCCAGTATGTCTGTTACCTCGGTGTAACCTTCGTGATAGGTAAAGCGCCATTCCTCGCCCAAAGAAGTCCGGTTGCGGATGACTTTGCCGGTCGGGGTGTAATGGTCGTATTCGTATTCCGATACCAATCCGGCCGCATCCGTATGCGACACCATCAGATTGTTTTTATAGCCGAAGCTGCGTTTGACGTTGCCGTCGCGACCGATGACGCGGATTAAGTCACCACTGCCGTTATATTCATAGCGGACCAGCGGATTGCCGATCCGGGCCGTTTCACCGAAGGCGGGCAAACCCTCCAGCAGCGACACCGACAGCAGCCGCATTTTGGGTGACTGCTCATCGGCCACATTGCCGAAGTTCAGCGAGAATACCCGGCCGTTGCCGTCAATAATGTATTGCGGCAGACCGGTCAGCGGATGATAGACGAAACGCTGATGGTTGCCGTTGGCGTCTTCTACCGCCACCAAAGGGAAGAGGGTACAGTCTTCGTCCGAACCGTCTTCAGCTACGGTTAAAGGGGCAAAACGCAACGCTATCGAACCGTCCAGCGAAGCAATGACATAATGGCCGTCCGGATTTTTGCTGAACCAAATCTGTTCGCTCTCGAACAATACCGGTTCCTCATCATCCTCATCCACTTCCGGCAAAGGGAACAGACGGCCCTGATCGTCGATATAGGCCAATCCGGCCGCATCGCGGATGATGCGTTGGCAGCCCGGTACGCTCCAGCCCTCGCCGAGCCAGCCGGTACCGTCCTGGTCGGAATAATAACTGCGGCTCCAAACCAGCGGCAGGATGCCTTCAAAGGCAAAGTCGGTCTCATTTGCCAAAAACTTCAAACCATGTATCGGATTGACCGGACGGCCGGCACCTACCGCACCCTTGCAGGACAAACAGGTTTTAGGGGGGAGTCTTTTGCTGAACTTGCCGTTCATATGGAACATATCGCCGGTACGCACGATATAGCGTTTGCGGATTTTAACCGAGGAAGAATGGCGCATCGGCCAGGCAGGTTTGGTGGCAGTGCGGCTCTTTACCCCTTTACGGCCAGGAAGGGCAATTTCGTCGCCATAAGTTTTATCCGTCTTACTGGCTTTAAAGACAAAAGCAGGCTTGCGGTTGAGGCGTACGTCTTTGGCGACGGTTTTGGCACCGCCGAGGTCGGCAAAGAGCGGGAACGGAAGGGGGAGCGGGAGGAGGCGGCCAACAGAAATCGGGGACGGTAAAGACAACGCGGAACTTGCTGCTTTTACGGGCGATTTTATTGACGGCCATGGGGTGCTCCTGTTGGGGGATGGGGTCGTCTGAAAAGCAGAACCCGTGTGCGTGCGTACCGTACACACTCTACATCGGGATTGGAGGTTTCACGCGGGCTACGGCTTGCTTTTTATGATTTTTTCAAAATTTCTATAAGCCAAAATGAAATCTTCTGTAATACTGAACATAGGTCGTCTGAAGAGCATATCTCAAGCGATCTTACAGTTACATACCCTACCAATAACATCAGAATTTGAATATATTTAGTCAAATTTTTTCAAATATTTTAATTTAGAAAAAATCTAGTATTTATTTCAATAAAGCCTTTGATAGTATGAATTTTTGTTCTGAAATATATGTATTATTTCTTATAGGGCTTTCAAAATATACTACAATATATTTTATTATACCTTTTTCATTGGTAAATAATTTTAATTTATACTTCCCGTTTTTATATACCATCAGTTTTTTTTCATCTACTCCTTTGGGTAAAAGTAAATCGCCTCCAGCATGTAAAAAAAATAAATTTTTAATTTCATAGTAATTATCTCCTATTTTGTTAGCTGTAACGGGTGCATATTCCGCATTATATGTTTTAATTAATATTTTATTATCTTTTATTGCAATGCTCTCAACTGGAAAGTCTAAGGAATTTTTTTTATTCAAAATGATTCCATTATTTTTAGAAATAATTGGATCATGTGAAAAATTTATCTTATTAATATTCTTTGAAATAGCGATAGGAGAAAAAAATGCAAGTAGTGAAATAATTATTAATATCTTTTTAGCAATCATCCATAGGCCAAAACCAAACTTCTTTAGCTGCATAAAAACCTGATCCAACTGCTCCTTTATCGATAACATCAATGTGGCCAATACCACCTTCATTAGGTAATTCATAAAATATTCCTTTCATATTTTTTGCATTTTTTTGAAAATCTTGCACGGACATTTTCTGTGGTTCGCCGTAATTCTTCCAAATCCAATCTGCAAGACCTTTTGATGAACGTGCGTATCCTTCAGACGTTTGATTGGTTTTTGGATATAATTTCTTTATGTCAATTCCAACTTTTTGCATTGCATAAGAAACCCTAATTGCACATTGATTGAGGGCATAGGGTTCAGCACTGGGTCGCGCGCTTGGTTTTACATTAAAATTTGGGTATGCGTCTCGTAATTTTTGAATGCATGGTAATTTTTTCTTGGGTTTTAACCCAAAACTATCAATCCATAAGCCAGTATTTGATGCAAATTGGTATAAATTACTTCCCCCCATCAACCCAATCGGATCCTGATTCACAAACCGCCCGACGTTCGGCTCATAATACCTGAAGAAGTTGTAATGTAACCCTGTCTCACGGTCGGTACACTGGTTCTGTAATCGGAACGGCTGGTTATGCACTATCCGTTACTTTGGTTTTCTCTTTCAGACGGCCTAAAGG
>ERZ1699244.723-NODE-723-length-12186-cov-4.146861_pt1 | contig 12186 bp, 8 predicted proteins | sample MGYA00581534_ERZ1699244 | MGnify/ENA primary metagenome ERZ1699244 (study PRJEB42319, sample SAMD00040331) | human oral metagenome | material: saliva | host: Homo sapiens | study: EMG produced TPA metagenomics assembly of PRJDB4115 data set (Metgenomic analysis of...
GATCGGAAAAGAGTCCAGTCACCAGGATGACAGTTTCTCTTCTGGCCTTCTAGAATACCCTCAATACACACGGCCTTATGAATACAGAGGAATGACAGTTCCTGATGTTCTCATGAGTGGTCATCATGAAAATATTCGTCAATGGCGCCTCTATCAGAGTTTGAAAAAGACCTTGGAGCGTCGTCCAGACCTGCTAGAAAACTATGAATTGACAGCAGAAGAAGTGAAGATGTTGGAACAAATTAAACAAGAAGACTAACAGCGTCAGCTGTTTCAGATTGAAGACAAAGTCATATTAAAAACTTTCCTTAGGTGAGTACGGACGTCAGCGAACTTCTACGAAGTTCCATGACTAATTATTGAGCCTAAGGTCTCAATAATTCCGAGTGCCTGAAACGTTATTGTTTCAGGCACTTTTCTCACAGCGGAAAGTTTCGGTATTCCTCTGAATCGATATTAAAATTGGAACTCATTTTAATTTTTTTACAGAATCATTTAACTTATTTTACTTTAAAATAGTTTGTCTACATTCTATAACAGCGTCAGCTGTTTTTCTTTTGCTCCAAAAATTTATGAAAAAAACTTTTTAAATCTACTAGTTATTGGTAACAAAATGTGGTATGCTAAGGGGTAGAGAAACTTCAAGAAATGATTCAGTTTTGGGGGTGAGTTTAATGGGGAAGAAATTAGGAAAATCGGTTTTCACGACGGGAGTTGCTGCGACAACGGTCCTATCTGGAATGTTTCATCATAAGGCAAATGCTGAAGAGGTCAAACAAAATGAAAATCCAGAAACCAATAGTACGGAAGTAGTCGAAAAACCAATTACAGTTGATGAGTTGAAGCAAATCACAGCTCAAAAAGGGCAAGTGGTGAAAGATGTCCACTACCAAGAGCAAAAAGTGATCGATGCTCAAACAGAAGTCAAGGCTGCTGGACAAGAACTGGAAGAAAAGAAAGCAGAAGTGACGGAGGCGGAAAACCTTATCGCAACGACTTCGAATGCCCAAGTTCAGAACGCAGAAAATGACGTTAAGGTGGCGCAAGCCTATGTGACCATCGAAGAAAATAAGGTTCGAGAAGCAGAAGCTGCACATGACCAAGTCGTAGAGGCTGTTCGTCAACAAGAAAATCAGGTTACTGCTCAGGAATCTTTGGTCGATGTAGCACAAAATGAATTGAACCAAGCAAAAGCGCCGATTTCTAATGATGAGAATGTGCTAAATCAGGCCTTGTTGGAGCAAAGTCAAGTCGAGCAAAGTATCCGAGAATCTCAGAATTACCTTGCGACCTTGCAAGCGAGTCAGCAAACTGGCTCAGATACAGTGGCTCAAATTGAGAGCGATATTCAACTGGCTCAAACGCGTCTGACAGATTTGAAAGCGGTCATCGCAACCAAGGAAGCAGAATTGGCTGCCATAGAACAAGCGGCAGCGAACAGCCCTGTTCAGTTGAGTCAAGCGACTTATGAAGGTTATTTGCAACACTTAGCTGACAATGGCAATGAAGCTGCAGCAAGTGCTTTAGCCCTTTACAAGCGTGGTCGGGAAGAAGACGGCTTAACAGTTGGAGAGTCTGGATCTTTGCAAGCCAACCTCAGAGCTCTTGAAATTGCAGATGCCATTAATAGCTATCGTCGCAATGCAGGTTTGCCTGAATTGGAGCTGGATCCTTATTCCCTTCCTGCCAGTCAAGTTCAGTTAAAATACTTCAAAAAGGCTAACTGGCATATGTTTAAGTATTTGCCAAACGAAAATATTGCTTATGGTTTCTCACCTGCTGGTGCAGTAGACTTTTGGTACAATGAAAAAGCGGCTTACCAAGAAGTAGCAGCTCAATACGGTCTACCAACAGACGAAACACAAATCGATGCCAATGACATCTATATGAGGATTGGGGCTGAGGCCTTTGCCAAGGTTGGTCATTACCTCCAAATGGTGGACAACAAAGCAACGGCTTTATCAGTGGCTTATGACCCAAGTAATGCCATGTCAGAAGCGGCTTTCTTACACAGTCCAGTTACCTCAGCAGTGTCAACCAATGCACTTGCTTACCAATTGCGTCAGGGAGCTGGTGCTACAACGACAAGATCAGATGTCAAAGCAAAATCTGATGAAGTCGCTAACCTCAAGCTGGACAAGGCCAATCAAGAGTCCCAAATCATTATCTTGCAAGGCAAATTAGAAGATGCCCGCCATGCTAATTCGAATGTGGCAGTAGAAATGGCCAATGTTCAAAAGACCATCCAAAATTACAAGATTCTTCTCGTTAGCAAGGACCATGCGGTTGAAAAGGCGAAGGCGACTCTTGATGTATCTCGAGGTCGGATTGAAGCAGCTATCCAGCCAAAAGAAGCAGCCCTTCAAAAAGCGAAGGATTTGTTAGCGGCTGCGCGTGAGAAATTAGATCGTTTAAAAGCAGAAGAAGCAGAAAAAGCCCAAGTCGTTCAAGAAGCGCATGAGGGCTTGAAGGCAGCTCAAGAGCGCCTGGTTGCAGCTGAAAAACGTCTTTCTGACTTTAAAAATGCTCCAGAATTATTGGTCAAAGCCCAATCCGTTTTATCAGCTGCGGTGGCTAATTTAGAGAATAAAAAAGAAAAATTGGAAGAAGAATTCACAACTCTTCAATCTTATCAAAGTGTCGTGGAACTGTTGAATTCCCAATATGAAGATCTAGCCTCACGGATAGATCCAGCTATTTTAGAAGCAGCAGATATGCCAATGGATATCCGCTCAAGCAATCCAACTACTTTTTCGGATAGACCAACAGTTCTTCCAACAACTACCAATAGTCCGAAAGTGCAAGCACCAACAGCTACTCCAGCTCCAAAACAAGAAGCTAAAGTAGAAGAAATCAAACCCAAAAAAGAAAACAGCCAAGCTGTGGCAAGTACAGATTCTTCCAAATATGCAGTAGCAACAACAGGTGTTGCCGTCGGGCTACTTGCTGGATTGTTTGGTTTCAAGAAAAAGAAACAATCTTCAAAAAATGATTAAGACATACCGAAGATAGAGTGGATGCTTAGACACTTTATTGCTTAAAATCTTCAAAGAATATATATGAAGGTGGGAAAAGAACTCGCTTAACAAAATGAGTTCTTTCCTGCTTTTTTTGTACAATTTTAGAATTTTTGAAAGAAAATGATAGAAAATGATAAAAAGTGTTGACATTTTTTGGAGATGGAGTATAATAGTCCTTGTAATCGATTGCAAAAGGAGGAGAAATGCTTAAGTCTGAACGAAAACAATTCATCCTCGAGAAGGTACTGAAGGAAAAATTTGTTTCCTTAGAAACCCTTGTACAAGAGCTGGGGACGTCTGAATCAACGGTTCGACGTGACTTGGATGAATTAGAAGCTGAAAGTAAACTTCGCCGGGTTCACGGCGGTGCGGAAAGCCTGCATTTTCTTCAAGAGGAAGAAAGCAATAAAGAAAAATCTATCAAAAACATTCAAGTTAAGTCAAAGATCGCTGTAAAAGCAGCGGAATTGATCAAAGATCATGATGTGATCTTTATCGATGCCGGGACGACCAATGAACTTTTGGTACAAGAAATTGTCAATCCAACGGTAACCGTGGTGACCAACTCGATTCACCATGCGACCAAGTTGGTCGAGCGAAATGTTCCGACGGTCATCATCGGTGGGAAGGTAAAATCTTCAACAGATGCTAGTATCGGAGGGATCGCGCTCAATCAGATCGGTCAGTTGAATTTTGACAAAGCCTTTCTTGGTATGAATGGAATCGATGATGAATTTTACAGCACTCCAGACCTGGAAGAAGGATCTGTCAAGCGTGCGATTATCGAAAATGCGAAAAAGACCTATATCCTAGCGGATGATTCGAAAATTGGGGTGACATCCTTTGTCAAAGTGGCTCCTATCAAGCGAGCAATGATTATCACCAATCAAAGTGAACCGCAACGATTAAAGGTTTTAAAAGAAAAAACGGAGGTTATAGAGGTTTGATTTATACAGTTACACTGAATCCAGCAATTGACTATATTGTCCGTCTCGATCATGTAGAGACCGGAGCGGTCAATCGGATGGCTTCGGAAGATAAATTCGCCGGTGGTAAAGGGATCAATGTCAGTCGTGTTTTGAAGCGTCTCGATATCGAGAACACAGCGACTGGATTTATCGGTGGTTTCACTGGACGCTTCATTGAAGACGTACTGACTAGCGAAGCCATTTCAACCAACTTTGTGACAGTGGACCAAGATACACGGATCAATGTCAAGATCAAGGCTGATGAGGAAACAGAAATCAATGGAAATGGTCCAGAAGTAACGGAAGCTCAGTTGCAAGAATTGCTCAACATCTTATCGAGCTTAACAGCAGATGATGTGGTAGTCTTTGCAGGATCTGCCCCATCTTCACTTGGAAATGCCATTTACAAACAATTGATCGCAGCAACACGTGCGACGGGTGCGCAAGTCGTTTGCGACTTTGAAGGGCAAACCTTGATTGATTCCTTGGAGTTCAATCCCCAATTGGTCAAACCAAACAACCATGAGTTGGGAGATATTTTTGGCGTTACATTGACGGAATTGCCAGAAATTGAACGCTACGCCAAAGAAATCTTGGCCAAGGGTGCACAAAACGTCATTATTTCCATGGCGGGTGATGGTGCTCTCCTTGTCAGTCCAAGCGGCACTTACTTCGCAAAACCAATCAAGGGTCAAGTGAAGAACTCTGTCGGGGCTGGAGATTCCATGGTAGCTGGCTTCACTGGGAAGCTCGCAACGACAGGAGACGTCATCGAAGCCTTCAAATGGGGCGTGGCTTGTGGAACAGCAACCACCTTCTCAGATGATTTGGCGACAGCTGACTATATAAAAGAAACTTATGAAAAAGTAGAGGTAGAAAAACTATGAAAATTCAAGACGTTTTAAATAAAAACGTGATGTTGTTTGACCTTCAAGCAACAGATAAAGAGGGCGTGATCAATGAGATGGTCCAATCGCTCGTTGACAATGGTGTGGTGACAGATTTTGACACCTTCAAGGCTGGAATCATGAACCGTGAAGCACAAACTTCAACTGGTTTGGGTGACGGAATTGCCATGCCCCACAGCAAAAATGAAGCAGTCAAAGAAGCAACGGTCTTGTTTGCAAAATCAAACAAGGGTGTGGACTACGCATCACTTGATGGTCAACCAACAGACTTGTTCTTCATGATCGCAGCTCCAGAAGGAGCAAACGACACTCACTTGGCAGCCCTTGCTGAATTGTCTAAGTACTTGATGAAACCAGGATTTGCGGACAAACTTCGCCAAGCAAGCACTCCTGATCAAGTGATCGCAGCCTTTGATGCAGAAGAGCAAGAAGCTGCCGCTGAAGAAGCGAAAAAAGCAGAAGCAGTCAAAGAAGCAGCTTCGTCTGACAAACCTCTCATCGTTGCCGTTACAGCATGTACATCAGGTATCGCCCACACTTACATGGCAGAAGAAGCCCTCATCAAAAAAGGGGAAGAAATGGGTGTTACAGTCCGCGTTGAAACCAACGGTGCATCTGGTGTCGGCAACCGCTTGACAGCTGAAGAAATCGCAAAAGCTGAAGGGGTCATCATTGCAGCAGATAAAGCAGTTGAAACCGCTCGTTTCGATGGCAAAAAATTGATCTCTAAACCAGTCGCAGCCGGTATCCGTCAGACAGAAGAATTGATCCAAACCATCTTGGATGGCAAAGCAGATGTCTTCCACGCTGAAAATGCTGCACAAGCTAGCGCTAGCCAAGAAAAATTGAGCTTGGGTGGAGCCTTCTACAAACACTTGATGAGTGGGGTTTCTCAAATGCTTCCATTCGTTATCGGTGGTGGTATCTTGATCGCCCTTGCCTTCTTGATTGACCAAGTTCTTGGTGTTCCTCAAGATCAATTGTCTAGTCTTGGTTCTTATCATGTATTAGCAGCACAATTTAAAACAATCGGTGGTGTAGCCTTTGGCTTCATGCTTCCTGTACTTGCAGGTTACATCGGATTCTCCATCGCTGAAAAACCTGGTTTTGTAGCTGGTTTCGTTGCTGGATCCATTGCTAGCTCAGGTTCAGCATTTGGAAATATCGCCTACGGTGCTGCTAAAGGTGAATTACCAGCAGCCGTATCATCAGGTTTCCTTGGAGCCTTAGTTGGTGGTTTCCTAGCAGGTGGAGTGATTCTAGTTCTTCGTAAAGCTCTTGCAGGTCTTCCACGTTCTCTTGATGGTATCCGTTCAATCCTTCTCTTGCCATTACTTGGTGTTGGTTTGACAGGATTCTTGATGTTCCTCATCAATATTCCAATGGCTGCTATCAATACTGGTCTTAACAACTTCCTTTCAAGCTTGTCAGGTAGCTCAGCTGTCCTTCTTGGACTTCTCGTCGGCGGTATGATGGCTGTCGATATGGGTGGACCAGTTAACAAAGCCGCTTATGTCTTCGCTACAGGTACACTTGCTGAATCTGTTGCTTCAGGTGGTTCTATTGTTATGGCAGCTGTTATGGCAGCTGGTCTGGTTCCTCCTTTGGCAGTATTCGTAGCAACTGTATTGTTTAAAGATAAATTCACACAAGAAGAACGCGATTCAGGTTTGACAAACATCGTTATGGGACTTTCATTCATCACTGAAGGTGCGATTCCATTTGGTGCAGCTGACCCAGCTCGTGCCATCCCTAGCTTCATTGCAGGTTCAGCATTGACAGGTGCTCTTGTTGGTCTTGCAGGCTTGAAACTCATGGCTCCTCACGGAGGAATCTTCGTTATCGCCCTTACATCAAATCCACTTCTTTACATCTTGTTCGTATTGATCGGTGCAGTCGTAAGTGGTATCTTGTTCGGATTGCTTCGCAAACCTAAAAACTAAACATGACTAAAAGGTTGGGACTGCCCAACCTTTTCTTCTTGTACTAGTGAAAAAATCCCCTCATTCGGCGTTGGTATCTTGAGCTGAATTATGATATAATAAGCCTATCGCATATTTTTAGGAGAATAAAAATGGATATTCAACGTGAAAAAGAATTTGTCAGCCAATACCACTATGATGCTCGTAATTTTGAGTGGGAAAAAGAAAATGGCATCCCTGAAACAAAAGTAGATGTAAACTTTCAATTGATCAATCGTGATCAAGAACAAAACACGACTTCTTTGATTGTGATCTTGAGCTACATGATCGTTTTTGACGGTTTTGTGATTAGTGGAACTATCACTCAAATCAACCACTTGTTTGGTCGTTATGTCAATGAACCAAGTGAATTCAGCAAAGACGAAGTGGAAGAATTGGCTCGCCCTTGCTTGAATATGCTCAACCGTTTGACTTATGAAGTCACAGAAATTGCCCTCGATTTACCGGGTATAAATTTGGAGTTTTAATCAATGAAATTAGCAGTGATCACGGATTCGTCTGCCTATTTAACGCAAGACGTGCTCCATCACGACGACTTATTTATTTTAGAGATCCCGATCTATATCGATGGGGAGTCTTATGTTGAAGGGAAGAACCTGACACACGATGAGTTCTACCAAAAGATGGCTGCGTCTAAGGAATTGCCAAAGACTAGCCAGCCGAGTGTTGCAGAGTTAGAAGAAGTCTTATTTGGTTTGACAGCTAAGGGCTATACGCATGCTATCGGTCTTTTCTTATCATCAGGTATTTCTGGTTTCTACCAAAATATCCAATATTTGAAGGATGAGTTTGAAGGTCTGACCGTCGAATTTCCGGATTCAAAAATTACCAGTGCTCCTCTAGGAATGATGGCAGAAGACTGCTTGAAATGGGCTGGTGAAGGCCGTTCCTTCGACGAGATTGTTGCCAATGTCCAACACCAGATTGATGGTACCTCCGCCTATATCATGGTGGATGATTTGAACCACTTGGTCAAAGGTGGTCGTCTGTCAAATGGGGCTGCTATTCTTGGGAACCTCTTGAGCATCAAGCCTATTCTTCATTTTAATGATGAAGGCGTGATTGAGGTCTTTGAGAAAGTCCGGACAGAAAAGAAAGCCATGAAACGCTTGGTAGAGATTGTTGTATCAGATATCGCAGATGGTCATTACCAAGTCTTTGTCATCCATGCCAATGTCCCTGAAAAAGCAGAAGCACTTCGCCAACTGCTCATTGAAGAAGGAGTGGAAGGAGACATTCCTTTTGCTACCTTTGGAGGGGTGATTGGGACGCACTTAGGTGACCATAGCTTAGCAGTTGGGTATATCCCTATCGTTTAAGGAGAATTCTATGTCAATTAAAGTCATTATCGCAGGTTTCAAGGGAAGAATGGGACAAGCAGCCTACAAGATGGTTTCTGAAGATCCTGAGCTAGAATTAGCCGGCTTGATCGATCCATTTACTGATGAGACAGAGGTTGCAGGAGTCCCTGTCTTTAACCGCAAAGAAGATGTTGTGGGTATAGAAGCAGATGTTTGGGTCGACTTTACCATGCCCAAGGTCGCTTACGAGAATACTCGCTTTGCAATTGAGAATGGCTTTGCGCCTGTTGTGGGAACGACTGGATTCACTCCTGAGCAGATCCAAGAATTGACAGACCTTTCACGTGAAAAGAGCTTGGGTGGCTTGATCGCGCCGAACTTTGCCATTGGAGCTGTGCTCTTGATGCAATTTGCAGCGCAAGCAGCCAAGTATTTCCCGAATGTGGAAATCATCGAATTGCACCATGATAAGAAAAAAGATGCACCGAGTGGAACAGCAATTAAAACCGCTGAGTTGATCTCTGAGAAGCGCGAGAAGATCCAGCAAGGTGCAGCAGATGAAGAAGAGTTGATGCCTGGAGCAAGAGGGGCAGAGTTTGAAGGGATGCGCATCCATTCAGTTCGATTGCCTGGCCTAGTCGCTCACCAAGAGGTGATTTTTGGTAGCCAAGGCGAAGGGTTGACTCTCCGTCATGATTCCTACGATCGTGTTTCCTTCATGACAGGAGTAAATCTAGGGATTAAAGAAGTTGTCAAGCGTCATGAGCTTGTTTATGGTTTGGAACGCTTACTATGAGATTAGAAAAGATGCCTTCTGAGTTTCAGGAGGCTTTACCAATATTAGAGAAGATTAAAGCAGCTGGTTTTGAGGCCTATTTTGTCGGAGGATCTGTCCGAGATGCTCTCTTGGATCGTCTCATTCACGATGTCGATATCGCTTCCTCCTCTTACCCAGAAGAGACCAAGGCGATTTTTGATCGAACAGTTGATGTCGGTATCGAACATGGGACCGTTTTGGTCCTTGAAAATGGGCAAGAATATGAAATTACGACCTTCCGGACGGAGGATGTCTATGTAGATTATCGCCGTCCGAGCTCTGTGTCTTTTGTGCGCTCGCTAGAAGAAGACCTCAAGCGGCGTGATTTTACGGTTAATGCCTTTGCCTTAAATGAAAAGGGAGAAATTGTTGATCTCTTTCATGGACTAGAAGATTTAGAAAACAAAGTCCTTCGGGCAGTTGGGCTTCCTCATGAACGCTTTCATGAAGATGCGCTCCGCATCATGCGAGGCTTTCGTTTTCAAGCCAGTCTTGGCTTTGAATTAGAAGCAGCAACCTTTGACGCTATGAAGGAGTGTGCTCCTTTGCTAGAGAAGATCTCTGTTGAGCGCACCTTCATCGAGTTTGATAAGCTCTTACTTTCTCCATACTGGAGACAAGGCTTGGAGGCCATGCTTGCAAGCAAAGCCTATTACTATCTGCCAGAGATGAAGGATCGCAAAGAAGCACTTGAGCGTTTGTTTGACATAGAGCTTGAATTTACCTTTTCAACTTCTGAGCAAGCTTGGGCTGCTCTGGTTTTAGCACTAGACATCCAAGACATTCCAAAATTCTTTAAGAAATGGAAGACCTCTAGAGACTTTGCCAAGACGGTGGAGCAGATCGTGGAGATTCTTAAGCTTAGAGAAAAAGGAAGTCTAGACAAGCGTGCCTGCTACAAGTATGAGAAGCGTTTGTTGCTAGTGGCTGAAGAGCTTCGGGAAGCGTATGCCTTGAGTGTGGATTATTTGGCCATCGAGCGCGTTTATGATAGCTTGACCATTCATGATAAACATGAAGTGGTGGTTAATGGTGGTATGCTGATCAAAGAATATGGTTTTCAACCAGGTCCAGCCTTGGGAGAGATTTTGACAAAAATTGAATATGCCATTGTCGATGGGGAGCTGGCCAATGAAAAAGAGGCCATCATTGCCTATATCCAGCAAGCAAAAGAGGAGGAAAAATGAGCGATTTTATTGTCGATAAATTAACCAAATCTGTCGGAGATAAGACCGTCTTTCGTGAGATTTCCTTTATTATCCACGATTTGGACCGGATCGGATTGATCGGGGTCAATGGGACTGGAAAAACCACTCTGTTAGATGTGTTGTCCGGTCGCTCTGGCTTTGACGGGGATGTCAGTCCTTTTTCTGCCAAGAGTGATTATACGATTGGTTATTTGACTCAGGAACCAGACTTTGATGATCAAAAGACGGTTCTGGATACAGTGTTATCTAGTGATTTGCGCGAAATGCAGCTGATTCGCGATTACGAATTCTTGATGGCGGATTACCGAGAAGAGAACCAAGCCCGTCTTGAAAAGGTCATGGCGGAGATGGATTCGCTTAATGCTTGGGAAATCGAGAGTCAGGTTAAGACAGTCCTTTCAAAGCTTGGAATTGAAGACTTGAACGCCAAAGTTGGGGATCTATCTGGGGGCTTACGTCGTCGGGTGCAACTGGCCCAGGTTTTGCTGTCTCATCACGACCTGCTCTTACTAGATGAGCCAACCAACCACCTAGACATTGATACCATCGAATGGTTGACCAATTTCTTGAAGAACTCTAAGAAAACCGTGCTCTTCATTACTCACGATCGCTATTTCTTGGATAATATCTCGACGCGGATCTTTGAGTTGGATCGGGCAAACTTGATCGAGTATCAGGGCAACTACCAGGACTATGTCCGCTTAAAGGCTGAGCAAGACGAGCGTGATGCCGCCCTTCTTCATAAGAAGCAGCAACTCTATAAGCAGGAGTTGACCTGGATGCGGCGTCAACCCCAGGCGCGTGCGACCAAGCAACAGGCGCGGATCAATCGATTCCATGATCTCAAGCAAGACTTGTCTGGTCAAAGCAACCAGACGGATTTGGAGATGAACTTTGAGACCAGCCGAATCGGAAAGAAAGTCATCGAGTTTAAAGATGTGAGTTTTGCTTTTGAAAACAAGCCGATTTTACAGGATTTTAACCTCTTGGTGCAAAACAAGGACCGCATCGGGATCATCGGGGATAATGGCGTCGGCAAATCGACCCTGCTCAATTTGATCGCCGAGCGACTACAGCCTCAGTCTGGGCAAGTCATTATCGGAGAAACCGTGCGGGTGGCTTATTTCTCACAACAGATTGATGGTTTGGATGAGAGCAAGCGCGTGATTAATTTCCTCCAGGAAGTTGCTGAGGAAGTGAAGACGACCGTTGGGACGACATCAATTGCAGATCTCTTGGAGCAATTTCTCTTCCCACGTTCCATGCACGGAACCTTGATCGAAAAACTCTCCGGTGGTGAGAAGAAGCGCCTCTTTCTCTTAAAACTCTTGATTGAAAAACCCAATGTGCTTCTCCTCGATGAGCCAACCAATGACTTGGATATCGCTACCTTGACGGTTTTGGAAAACTTCCTTCAAAACTTTGGAGGGCCAGTCATTACCGTTAGCCATGATCGCTATTTCCTAGACAAGGTCGCAAGCAAGATCCTGGCTTTTGAAAATGGGGGCATTCGTGAGTTCTTTGGCAATTATACGGATTACCTGGATGAAAAAGCCTTTGAAGCAGCCCAGGTAACGGCTAGTCACAAGGTTGAAAAAGAGAAACCTGTTAAGCCAAAAGAAGAGAAGAAACGCATGAGCTACAAGGAGAAGCAGGAGTGGGCAAGCATTGAAGCAGATATCGAAGCCATTGAAAATCGGATTGCAGAGATTGAAGTGGAGATGAATGAAAACGGCTCTGACTTTGGCAAATTGTCAGCCCTTCAAAAGGAATTGGATCAGGAAAATGAGCGACTGCTTGAGAAGTATGACCGCTATGAATATCTGAGCGAATTAGATGAATAAGGAGGCCCTATGAATCAATTGAACCGGATATCCCTTGGGATTTCAGCCACTATTTTTACCATTATCGGTATCGTCTTGTTTATCAATCCAATTGAGCACATTGGCTCGTTTAGCTGGTTGATATCTTGTGGCTTCTTT
>ERZ1699244.735-NODE-735-length-12095-cov-5.242229_pt1 | contig 12095 bp, 9 predicted proteins | sample MGYA00581534_ERZ1699244 | MGnify/ENA primary metagenome ERZ1699244 (study PRJEB42319, sample SAMD00040331) | human oral metagenome | material: saliva | host: Homo sapiens | study: EMG produced TPA metagenomics assembly of PRJDB4115 data set (Metgenomic analysis of...
AGCACAGAAATTGTGTACCTTTGCTCCGAGGTTAATTGTTTGTACATTGCAATGCAAAATTAATTAATCTTTGGGAGACAGAGGTCTCCCTTTCTTATTTTTATGCATTGCTTGTTGATTTTCTTCTCATGGGGGCTTCTCGCCCCCAAACCCCTCGGTGTTTTCAGGTATAGATTATTAAGCTACACCAGCACTTGGGATTGCAGTTCTATGTTGAACTTGCGTATTTAATCAACCGAACTTATTATTAAAATAGCCGTAATTACCGTTTAACCCAGTTCTGCACTTTCAAACTCATCTTCACGTGCAATGTGGCTTGTTTTCTCCCTTGTTTTTAGGTGTTTTCCTTGATATTACCCATCAGCTCATCGGCGCTTTCGTCTCCTTTCCATGCTCCATAGAATTTATCAAGCATTGCTTCTGTATAGGCTTCATCGGACATTTCCTTGCTCTCTTCCTCGAGTACAGAGTTAGTAAGTTTCACAGCTAAGCCCAACCGAATGTTCTTACTCATCGACCGCAATACGTTCCAATACATGCGTATCGTATTGTTCTCGATGTTTGTCATTGTGCCTGCCATAATTATACCTCCTGTTTATATTTTTCTGCAAAAATAATGCAAACGAGAGCAAAGAAAGCTTGCTTTCAATTTGCCGAGTGCAGCTTATTTTCTGCAAATATAACGTTTTCATATAACAACTCCAAATCTGCATCTTGGTTTTCACATTCTTATTGCAACTAATAATAGACGAAAGGAGCATTACACTATTACCCTCACTACATAAGAGAATAACGGACTTAAAACCAACAATATTTTTATTTTCAGTTTGCTGTCATTTTAACATTTGAGCAGAAGAGCCTGTAAACTAATCTGTTATGTCTTCAATCAGAGTGACAGAAATGACAGGAAAATTATTATTAGAATCGTGTTCCACATTTGAAAAGTCTAAGGAGGAATGGATATTTCTCTCTAAATATAATGGATCTATAACAAATCGTTTGGGTAATTATAGAAAACTCAGATAAAATTATTACCTTTGTTTTATGAATAGTATCGAGATATTTATACAGGCTTTAGGCCTATCAGAAGCAACTTGTTAAAAGGAGGGCAAAGGGATTTGTAAATGCAGAAAACTTTAAGTATATGGTCTATTTCATAACAGGGGATCTTAGGTGTAGATATTTCTATCTACAAAAAACAATATTAAGATGAAAAAAATATTCACTTTAGATCTTGATGGACTCACAATGATCCCATCAGAAGAAGCTGCCCAAATGATAGGCGGTGGCGGAGGCGGAGGCTCAAATGGTACACAACCTTCACCTACATTACCGCCAACAACTGGTTGGACGGTTACCCCTTTTGGTTCGGTGAACACGATGAAAGGGGAAGGAACACTGGGTATAGGTCTCTCGAAAGGGAACTCAAAAATGGACATGTCTCTTGATAGCAACAAAGGAAACTTTCCAAACGCAGGTTTCGGATTTACACAAGGATTTAATCATTTTTATGGAGGAGAAAAGGTAAACACAGATGGAAGTTTTTCTCTTGTTGGTGGGTATAAGAATGGTAACTTTAAAGCAGAACATAGTGAAAACTTAAAAAATTGAGAGTATACTGGTAGTAAAACAAGCGGCAGTGTAACTGTTGGTGCTACAACAATTACCAGAAGTATTACCACAGATAAGCATGGCACTCCTACAGGTTTTGCAGTAGGAATTACAGTTGATATTAACAAGTAGAATTATGTAATATAAACATAGGATATGAAATATTTACGCCTATTTATTTTATTGACCACTCTTGCATTATCTCGACCGAGCCTCGCACAATTGCAAAAACAAGCACAATTAAGTCGATTTTTCGATGCTTTAAATTCTGGCCGATTTTCAGAGTTGGGGCAAATATATGCCCCAACGGATTCAGTGGCCCCTTCCGTCAAGTTAGCAATTCAAGCTTTTACAGAGGTAGGTAAGAATCGCTATGATTTGGCAATTGATCTGTTGTGTAAAAACCTTAGGACTAATTGGAGATTGTATGGTGATGAAGCACTGTCGTTTTCAAACCTTTTGATGAATTTGTATGTTGCTGAAAGGAGGTATGATGATGCAGAATGTCAGTATGATTGGCTGAAGAATACCTATGCACCTGCTCAGCTACAATATTATCAGAACCTAACACTTAATAACGCGGTTAGCAAATGTATCGAAGAAACATATAAGTTCTTAGAAGAAAATCGTAAGATACCACAAATGCGCATCGTATGCAAGGGTGAGCCTAAGCCAATAAAGTTCATCCTTGACAGTCATATTAAAACGCGTTTGAAAATCAATCAGACTTCGGAAATGTTTTTATGGGATACTGGGTCAGAGGGCGCTTTGCTAATACCTCATAGATATGCAGATGCCTTAGGTCTTGATTACAGAAATAAGAGCGTTAATTCTAAGGACGCACAGGATCCGCTTATTATTGTAGATTCTCTAATAATTGGCAATTTCACCCTTTACAATGTTCCGGCTTTTATTCATGATATGGTAAATCCTATTCCAGCCTTGTATGACCGTCGTGCATCTGAAAAAGAACTTCATGATGCTTTAATGGTGTATGAGGCCTCGAATATTCCCATAATAGGGTTGCCAGTCATTAAGCATTTGGAGAAGCTAGGGATAGACTGGAAAAATAATTGCTTCTTCTTTCCCAAGAAGACCTTACCGGCCCCTACCTTGCAAGAACAAATGTTTGTTACCGGTGTCAAGTATTCAAAGTTGATAACACCATTTTCCATAAATTCTGTAAGGGCATTAGCAATGATTGACATAGGCAGTACAACCTTTGCAGATATGCATAAAAATTTGGTAAACGCTTATCCCAAGCGGTTTTCTACAATAAAAGATGTAAATGCTCATTCCTATAGCCTTACTTTGTATGGGGTGAGTGATACGACAAATGTGTTCTTAGTAAAACCTTCTTTAACTTATGCCAATCAATTACTGTTGCCTAAGGAAAGATTAAAAGTAATAGGCTATAGAGATGAAGACCAAGATATGAAATCCTGGGATGTACAATTGGGATACCCTTTTTTCAAATCCTTGGGAGAAGTAATGGTGTTAGATTTTAAAGAGATGAAATTAAAGATCTGGAGAAAAAGTGATGCTATTCACTTGCACTAAAGAATAAAAGTTTTCGAGTGGAATTTAAATAAGTTATAAATAAAGAGTATGAAGAAATTTAGCTTACTAACATTAGGGTTGTTGGCTTTATGTACAATTTCCACGATGGCACAAAGCTATCAATCTAAAATGGAACGATATGGTGGGCTCATCACTGAGGGAAGATTTTTGGAAGCGTGTCAGCTGTTCACTGACACAGATTCAGTTTCACCTTTTATCAAACTTCATAAGCAAATACTGGCAGCAATCGCCCAAAATCAAAATCGTTTGGCAATCAGCTTGATAGATGAAAATTTAAGGTATAACTGGATGGCATATGGTGCTGATGTGTTGTATCTTTCTCGTGAACTCCTAAACCTCTGTAAGGCAGAAGGAATGCATGATAAGGCTGCATCGCATGTAGAATGGCTGAAACGAGAATATTATCTTTCCCAAAAGGCTTATTATAATGATGCGGAATATAATAAATCGGTTGAAAAGCTAATCTCAAGCGGAGAACAACGCCTAAGAGAGCGGAACTTATTACCGCCAGTACATGCAATTCGCAAAGGTAAAAGCCAAACCATCAAGTTTACTGCAGTGCCACTTCTCAAGACACCGATTAAAGTCAACGACAAATCTTTAGAAGGCTTATGGATGACTGCGACACCTTATCCAATGATAATAACGCATCAGGTTGCTAAGCAATTGGGATTGGTGGTGGGTGCGGATAGTGTAGCAGGTTTCCCTGTTGTTTACTTAGATTCTATTCGTATTGGCAGTATTCTATTTAAGAATGTACCTGCGTTAGTTTCGAAGGTTGCCACCCCTATAAAAGGCATTGATAAGCATAAGTTGTCAAAGAAAGAGGCAAAAAGAATAAAGGAGATTTATGCTGAAGCAAATAAACCAAAGATAGGACTTCCTATTATCAGGCAGTTAGAAACGATAGCGATAGACTGGAAACGGCAGGAGATTAGTTTTCCTGTAGATAGTCTTCCAAATGCAGATGTAGAAGAAAAAATGTATTTTGCATATGTCGATTATCCTTATTTGTTTATGCCAATTACGATAAGTAAAAAAACAGCTATTGGAAAGATAAGTACAGGTGATGTTGTTTATATTAAGATGTGTGACAAGTTCTATAAGAAGCACCAGTTTCCATCGGAAAATTGGAATAAAAGCATGTATGTAACAACTGATGGTAATGCTGTTTCTATTCCGAATTTAATATTAAAATCACCTTCATTGACTATTAATGGTAGGCCAATAGATACAAAGGAAAAAATAGACATTGTACCAGAAACAACAACTAGCTATGATGTTCTATTAGGCTTGACTTTCTTCCAATCAATAGGACAAACTATAGTCTTTGACTTTAAGCAGATGAAGATAAAAGGTTGGAAAGAAGGAATATCTGCCAAATAGAGTATTTTAGATAAATCATAAAAGATGGAGTCAACCAAAGCGATTACTGTTAGCGCAAGTTCAACATAGAACTACAATTGCATATTAAAGACTGTTACGAGCATATCAATCATCTTGGCATTGCAGCTCCTGTCCTTGTTAGTCAGAAAGGTACGGTTTTCACCGTGCAACGTATCAACGTAATACTCAAAGAACTCAAACAGAGGTACAGACTGAAAATAAAACATTTCAGCTGCCATAGTTTGAGAAAGACATTTGGAAGACAAGTTTATAACATAAATAGTGACAATGCAGAACTGGCACTGATCAAGCTAATGGAACTTTTCAACCATTCATCTGTAGCTATTACCAAACGCTATCTTGGATTACGTAAGGAAGAAATCTTGGAAACCTACGACTGTCTTACATTCTAAGCAATGACATTTTTCAGAGAATAATTCTTTTATACACCCCATACTAAAAATGTCATCACATACTGAATAATAAACAAAAAACACCCTTAAATAGAAAAATCATTCTGTTATACAAACTTTTTGCAGGAAAGAAACATTTAACCCAAGTTTAACCAGCAAAATTATTTTTCATAAATTTTCGAGATATTTTGTGTAGTATCAATTTGATAAATGATTGATAATCAAGTATAGGGTATTGTAACGAGGAGTAAAATCTGATTTGTAGGACACAGTCATATCAAAATTATTTTGTTACTTTGCACTCATGCACGCAAATGTACAGACACGATTCAACCCTGCAACAGGCGACATGGCTCCTTATTATCGCATCAAGGAGTCATATCGTGACGTGCAGGGTCATGTACATTCGCTAATTCTGTTGAACATCGGGTTCGAACCTTCACTTACTGCTGTACAGGTTCGGAAGATTGCATACGCTCTTACCAAACGCTTCAAAACCAGAAGTACACCCTCGCTTTTCAAAGAACACCTTGAGGGTCTTACTCCTATTGAACAGGCAAAGGCTGACGAATGGTGGATCCGTATGGAGAAAGAAGGTGGAATCGATCGGTTTAATAAGGAAGAACAGAAGTCGCTAAGAAAATATGAGAACTACATTGACCTTGAGACGGCAAACTATACTGACGCAAGGGATGTTGATGCTGAGTGGCTCTGCAAGCAGACAATAGACAAGCTGCAATTAGAGGGTTTTCTGCGCAAAAACGGCTGGACGGAGAATACGATACACACGGCTTTGTCAGCATTGATTGTTCGCACGGTATATGCTGTTTCTGAACGTTCATCTTATTATTATTTACGCGATAACTCAGCTGCTGGAGAACTTTACAGTGGAACTCCTGGCTGGACACCAGGGATCAATTCTCTGTATAAAATCACAGACAAATTATATGAACTAAAGGAACAATATGTAAAATAAGAAAAAAGACTTGTCTATTTCTCTCTTTTTACCTATATTTGCAGGAATAAGAATAGGAAGAAAATAACCTGAGGGCAAATACACGAGCCTTGAGTCATGCTCGCAATGTTCAAACCTAAAAACCTATCCAAATGAAGAAGAACATAATATTACTTATCCTTCTCATCAGCACGACTTGTTTGTCAGCTCAGACACTTGATTTCTCTAAGTTAGAAGGGCGGTGGGACACAACCAAGACAGTACAATTTGAGCCTGCACAGTATCAGATTGTTTATGATTACAAGTATGCAAAAGACGCAAAGTATCCTGATGCAAAACGTACGGCAGTAACAATTCTAAGAATTGGTACGCAACACAATATGTTCATTGACTATGGACAACTTACCTTCGACTCTATCTCCGCTTCAATTGCAAGAGGGGAATCTCAAGCAACATCGGCTGGTCCAAAGCTTATCGGTGCTTTAAAAAGCATAGGATTTCAAGAACTCATCCTTCTGAACAGAGAGACAAAAAAAGAGTTTATCCAGCGTAAAGCAGGAGGACTTCAAAGGTATCAATATGAAGAAGAAGCTCCTCAGTTGGAGTGGGAATTACTGCAAGGAGACAGTACTATTGCCGGATATCAGTGCCAAAAGGCTAAGACAAGACTATTTGGACGAGATTACATAGCCTGGTATGCACCTGATGTAGAGTTGCCATACGGACCCTATAAGTTCTATGGATTACCTGGACTCATCTTTAAAGTGCAGGACACACAGAACAACTTCGTCTTCACACTAATAGGATTACAGAAGGTAAAGAGCTATACTCCAATCTACATGTACGACAAAAGTGCTGTGACGAAGAGCACTCGAAAGACTGTCAGACAAATGTACAAGAACTATTGTGCTGACCCTATAAAAGCCTTAACAGGAGATGGAAGCATTACCGTATCGACTGATGTTGCAGCAACTGTGAATGCAAAGCCTTACAATCCGATAGAATTAGAATAACATCTTGCGACGGCTACTTCTTTTATTCTACCTCCTTACCACCTGTTTCACCCTTTTTGCACAGCAGGAGGAAGCGCTGGTAAAGCTAACGATTGAGGTCAGGGACTCTGCCAGCCTCCAACCGTTAGCAGATGTAATGTGCCGCATAGTAACTCCAAAGGGCAAGATGCTGAGCTATAAAATTGCTGACGGAAGGGGCAACCTCAGCCTCACAGCACACCAAGAGGATGCACTGGTGTTCACACTCATTGGTTACAGTAAACGGAAAATAAACGTAGCTGACATCCATCAGACTACAAATCAGCCAGCTATTATCCTACTGTCTTCCAAGCAGGTGGAACTAAAAGAAGTCGTCGTAAAACTATCCCCCATAAGAAAACAAGGTGACACACTGGTCTACAATGTTGGTTCTTTTCTGCAGAAGGGCGATCGTCATTTAGAAGATGTACTCAAAAAACTACCGGGAATCAAGGTTTCTGAAAACGGCTCAGTGTCTTATCAAGGTCGTGCAATCAACCGGTTTTATATTGAAGGACAGGACATGATGGGCAACAACTATACTCAAGCAACCCGCAATATGCCTATTAATGCGGTGCGTAATGTCGAAATTTTGGAGAATCATCAACCAATAAAGATGATGCAAGGACGCAAACCATCAGAATCAGCAGCATTAAATATTCGCCTTGACAAGAACCACAAGGCTCGTCCTTTTGGGGAGATTACTGGTAGCTTAGGCTTCAAACCCACTGTTTGGGACAATCAGCTGTTTCTCACACAGGTGACGAAACATTCGCAAACACTTGTTTCTGCCAAGATGAGTAACACGGGAAAAGACCTTTCTAAGGAAACTAAAGAGCATATTGATGTCTATAATCTCAATGCATACGAGCCACTTCCACAGGGTGTTCTGCAAGAAGACATAAGCCAAGAGGCTCTCCCACAAGAGCGATACTTACAGAACAAGTCTTATAGCGCAGGTTTTAATAATATCATTACACTATCGAAAGACATAACACTACGCAGTAACATTCTTCTTTACGAGGATCATGCTGGATATAACCAATCGACTACAAACTATTATGGAGGGCTTACTCCTATTACGTTGGAGACGTCAGAATGGATGAAGCAACGCCTATTTCGTATCGTACCAACACTGAAATACGAAGAAAATAGCACGCATAGATTCTTTTCTGACGAACTTAAATACTCCTTTGGACGACAGACAACCGAAAATCAAGTAGTCACGAATGGGATTGGAATTACTGAACAGATACGTATAAAACCGTCTTATATCAAGAACTATCTGTCTTCTTCCTTCAAATTAGGGAAAAGTATGCTGCAAATCCACTCGCTCCTTAGATACACTGACCGTAGGGAAGAACTGTCAACTGCCTCTGATTCCTTACCGCTCTATAATGTTACAGAATGCTTTGCAACACGGTCAACTATGACCAGAAATAGTATCACTACTTCAATCCCTACACTCGGAAATGATTTGGATATATCCTTACAAGCTTATTACAGGAATAACTCGTACAATTATCAAGGTGATATCTATCATCGTACATTCAAACTACAAGGTGAACCGGGCTACACATGGAAATATACAAAGCAAAGCTATGTTAGCTTTGGACTTCCTATTGAATGGACAAGAATCAGCCTTTCAGAAAAGAACAACAAACTGTCTGCACGCAACTTCATAGCATTTAAACCCTACTTGACATTACAACAAGTACTGACGAGCAAACTGACAGTAAACCTATCTTCCTCAATCTCTACAGATGACAACTCTCTTGATTTCTATGCTTTGAAGCCTTTAAGAGAGGGATACAGAAACATACAGGTAACAGGAAATGACGTTTATAAGTCTACCCGCCTATATACTTCGCTCCATTTCCGCTATCGTAATCTCGCAACAATGCTCTTTGCTAACCTTTCACTTACCTACTCTGATACAAGAAGCGAGGCTTATTGCCACTATGAGTACAACGACTCAATGACAATTATGAAATGGGTAAGAGGCAGTAACCGCCGGCATAACACCGCTATAACTGCTATGTTGGATAAGACTTTCATCCCCATAGGCGTTTCCTTAAAGTTTGATGCGACATATAACAGAGATTCTTATCTTGTTTCACAATCAGGTGTTATGGTCAATAACCATTCTCATCACGCTTCAGGAACGCTCACCACAAGTTTCCAAAAGATATCTTGGCTGCGCCTATCAGCCGCTTTTACAGCTAAATATTACTGGGAACGAAGTAGCATCATGAAGTTGGATGTTCTTTCGTCCTATACAACAAATGTAGCTCTTTACCTCTTCCCTACAAAGAAGTTGGAACTAAAAATGAAGTTCTATAATCTTACAAACGAAGTTATGGATGGACATTACCATACATGCAGCCTATTAGATGGAGACTTCAACTACAAGATTAATAATGTGTGGGAGCTGGGAGTATCTGGGACAAACCTATTAAACAGCAAATCTTACAGTATTACGCAGAATACAGGTATCAATACTTTCAACACATTCCTGCCTTTACGTGGCCGTGAAATACTATTCCGCTTACAACTGAGATTGTAATAACATCAGTATCTTATACGAACAGTCAATTCACATACCACTGACATTTGTAAACAATTTTAGATACATTAATCCAATACATGCTCTTTTGGCTTCTAAAAGACGCCTAATTGACTTGCAGAAGACGCCCTTTTGAGGTCTAACTAAGGCCCTTTTGAAGGCTAACAAAGCACCTTTTATCTTACTACTATATAACTACTTGATTCTATGCTGATTGCGAACTTGCTTTTATATGTACTTTTGCTGTTATTTGTAGATATCTTACTCGAAATTATGTAACGATTTTTCAAAGTCTTATCCATGGAATTAACCGTTGTTTATCGCTATAAATAACAAGTCTACTCATCAACTTCTCAACTCGTAAACTATCAATTAGAGACTTCTAATTAAACAGATTACGTTGCGATAAGGGTTCGTGTAATTAGCGCAATTCGTAGTCGGTGAAAGTAAAATCATAAAATTCAAAGGTCAATAAGAGGTTCAAATCATAAAGTATTGCATACTAACTTAACTGAGACATATAAACAAAAATCCCATAACTCATATATAAGAGCTATGGGATTTCATATTCTAAATAAGCTTAGTAACAGTCTATAGGACCACTACCAGTCGCTTATGATTAATCAGCAAACTTTGCCTTGATGAACTCACGGTTCAGACGAGCGATGTTAGCAATCTTCTCATTCTTTGGACAAACAGCCTCGCAAGCACGAGTGTTAGTACAGTTACCGAAGCCAACCTCATCCATCTTAGCAACCATTGCCTTAGCACGCTTAGCAGCCTCAGGCTTACCCTGTGGCAAGAGAGCTAACTGGCTTACCTTAGATGAAACGAAGAGCATTGCAGAACCATTCTTACAAGCTGCAACACAAGCACCACAACCGATACATGTTGCACAGTCCATAGCCTCATCAGCATTGTCCTTAGAGATAAGAATAGCGTTTGCATCCTGTGCTTGACCAGTGCGGATTGTTGTGTAACCACCAGCCTGGATAATCTTATCGAAAGCTGTACGGTCTACCATACAGTCCTTGATAACAGGGAAACCAGCTGAACGCCATGGCTCAACAGTGATTATATCACCATCGTTGAAACGGCGCATATAAAGCTGACAGGTTGTTGCACCACGCTCAGTCTTACCATGTGGAGTACCATTAATATATAGTGAGCACATACCGCAGATACCCTCGCGGCAATCGTGATCGAAGACGAATGGTTCATCACCAGCCTCTATCAACTCCTCGTTGAGGATGTCGAGCATCTCAAGGAAAGAGGTGTCATCTGGGATATTCTTCATCTCATGTGTATCGAAATGACCCTGATCTTGTGGGCCGTTCTGCTTCCAATACTTAATTGTGAATGATATATTCTTTGCCATTGTGTTATGTTTTAGTTGACAAGTAAACAAGTTGTAAAGTAAACTAGTTATTTGTCTTGAAGCTTAATTAGTAACAAATGTATCGGCAGAACAAGCTAACAACTTGTCAACTTGTCCTCCCGTCAACTCGTCAACTAGTTTTTATAATTACGTGTTTGTACCTTGATTGCCTCATACTCGAGAGGTTCCTTGATAAGCTCTGGAGTCTTGGTGTCATCACCCTGATACTCCCAACAGCCAACATAGAAGAAGTTCTCGTCGTCACGTTTAGCCTCACCTTCCTCTGTCTGGTGCTCCTCACGGAAGTGACCACCACAACTCTCCTCACGATGTAATGCGTCATAAGCTACGAGCTCACCCATGAGGATGAAGTCACGGAGGTGGATTGCCTTATCAAGCTCAACGTTCAAGCCTTCCTTCTTACCAGGGATAAAGAGGTTAGAGTTGAACTCTTCGCGGAGAGCCTTCAACTGCTTGAGACCTTCCTCGAGTCCTTCTTTGGTACGACCCATACCTACATACTCCCACATAATATGACCCAACTCCTTGTGGATAGAGTCAACAGAACGCTTACCATGGATACTCATCAAGCGATCAATCTCGGCATTGACAGCCTTCTCAGCCTCTTCAAACTCAGGGCGATCGGTTGGAACCTTTGCCCAAAGTGCCTGATCAGCAAGATAGTTCTGAATAGTATATGGTAACACAAAGTAACCATCAGCAAGACCCTGCATCAAAGCAGAAGCACCAAGACGGTTAGCTCCGTGGTCAGAGAAGTTACACTCACCAATAGAGAATAGACCAGGAACGGTTGTCATCAGCTCGTAATCAACCCAAATACCACCCATTGTGTAGTGGATAGCAGGGAAGATCATCATTGGATTGTAGTACTTCACGCCGTTAATCTCATTTGCTAACTCACCTGGGTTGACGTCTGTAATCTCCTCATACATATCGAAGAGGTTACCATAACGCTGAAGAATTGTATCAATACCGAGGCGGTTGATAGACTCAGAGAAGTCCAAGAACACAGCCAAACCAGTGTTGTTTACACCGAATCCGTGGTCGCAACGCTCCTTAGCAGCACGTGAAGCAACGTCACGAGGTACGAGGTTACCGAAGGCAGGGTAGCGACGCTCCAAGTAGTAGCCGCGGTCTTCCTCTGGAATATCAG
>ERZ1699244.747-NODE-747-length-12017-cov-3.419176_pt1 | contig 12017 bp, 15 predicted proteins | sample MGYA00581534_ERZ1699244 | MGnify/ENA primary metagenome ERZ1699244 (study PRJEB42319, sample SAMD00040331) | human oral metagenome | material: saliva | host: Homo sapiens | study: EMG produced TPA metagenomics assembly of PRJDB4115 data set (Metgenomic analysis of...
GGCGAAGAACGCGCAAAACAGTGCGGCGATGGTAAAGGAATTGGGCAGCAGGTAAATGCTGTTTTTGCGGATGGAGTTACGCGGTGGAATCGGATTTTCTGTATTTTGTGCGTTGTCCATAATGTTTCCGTATATGCTGCGGGTGCAGATGAGGCATTATACCGCATTGGCAGGTTAAGGATTTTTAAAAGGCAGTCGTAGTTTCACTTCATCAGCATAAAGTTTCAGACGGCCTTTATTGCGTCAGTCAAACAACTCGCCCTGCGCCTGCTCTTTGGTCACGCGTACGTCGGTTTCGCCGTCGGCAAAAGTGATGTGCAGTTTCTGCCCTTGCTTCAACGTATCGGCATTGCGGATGACTTGTCCGCGTGTGTTTTTGACGACCGAGAAGCCGCGTTCCAGAATATGTTGAGGCGAGACGGCTTCGAGCAATGCGGCTTGGGCGGTCAGGCTTTGACGGCGATGGGCGAGTAGCTGGCGGAAGGAATGCGACAAGGCCGTCTGAAAGCGGTCGATGTTGTGTTTGTAAATGGAAACATCAGGACGGCAATGTTTCAGGGTTTGGGTTTGGCGTTCGAAACGGGCGGTGTGGGCGCGGAGGTTTTGCATCATCGAATAAGACAGCGTTTGCGCCAGTTTGCTGATTGAAGCGCGTTGCTCGTCAAGTTTTTGGCGCGGATGACGGATTTGCCGTGCGAGCCAGTCGAGTTTTTGGCTGGCATCGAAATAGCGTTGTTCCAAAACGGTTTTCAGACGGCCTTGCGCTTGGGCGAGGCGGTGTAACGATTCTTGGCGGTTTGGGCTGACCAATTCTGCCGCGCTGGTCGGTGTCGGTGCGCGTACGTCGGCGACAAAATCGGCGAGCGTGAAATCGGTTTCGTGGCCTACGCCGCTGACGACGGGAATTGCGCAGGCTTCGATGGCTCGCACGACCGGCTCTTCGTTAAACGCCCACAAGTCTTCAATGCTGCCGCCGCCGCGACAGATAATCAACACATCGCATTCGGCGCGTTGAGAAGCAGTTTTAATTGCTTGGGCAATTTGCAACTCGCTGCCTGTGCCTTGTACGGGCGTCGGATAAACGATAACGGGGATTTCGGGCGCGCGGCGGTTTAAGGTGGTCACGACATCGCGCAAAGCCGCCGCTGCTAGGCTGGTGACAATGCCGATACATTGCGGTCGGGGGGGCAACGGTTTTTTGCGTTCTGCCGAAAACGCGCCTTCCGCCTGTAACTGTGCCTTCAATCGCTCATAGGCTTCGTAAAGCTGCCCCAAACCTTTGAGCCGCACCTCGTTCACCGTAATCTGAAATTCGCCCCGCGCTTCATAAATACTGATTTTTCCTGATACTTCGATATGGTCGCCTTCTTTCAAAGGCTTCGCCAAACGCATGGCCGCTCCCTTAAACATCGCGCAACGCACCTGCGCGCGGCTGTCTTTGAGCGAGAAATAATAATGTCCGCTGGCGGCACGGGTCAGGTTGGATACTTCGCCGGCAATCCACAAACCTGCGAGATGGTCTTCCAGCAAGGCTTTGGCAAGGGCGTTGAGTTCGGATACGGAAATAGAGGAAGGCGCGAAAAGTTCGGACATTGAGAAACAGGAAAAATTGGGGAAAGCTGAATTATAAGGGTTTTAGAGCGATTCGTTGTATTCGTTTTTATGGAACTTGCGCCCTTTGTTTTAATATTATCAAAGGTGCATGTTCAGACAGCCTTGTCTGGGCAGGCTTGTGTTATATTATCGTTTGATTTTCGCTTCAAAAGCCGTGCGTATGCCAAAACTCCACCAAATTATCGAACGCCATTGGCAGTCCCCCAATCCGTTTTTGTCTTTGCTTCTCAAACCATTTTCCAAGCTGTTTGCCAAAATTGCGGCAAAACGGCGCGATGATTTTGTTTCAGGCCGTCTGAAAAGCGAAAAATTGCCTGTGCCTGTGGTGGTGGTCGGTAATATCCATGCAGGCGGAACAGGGAAAACGCCGATAGTCGCCGCGCTGGTGTCGGGTTTGCAGGAAAAGGGCGTTAAGGTCGGCATCATCAGCCGAGGTTACGGGCGCAAGAGCAAGGCGGTTCATGTATTGAATACAGCCAGCAGTGCGGCAGATGCAGGCGACGAGCCTTTATTGCTGTTTCGCCAAACCAGTGCGCCGACGGCGGTAGGCAGCAGCCGTGCAGAAGCAGGCAGGGCATTACTTGCGGCGCATCCGGAGCTCGAATTGATTGTGGCCGACGACGGTTTGCAACATTATGCCTTGCAACGCGATATGGAAATTGCCGTATTTCCGGCGGCAGATACAGGACGCACGGATTTGGATTTACTGCCCAACGGCAGCTTGCGCGAACCTTTGTCGCGATTGTCTTCCGTTGATGCGGTTGTCGTCAGCGGCGGGAAAGCAGATGCGGCATTTAGGCCGTCTGAAAATATGTTTGCCAGCCATATTGAAACAGGGCAGATTTACCGTTTGAACAGGCCGTCTGAAAAATTGGATTTGGAAGGCTTGGGAAATCAAACCGTCGCCGCCGTCGCCGGTATCGCCAAGCCGGAGCGCTTTTTCGATTCGTTGCGGAACATGGGCATTACCTTGAACCAAACCGTCGCGCTGCCCGACCATGCCGACATCGCAGTAGCAGACTTGCCCAATGCGGACACGGTCATTATTACGGAGAAAGATGCGGTCAAGTTTTCAGACGGCCTTAATCTGAATCATGTATGGGTCTTGCCTGTTTGTGCGATAATTGAGCCGGACTTGGCGGCGTTTGTATCCGCGAAAGTTTCAATCTAAATGCTTATAGATGTTTCACAGATGTTTTAAAGATGATCTTCAAACTACGCGATAGGAGTAAATCATGAAGTTAAAATATTTGTTGGTCGCTTGCGCAGCTTTATTTGTATCCACCCAAAGCCTGGCTGCTAAACCAAGTGATGAATCTGCAATGAAATGGTTGGAGATTCAAGACATAAGCAATAATTATAGCGAGAAGGTACAACGTTCTTTGGAGATGGTGAATAAAGAGGACAATGAGCGCTTGTTAGCGATGACGCCCAAAGCGCAAAAAGCGCAGATGAAGGCGGTCATCAGCCGTTATATGAAAAATATGCAAGACGATTTGAGTCGCCCTGAGTTGAAAAAACAATGGTTGGATGAAGAAAAGCGTGCCGTACAGAAAGTATTTACACAAGAAGAAGTCGATGTAACCAACCGTTTTTTCTCTTCGGCTCAGGGAAAAAATATTTTGAAAAAGATAAGAAGTTTACAACAGCATGGTGGAAATCTTGAGGATATGTTGAGCCAATCGGATATAGAAAAGATGGCTGAAGCATTTGGGCATGGTGCCGGTAAGTCTGCGCTCGAAAAAGTCAAGCATTTCGATAAGCTGAGTGATGAGATTATCCACAAAACCATGAGTCAAAACTACCTCAATGCAAGCGATAAATATACGCCCGCTTTTGAGGCACAAACGCGCGATATTTTGTGCAAGGGCAATAAACATTCTTCGGAATGTGCCAAATAATGAGCAGGCCGTCTGAAAATATTGATATTTATTAAGTAGGTAGAAAAAATGAAATTGAAAACTTTATTGTTGCCTTTTGCTGCTTTGGCCTTGTGTGCCAAGGCGTTTGCCGCACCGCCCAGTGATGCGTCGCTGGAAAAATGGTTAAATACGCAGCATTATGAGCAAGATATTGAGATAATTTTGAATGAGATTTTTCAAGAGGGATTTAAACCGCTTTCCGATACCTTGGTGGCTGAAGTCTCCAAAGAAAAAAAGGGAGAAGTAGAAAAAGCAGTTGTTCGTTATCGGGATATTGTTGTAAAGGAGGCGTTTACGCCTGAATTGAAACAGAGCATCCGCAACCGATTGTTGAAAAGTGCTAAAGCATCACTTACCCAAAAAGAAGTCGATGCTATGATTGCCAATCCGTCCAGTAAGGCTGTTGAGTCTTTCCTTGATAAGAATATGGGCGGGCTGGAAGAATTATTGCCGAAAAAAATACAGGAAGCTGCAGATCGGCATAAGCCTGAGTTTATCAAAGAATGGAGGCGGATTGCTTGCGGTGGCAAAAATCCTGAGCCAGTTTGTGCAAAATCTGATTCAAGTAGCAAGCGATAACTTCGAACTGTCCGAATCATTTCAGACAACCTTGATATAACTACCGAAAGTAAACCCCATGGAAAAAAAATTCTTAGACATCCTCGTTTGTCCTGTGACCAAAGGCAAACTCGAATACCATCAAGACAAACAGGAATTGTGGAGCCGTCAGGCGAAGCTGGCTTATCCGATTCGTGACGGCATCCCTTATATGTTGGAAAACGAAGCACGAGCGTTGAGCGAAGAGGAACTGAAAGCATGACCGAATTTGTCGTATTGATTCCGGCGCGGTTGGATTCTTCACGTCTGCCAGGCAAGGCTTTGGCTGATATTCACGGTAAACCGATGGTTGTACGCGTTGCCGAACAGGCGGCAAAAAGCGAGGCTGCGCGTGTTGTCGTTGCCACCGACCATCTCGATATTCGGACAGTCTGTCAGGCGCACGGTGTCGAAGTGGTCATGACTTCCAATCAACATGAAAGCGGTACAACGCGCCTTGCCGAAGCGGCCAATACGCTGAAACTACCGCAGCATCTGATTGTCGTGAACGTACAAGGCGACGAGCCTTTAATCGATCCCGGACTCATCAACCGTACGGCTGAAGTTTTGGTTGAAAACAATGTGCAAATGGCGACGGCTGCCCACGAATTGCACGATTTTGACGAGTTTATGAATCCTAATGTTGTCAAAGCCGTCCTCAACAAAAACCGCAACGCCATCTATTTCAGCCGTGCCCCGATTCCTTATCCGCGCGACGCCATGCGCGCCGAAAAACGCGAATTACCTTCAGAAACAGCCGTTTTGCGCCATATCGGCATTTATGCCTATCGTGCAGGTTTCCTGCAACGCTATTCCGAAATGGAAGTTTCTCCTTTGGAAACCATCGAATCGCTGGAACAATTGCGCGTCCTGTGGCACGGTTATCCGATTGCCGTTGAAATTGCCCAAGAAGCGCCAGCCGCCGGCGTAGATACGCAGGAAGATTTGGACAGGGTAAGGGCTGTGTTCGAGGTCGTCTGAAACAGACAAGTTTCAATAATTCAACCTCCCTCTTTCTTTGGAAGAGGGTAACCGTGGCGAGGGTCCAGCCCTCGCCACGGGCTATGGAAAACGAATTCAATCTTTCAGGAAATTTAAAAATAAACAGGAAGAAAAATGGAAAATAATAAGTATTCTAAATTTAGGGACTTAAATGATGGAAAAGATGATAATTTTGAAGAGTTTTGGGAGAAGAATGAACATACAAAAGATATTTTTGAAAATTCACGGCTTTTTGCTCAGAATTATAAAAAGTTTAATGATGTAGATGAGTGTGTTTATTTGGTTGATAAATCCATTAGTGAATACTTAATAAATAAAATCTATAATGAAAAACAAGAAAAGGTTATTTGTTGTTTTTCCTCACGTAATATTATAGGTACTGATGGAGAAGAATTAATGTGGGCTCATTATGCTAATGGCTCAAAAGGTATAAGGATCGACTTTTCCATTGATTATGAGAAATTGGAGGAAGTTGAAGGATATGTCAAAGAAGTTGAGTATAGGCAAAAAAATCAATTTAATGATAGTGATAATTTAGAAAAAGAATTAAATGACAATAAGTTAAAAAATATAATATGCCGTAAAAGCAAAGCTTGGGAATATGAGCAAGAGCATAGGGCAATTTTTACAAAAGGAGATAATAATTATTTATCTATAAAAATTGAAGGAATCACTTTTGGTCGTGGTTGTGGTTTTTTTCCTAATAAAGAACTAAATAATCCTGAATTGGAACAGGAAAATGCTAGAAAGTATATCTTAAAAATTGCAAGTTTTATTTATAAAATTCTGAAAGAAAGTAATAAATATAATTCTTCACAAAATTCTTCATCAGTCCTACCAAATCTACCAAGATTTTCTTACTATGAAGATAAATATTCATTACAACCAGTTGAAATACCAAAAGAAGAATTAAAAAAATTAACCAAATTACAAGATGAAATACAATCCTTAGAACAAAAAATAGTTGATTTGAAAAATAGAATCAACAACCCGATAATCCGTTTTACCCAAACACCAACAGAAAGCCCTTTATGACCGATTTCCGCCATTTGAGCCGTGAAGAACAAAAATTGCTTGCCGACGTGGCGAAGCTGGTAAGAGAAGACGAGCAAGAATTCAACTATGACATGCTGAAAATAGAAGCGCCGGAGCAGGCCAGCGGCGAGTTCTGGTTCCGCATGGCAGAAATGCTCAGCACTTTGCCGCCCAACCAGTCGTTGGACTTGCGTATGAACGGCGGGCGCTTGACCGTTGCCGTATCGATTTTGTCGGTATTGCTGCAAGATAATCTGGATGTTCCGCAGCTTTGGGCACAAAAAATCATTGCGCTCAACTATTTGGCTCATGGACATCAAACCCGTGCAATCGGTTTAGCGCAACAGCCTGACAAAGCGGCCGAAGCCAATGAGGAAGAATATTTGGCGAAAGCCTTATCGCAAAACTTGCTTTCCACTTTGAAAGACGCGATAGAGCGATTCCCTGAAGACGCATGGTTTATCGGAATGCGTGATGATGCATGGAAGCATTTCGGCCCGAAAGAGGCCGTCTGAAGTTTTGAACGATAAACACAAGCCGTGTAAAATTATCTGAACATTAAATCCGTCAACCAAAAGGACTCATCATGAAAGTATTATTGTTGGGCGCACCAGGCGCCGGCAAAGGCACACAGGCTCAATTCATCACTGCTGCATTCGGCATTCCTCAAATCTCTACCGGCGACATGCTCCGCGCTGCCATCAAAGCAGGCACTCCGCTGGGTTTGGAAGCAAAAAAAATCATTGATGAAGGCGGTTTGGTACGCGACGACATCATTATCGGCATGGTCAAAGAGCGCATTGCCCAAGACGACTGCAAAAACGGTTTCCTGTTTGACGGTTTCCCACGCACATTGGCACAAGCCGAAGCCATGGTTGAAGCCGGTGTAGATTTGGATGCCGTGGTTGAAATCGATGTACCTGACAGCGTGATTGTCGACCGCATGAGCGGCCGCCGCGTGCATTTGGCTTCCGGCCGTACTTACCACGTTACCTACAATCCGCCTAAAGTCGAAGGCAAAGACGACGTAACCGGCGAAGATTTGATTCAACGCGACGACGACAAAGAAGAAACCGTGAAAAAACGCCTTGCCGTTTACCACGAGCAAACCGAAGTTTTGGTTGATTTCTACAGCAAACTGGAAGGCGAACACGCACCTAAATACATCAAAGTTGACGGCACTCAGCCGGTAGAAGCCGTGAAAGCCGAAGTATTGAAAGCTTTGGGCAAATAAGTTTTGCTAAAGTAAAATCATAAGGCCGTCTGAAAAAAAAATTTTCAGACGGCCTTTTCATATTATTGTATGTGGATCAACTGAATTTTTGTTCCAGTTCTTTTGCTAGAGTCCATCCTGCTGCTTCAAGTAATGCAACAGAAATAGTTGGTGCAACAACGCTGCCTAAGCCTGGAATTAATTTTGACAATTCTTTTGCTATTGTTTTTATGGGTTGTTTTAACATGGTATTTTTAATTGCAGCAATAGCCATTGCCTTGGCAGCTGCTTCGGTCATATTCCCACCAAAAACAGCACAAAGACTTGTGCACATGGTAGTCATTGTAACCATATCTGTAGCGATACCAAGTCCTGGGACGGGAACGGCATTACCTGTGGCAGCAGCAACTGCATGAGAATGGATAATTTTATGGCATTTTGATTCTTGAGCTGGTGTCATAGTTTTCTCGTAACAGATAAGATAAAAACGGTGCAATACTACGTTATTCGTAGTAAATAATCAAGAGAAATATACGAAATTCGTAACTTTGATTTTTAGGATAGAAGTTATGAATTTACAAGAAATTTTTACAAGGCGATTTAAGGAAGCAAGAAAAGCAAAAAATTTGACGCAGGAGAAGCTGGGACTGGCGATAGGATTAGATGAGTTTGTGGCAAGTACGCGTATTAATCGCTATGAGAAAGGAAATCATCAGCCTGATTTGAATACTTTGCAGAAAATTGCTGAAGTATTGGAAGTTCCACCAGCCTTTTTTTTCAGTGATGATGAATTTTCTGTAAAAATTTTAGATTTATATAAGAATAATTAAGGTGTGTTGTGATGAGGCCGTCTGAAAAAATATTTTCAGACGGCCTTTTGTGTACAAAAGCTGTTAAAATCGAAGCTATAACCGTTTATCCGCAGGCATCTTATGAATCCCTTGATCTCCGACTTCCAAACTCAGCAACAACGTACCCCCGTCATCGTCGCCCTTGATTTTGCCAATGAAAAAGATACGCTCGGATTTGTCCGCAATCTTGACCCGACACTATGTCAAATCAAAATCGGCAAAGAGCTGTTTACCGCGACCGGCCGCAGTTTGGCAGAAAGCTTAATTAATCAAGGTTTCAAACTTTTCCTCGATTTGAAATACCACGATATTCCCCACACCGTCGCGCAGGCATGCAAAGTGGCCGCCGATATGGGCGTTTGGATGGTCGATATGCACGCATCGGGCGGCCGCCGCATGATGGAAGCTGCCGTAGAAGCCGTTGCCGGATGTCACACCAAGCCGCTTTTGATCGGGGTAACCGTGTTGACCAGCATGGAACAAAGCGACTTGGCCGAAATCGGTTTGAACATCGCCCCTGAAGAACAAGTCATCCGCTTGGCGAAACTGGCGCAAAGTTCGGGCTTGGACGGCGTGGTATGTTCCGCCCAAGAAGCCGCACCGTTGCGCCGCGAATTGGGACAAGATTTTGTCTTGGTAACGCCCGGCATCCGTTTGGACGTTGCCGGCAACAACGACGACCAACGCCGCATCATGACACCGGCCGAAGCATTGGCGGCAGGCTCGACTTATCTGGTAATGGGCCGTCCGGTAACCAAAGCTGCCGATCCGGTAGCCGTATTGCGCGAAGTGAACCGCGTGGTAAACCTTGAAGCAAACTGATTTTTAGGCGACCTTACAGGTTGAGGTCGTCTGAAAAAAACACAACGGAGGCAATATGCCCACCAAGTTCCAACAAGAAACCCTCAAATCTCGTTTTGCACAAGCCAAAGTCCTGGTTGTCGGCGATGTGATGCTCGACCGTTATTGGTTTGGCGATGTGTCCCGTATTTCGCCCGAAGCGCCCGTGCCGGTGGCGAAAATCGGACGTATCGACCAACGCGCGGGTGGCGCGGCAAACGTTGCGCGCAATATCGCCTCATTGGGCGGCAAAGCAGGGCTGTTGTCCGTAACCGGCGATGATGAAGCTGCGGATGCACTGGATGCGTTGATGGCGCAAGACGGTGTTTCTTCCTATCTGATGCGCGACAAGCAAATTGCGACTACTGTCAAACTGCGCGTTGTTGCTCGCAACCAGCAGCTTATCCGACTTGATTTTGAAGAGCCGCCTCATCGTGAGGTATTGGAACAAATCAAGCAGCAATACCGCGAAGTGTTGCCCGAATATGATGCCATTATTTTTTCAGATTACGGCAAGGGCGGCTTGTCGCATATTTCCGATATGATCGATTGGGCGAAACAGGCCGGTAAACCGGTTTTAATCGATCCTAAAGGCGACGATTACGAAAAATATGCCGGTGCTACGCTGATTACGCCGAATCGTGCAGAATTGAAAGAAGTGGTGGGCAGCTGGAAAAACGAAAACGATTTGACCGAAAAAGCCCAAAACCTGCGCCGTCATCTTGACTTGACCGCGATTTTGCTGACCCGAAGCGAAGAGGGCATGACCTTGTTCAATGAGGGTGAGCCGATTTATCAGCCTACACGGGCTCAAGAAGTCTATGATGTATCCGGTGCGGGCGATACCGTTATTGCCGGAGTGGGTTTGGGTTTGGCGGCAGGTTATACCATGCCCGAAGCGATGCACCTTGCTAATACGGCGGCAGGCGTTGTCGTGGCAAAACTTGGTACGGCGGTTTGCTCGTTTGCCGAATTGACCAAGGCATTGGAAGAGCAATAATGATTGTTTCAGACGGCCTTAAAATTCTAAATGCCTTCTGAAAATAGAGTTGGAAAATAATCCAGACAGACAAGTTTTTATTTTCAGACGGCATGATTACTTCAAGGCCGTCTGAAAAATCAAAATAAAGGAAACTCATTATGACCATTATCGTAACAGGCGCGGCCGGCTTTATCGGCAGCAACATCGTTAAAGCACTTAACCAGCGCGGTATTACCGACATTGTTGCCGTCGACAATCTGAGCAAAGGCGAAAAATTTAAAAACCTTGCCGAGTGTGAAATTGCCCATTATCTCGATAAACACGAATTCATCCGCCAAGTGCGCGGCCATCTTCTGCCTTACGATAATATCGAAGCGGTTTTCCATCAAGGCGCATGTTCCGACACCATGAATCATGACGGCCTTTACATGATGGACAACAACTATCAGTACACGCTCGACCTCTTGGATTGGTGTCAGGACGAACGTATTCCGTTTCTTTATGCTTCCAGCGCCGCCGTGTACGGCAAAGGCGAAATCTTCCGCGAAGAGCGCGAACTGGAAAAACCACTCAATGTGTACGGCTACTCTAAATTCTTATTTGACCAAGTATTGCGCCGTCGTATGAAAGAAGGCCTGACCGCCCAAGTCGTCGGCTTCCGCTACTTCAACGTATATGGACAGCAGGAGCAACACAAAGGCCGTATGGCATCCGTCGCCTTCCATCATTTCCACCAATACCGCGAACACGGCTATGTTAACCTGTTTGGTGCCAATGACGGCTACGGCAACGGCGAACAAACCCGCGACTTTGTCAGCGTAGAAGACGTTGCCAAAGTTAACCTTTACTTCTTCGATCATCCTGAGCTTTCAGGCATCTTTAACCTCGGTACAGGCCGCAGCCAACAGTTTAACGAACTTGCCGCCGCAACCGTCAACGCCTGCCGTGCAGCCGAAGGCAAGCCTGAAATGAGTTTGAAAGAGCTGGTTGAAGAAGAACTTATTCGCTATATTCCATTCCCAGATGCACTCAAAGGCAAATATCAGAGCTTTACTCAAGCGGATATCACCAAGCTGCGCGAAGCCGGGTATACAGAAGAATTTTTGGATGTAAAACAAGGCGTCAGCCGTTACGTGAAATGGATGCTGGAGAACTTGGTTTAAGTCCTTCTGATTTGAATGATGAGGCCGTCTGAAAAAGATTTTCAGACGGCCTCATCACTTTGGGAAATTTTAAAATGAGACCTTTGCAAAATTCCTTTTCCTCCCAACAGCCGAAATTCAAACACAAATTTTCGGCTGTTTTCGCCCCTAATTGTTCCTGATTCTACCCAAATGCCCCCTTAATCCACCTTGGATACCTGATTAATCAGGCATCCGAGCCACCTTTTAGGCAGCAATAGGCACATTTAGCCTGTTAGCCGCTTTCAACAGGTTCAAACACATCGCCTTCAGATGGCTTTGCGCACTCACTTTAATCAGACCGAAATAGGCTACCTGGGTGTAGCGGGACTTACGGTGCAGCGTACCGAAGCTTTGTTCGACCACATAACGGGTCTTCGATAGATGTCGGTTACGTTTGGTTTGCGCTTCCGACAGCGGATGTTTGCGGTGGGCTTTGTGCATAATGCCGTCCAGCAAACGATGATTACCAGATGCTACCAGTCTTCCTTACTGTCATAGTTTGAGGCCTTTGCAGGAGCTTGTCACATTTGACACAAATAAGGCACAAACAAAAAAGACAGCCTTACAAATAAGCTGTCAATTGGAAATTTAGAATTTTAGGTTTTTCAATAAATTCAGATATTTATTGGTGCCCGGAGCCGGAATCGAACCGGCACGGCCGGTTTAGGGCCGACGGATTTTAAGTCCGTTGTGTCTACCTATTTCACCACCCGGGCGTAGACAATAAATTGATAGATTGGAGGCGGGGGCGCGGATTTGAACCGGCCTATATAAGGG
>ERZ1699244.755-NODE-755-length-11932-cov-6.072850_pt1 | contig 11932 bp, 6 predicted proteins | sample MGYA00581534_ERZ1699244 | MGnify/ENA primary metagenome ERZ1699244 (study PRJEB42319, sample SAMD00040331) | human oral metagenome | material: saliva | host: Homo sapiens | study: EMG produced TPA metagenomics assembly of PRJDB4115 data set (Metgenomic analysis of...
CCCTCGTGCCCGAACTCGATGTGGACGGTGGCCGTTTCAGCACCCAGTTGACCCTGCCCGCAGGTACCCTCGACCCCAACCAGCAGTACGTTGTCGCAACTGCCGTGGTTGACCCTGCCAAGGGCTACGCGACGGAGGATCCCTCCTACAACTCCTCTGCACCGCTGGAGCTGCTGCCCGCAAATACTCAGGATGAGCCGCTGAATGCTCAGATTCTCTCGGGCCAGATGGAAATTCCACAGGAGAAGAACCTGGTGGTTTACAAGGTCACCGGCCTAGGTGAAGCGCAGGCATTTGAAGTGATGACCTACGTCTACGCCTTGGATAGCCAGGGTAACCGCATGCTGCTGGCTGTTTCTCCCGCGCGCGCCGACGTTGTGAACGGTACCCTCCTGGATGGCATTGAGGTGCCCGGATCCATGCTGGAAGAAGTTCAGAACGTCCACGAGAATCTGCGTTACGTGCTGAGCGTTGAGGTGGCTCCCTCTGCAGCTAATGGTTATACCGCCCAGGAAGTTGAGGTTCCTTTCATGAATGGTTGGAATGTACAGCACGGCTCCGCTCCGGTTGCCACCGCTGAGCGTGCAATGGCGGAGCAAGAACTGGCTGATAAGAAGCAGGTCAGTGAGGAGGTACCGGTTGAGCAGGCTACTCAGCCGACTCAGGGTGTTCAGTCCGAGCAGGTGGCCTCCTCGAATACTGTCGAGCAGTTCGACCACGTGCTGCCCGAGGATGATCCGCGCCGCCACTACGACCTGCCGCGTAACACCCTCTTTGACCGCGTCCATGACACCACCAAAGAAGACACTACCGAAGAACAGACCAACGACACCGCTAGCCCCGTGATGACCGCCCGCCTGCACGTAGAAGAAACCGTAGTTCCCGAAAACGATTCCGCAAAGACCCTGACCCTGCGTGGAGAGGGCTTCACCGGCGTCAGCTCGGTGCACCTGATGGTTAGCGCTATCGATGAATACGGAGTGGCTACCGGCGGCGTGATTGCGTCGGCTGATGTCTCTGAGATTGACGACTCCGGTGCTTTCACCGCACAGATGCAGATTCCCGGCTCGGAGCTCAAGCCCGGTGCCACCTACCGTGTGAGCGCTGTGGCTGAGGATGAGCAGGGCACCGTGCGTATGGTCAATGGCGGCTTTACCGTCGAGCGCGATAGCGTGGATAGCCTGCCACTACCCCTGAGCAGGATACGCCCACTGTCGAGGCTCCCGTAGCCGACACTCCCGCTGTCGAGACTCCCACGGTCGATGCTTCGGTGCCTACTGAGCCTGCGGCTGATCAGGCTTCTGTTACCGAGCAGAAGGCGGGGGAGAGCGGTGCTGAGCAGAAGAAGGACGCTCCGGCTGGTGTTCAGGGTGCTCCCGCGCAGAATGTTTCTGCACAGAACGCCTCTGCACAGAAGGCTGAGGCGCAGAAGGGCAACGCGCAGAAGGTCGAAGCACAGGCATCTGGCTCCCAGAAGGTTGCCTCCGATGCCCAGCAGAAGCGTGAGCAGTTGGCGACTACCGGCGCCTCCAATATGTTGGTCATTAGTGCCGCTGGATCGCTGTCACTGCTTGCCGGTATGCGTTTGAGCCGCCGTCGCCGTAGTGAGATGCAGCTCAGTTCTCGCCGCTAAAACGGGTCAATTATTGCCCCACTAGGCAAAATGCGCATATAGATGTAGGGATGTCCGAAATGCAAGATTCGGGCGTCCCTACATCTTTAACTTTTTCTAAGGTTATACCTATAATTTAGAGTGCTGTCATAGACGGTACTATCACTCTTTACCACCTCGTTCACCCGAGGTGAGGAGTCGCTGTGAAGCGCCTCCGGTCACCGATATCAGAGAACCGTTATTCTGCGCCTACTTCCGACCTTTGGGCGCAGGAGTCACACGACGATTCATCACACTCACTCACGAAAATAGGTGACCATGTTTTCCACGCAGCGAACTGCTCGCGGCGCGGCGCTAGTAGCGTCTGCCGCCCTCGGTTTGGGCGGCTCTGTCGCGCCTGCAACTCTGGCCCCCGCAACCTTTGCATCTGCCGCTCACGCGCAGACTCAGCAGACTGAAAAGCCTGAACTTCCTATCGCCGTTGCCACCGATGTGGTTAGCCACGACATTACCCTGGACTTGGTTGCTCAGAGCAAGGACTACACCCTGCTGTCGATGACCGGCGTAACTTCCCTAGAGAATCTGAAGGTTCGCCTGGTCGCTATTTCCGTTGATGACGGTCTCGTGGCGGCTATGACTGTGCCCGCTTCCCAGATGACTGCCTCCCTGAATGATGAGGGTGCCCTGGAAGTCAGTATTCACCAGCGCCTGAATGTTGAGCAGCCGTACATGGTTGAGGTGCTGAACCTGCGCACCAATGACACCGTTTCGGTGGAGTTCATGCCTGAGCACGGTGTGACCGTCGACGAGATTCTGTCGAGCCGCCAGAACATTTTCTTCCCGGACACCCCCGGTGTTCCCCGCGCTAACCGAGCGGAGGCGAACCCCGCCCCCGAGGTATCCCTGAGCCCCACCGCATCCCCGAGCACCGCGAAGGATAGCCCGCACCCGACGGTTGCCCCGGCACCTTCTGTGGCACCGTCCGCATCGCAGAGCGTTTCGGCGCATCCTTCCGCGAGCGCATCCGCTAGTGCGTCGGCGAATGCCTCGGCGAGCGCGTCTGCTGATGATGCGGCGCCTGCTGAGGTGACCGAGGATCGTCTGCTGGTGCACTCCCGCTCCGATCAGGCTCCCGCGGAGACTCGCGAGGCGACCCTGGAAATTTCTACCGCAGAACTGCGCGGCTCGGATGAGCTGCAGCCGATTAGCGTGCGCGCTAGGAACGTGGCGGAGAGCGGCCTGGGGTATGACGTGATGGTCTTTGAAATGCCCGCCGATGGCGGTGCGGTGGGTTCGCCGCTGGCGACCACCCACGTGAGCCCTCAGCAGGTGACTGATGCTTCTTTCTCTGCTGATTTGAAGGTTCCCGGAACCTCCTTGCATGCGGGTAAGCGTTACCGCGTGGTTGTAGTGGGCGGTGACTCCACCGAGGAGCTGAAGCTCATGGCAACCAGTGCTTTTGGTGTGAGCGTGATTCAGCGTGCTGTTCCTGTTGATCCGGCTCCGAAGCCTGCGAATACTATTGTTCGCCCGGTGAGCCCGATTATTTCTGATGTGAATCAGCGTGTGAGCCCTTCGGTTCCTTCGGGTCGTGTGAACGCTGTGGACTCTTCAGATGCCTCGGTGGATGCTCAGGATTTGGTGACTGATTCTGTTGCTAAGATTCCGTCGGTGGATAGCGCTCTGGGGTATATTGTGCAGGCGCAGCAGTCGGCGCGTGCGATTACCGCGCAGGCTCGTAGTTCTGTGGCTGAGACTGCGGTGGTTCCTTCGACGATGGTGATGTCTGGTTATGCAGTGATGCTACCGGGTCGTACCGTGGTGAACCTGCTGGGTTACCAGTCTCTTGAGGGGGAGACGGTAACTGTTGCTTCGCCGCAGGAGAATGCGGGTACTGCCGGTTCGGGTAGTTTCTATACGCGTAGCTCGAAGTCGCGCGGTGATTCTTCCGGTTCGAAGCTGGAGGCGAGCGCTCAGGATAACGGCCCGCTGCCGGAGGGCACCTTGCCGCTGAGTATTGCGCTGCTGGGTTCGGTTGCCTTTGTGGGTACTGCTGTGGCGGTTAACGTGTATCGTCGCCGCCTTGAGGGTGCTGAGGAGCTGGGGGCTGAGTAGTTCGGCTATCTGCTGCTTTGCGCTGTGAAGCGTGGCTCTCTGTAGGGGAGTTGTTGAGTGGGAGGCTCTCTGCCGGGTGCGTGCCGTGTGGGTGCGTGTTTGGCGGGGCGCCTTCTGTATGCCCTCTTCTGTATGCCCGAATGTTTGACCCTAATGCGCGGTGGTTTGTTGCGCCTTGGGGCGGTGTAAAAATTTCTTTTAGTGCACTGCTGGGAATATTTTATGGCATTCGAATTTTGCGTTATTTATATCTCAGTAAAGTATTTAATTCCCTTTTATTTCGGTAATTATTGCGACATAAAGTTTTAGCACATGAATGCAATACAACATTTAGTGCAATATCCGTGTTAGGCTAGGGTGTAACCGACGTACTGGTGCGCAAATACTTGGATAGAAACACCGGGCTTGTGGTGAGCCGTCCCTAGTCCACGCTTTGCGCCTACATCGATTGAAATGGCACACATGACTATCACTCGACTTCCGAAACGCATTCATGCTTTTTCGCTTGTTGCCGCTCTAGGCGCAAGCGCTTTTGTGCTTCCTGGCGCCTCCGCAGTAGAGGCTGAAGCAATTAACGTGAATGATTGCCTGACGGCTCTGGTTAATAGCGAATTTGATTCAAACTGCCCCTACGAAGACCTCGAACTTGAAATCGACACCATCGAGATTCGCGTGCAGTCCATTAAGGACGGTCAGGCAACCATTAAGCTCGCGCCCCTCTATGAGGGTGGCTACGTGGGCGACGCCTCCAAGGTGTACCTGGTAGTGCAGTACTACGGCACCACCGGCACGGTGCTCGGATCTGACACCTACGAGCCGTCCGCACTGCAGGTTGAGCGTGCTGACGACGGCTCGATGCTGGTCACCTTTGAGATGCCCCAGATGCCCCAGGAAGGCTACTACTCCATGAGCGCCATGGACCTGGTGACCTCCGATGCTGGCTACGGCGAATTCATGATCTCTGAGGGCTCCCTCGTGCCGCACACTATCCCGGTAGAGGACGACTCTGACGAGGTAATGGTGGATAAGAAGGAAGCTGCCCACCAGGTGCCCACCATTGACGAGCTGAAGACGCTGGATAAGCTCCGCGAAGAGGAGCAGAAGAACCAGCAGTCTGCAGATCAGAAGGGCAGCAAGGACAAGGTTAAGACCGAGGTTCCCTCTGAGTCCACTGAAAACCCGAACCTCGACATCCACACCCAGAAGCTGGAGCAGGTCCCTGGCGGCTCCACCTCTTCTCGCGACACCCAGACCCTGAGTGCTGCGGAACTGAAGGTTGCGTATGCTGAGGTCCGATCCGATAAGGAAACCAAACCGGTGACTATCAGCGCTGCGCGCGTGCCCGCGAACGCGGCTGGCTACGACCTGATTGTGGTCGAAACCGATATGAGCGGCAACCACAAGGGTGATGCGCTGTCCATTACCCACATCAGCTCTGACCGTATCGTGAATGGTTCCTTCAAGGAAGAGATCGGCATGCCCGGCTCTCTGCTGAAGACCGGCTCGGTGTACACCGCCTACCTGGTGCGTGCCGACGATACTGAGTACGCAGAAGAAGTCGTTTCGGTGCGTTTCAAGGTGAGCGGCGCGGCGACCGGCAACGCAACCTCCTCGACGAAGGATGAGCTACCCCGCCAGGATGCAAGCGCATCGCACACGCCCAGCACCAATGCAGCCGAGGCAACCGGCGGCACTCAGGGTAGCCCCTCCGCTGCTACTAGCGTCGTCTCCAATAACGCCGTCTCGACTCGTTCTGACGCAACCCAGTCGGGCTCGGGCCAATCTGCCGCGAGCGCGCCCCGCTCCACCCTGGATGCGGTGAGCGCCATGTCCAAGGCTAAGGAAGCGAAGGCTGAGCGTCAGCGTCAGGCTCTGCAGACTTTGGCTCAGGCGCGCACGATGAGCCCGCGTTCGGCTTTTGAACCGACCCGCACTAACCAGGTTTCGGCGTATAGCTCGGGTTCTGACCCGGCGTCTATTGCTGTTGCCGCGAACCTGGACGCTCTGACCGATGAAGAAAAGGCGGCTTCGTCGAAATCCGGTAATGGTAATAAGGGTTTTACTCCCGTCATTCACTCGGAGCCTAACACTCGTTCCGCTGCGGTGCACTCGAACACCACCCAGGTGTACTCGAACGCTGACCGTCAGGACGGCGTGAAGGCTGCGGTTTCCACTGCGGCTCCTGCGAGTGAAGAGGTTGCTCAGCATGGCGTAGCTTTCTGGGCTCTTGGCGGCGTTGGTTTGGCGCTCGTGGTTGGTGCCGCCTGGATGGCTCACCGCCGCGGTTTCTTGGGTGGCTAATGCGCTAGTCAGGCGTTTTCTGCCGGCCGTGTGCAGTATGTTTTTCGTTTCATGAGGAATGCTCGCCCCCGCTATCTGTAGGTGCAGATAGCGGGGGCGAGTCGCGTGTTCAGGGTGTTCAAAAAAACTCTACCCTCGCGTGAATAAACCTTAAGGTTCGTGATAGGGTTGAAATAACCGATAAATAGATGCGAGCTATTGTCAGGTCTTCACCACCTGAAATACGAAGCGGAGCATGGTACGACGAATCCGGGTACATGACGCGCCCGAAGGGCTCCACGCGGCACGTGAAGAACGAACAATAGTGCGCACATTTCCACCACGAAAAGACGCATTGCATGAGTATTTATTCAGCGAAGCACCGTATTGTCACCGCAACCATTTTGGTTGCGGGGCTTCAGTGCGGGCTTGTTGTACCCTCCGTCGCGGCGGAGGCACCCGTCACGACACACTCTGCTGTGCAAAAAACCGCCACCCTGAATGCGACCCCGAACCAGGCTGAAGACAACCAGCAGGTGCAGGGTGCAGCCTCCACAATCACCATGAAGGCGCAGCTCAAGGACGGCGGCTACCTCCTGCGCTGGACGGGCTTCCCTGAGGGGCTGGAGGCTTCCAGCGTTCTGGTTGACGTGAACTTCTACACCCCTTCCGGTGAGTACGGTGGCTCCGTCCTGGAGAGCCCGACCCTAACTGAGGGAACCAAGGAGGGGGAGTTCCGCCTCCTGATGAGCCCGGCGACGGACTCGAACGTCGTGTACGTGATCGTTCTGGAGGACACCGCGCACGGTGTCTCCTACGAATTCTTTGTGACCGAGCAGGGCAACCGCCTGGTCCAGACCGCTGATCCACGCAACGGCAAGGCAAAGCCCACCGAACCGCCGGTCGACATTGAGCGTGAAGAAGCAGAAACCGGCGAGGTGACCACTCAGCCGACCCCCGTAGCGGTGAACCTGCCGTCGCCCACCGCTACGTCATCCACCGATACGAGTGATGGCACGGTTCGCCGTACCGTAGATAACCCGCAGAACCATGATTCTGGGCAGTACGTTATCTCCGAAGACAACAGCGTGTACGACCCGATGAATCAGAGGGATGGCAAAGCGCACCTGTCCATTCAGGATTCGCAGGGCGACTCTCAGGATGACACGAAACCCGTCACGGTCCGTGCCACGAACTTCCCTCAGAACGAGAAGGGCTACGACCTAATCGTCATGGAAATCGACTCCAACGGCAACACTGTTGGTGATGCGCTCGCCATTGTGCACGTTGGCCCGGAATCCATTTCTGCGGGCGCTTTCGAGGCTGTGATTGGCGTGCCCGGTGCGTCCCTGCAGATCGGTAGGACCTACTTGGTAGCGGCTTTTGACGCTTCCGGTGACGGTAACCTTCAGCTCAATACGGTGCGTTTTACGGTGACCCAGGCTTCTGCCGAGAATGGTGGCTCAGCGTCCGGTTCGTCGGCTTCGAATGGGGAGAAGCCGGCTGTGGCGCCTTCCGCGTTTTCTTCGGCTCCCGCTGAGGCTGCGGGCGCATCCGGTGGGAAGGCGCCCGCCGCAGGTTCCAAGTCTAAGACTCGCGGTATTCAGGCTGACGCTGCTATGGCTCCGGGCACAAACGACGCCACGATTTCTGTTCCGCGCGCCGGCGGCTCTGACACTGCGTCTTCTTCGGCGTTGGGGTACCGCACTGAGGGGGCGCAGCCTGTTGAAATGGTGACTCCCGAGTCTAATCTGTCCTCGGGTACCGATTCGGCGGCGCAGTCTCGCCGTGCCGCGATTCTGAACGGTTCCTCCTCTCAGGTGCGTACCGATCCCGGATCGCCGAACGGTGTGAAGGCAACGGAGGCGCAGATTACCCGCAATATGGATAAGAGCTCGCCTCTTCTGCCAATTTTGGTGACCCTGGGCGGTGGCCTGATTCTTGGTGCTCTGGGCATGTCACGCATGCATACCTCGAAGAAGGATTAGTCGCGTAGGGGGGTGGGGGAGTAGCGGCCCCTGTTGCCTGTTGAGGTGTGCTGGTGTGGGGTGGTTTTATTGCCCTGTCAGTGTGCTTTGGGGTGGTTTGTCACAAAACGGTTTCTTGGAACCTGATGTTGAGAAATACTCACGCTATCGATATAGTAAGCCTGTCCTAACAATGTCGATAGTATGGATGCACACCAATGAAGATTTTCACATCTGGCACCCGCCTCTCCAAGGGAGCCTGCGCCCTCGCCGTTGCTGGCGCTGTTGCCCTGCCCCTGGCACCCGTTCTCGCCGAGAACATTAATATCGCTGCCCAGAACGTTGCCGCACAGAACGTCGCTGCAGGCGACCAGGCAACTGCAGGCGCGTCCTTCGGTTGGGGCGTGCGCGCCTCCTTCCTGTCCTACAACGGTATGCCCCGCGAAATGACCGACGGCGCATCCTGGGACGCAACCGCAAAGCAGTTCACCTTCACCCCGACCTCCACCACGGTCTCTGAAGATGGCAAGCAGGTCACCCTGCAGGCTTCCGGCCGCCTCTGGTTCACCGGCCACTGCGCCGAAGGTCAGGACCCCGAAACCGGCTGCGCCCTGAACCTCACCTTCTCCAACCCCCGCGTGGAACTGAACCTTGCTGACGGCACCGGCTCCCTCTACATGACCGTGCGCACCAAGAACTACGCCTCCGGCAAGTTCGAGGGCCCCATGGAAGTCAAGATGGCGACCCTGAGCACCGGCACCGCCAAGCAGAGCGAGAAGGACGGTGTGGTCAGCATCAGCGGCATCTCCGCGAACCTGACCGCCGACGGTAACCACGCCTTCTCCGACTTCTACAACGAAGGCGCCAGCCTCGACCCGCTGAGCATCTCCTACAACGGTAGCGCAGCTAACACCCCCAAGAGCGCCTACAGCGTCGCTGAGTCCTACAACACCGGCGCGGGCGTGAACCTGCCCCAGAACACCGCACGTCTGGGTAAGAACCACATCGTGCACGTGGCACCCCCGAGCTTCAGCGGCAACACCACCTACACCGTGCTGACCAGCTCCAACCTGAAGATGACCGACACCGGCGTCCTGAAGGCAATCAAGGGCGTTTTCGCCGTGGATGCTGACGGCAACCGCATGCTTGTCATCGGCAGCGAGACCAACAAGCCCGAGCTGTACACCGTGACCGCTGAGGGTAAGCTCGTCTCCTCCGGCACCTACTCCGACGTAGACCTCGGCGCCAACACCGTCAAGGCAATCGGCTACAACCCCGCCAACAACACCTGGGGTATCCTCAGCATTGACGGCCAGGGCGGCGGCAAGCTGACCATTATCGACGCAGCTGGTAAGGCAACCTCGCAGGCTCTGCCGAAGCCCGACTCCATCGACCCGCAGGTCGTGAACGCCTACTCGCTCGACGAGTACTACGGCGACGCGTTCTCCACCAACACCGTGACCCTCGCGCCGCTGCCCGACGGCAGCTTCGTGTACGCGCCCTCGACCTCCATCTACGATGCGTCTGGCGAGAACGTGGTCCAGAAGGGCCACCTGCTGCACCTGAGCAGCAACGGCGTGTCCCTGGTTCCGAACTCTTCGCCCGCGGGTTATGACACCACCCTGTCCTCGACCCTGGTCAGCCCCAAGGGCTACATTTACCGTTGGAACAACTGGTCCGGCGGTAAGGTGCAGATCCTCAAGTACGAGAACGGCACTTTCAGCGTGGTCCGCGAGTCCGCAACCCTTGAGGGCTTCGAGAAGACCGAGGTCGCCACCATGTTCCTGACCCGTGCGGGCAACGTGGTTGTGGTGGACGCATCCGGCTCCCGCCTGGTGTTCATGGATGACACCCTGAACAAGGTGAACGAGGTGGTGCTCTCCTCGATGCGCAAGACCGACAAGAGCGGCGGCTACAACGCTCTCGAGCTGCCCAACGGCGATATTATCTACCCGACCAGCTTCGAGAACCCGAACACCTATGAGGATCAGCTGTGGCTGAACCGCCTGGCAGCGAACTCGGCACCGACCCCGGCACCCGAGCCGACCAAGGCACCTGAACCGACTAAGTCTGCTGAGCCTACCGTGGCACCGACTGCTGAGCCGACTGTCGCGCCTTCTGCTGAGCCCTCGGCAACTGCAGAACCCACCAAGACCGCAGAACCCACCGCAGCGCCTTCGGTAACGGCTGAGCCCACTGCAACCGCAGAACCGACTGCTGAGCCCACCAAGACTGCAGAACCCACCGCAGTTCCTTCGGAGGAGCCCACCTCGCCGTCTCTGCCGACCGCGTCCGTGGTTCCTTCTGTAGCTCCTTCTGCAACCCCGAGCGCTTCTATGTCCCCGAGCGCATCGGTGAGCGCGTCCCCGACCGCGGTTCCGAGCGTTCCCGCCGTGACCCCCTCGGCGAGCGAGTCCGCATCCGCTAGTGCATCTGCTTCTGCGAGCGCATCGATGAGCGCATCGAGCTCCGCAAGCAGCTCCAGCAGCGCTTCGGCAACCGCGTCGACTAGCGAGTCTGCATCCGCAAGTGCATCCGCATCTGAGACCGCCACCGCCGACCAGAACGCAGCCGGCCACAAGGGCGGCTCTAACGGTGGTTCTGACGCAGGTTCCGGCACCTCCGACAACTTGGGTGTGAGCGGCTCCAATGGTGGTTCCTCTAACGGTGGTTCTTCCGCAGGTAGCTCCTCGACCTCCGGTAGCTCCTCGACCTCCGGTAGCTCCTCGACCTCCGGTAGCTCCTCCTCGAAGCTGGCGCAGACCGGCGCATCCGGCGCAATGTTCGCCGCAGCAGCCGGTGCCATCACCCTGGCGGCAGGTACCGCACTGGTTGTGGCACGCCGCCGCAAGAGCTAAGATTTAGCCTTCGCGCAACACCCCGCTTCGCCACTCGTGTTCATGAGTGGGGAAGCGGGGTGTTCCTTTCATACAATGGAAATATGACTATTCTGAATGTAATCGCAACCTCGCACGGCACCGACTCCGCTGCCGGCCGCGAGGCTATCACGCTGATTCGTGAGCAGATTAAATTCCTGCTCGCTCAGCGTAACGACGGCGTGGAGTACCGTGTCCACGCCGCATATGTGGATGTGGAATCTCCCAGCGTTGATGATGCCGCAGCCTCCCTGCCCAATGATGAGCCCTGCGTGATCGTGCCGATTCTGCTGTCGACCGGTTTCCACACTCAGGTGGATTTGCGTCGTGCCGCACGCAATAGCGGTATTGAGCGTATTAGCATTGGTGAGTCGCTGGGACCGGATGCGCGCCTTGCTGCTCTGACTCGCGCTCGCCTGGAGGAAATTGGCTGGACTCCCGGCGATGGCCCTGTCGTTCAGGGTGCTGCGGGTTCTTCTCGTGCTGATGGTCGCGCGGATATGAGCCGTGCCGCTGAGCTGCTGGCTGACGAGCTGAACGCTCCGGTACATCACGGCTTTATTGCCGCTATCGATCCGAAGTTTCACGAGGTCGTTGCCGAGCATCAGCCTAAGTTTGCTGCGACCTACCTGCTGGCGGAGGGTTTCTTTGCCGGTAAGATGCGCCGTGACGCTGCTTCGACCGGTCTGCCGGTGAAGGTTGCCACGCCGCTGGTCAACGCGCAGGATTCTGCCGCTGCTGCTGTTGTGGCTGAGTGCTTTATTGACCGTATGGATGCGGCTATCGCCCAGCTGGACGCCGCCTAGCTGTTCGCCCAATTTAGTTTGGGGCTTCTAAAAGCACATACAAAAACCTCGGGAGGTGATTCTCCCGAGGTTTTTTGTATGTAGCTGAAGTAGCTGAGTGCTTAGGCAGTCTTGAGGTAGACGTCGCCGTCGCGGACCTCTACGGGGTAGACCTTGATGGAGTAGGAGGGGTCGGAGACGCACTCACCGGTGGTCAGGTCGTAGACCTCCTTGTAGAGGGGGGAGGTGATGGTGGGGTTGCCGTTCTTCTCGCCGACGATGCCGCGTGCGAGGACC
>ERZ1699244.758-NODE-758-length-11918-cov-3.489526_pt1 | contig 11918 bp, 12 predicted proteins | sample MGYA00581534_ERZ1699244 | MGnify/ENA primary metagenome ERZ1699244 (study PRJEB42319, sample SAMD00040331) | human oral metagenome | material: saliva | host: Homo sapiens | study: EMG produced TPA metagenomics assembly of PRJDB4115 data set (Metgenomic analysis of...
AAGTTTTACTTAGCCTTCTTACCAGTATAAGTTGCTGAGATTGGGAATGGCATTCTGCCTACCTTATAATTATTAGTTATGGTCAATGTACCATCCTCAGCAAGTGTAACGGTCATCTTACTTGTTTCTCCGAACTCGTAATTTTCATCCCTTTCCATCATACCACCAGTCGCTTTAAAGTGTACTTTGATACCGTCTTTACTATAGTCACGACTAAAGCTATTGGTTGCCTTATCGTAAGCAAGGTTCTTTACGGTATATGTTCCTAATGTCAAGTTCTGCATCATTGTAACACCTGTGTACTTCTCTTCAGATGCTGTCACATTGATAGAGCCATCTTCATTAGCAGTAATCTTATACCCAACCGTTGCAGATGTGAATGGACCAAACATTCCACCCACATTCAAAGAGGTCGTACCAGTATAGTTTCCTGCCACCTTTGACGCTGCTGAAGCCTCAGCATAATGCCAAGTAATATCAGTACCACCCATGAGTGATGGGATTGAAATCTTTATTTCTGTCATCGAACCACTCATTGTTGCATCATACTCATTCATTGCACCGCCAGCTTTTGGGTTTGCAATCTTCATCTTTCCAGTACCGTTAATGGCATGATTAGCCATGGTTATCACGAAAGAACCAGTACCCCACTGAGTATCAGAGAACTCTGCAAGGAACTTACCACCGTCCTGCAATACCTTAATCTTAGCGCCTGTGTCAAAACGCTGATTGTCGAGTACTCTGTTCTTTACAGTCAAATAGCCTGCAAACTCGTGTATCAACTTTGGTTGTGAAGGGGTTTCACTTGGCAAGAACTCAATCTTTGAAATATCTGATGCGTTATAAGTTACAACGCTACCATCAGTTTTTGTTACCTTTAATGACTGTGCCTGTACTGCGAGTGCACTCAAGAAAGATACGATTACTAAAGTAAAGATCTTTTTCATTTACGTATGAATTTAAATGTCTTAGATAATGATTTAACTACAAAAACGCCTGTTTGTCCGTCGAGAGGAATCTCAACAGTACCGCTTTGGCTTACGGTGGAACGACCTACCAACTGTCCATTAATGGTGTAAACAGCTACTTGGCTACCTGCTTTCAGGCCTTCTCCCTTCAAGGAGTTACCAAAGGAAAAGATGGCATTGTTGCCTTCTCCATTAAGAGACTCAATGCTTAATGGATCATCTTCGAAGGCAAAAGCACGGAAATCTGTCAGAGGATACTCTATTGTTTGGCTCCCAGCAGTCAAAACCATGGCAGTGGAAGTGAAGGTAACAGTAGGCTTCTCAGACAGGGCAAAGTAAGTGTTATTGCCATCTTTGTCACTTACTTTCACATGGTTAGCCGCAGAGACGGAGACAGAAGTCATCGAAACTAACAGCGTAACAGCAAGTGTAAGAAATAAATTTTTAATTCTCATGTTACTGATTCAGTTTATATTAATTCTATTCGAATGCAAAGTTATAAGAAACATCAGTATGCCACAATACCTATTTATTATGATTTTAGCCCACAGAACACTTAAAAATTACTTACAAATGCTTATGGTCTGCGACCTAAACGACGACAGAAGGCAGCGTAACCTACTGATTTCTCGAATTCTCCCAAGCAACTACTGTATCCTAACTCGGCTTCTTTATGTCCTCTTCTCATCATTGTCAACATACAAGAAGAGCGTTAGGAACAAGCAACTCATTGTCGTTTTCAAATTATTTTCATGAAGAAAAATATTTTTTTTCACGACAAGAAATATTTATTTTCATGATAAAAAATATTTTTCTTCATGATAATAATTCGGCATGACTACTTTTGCCTATTTGGGAAACACGCCTTACTAACTGATTGCCGATAACGTTCTACATTGTATAAAGCCGTTACGTCCTATGGAATAGCATGCGAATATTGGTCGAGACGTTCGTCTTGTTGACCCATGAAAACAATAAAGGCTGAAACCCACTGTCGGATTTCAGCCCTTAAACTCTATGTATAAAAAACGCTACAAGCCATTGACATTCATAATGCCAATGGCGGGATATTACGTTAGAATCTGCCTTTGCTTCATCTCTAAATACTTATTGATGACATCAATGCTAAGCTTGTCGGGGGTTGTCAACACGCTATATATACCATACTGACGCAGTGTTGAGACTATCAAACGCTTCTCGTAGGCAAACTTCTCAGCTATAACGTGCTGATAATACTCCTCCATAGAGCGCTTAGGAGAACGTATGTAATCGTTCATCTCAGCATCCTCAAAGAAGACTACAAGTACTCGGTGCCACTGACTAAGCAACTTCAAATAAGCTAACTGCCTATTGAGAGCTGTTATACCAGAGAAGCTCGTGTATATAATAAACAAACTTCGTTTGCTTACCTGCTTATGTACATTAACACACAAATTACTGAAATCGGTCTCACCGAAATTGGTTTCTTGTGCATAAAGTGCCTCCAAAAGGGTCTGCATCTGTCCTGTTCGGTGTGATGGAGCTACGAATGTATCAATCTTATCAGCAAAGGTTATCAACCCCGCTTTGTCATCACGATGCATAGCAACGTAGGACAAGACCAAAGAAGCATTGATACTATAGTCGAGAAGCGTCATTCCACGGAAAGACTGCTGCATGACACGCCCCTTATCAATCACCGAGAATATCTGTTGAGAACGCTCATCACGATAGACATTCACCATCAGCTGGTTGCGACGTGCACTTGCTTTCCAGTTTATACTGCGGTAGTCATCCCCTTTCACATAGTCTTTTATCTGCTCAAACTCCGTATTGTTACCCACACGACGAATACGTTTTATACCCATCTCTGTGAGGTTATTGCTCATAGCAAGAAGTTCATAGCGATTTAACATCAGATAAGAAGGATAGACCTTAACGTCCTTTGCATCGCCTAAAGTATAGCGTCGCTCTACAAGTCCTATGCTGGTACGTGTGAAGCAACGTATCTTACCAAAGGAGTAGACGCCCCGCTTGACTGGTGTCAGTGTGTAACGAAGTACCGTATGACCCATAGCTGTAAGAGAACTCTTATAACTAATATCTCTTCGTTGGAACACTTCTGGAGCCTCATCGATAATCGTCAGCCACACTGGGAAGGAATAGTTACTCTCAAGACTTATCTTGACAATATTCTTATCACCATTAGAGAAACGCTCAGAACAGCTTCGCTTTGCACTTATCCCACGACGATGATAAAGCATAACGGCATCTATCACAACCATTACAGCAAAGATAAACAGAAGTATCTTTACGCCTATAAAAAGCTGTGGGAACACATAACCAAACCCTGCTAAGAGGGTTAGACTTGCTAAGATGATATAAAACCGTTTGGTAAGGAACATTTCTTTATCTTTTGTTAGCTGTTAGCGGGTGTCGAGGGAGGACCATAAAGAAGATAACAAACTATCTGCCAGCATACAACATCAGTATGGCGACGCTGAGTTTATCATCCTCCGTCAGACACCATTACTTAGGAACTTCCACCTTATCAATCAACTTCTGTGCAACTTTCAACGGAGTGTAACCCTCCATTTCGGCCTCAGCTGTAAGGATAAGACGGTGTTGAAGAATACTTGGAGTAACGAACTTAACATCTTCAGGCGTCACAAAGTCGCGTCCACCCAATAGTGCACTTGCCTTAGAAGCATTGAGCATTGCCACAGAAGCACGTGGACTGGCACCGAGATAGACAGCCTTTGAGGTGCGTGTCTGCTGTACGATGTTTGCTATATAGCGTAGAAGGCTCTCTTCAACATATACAGTATCCAACTTCTTACGCATCTGCAAAAGTTCGTCAATGGTCAACACGGGTCTAACATCGCCTAACTTGATGAGGTTTCTCTTCTCTTGATGGCGCTTGAGGATGTTCATCTCTTCATCAACAGATGGATAACCCATGCTTATCTTAAATAGGAAACGATCGAGTTGGGCCTCTGGTAGACGATAGGTACCCTCCTGCTCGACTGGATTCTGCGTCGCTATAATCGTATAGACATCACTCATACGATGCGTGGTACCGTCTACTGTAACCTGACGTTCCTCCATTACCTCGAAGAGAGCAGCCTGTGTCTTTGCAGGAGCACGGTTGATTTCATCCACAAGGACGAGGTCTGAGAATACAGGACCCTCATGGAAATCGAACTCAGAAGTCTTAAGATTGAAGACAGTCGTACCGAGTACATCGCTTGGCATGAGGTCTGGCGTAAATTGAATACGGCTGAAACGGGCATCTATCAAGCGAGACATTAGTCGTGCTAATAAGGTCTTTGCTACTCCAGGCACACCTTCTATCAGCACATGACCGTCTGCAAGTATCGCTGTCAACAACAAAGCAACAGCTTCTTGCTGCCCAACGATAACCTTACTGATTTCCTCTCTCAACTGTCTAACCTTCTGACTAAACAATTCAAGGTCAGCTCTTTCTTCTTTATACTCTTCCATCTTATCTATTGTTTACGCTTCATTAATACTTTACTTATTATGTGTCTATCACATTAAAAGATTATTGATTATCTTATCCATACCGTCTATTGCCTTTCGCAAAGCGGCATCGTTGATATATTCATCAGCCTTTAGATAACGGTCGACACGGTCGAGAATCATCCTGACCTCGGCCTCTGGCATTCCTGCTCGGAGTGCTATCTGTGCTATATCATCTTTTCTTGTTTCGGTGTCCTCCACATCAACCATCATCAGACGACGAAGGGTTTCTGTAAAATAAGCATACTTCTTCTGCAGTAAGTCATGGTTGATATGCTTTTGATAATAAAGTGTTCCGATCAGTTTCACAAACTCTATCGAGCGGTTCTTAGGCACTTCTACAACAGGGATAACACGCTGTCGCCTGCGAGCATAGAACACACAGAACAGTAAGAGGCCAGCTATTGTGAGATAGACAGCCCACCGCAGGGGTTCATTCTGTAGCCAGAAGCGTAGCGGAGTCTCCTCGTTAATCTCTGATTGAGGCGTATAAGCCTCTGTACGTACGATTGGTAAGCCACGAAACTGTGACATCAAACGAAAGACAAGACCATTAGCTTGCTCATCAAGAATACCATAGTTGGTTAATAACAATGGTTCGCAAGAAAAGAAGAGTTCTCCTTTCCCTCGTTGAATACGAACTACACGGGGCACCCAGTAGCTATCAACCTTATCAGTATACTCATCTGTCTGCCTGTTCTTAACCAAGATATCATACTTAGCAGGCTTATCCACATCGACTTTGTAGCCTGACATTGCAGAATAAAGAGTGTATTTTTTTTCCTGATAAGGCGACTGCCGACACCAAACTAACGTATCGTATGGAATCTCTTGATTCTCAATAGAGGCCTTGACCTGCATGGGAGAGAAGCCATATTGGCCATTAATCGTTAATTGTAGGTCGGGATAGAGAGAGTCAGGGGTTATTGATGACGTTGCAATAAACACCTTATTACCTGTTTTCAGAAGTCGGTCTAACGCACGGAGGTCGGTCGGTGAAGGGTTAAAATCGATTGATTGAATTAAGAAGGCATGCGGTTTCTTACCATATCCGTCACGTTCCAACTGTGATAAAGTCTTTCGTGTCACCTCATACCCAGCAGGAACTGATTTCTTCATCAGCGAGTCGAACACCGCACAACCAAAGGGTTGCCTATCATGATGACTAAAGGTAGGATCCCAAACAAACATCGATGGTGCACTCAACTCTAATAGGAAGACTAAGACGAGGAAGCCAACTATAAAAATCAAGAACTTTTTGTTCATCGCTTACCTCCTTCCTTTATCTTGCTTTCTAAGTCTAAGAGCAGCTTAACAGTTTCTTCCGAAGCCTGGTAATTACCGTATCTTACACGCATAAAAGCAGTTGTCATCCGTCCAAACTCAGCAGATAAGAATTCACGAGTGTACTGTGTTGGCGTCTTATAGAGCTGCCAACTAATCATATTATTATCTGATAACCAACGAAGTGTACGCAAATAGACTATTCGAACAGCCTTATAATAATCCTTCTGTGCCATTGCCTTCTCATATACAGCGTCGAAGTTGACTCCATAGATATTGTCTTCCTCGTCGTCTTCAGCCGTCACCTTTCCCGTTCTACCAAAGAGTTTGAATTGATAACGATACAAGATAAAAGCTATCAGACCCACAACTACAAGCCCAAGGAAGATGTAAACGACCATTCGAAAGTCCAAATCGCCATCATAATCAAAGATATCAGAGAAGAAATCACCTATCTTCTGAATCAACCAACTCGTCCAGTCGAGTTCTGGAGCCTGTAACTCGCGTGCATAATCGTATGCTTCATCAGCGCGATACTGGTGAAGTAAGGTTGTGTCACACGACAGAGTATCAGTCAATGGTTGTAACATACGAATGGTTATCAGAGTTTATCAAAATTGTCAATATCGTTATCTTCCTCCTTCAACTCCTCAAAACGCTGTATATCCTTCTCTACTGAGAACCCATCTTCTTCCTCTGCTATACTTCCATAGTGGAACGCCAAAGCAAAAGTAGAGAGTGTCATCGTAAGATACATACAGAAGTTCATGAATACAGATGCCAAGTACACGCAGAAGCTATAGACTGGACTACCTACAAAAGCAGCCTGACTTGGCTGATCAACCATAAAGACTCCTCTCACAATAGTCAGTATATACCATGGTAGAGTAGTAAAGGAACTGATGGTATTGCTTAGGAATCCCATCACAAAAATCAATCCTAACAATGACCAGAAGGATTTGAATCCTAACCTTATACCACGTAGAAGCGCATTGAACAAAGACTCGTCTTCTTCAAAGACATATACTGGTATTGCCATTGAGACCGGTAGACTGAACACAAGAATGCCCAGAAAGAAGAACACCAACAGTATCACCGTATCAAGAAGTACTGTGAATGTGATGAGAAGAGCCATAAGAACAATCAGGATAGCAACCAAGACCAAGGACATTACCAACGACCGTTTGATTACCTTAATAATCGTCGGTTTTAAGTCACTCATCATCACTCCACGTAGTCTGTTGGGGTTTGCTTGATAATACTTAACCATTCCAAAACAGATACCCGTCAATAGAATAGTTCCAACCATCATACAAAGACAGTAGCCCAAGTACGCTCCTCCCATTCGAAGCAACATGCTATCTGACAAATCCATGTTGTTGCCTATACCCAACGTATTGGTATAAAAAGGCGTCAACACATTCATCATCACCTCCATAACAACCCCCTGTACCAAGCAAAGAGGCAAGAGTAGGTAGGTACATGCACGTAGTAACAACTTGAAATTCTCACGTATAAAGCCGAAAACAGCAGAGAATTTCTCGCCGAAACTACGCATCTCATAAAGTTCAATCTTTGGTCTTTCTATTTGCATTGCGTTGATAATTACGTTTATAAGGTAAGTAAATAAAATAAAACACGACAAAGGCTAATGATAACAGGATGATACTGAGCCGAACAATATCGTTCAGTTCCGTATGACGAGTTATGAAACTCTCGATAAAACCTGCTAAGATAAAGATTGGGATAGTACCCACAATAATCTTCATTCCCCTCTTTGCGCCACGTTGGAAGCTAACAATACGTGAATAAGTACCAGGGAATAGCCATCCATTGCCTATCGCCAATCCTGCAGCACCAGCCACAATGATAGCCGAGAGTTCCAATGTTCCATGCAACATCGTGGCTAAAAGACTTTCTCCTAATAGTCCGTGCTGATAAAAGAAGGTGTCAAAACAACCTATCATGATACCATTTCGGAAGAGTAGTATGCCCGACATAAAACTTGTCAGTACGCCAGAGACAAAAACATTAAACGACACCATGATATTATTTAGCGTAATACTGAGGAACATGTTTGCCTCGCTTTCTTGGCCATATACTCCCATTGGCTGGCCCTTAGCTATATTTTCAAGTGTCATATCCATGTATCCATCGCCCAAAATAAGCCGTGGGAAAGACTCGTCGCCTAATGTAGACACAACGCCAACCAGCACACTTATCATGAAGATAACAAAGGACAGAAGTAGCAAACGACGTTCTTTCCACATCACGTCAGGCACCTCTTGTGTCCAAAAGGTTATTAGTCGTCCCCATTTCTCACGTTTATTGCGATAGATCTCATTATGTAGTGCTGATGCAAGGTTATTCAGGTAGATAGTTATACGCGAACGGGGATAATGTGTTTGAGCAAAGGCAAGATCAGCCGTCAGCTCAGTATAAGCATCAGCCAACTGGTCGGGCATCTCATACTTAACATTATCTATCATCCCTTCCATAGTCCTCCACTTAGCAATGTTATTGCGTATAAATAGTATCTCCTTCATGAAAAATCACATGTATAAGCGCACATTATTATTCAATTGAGCGCAAATTTAGAGTTTTTTTTCTACATTTGCAACAGAAACAACATATAATTAACAATAGATATGTCGGAAGCCAACATTATTACCGGACAATATGTGCAAATAAGTCAATCTCCTGCCAGCTTAGGTGAACGCATCATGGCGCAGGTTATTGATAGTGTTTTAATCATCTTTTATGTGATTGGCATCTCTATTCTCATTGTCAAAACCAACGTTGATTTCTTTGCGAATAACATCCTCTTCACGCTCGCTATATACCTACCAGCACTTTTCTATTCGTTCTTAATGGAGCTGTTTAATCACGGGCAAAGCGTGGGAAAGATGGTCATGCACACCCGTGTCGTGAAGAAGGATGGTACGACTCCGGGGATTGGTAATTTCTTCATGCGTTGGCTTCTGCAACTTGTCGACCTCGGTTTCTCCTGTATTGGGGTCTTGATTATACTCATTTCGAAGGATTCTCAGCGACTTGGCGACCTTGCTGCAGGCACTATGGTGATACGTATCAACAACTATCGGAAGATACAAGTGTCGCTTGATGAGTTCTCATACCTCGATAGGAAGTATAAGCCAGTATATCCACAAGCAGAAGACCTCTCCCTAAATCAGCTTGATGTCATCCAACGTACGCTTAACACAGAATACGGATATGAACGTGAAAGGCGTATCACCTCGCTTGCTGCTAAGGTTAGGGAGCATCTGAAGATTACTGATACTAAGACTGATGACGAGAAGTTTCTCTATACAATCTTACGTGATTACCAACATTTTACATTAGAGATTATCTAACAGATTACGACCGTAGAAATACAACAAAATGATAAAGTAAGGACAAGGGAACATTATCTACTAATAAAACACGCCTCAGATTAGTATGTTGTCCCTGTCTTTCTACATTTTATATAAAGGTAATCCTAAGTCCTTCTCCCGCTCTTCGGCCGATGTATTGATGCCCATCTCATGATGAGTTGACAAATAAACACAATCCTTACCTACTATCGAAATGAAAGCTATCGTTTGTTAGAAAAGAGTTATCATGGCAAGCATAAAAGACAAGCTATTGGCTATTGGGGCTGCCTTGGCCTATCCTCAGGTAAGATTGAAGCCTGCAATTACAAAGGAGCATTTCTCTGGCAAGTGGGTTCTTGTCACTGGTGCATCGCACGGAATAGGTAGGGCTCTAACCGAGAAACTCATTGATGCTGATGCAAATGTCTTCCTCATCGCTCGTAGCGAAGCGGATTTACAATGCTTATGCGACCGAGCTAAGCAGAGGGGGAACCGTGCTGACTACTGTGCAATAGACCTTAGAGACAGAGAGAAATTGGAACTGCTTTGTCAAAAACTAAAGGAAACACTACCGCGGTTAGATTACTTTTTCTGTAATGCTGGTAAGTCTATCCATCGTAAGATCACGGATGCACTGGACCGACTACACGACTATGACCGTACAATAGACCTTAACTATCGTGCCTTAGTGGCCTTGTCATTGGCATTATTACCTACCTTGAAAGCGAGTAAAGGGAGTATCGTCTATTCGTCATCAGTGAGTACACGCTATCCGATGGCACCGGGCTGGTCGGCTTATCACGCTTCGAAATGTGCAGCCAACACGTGGTGCGAGACGGCAAACAGCGAGTTTGCTCCGTTAGGTGTCCGTGTACAGATTGCCTATCTGCCCTTGGTTCATACAGCGATGTCGGATGTCAACGAGCGGTATCGACAACTACCTGCTTACTACCCAGCTGATGCTGCCAACATTCTCTTGCGACTCGCCATACGAAAGAGGAAGCGTTACCAACCTTGGTGGGCTAAGTTGTCTGCTCCGATAGCCTATCTCTTTGCCCCGATTGTTCACTTGTTCTATAAGCGAGTGGTATGAAAAGGAAGACTGACACTATCTTTTCTATTCTCTATCGGCTACACATAGTCTCGCCAAAGGGTGTATGGGTGTGGGCTAAAAGTCTCACGTCTGAAGGTATCAGTCTGATGGCACTGCTCCGGTTTGCGGCTCATTTCTATCCACAACGCTGTGCCCTAAAAGATGGGAAGGCGGCATTGACCTATCAGAAGGCTTACCAGAAGGCACAAGACCTTGCTCAGCTCCTTTATACGCAATACCATCTACGGCCTAACATGCGAGTCGCTATCTTAGGACGAAACAGTCTTATCCTTACTTTACTCCTCCCTGCGCTCTCTCGACTTGGCGTACAAACCGTCTTATTAAATACGGATATGGGAAGAGAACAACTATCCAACCACCTTAGAGGACGACAATATCAACTCTTTATCTATGACAACGACCTGATAGAAAACCTACCTCCTATCTCGTATCAGACTGTCACTACCACCGAACTTCACCACCTTATTATATATAGGGACTATCAGTACGAACGAAAAAGACTCCCTCGAATAGGGCGCGGAAGGGAGATTATCATCCATACTGGCGGTTCGAGCGGTAACTATCAGCGTGTGGAACGGCGCCCATCTGTCACGTCCTTTCTTCCACCACTCGTTGCCCTCCTTCGAGAGATAGGCGTCTATCAATATGAGAGTGTACTCATCGCTCTCCCTTTCTATCATGGTTTTGGACTTGCCACCCTCATCGTTTCTCTCTTGATGGGAAAGGAAATCTACTTACAAAGGCGTTTCGATGCTCCAAAGACCTTAGAGATTATTCAGCATGAACATATCGAAGTGATGCCTATCGTCCCTGCCATGCTTTCAAGAATTTGGCAGACAAAAGGGGCAAAAGAGATGATGAAGAGTCTGAAATGTATGATTTGCGGTGGAGATAGTCTCCCTAAAAGCCTCATCAACCTAACCCATAATCAACTTGGCGAGATACTCTTCAATCTTTATGGTACGTCTGAAGCGGGCTTCTTCTTGCTGGCTACCCCTCATGACCTCGCTTCTTTCGACGAACCAACACTTGGTAAGGCTATATGGGGAGTACGCTGTAAGATTAAAAAGACCGACAAGGAGAATACTGGTGACTTGTGGGTACAATCAAGTTGGGCCATGACAGGACGTAAGAATAAGTGGCAGAACACAAAAGACATTGTCTATCAGAACGCTGAAGGATACTTTTTCCATCGTGGCCGTACCGACCGAATGGTTGTTTGTGGCGGTGAGAACGTACATCCCGAACACGTAGAGCAGGTGCTTCTCTCCCACCCTCTCATCGCCGCAGCACGTGCGTTCAGTGTCCCCAACCCCGACTTTGGCAATGTTATCCACGCTGAAGTAGAATGTGCTCACAATTCCTCTCTTTCCCAGTCAGCCCTCCTCAACTGGCTTCGTCCCCAACTCTCACGAGCAGAAATGCCACATGCTATCACCTTTAAGACCATTGATATGCTCTCAACGGGTAAGCAGAAAGCGCATTGAAAACCCTTCTCTCACAGAGTTGCACAGAAAATTTCAATCACAACACAAGCAGCGAAGGAGGGGTAACCTCGGTGATCACTCCCCTCTCCATTCGGAGAGGGGTTGGGGGTGGGGCCGCTCTCTCTCATGTTCTCCTTTATTCTCTCACAGAACTACACCGAAGAACAGA